>Ga0190274_10000997_pt1 | contig 16526 bp, 8 predicted proteins | sample Popmic531T_FD_133002 | JGI IMG/M metagenome (GOLD analysis project Ga0190274, IMG submission 133002) | Populus adjacent soil microbial communities from riparian zone of Yellowstone River, Montana, USA - 531 T | ecosystem: Environmental > Terrestrial > Soil > Riparian zone | place: USA: Montana...
ACGAATTTCAACAACACGCCCTACGACCTCTCGAAGATGTATGTCGGGACGGTGCATTCACTTTGCCAAAAGCTCATTGCCGACCGCCGCTTCTCGCGCGACCGCCGCCGTCTTCAGACACCGGTATTGCTTGATGAGCTGAGCCAGTATTTTCACCTTTATCATCCACGCAGCTTCCAAGCTTTCATGGAAGAAGCTGAGGTCCCCAGCGTCGAGGACATCAACTCGTTCTTTGGCATCGTGTATAAGGGACAAGGTTCGTCTTCGCGTCACAGCGCAGTTACAAACTGTATCAGCCTGTTCAATCGCATTTCTGAAGAGTGCTTTGATCACGAAGTGGTGGCTGGGCAGGTTGGCAATGAGATGTTCCGACGTTTGCTTCGGATGTATGGAGCTTACCGTGCCTCACTTGCACCACTCGGAAGTCCTGAGCAAGTCGACTTCTCACTCTTACAGCAGAAGGCGTTCGATGTGCTGGTCGCTTACGCTGATACTGGAAAAGTCTTCAGGCACATTATCGTCGATGAGTATCAGGATACGAACACTATTCAGGAGAAGATTTTCTTCCGGCTTGCTGACGGTTCTCAAAATATTTGCGTAGTCGGTGACGACGATCAAGCGCTGTACCGCTTCAGGGGAGCCACCGTAGAGAATTTCGTGCAATTTCCGCAGCGTGTAGAAGAACGCTGGCATCGCCAGCCAGAAGAAATCCCACTGAGCACAAACTATCGTTCGCGTAAGTTAATTGTGGACTTTTACACGACCTTCATTAATCAGGCTGACTGGTCACATGAAAACGGCACCGGACATTACCGGTTAGTTGATAAAAAAATCACAGCGCAGAGTGAAGATGTCCTACCCTCGGTTGTTGCCAGTACCAACACCAACTCTGTCGATGCTTTTGATGAGATTGCAGTGCTCGTGCGTAATCTGATTGACACCGGTAAAGTTCAGGACCCGAGTCAGATAGCCTTTCTCTTTCCGTCCGTAAAAGACAGCGCGCAAGTTAAACGCATGAAAGAGGCGCTCGGAAAGGTCGATCTCCTCGTCTATGCCCCGAGAGCTGGGCGGTTCTTGGAAGTCGAAGAGGCCATTGCAATATTTGGAATTTTTCTTGCCATTTTCGGCAAACCATCAAAGGGCGATTTCTCTAGTCGAGGATACGACCAATTCTTCAACTGGATAAGCGAATGCTCTGACAAGGCCAAGGAGATAATACAGCGGGACCGTCAGCTCGCCCGTTACATTCAAGAGCGTCGTGACGAAGTCGAACGCGTTGTGAATGATTACAACGCGCTGATGGCGGTCCTTGTGCGCGAAGGATGGGAGTTGAACGTCCCTTATGAAATCGACCGAATGAAGCGCAAGCTATACGACGCTCCCGGACTCTCACAGGCCGCGAAGAAAGCGCTGGGTAGCTTTTACCTGGAGAGTTCGATCAAACGAAGGATTCGAGAGGGTGATCCATTTCAATTGAACTACGTTATTGGCGCAACTACCTCTCTTGACTGGAGCGTATTGGACCTTTTCTATCGCATCTGCGGCTTCGATCACTTCAAGGCCTGGTTCGATCTTGCCGAGACAGGAAAGGACGAAGGCCCGGTGGCAAACCTTGGACTACTGACCCAATATCTGGCTCGCTTCATGGAAGAGTATTCACCCGTAATAAATGGTAAGTTCCTTTCCGAAGATAAGTTCAAACGCTCTCTCTTCTCGTCATATCTCTATGCTCTCTTCCGTCTCGGTGAATCAGAGAACGAAGACCCGGACGACCCGTTTCCAAAGGGCCGAGTTCCTTTTCTCACAATTCACCAGTCAAAGGGTCTGGAGTTTCCCGTTGTCGTCCTCGGAAGTTTAATCAAGAGAGATCGTGGACCTCAGTTCGTAGAAGAGATCATACGGCCCTTACTGGAGCGCGAGGGGGAACCTCTGGATCGCATCAGTGAGTTCGACATAATGCGGATGTTTTACGTAGCGCTCTCACGCGCCAAGAATCTCCTGGTGATCGCGAATCCGAGGGGGCAGGGCATTACCACATATAGACATTTCTCGGCGATGCTGGACGAGAAGTTTCCGCGGATTCCGCAGCTCGACCTCAAGACCATTCCTGAAGCTAAGCCTGATGACGAAGACACTCCGCGCAACTACTCGTACACGAGCGATTATCTGCTGTTCCAGAAATGCCCGCGTCAATATCTGATTTACCGCAAGTTCGACTTTGTGCCTTCTCGTGCGCAGACACAGTTCTTCGGAAGCCTTGTGCATAAGACCATCGAAGATCTCCATCATCTCTTGATAGCACAGCGAGAGAAGCGAATGGAGGTAAGACAATGATAGATGACCTAGACACTGACTGGCCCTCCGATCTAACCGAAGAAGATATGGAAAGCCTGCTTCGGCAGATGTTCAAGGAGAACTACGCGACGTTGAAATTGGAGAGTGGACATGCGATGTCGCCCTACATCACTGAAATTGCTTTCCAACAAGTGCTGCGTTACTGGCAACGACTCCGTGATGTGGCTGAGCGCGTCACAGACACGGAGGTACGGTTGACGCTCCCGGAACAGAAGACACCGGCCGGCAGAAAGTACGCTATCGAAGGTGTAGTGGATATCGTGCGTGAGGATGAGCGCACGATCATGTATGACATCAAGACCCACGACGCCGACTATGTGCGTGCCAATATTGAGGAGTACGAAAAACAACTCAACGTCTACGCTCACATCTGGCACGGTCTGCGCGGAGAGCCGCTTGATGAGACCGCGATCATTGCGACGGCCTTTCCGGAGGCGCTCAACGAAGCAATTCAGCGACAGAACGATGCGTTGATCGCGCGTGAAATGGAGCGATGGGAACCGCTCGTTCCGATTCCGTTGGATCAAAGCCACGTCAACTCAACAATCCGAGAATTTGGGGAGGTTGTAGACCTTATTGAAGGCAAGGCGTTTGCGCCACCGTCTGTGGAACGTCTCAAAGAGAAACTGGCCGGTACAAAAGCGCCGTTCGCTGTGCGTGTATGCCGCAACTGTGACGCGCGTTTCTCCTGCGGCTCATACCGGAATTACGCGCTTGCTAGTTCAACCAGCCGGATCGAATTCACATTTAGCCAGTTCTACAGCGATCTGGGCAGCGAGCCCGAGCGGGCGGAATGGATCGGCGTGAATCTCGCCGAAGCTCCGCCACCCGATACGGTTGAGGTGTAGACATGGTAGTAGATTAAGGATCGGAAGGAACAGAGAATGCCGATTGAAAGACTGAAGCCAACTTTTTCCTTCGATGAAGAGCGCCTTCGAGTGCTCGAACAAGTCGTGCCGGAAGCATTCGCTGACGGAAAGATCAATTGGGAGGCGCTTCGAGAGGTCTTGGGACAACGCGTCGAGGACGACGAGGCTGCCCCGGAACACTTTGGCCTTTTTTGGCCGGGAAAACGTGAAGCACGCCGACTAGCAGCGCAGCTGAGCAAAGGGACACTCGTGCCAGCGCCGGGCGAAGGCTTGGATGAAGAGACGACGGACAACATCTTTGTTGAAGGAGAGAATCTGGAGGTTCTGAAACTCTTGCAGAAGTCCTACGCCGGACGGATTAAGATGATCTATATAGACCCGCCGTATAACACCGGGAGTGATCTTATTTACAAGGATAACTTCACGGAGCCTTTGGGAGACTATTTGAGGAAAACTGGGCAGGTGGGCGAAGAGGGCGAGCTTCTCACGACCAACACGAAGGCGAGCGGACGTTTTCATTCAGAATGGCTCAATATGATTTATCCCCGCTTGAGACTGGCGTGGAACTTGTTGCGCGATGATGGAGTTATATTCGTTTCCATCGACAACACCGAAATTCACAACTTGCGCCATTTGATGAACGAGATATTTGGTGAGGAGAATTTCATTGAGCAAATTACGTGGAAAAGCAAGTATGGAGCAGGAGCTAAAACCAAAGGGTTTATTACCGTTCATGAGTATATCCTGTGCTATAGCAAAGCACCTTTAAGTAATATTGAGACGCCGTTGTCTGAGGCAGAAAAAGCTGGCTACAACAAGAAGGATTCCAAGTATTCGACCAGAGGCGGATATGTCACTCAACCGCTCGCCACTACTAGCATGGATGAAAGAGCAAACCTACGGTATCCAATTCCCTACAAGGGAAAAGAGATATGGCCTGAAAAACAGTGGGTATGGTCAAAAGAGCGTGCTCTAAAGGCGTTGGCCAACGATGAGCTTGTAATTAATGAGAAAAACGGAAAGTTCAGCGTAAGATTCAAACAATATGTCAAAGACGAAAACGGTAATTATCGGAGAGGAAAGCCAACATCAATTTTTAATGGCCCTTTCACCCAAGAAGGAACAGATGAGATTGCTGAGCTGTTCGGCAAGGCCGTGTTTGATTTTCCTAAACCATCGCAGCTCATAAAGTATCTATTCTCTGCCGTAATAAATGAAGACGATGATAAGAATGGAATCTACCTTGATTTTTTCTCAGGCTCAGGAACTTCTGCCCAAGCACTGTTTCAATTAAACGCCGAAGACCTCGGGAGCCGCAAGTTCATATGTGTTCAGTTGCCGCAGAAGATTGATCCTAAGAAAGAAGCCTTTAAAGAAGGATATAAGACTCTCGCTGACTTATGTAAAGAGCGAATTCGTCGGGCGAGCAAGAAAACCAAGCGCGACTTATCCACCAAACTTGATCTCGACGGACATGAACATGATTTTGGCTTTAAGGTCTTGAAACTGGAAAAATCCAATTTCAGGGCTTGGGATGACTATCGCGGGGAGAATCTACAACAACTCGAAACTCTTTTCTCCACATTCGAGACACCGGTCGTTGACGGCTGGCATGAACAAGGGGTTCTTATTGAGGTTCTGCTGATTGAGGGCTTTCCACTGCACTCCAAAGTCCTTCCCACTCCTGACTTCATTGCTAACAAGGTAATGCAGATTGAATCGGACTTCAGCGCGCATCGTCTTTTCATTTGCCTGGAGCCTCGCGTCAAGAACGAGACGATCGAGCATCTCGCCCTGTTGCCTGAGGACGACATCTTTGTCTGCCTTGATAGTGCATTAGACGATGCTGCCAAAGTTCGACTGAATGACGTGGGCCGCGTTCGCACGATCTGATTTACGTGATGGCTAAGAAGCTCCAACTAAAGTTTGATCCAGATCAGGGTTATCAACTCGCCGCAATCAGCAGCGTAGTCAAACTTTTTGAAGGGCTCCCGGAAAGTGCGCGCCAGTTCATGCTCGGCGACGAGTCCGTTCCTAACCTTCCGCCTGGCGAAGTCTTATACGATTCGTGGCTACTCGACAGATTGCGCGCTGTCCGCGAAGCCAATGGCCTTGAGGAAGACATCACAAACCTCGAAAAGGAAGACGGCTTCGAGCTCGAGGGAATCAGCAATAACTCGCCTGAGCCATTCCCATACTTCACGGTTGAGATGGAGACCGGCACCGGCAAGACCTACGTTTACCTCCGCACGATCTACGAACTCCGCAAACATTACGGGTTCTCTAAGTTCATCATCGTCGTTCCCAGCATCGCTATATACGAGGGGGTTATCAAGACTGAACAGATTACTCGCGAACACTTCCGCTCGCTTTACGACAACGAGCCGCTCACGCTGATCCCCTACGACGGATCGCGTCTCTCTCGCGTCCGCATCTTCGCCACTTCCACGCAGACGCAGATTCTGGTGATGACGATTGACGCCTTCAATTCCAAGACAAACAACCTGTATAAAGCGAGTGAGAAATTACCCGGCGAGCGTCTGGCGTACCAGTACATCCAGGAGACGCGCCCGATAATCATTCTCGACGAGCCGCAGAGCATTGATAATACCGAGAAGGCCAGGAGCGCGATCCGCACACTGCATCCACTCTTCGGCTTACGTTATAGTGCGACGCACCGTACTAGCCCGAACCTCGTATATCGACTCACGCCGGTTGAGGCTTACCGGCAGAACCTAGTCAAGAAGATTGAGGTTATTGGTCTGGAGACACACGACAACCTCAACGAAAAGTTTCTTGCGCTCGAATCGATCTCCGGGCGAACTCCGATAACAGCGAAGGTGAAAACATATATACAGGAGCTCGGCGTTACGCGCGAAGCTGAAGTAACGCTTAAACAAAAAGATGATCTTCACCGCAAAACGCACCGCGATGAGCACAAAGACGGCTATGTTGTGGAAGAGATCAACGCCGGCGATAAATTTGTACAATTCAAGAACGGTGTGCGACTTGACCTCAATGGCACTCTCGCGCCGTCGCGTCCGCAAGTCTTCCAAGAGCAAATCACGGCGACCATCAAGCAGCACATGGAAACCCAGCAAATCTTGAAGCCGCTCGGCCTCAAAGTGCTGTCGCTCTTCTTCATAGACCGTGTCGCGAACTACACTTCGGAGCAGGGCATCATCCGCAAAGTCTTCGACACCTCTTTCGAAAGACTCAAGAAGCAAGATCCACACTTCAAGCGATACAAACCCGAAGAAGTCCGAGACGCCTACTTCTCCAAATCAAAGCCGAAGAAAGACACCGAGGAGGTAGCGATTGATACAGAATCACGCACTAAGGAACAGAAGGAAGCTGAAAGACGCGCCTTCCAACTCATTATGCGCGATAAAGAGAAGCTGCTTTCTTTCGATGAGCCTGTCTCTTTCATATTCGCGCACTCAGCGCTAAAGGAAGGCTGGGATAACCCGAACGTCTTCCAGATCTGTACGCTCAATCAAACGGTTTCCGAGATTAAGAAACGGCAGGAGATCGGGCGTGGTTTACGCCTCGCCGTAAATCAAGAAGGCGAGCGCGTGACTGATACTGACGTTAATGTTCTTACAGTCATTGCTAACGAATCTTACGAGTCTTACGCGGCCAAACTTCAGCACGAATATGTTGAGGACGGCAATGAAGCTCCACCTCCGCCAAAGAGGCCGCAAGAGGCGTGGGCACGACGAAATCCCAAGGTCTTTGGTAGCGATGAGTTTCGTGAGTTCTGGCAAAAGCTCAACCGCGAGAGTACGTATCGGATAAACATTAACACTGAGAAGCTGATCAAAGAGTGCGTCGCTCTTCTGAGCAAAGCGAGTTTTCCGGAGCCGGTGGTTGTATTAACACGCGGACGGTTCGTTGTCACAGAGTTCACAATCCGGCTTGATAGCGCTTCAAAGGGCAAAGCCAGAATTACCATCGAGATCAAAGATACAGAAGGACGCAGGGACAGCACGGAAAAACTCCCAGTCGAGCCACGGGTAGATCTCGCCCAGTTCAAAAATGACGAGCGCCTAAGGGGCTTCAAGGTCCTTGAGATTGTTGGTGAGGGTGACAACGCGGTTGTCAAATTCAACAACGGAGAAGAACTTACACACTATCATTCAATCTCATTTGAAACCGAAAAGGGGCAACGCGCGGCGGAGAAGGCCGATGAAGTGCTTGAGATTGAGGGCGTCTATCCCGTCTTCAATTTCATAGCTCGCGCGGCCAAAGAGACGTCACTTACAAGACCAACTCTCAATAGAGTCTTTCAAGGTCTTCCGGAGAAAACGAAGAAGCTACTCTTCAAAAACCCCGAAGGTTTCACAGCTGTCTTCATCACCGCAATTAGGGAGGCTGTTGCGGACCACATTGCTGCCCGGATCAAATTTACGCTCCCGAACGGAAAGCCGCCTCACGATGCAGATACACTCTTTCCTCCCAAAAAGAGGTTTCCTCAGAAAGAACTTATCGATGCTGGCGCTCGCGGGCTGTACTCAAGAGTGCAGTGGGATTCATTTGTCGAACTGCAGTTCGTAGAGAAGGTCCTGAAGCGTGAGGAAGACAAGATCATCTTTTACTTCAAATTTCCGCCAACCTTCAAGATCGGATTGCCGAAAGTCATCGGCAACTACAACCCGGATTGGGGAATCGTTCGAAAGAGCGATGACGGAACGCTCAAGCTTGAACTCGTGCGTGAGACAAAAGGCACCGACGACCTGGCGAAACTCCGCTTCACAAATGAGGGTCGGAAAGTCATCTGCGCCAGCAAACACTTCAAACAGCTTGGTATTGATTATCGGGCAATCAAGTGGGATCAGCAGCGCTGGTGGGCGGCAGCCGAAAGCGTTGAGGGGACGTTACTGCAAGATGTAGCTACTGAAGTCCCCGAGCCAATTGTTGTCGGCGCGCCATTACCATCCCGTGTGCTCCAACTGATCTCGCTCGAAGACTCTCGCGTCGGGAAGGAGAAGTTCAAGACGTTGCTGCCCCTGTACTCGCTCAAAGCTGCTGCAGGTTACTTTGGCAACGGCGAAGCTGTAGAGCCTGAAGGATGGGTTGACGCATCAAGTGTTAGTCATCTCGATGATCAAATGTTCGTTGCGCGTGCGGTGGGACGATCGATGGAACCTAGCATTCACGATGGCGACTACTGCGTGTTCCGAGCTAAGCCGCAAGGCACTCGCCAAGGAAAGATCGTTCTCGCTCAGTCGCGTGGCATCAGCGATCCGGAGACCGGCGGCTCCTTTACACTCAAACGGTATCGTTCTGAAAAGACGAGCGATCAAAGCGGAAAATGGAAGCACACTCAAATTACACTCGAACCGTTGAACCCTGACTACGACCCGATCATTTTGACACCTAAATCTGAGGGCGATGTCGATATCGTCGCCGAATATGTCACTACGCTGGACAAGGTGTGATATCTCGGATCACGCGCTAAGCGGAACGCGACTGTCATGACGAAGCGGTATCGCCATGCTGTAGCGTTTTTCATCGGGCTCAATAGATGAATCGCCCCGTCCAATAGAGAACAAAAGGTACTGATTACTAAGTATAAAGCGCGATGACCAGCACTCACTTGAATTATATGATTGAGGCGCTTCACTTAGAGGTGGCTGCAATCCGGAAGCGCGGAGGGACTGGTCAAACGGATCTTCGCGGTGGTGAGATGATCGGTGTCGCCGAAGGGAATTATTTGTATCGGTTCCCTATATCCGAAGATCTCCAGCTACGTGACGAAACTCCCGTCCGTGTTGTCTGTGGCCAAAGCGAAGTTGATGGGAATATTGTTTCAATTCTCAAAGGCTTTCTGATTGTGGCCTTGGAAGAGGACATGGGTCCGAAAATCGCAAGCGCTCGCCTTATCACTGATGATTCTTTCCTCATTGAGCGACTCCGCGAGAAACTCGATGAAGTCAGCGAGGGTGCACAGTTTAACCACGGATCAGCAAATCGCGTCGTAGGAGAAGCGCCAATCAAGTGCTCTGTTGAAGAGCCTGATCCTCAAGTCTTCTTAGGTGATCTCCTAAACCCCGGGCAACAAGAAGCGATTCGTCGCTCCTTTGGGAGCGATACTACCTTCATTTGGGGACCGCCAGGAACGGGCAAGACGACGACACTTGCGCGCATAGTCGAGGCTCACTTTCGCGCGAACCGTTCAGTCCTACTAGTATCAAACACTAACATTGCAGTTGATACGGCTCTTGAACAGATTGCAAAGCGCCTTGACGGTGAGCCCGATTTTTATGCCGGCGCCATTTTGAGACACGGGCCGGTAGTAAAGGACGAACTAAGGGAGAGGTATGGAGAGGAAGTGATCCTAGATAAGATTGTCCAACGACTGGGCGTGGAGTTGGAGAGTCAAAAACAGGCATTAACAAGTGAGTTAGAAGCCGTCAAGATCGAAGCGGCGAAACTTGGAGGGATGATTGAGGATCTTGAAGATTTGGAAGGCCTACGTTCGGACCTAAAGCACCAGGCTCTAACCACCGAATCGCTCAGAGGCCATCTTAACGAATTGATTGACAAATTGAATGCCAAGAATGCGTTCGTGAATAAGCTTGATGGAGATTTGATTCGTGCGCGCGAGATGGGGGCAATTCGGCGTCTACTTTCAGGTCTCAATCCAGATCGTCTATCGGGAGAGATAGCCAAAGAGAAACTAGACTGCGGCACAATAGAGAGTGGAATCAGTGCGTCTCGCTCCACCTTTGGCGCGAAAGAATTAGAGGTGAAAGTCCTCAAGGAACAAGTTTCGGCCGCCGAATCCAAAGCTCAAAACCATCCTTCGATCAAGGAATGTCGGTTACGCTTGAGAGCCAAAGAACAGTCGATCACCGAACTTCGGGGGAGACTTAAGGCGATTCAGGATCAACTGGATTCTCTTCGTCAACAAATCTTGAACAATTGTCGTGTCCTAGCAACCACGGTCTATCGTACATATCTAAAGGGACAGGTCGAGAGGGAATTTGATGTGGTAATCATTGATGAGGCATCTATGTTGATGCTCCCGATGTGTTACTACGCAGCCGGGCTCGCTAAACACTTCGTGGTTGTTGCAGGAGACTTTAGGCAACTGGCCCCTATCGTCATATCAGATGATTCAGTTGCTCTTGAATGGCTGAAGAAGGATGCATTCGAAAAGACAGATATACCAACACAAATAGCCTCTAATACTCGACCGGCATATGTGGCGGTTTTGAGCGAACAGTACCGAATGAAGGAGACGATCTGCAGCTGTATTAATTCGATCTTCTACAATGACCACCCTCTGACTACTGCCGATAAGGTAAGACACCGGAGTCCTGATTGGTTTCCGTTCGGCGATCAGCAATTGCTTTACATTGATACGAGTCAGCTTAACCCATGGGCCGCGATGCGCCTGGGAACTTTCTCCCGATACAACCTTCTTCACGCGCTTTTGATCCGCAAGATAGTGGCTTATCTCGACAATGAAGGTTGCCTTCCAGTCGAGCGTGGTACTAATGATGTTCTCGGAATCATTTCCCCTTATTCCGCACAGACAAAACTCATCCAGGCTCTTCTGAATGACCAGCTCCAAGGTAGAGGTGCTGAGTTCGCCGCGACAGTTCACAGATTTCAAGGTAATGAAAAGGATTCAATAATAGTTGATCTAACCGACTCAATAGGCGCGAGATTGGGTCGGTTCATGAATGCGATCCGACTTGAGGAAGACGGTAGTCGCCTATTGAATGTTGCAGTGAGCCGCGCCCGCCATCGCGTGCTGCTCATTGCGAATTTCGGCTTCTTAAGAAACAAAGCTCCGGAAGACGGAAAACTGCTGGAGCTGCTCAACTATTTCGAGGAATTCGGCGAGGCGCTGGAAGCGAAAGAGCTTTTGCTCCTGGGACAAGACGATTGGGCCGACGGAATAGCACATATCGGCAATGCGGGCGGATTTGGTTTTTCCGACGAGGACGTTACCGTCCTCACTGAGGGAACCTTTTATCCTGCTTTTACTCGCGATCTAACCGAAGCGAAGCGATCAATCTTGATTTTCTCTCCTTTCGTCACGGAGCGCGGGACTAGTCGTTGGATTGACCTACTACGAGCTGCGCTTAGTCGTGAAGTCTTAGTTCGTTTAGTAACCCGACCACCAGGGGATCAGGGTGGGGTTCTTGAGGAGGGGTTACCAGAGACAGTAAGCGGAATCCGCAAGCTGGGAATCAGCGTAGACCACCGCGCCCGCATGCACGAGAAGATAGCTATCATTGACGATGAGATCCTGTGGCACGGCTCCTTGAACGTTTTGTCTCACAACAATACGAGTGAGAGCATGTTGCGCATCCACAGCCCTTCTGCGTGCGCTCAGGTTGGAAAGTTTGTAACGACGCCGCAGAGTAAGCGTGATCGCAATGCGAATATTTATCAGGCTGAAAACCCGCAATGTCCGAATTGTGAAGAGCCGATGATCTGGAAGAACGGACGTTACGGCGTATACTTTGAGTGCGATGTTTGCGGAACCAAGATAGACGGCAGAACAAGCCGAGTCAGCGGAACGCGAGTCCCACTACCGACTCAGGGCCAACATCGCACCCGGCAACATACGCAAATGGCGACGCAAGAATCAAAGCCGTGCCCTCGCCCAGCCTGCGGAGGACGCTTAGTGATAAAGAGAGGCCCGCGCGGAGCATTCCTAGGTTGTACGAATTATCGAAGTCTTGGTTGTCGCGAATCAGAGGATCTGCGGTAGGTTGGCAAGCCATGATTATCTCGCATGACTTCGAAGCAACCCTTCTACTGAGTATGGTCAGCTACCAACTCAAGCAAGGCAACGGGATTGCCAACCAAACGTTCCAATCAACGAAAGGGAGTAGGGCCTCACCAAGACCGCTTTTCGGCCACTGATCGCGGAGGCGAGAAAGTCAGTACGGCGAGAACAAGCTCTGTCCAGAGACTAGAGCGCGCGACTCTTGCAGCGATGACGCTAAGATGACGACAATCCGTCGCGAGACGTAACCGGACGAAACAGGACTTTGACGGCTGCAAGTCCGGTAAATATTGGTTCATCTCGTTTCGTAAGATCAGGTAAGATGCGTTCGAACGGACTTAAAATCCGTTGCGCTAACGAAATCAGCGGCGCTCCCTAAGGGCGAGCGGGGGTCCATTAAAGGTCCAATAGGCGTGCCCGTGAGTCCTTAACCTGCGGTAAAGTGCTATCCATGCCGCTAAGTTCCTTTGAATTACAACAGGTCCCTTCTCTTTCGCGGCGGCGACACGGGTTCAACTCGCGTAACGCTAGACTATCTAGCAGACTAGGCGGCAAGTGAGACTAATTCGAAATTATATCTTGCCATCTCTTCATCTACCTGCATCGCACGTCCATTTTCCAGATTAAGAAAGAATGCAAGACCGAAGAGGTCAATGAAAAAACCCGTACCCTCAGGTATCTCAAGGTGCAAAGTCTGTATGCTAGGGTGCGGTTGAAACTTTGTCCTCACTACGAGACTGTTTTCGATGCCCCGTCCCGTGCGGATAAACTCTCTTGCCGCATCAAACTTACTTTCGCAGGCGCGTTCTCGCCCTTGCTTGAATGCGACCATACCAATTCCAATTTTATAAAGCGCCCGCCCGATTAAGTTCCAGTTTAGTTTCTTGCCCTTCCACTCGATGTTAAAGGAGTGGGTGTCCTCCCCGATTTGTTTGAGATTCTTAATCTCACCCGCCTTGTTTTTAGGTGTCATTTTTAGGTGTCGCGGGCCAGTCTTCTCTAACGTGAACGTCGGGAAGTTGGCTTTAGGGAATTTCCCCTCTTTTGTGTACGGCACATGCTGAACTCGTAAAAATGCGACAGGCTCAAAATTTATGAGCGCGTCGTCAAGGCCAGATAAGATCCCATTATTACAGTCATCGCACACAAGGCCTTTAGGCAGAACTGCATCGTCGTTGCCCAGAGACTCAGCGACGACGTGCTCCTCGGAGGTAAAGCTCCCTTCCGTGCTCAAGCAGTAGATACACAGGTTCCCAACAGGCTTCTCCGCCTGAGTAGTACCGTCCTCTACGCTGTGCTCAAATTGTAGGATAATGTCGAAAAGGGCCGAGACAACCCTAAAAGCCCTGAGTGAGTAATCATAAAACTGATGTCGCAAAAGGGGCCTCATCCCCGGCACTTGCGTCATCTCTTCTAGGTACATCCGCACTTTTTCATCGTCATCAAAAAAACCGCCGTCCGAAATTGTCTGGTAAATCTTTTCGGGCGTGAGGTCGTCGTCGTTGTAGGTGATTGCGCCGTGACGCCCCTCAAGTTGTTTGAGAAGAGCATTCACCCCATCCACGCGGTCATTTGAGAGTTCAAGGCCAAACTCAAGTTGCAAAGAAGTCCAGATGGTCTTGTAGTACAGACGGTCGTTGGGGTATAGGTAACGGCCCATCAAGGCCACGAAGCGCACCGTCTCCTCTTCATTGGGGGTTTCATTCTTAGCTTGAAATGTGTCCCCGCCAAACTTCCTCTCGAATTTAACTTCAAATTTATAACCACCGGCATCAGCTAATTTGGAATACACCTTTCTCACCTTGTGGTAATGCCGCTTGAAATCTCTGACAACTGCTTTTTGCATAAACAAAGTAGGAACCCAAATTCGGGACCTATGGTACACGCAAACCACTTTCGGCAAGATGATGCTCGCGGCGCTTAGTGAATACAAGGACTGGAGACACGCAGAAGGCGTTGATGAGTATGCCAAACGATTAGCGGCGCGTATTCTCTTTGACAGTCTCACTGCGGCGGCTAGTGCTTGTGCGTTAATGTCAGAAGCCTTGGTGAATACTTACGGAGCGAAAATCGAAGTGCGTGACTATTGGAAACAACTGTATTCACGGTCCTTTCCCGCAAAAGCACTTTGGAAACTTTATATCGAAAAAGCATTAACCCCACCTTGGCTTCCATGATAAACCGGTAAAAGCCTGGGGAGGCTTGTGTTGAGTGTCGGTGTTTCGTTGTTTCTCGGCGGGCTTATTCCTAACTCTTCGCGGAGTCCAGTTGGCTCGTTGAGTAATCTTGTAGCGCAAAGGAAACTACGCTAGAAGCAGTTCATGGGCTATCCAGACCTGGATTATCTTCGCTTCCCGGTAAGAACAGCTATAAATCCCTAACATTTAACTTGGCGTCCAAACGGCGGCTGTTAGAGTTCGCCTGACCAATCCGTTCAGTATTATTCACTAAGCTGCTGCGTGGAAGGTGGTTGGGCCGTACGGATAGCTATTCAAAGTCATAACATAGTAACTGATGTATGACCGGCGATCGTCGGGTGCCGGAGCGCGGACGTAGAAGATTTGCTGGGCTACTGTCTCTGAATCGCAATCGTGTTTGCACCAGGATCTATTTGTGGGAATGGCGTTGAAGTCCACGTTGCAGGTTTCGCAATGCCAGGTGCGTCGTGGGCCTGCATCGTAGTCGACGGCCGGGTTGAATTGGTAGAGCGGCGGTGTGGGAAGGTATTCGATTTTGTCTGGAGGGTCGATAATTTCGAACAGGTTTTGTGGCAGGGTGGATGGAAGCTGAGGCCTGGTGATTAATATCTCGTCGTTTAAGGCTGTGTACCAGTGACCGTCAATTTCTCTTATGTTGTTGATGTAGGCGCAGGCTCTTTCTTTAGACGCATGCGGGGAAAGAATGAGTGAGACTTCTGGATGATCGAGAATGACGATACTGCCGATTTCTTTGAAGTAGGTGAATGGTCCGTGAATGTGTCTGACGACGTAAGGGCCGCTATTGTATGAGGTAGTAATGAGGTCGCGTGTTTGAATACCAAGGGCATGTTGAATGGGTTCGGTTAAGAGCTTCACGTTGGTAGTCTGTTCTCTGCTCTATTGTCGTTCGTCGTGCTGGTGGTGGTCCGGGGAGTAAGCAGGGTCGTGATAGAGAGAAGCTCTCGTTGCGCAGAACACACACGGTTTCGAGATGGTCGCTGTGTTCTTGTCGGATGAATCGGAGCAGCGACCTTTCGAGAAGTTCGCTACGTCGTAAGCGACCTGGTAAGGCACAGAGATGGAGATGAATCGGGGTAGGCGTGGCAGGGATCGATAGTCTTCGTTGGGCCAGTCAGGATAGAGGCGCGTCATGAGTTCGTAGACGCGAGGGTCGAGTGAGAGTTGATCGTCTTTGAGAACCGTGGCGATGAGCGCGAGGTCGGAAAGGCTTTGGTATTGAGCGGTTTCTTCCAGGTCTCGCAGCGTCAAGTTAACACGGTCGTCGTTAGACTGAGCTGGTGGGTCTGGCTTTGTGGGGTCGTTAGGGTGTCCGTTGTTAGTCATGGCTTTTGAGGCTGGACACTGGGGAAAGATGGATTGTTTTATTTTGGGGTAGTTTGCGATCGGTAGTTCCAGGGTGGTATGGGATTCGGATCTTGCCAGAGTCCGATTTTCTGCCGACGGCTTCTGTTTTCTGCTTCAGCGTAACTAATTCGATCTGAAGGTTGCTGAGATTGCTGGAAGCGCTTGTAATGCCAGGCGTAGCCGGTTTCTACCATTTTGAGACAGATATCCTGGCCATAGCTTTCCACTTTGCCGAGTATTCTTTGGTAGCGATCGTGCTCTTGCCATTCAACGCGGACATTCCGATCGAAGATTAAAGACGAGAGTTTTTGTTTAGCCTGCTGGCCGAAGGCCTGTGATTTTTCAGGCGCGTCGATTCCTTTGAAACGGATTTTGAAAGTTTCCTTATTTGTGTCAAGAACGATGATTGTGTCACCGTCGAGAACGCCGACGACCTTACCTTGCAGTGTTTTTGAGGATTGGGGTGCTTCAATAGTGGAGTCGCCGGCGGGGCTAAAAGATTCCTCTTCAGTTGCGGATGGGGCAGCGCAGGAAAGGAGGAAGAGCGTTAGGGTCAGGAGAAGCGCGAGTAGCGTGGATGGTCCAAACGAGCGTTTTGTTTTTCGTCTCATGAGTCAAGTTTTCCTTACCTGATGAGTAGGGTTGTCATTTCGTGCATTCTGTTTGAGGTTTCCTGAACGACGGTGCGCAAAGGTCTTTCATGGTCGAGCGAGCGTTCCTGGCCCTTTAGTGTCTGGCCTTGGGCGTTAGCGATTTCGATGAGTTCTTCTTTTGTGGCTGACAGGCGATTGTGGATCAGGTTCTTTGATGGTGGGGTATTTTGTGACGGGGTTTGGGCCAGTGCTTCTGTGCGGGATGGTTTCCTTTCAATCTTGATTAGATTTGCCCTGAGGTTTTGAGCGAGCAGGTATCCGATCCTGGTGCTTTGGCCCAGCAGCGTCCTGCCTGCGCGGGGCATTTTGGAAAGGTTCGGCGACGTGGTAGCGG
>Ga0190274_10000998_pt1 | contig 16520 bp, 9 predicted proteins | sample Popmic531T_FD_133002 | JGI IMG/M metagenome (GOLD analysis project Ga0190274, IMG submission 133002) | Populus adjacent soil microbial communities from riparian zone of Yellowstone River, Montana, USA - 531 T | ecosystem: Environmental > Terrestrial > Soil > Riparian zone | place: USA: Montana...
ATTTGAACAATTTGAAAGCGACAACAACGAGTTGAAAGATTTGCTGCTGAACCTGGTTGTGCTGGTGGGAATTTTAGGTCTCAGTGCGATCATCACAACCGGGTTCGCTCGCGCGATGTATATTCGGTGCGTCAGCTGCGGGACCTTGAATGCTAAGCGACGCAGCCAGTGTCGCGGCTGTCAGAAGAACCTGCGCTAGCGTCCTGTTAGGCTTGTCAATGATTGAAGTATATGACGATCCTCGAACATACACGAAAAGACTGGAACCGGTGGTAGCGCTCCGTTAGTGTATTGCTAAAGAAAGGACGCTTCGAAGACAATGAAGTCAGTACCACCTCGCGGTAGCGGGTGGGTCTGTTCCCGGACAAGATCTGTCGACAAAACCAGATTCTCTCAACCTTATAGGTGCTCAATCGACGACCCACCCGCTACCGCGAGGTGGTACTGACTTCATCGCTTCGCAGTCCTGTCAGTTGTTTCACTTTTTGACCATACTGATCTCTCCAGTCATCTCTCAAACGACAAAACCATGCCCCAGAATCAAATCCCTCCAGTGCCGCCAGAGTGGCTAACGCACGCAGAGAAGACAGATTACCGAGAAACACCGCGCTACGCCGAAACTATTGAATACTCCAAACGTCTGGCTGAAGCGTCTCCCTTAATTAAATACCAGAGCTTCGGCAAGAGCGGCGAAGGGCGAGACCTGCCACTCTTGATCGCCGCAGAAGGCGAAACCTTTTCGCCGGAGGCCGCGCGAAGTTCGGGCAAAGCCGTAATTCTGATCCAGGCATGCATTCATGCAGGTGAGTCGGACGGAAAGGATGCGGGGTTCGCGCTGCTGCGGGATATCGCGATTACGAAGACTCGTCCCGGGTTACTCGATCATGTGGTTGTGCTCTTCATGCCAATCTACAACGCGGACGGCCACGAGCGGGTCAGTCCTTACAACCGAATTAACCAGAACGGCCCTGCTGAAATGGGCTGGCGGACTACCAGCACCTATCAGAACCTGAACCGCGACTACATGAAGGCAGACACGCCCGAAACCCGCGCCTGGCTGGCCTTGTGGAATCTTTGGCAGCCCGACCTTTTTATCGACTGCCATGTCACCAACGGCGCCGACTATCGCGTCAACATAACGTTTCATCACGAACATCACGATGCCGTGCCGCCGAGCGTGCTCGCCTGGGAAAAACGAGTAGTTGACGATCGTGTGGCCACAGCGACCGAAGCAGCCGGAAATGTGGTGTCGTGGTATTTGGAGTTCATCGATAATCGCGATCTCACCAAAGGGATCCAGGATTTTAACGGCAGTCCGCGGTTTTCGACCGGTTACGTGCCCCTCAGAAACCGGCCCGGGATTCTAATTGAGACCCATATGTTGAAGCCCTACCGTCCGCGCGTGATCGGCACGTACGACTTTTTGCGAGCCACGCTGGAAGAGGTCAACCGCGACCCCGAAAGCCTATTGGCGGCTGGACGCGAAGCCGATGAACAGACAATAGCCGAGGGTCGCACTTACGATCCTGATCGCCGATTTCCGCTTGACTTCGAGTTGATCGAGCAATCGCGACCGTATGAACTCAAGGCTGTCGAATATCATACGGAGCAGAGCGACATTTCCGGTGCGACTCGGGTGGTCTTCGGTACTGAGTCTTTGGATCTGACGGTGCCGATGTACGACAGCTTTCGGGTGAAGGCGGCAATTGCACCGCCTCTTTCATACATTGTTCCAGCGCAGTGGAAAGAAGTAATCGAAGTTCTTAAGGCCCACGGACTTTCCCTCCAGACCACCACGGAGATGGCTGAGATAGAAGTCGAGAGTTACCGGTTTCTGAACGTTAACTGGGCTGCCGGGCCATTTGAGGGCAGGCAGATGCCGTCGTTCAAAGTTCAGCCGGTAAAGGAGCAGCGCAGCTTTCCTGCGGGTTCGATAGTTGTTCCTCTGGCCCAGGCGTGGGCCCGGGTGGCAATAAACCTGCTCGAGCCTGAAGCGCCTGACTCGCTGGTTCGCTGGGGATTCTTCAACGCAACGTTTGAGCAAAAGGAATATGGCGAGGACTACGTGGTGGAGAAGCTGGCGCCGGAGATGCTGGCGAGCAATCCGCAACTGCGAGAAGAGTTTGAGCAGCGCCTGGCGAGTGATGCCGCTTTTGCCGCAAACCCTCAGGAGAGGTTACGGTTCTTTTACGAACGTTCGCCTTACTGGGACCAGCAGATGAATTTGTATCCGGTGGGACGAATCGTTTCCGACCTGGCCCTTCCGTTGTAAACCAAACTGTTAGTTTGCGACGGTTCGTGAGAATCAGTTCTCGCCGCAATTTGGAGAACAAAAATGCCGATACAAGATAAGGACCAGATCCAACCTGAGCTTGGCGTTAACTAATCGGCCCGAAAACAGTTTGTCGAGCCCGAAGTCTCGATTCCGTTCGATATTCTTGAGTCGACGTTGTTCTTTCAAGTTTCAACCGGAGCCCCCGACATAGCGGTAGACGTCACAGACGGGTAGTAGATCCCCCGTGAGCACCCAGGAACCATCCAAACTGATAGAGTTTCGAGCTTTACTATGCCGCGGGTAGCGTTGAATTACGTCGCCTGCCAATCGTCACAACGCCCACCCCGGCAAAAATGAGCGCGGAGGCTACGATGGTTCTTGAATTCCACTTTTCACCCAACACCAGTGGCGCAATCCCAAACGCCAGCAACGGTTGCATGTAAATGTAGATTGCCACAACGCTAGGCGGAACCAAGCCGAGCGCCAGGGCATTGAGGTAGTACGCAATGACCGTCGGCACCAGGACGATATAGCCGATGGCCATCCACGTCTCACCAGCAATCGATTCCAGCCCAGCCCCACTCCACGAATAAACTGCGATTGGCAGCGTGACGATGGCGCTCAACTGGAAGATCCAGGTGGTCACGCGTAAGGCGCCGTATCGCCTGACGAGATTCCTCGAGACGGCAATGTACGCACCATAGAAAAGCGAGCTAATAGCGCACAGAATATTGCCCAGCGTTGTTTCGGCGGAGAAACTCGCCCGCGCAGGATCCACCAAATAAACCACGCCCAAAACGGCCAGAACAATGCCCACGAGGTGGCGAAACTGTTTGCGCTCATGTCCCAAAGCGATGCTGGCTGCCAGAGCGAATACCGGTATCGTGGTACTTAGCAGTGTCGCGTTAATAGCTGTGGTGAGCGACAGACCTTTGATGAACAGCAGTTGATTGATGACAATTCCCAACAGGCCTGAAAGCAGCAGCCAGGCAATCACTCGTTTTGGTAGTTTCCAAAGTCCGGAGACATTACGCTGCATGATGGTGAAGATGATGGCTGCGCCACAAATGCGAATCCCGCCAAGACTTAGACTTGATATCGACCGCAGCACGATCTTACCGACGATGAAGTTGGAGCAGAACATGACCTGCACCGCAATCAGGGCCAGGTGCGGTTTGATCGCGTGGGAAGTAGTCGAAGCGTTTGAACTCATCTGAGGGATCAGTGACAGATCGAGGATGATCCACTAAATACACGAAAGCACGACGAAAGAGCCGTCCAGTTCGTGGCATGGATTTAATGGAAGGTTTTACTGTTTCAGACTACGAGAAAGAGTGGGTTCTCTAAGATCTTCTTAAACGTTTGGAGAAACTTCGCGCCGGTAGCACCGTCAATCACACGGTGATCACAAGACAAGGTGACTCGCATCATCTGGCGCACAACGATTTCGTTGTTTCTAACCACCGGCTTTGGCGACATCGCCCCGACAGCCAGAATGGCCCCCTCAGGTGGATTAATCACGGCAGTGAATTCGTCGATGCCAAACATGCCCAGGTTGCTGATCGAGAAAGTTGCGCCCATAAACTCCTCCGGACGCAGTTTGCGATTGCGAGCACGCTCAGCGAGGTCGCGCACTTCTCCGGCAATCTCACTCAAGGATTTCTGATCGGCTGAACGGACGATCGGCGTAATCAATCCATCCGGGATAGCGACAGCAACGCCGATATCAGCATGGTCGTAGTAGCGGACGACCTTGTCCTGGAAGGAAGCGTTCACCTGCGGATGTTGAATCAGTGCCGCCGCGGCCACCTTGATAATAATGTCGTTAACACTGATCTTGAGATCTGGTTCCAGCGCCTTTATGGCATTGCGCATATCCGCAGCGCGATCCATCTCGATTTCGGTGGTGAGAAAGAAATGCGGGATGGGGCCCAGCGAAGTCACCAGACGTTTGGCGATGGTGCGTCGCATTTCACTGGCCGGCTCATCGTGATAGGTAGAAGCGGGAAACGCCGTCTGCTGAACGGCGCCGCCATCGATTGCCCGCAGTCGTGGGGTCGAGGCTGCGGATTCCGCGGACGCCGCCGCGGGTTTACCTGCGATGGTGCGTTCAATATCACGCTTAATGATTCTGCCACTGGGCCCAGTGCCGTTAACAGAACGCAGATCCAGCCCAGCCTCAGCTGCCATTCTCGCGGCCAGAGGCGAAACAATCAGACGGCCACCTGAAGCAACCTCAACCGGCCGGGACGCGCCACCCCCGTTTCCGCTAACAGCAACTTCTGGTTGGGTCTTGCTTTCATCAGGGGAGGTTGGCGGAGCGGCTTCGGGTTTCGCTGCCTCCGTTGAGGCATCGGCAGATGATGGAGCCTTGGTTGGCTGTGCGGTCGCGGCTTCACTGGTCAGTGAAGAAATATCTTCGTCAGGCTCGCCAATTATCGCAATCAGTTGACCCAGCGGCGCGGACTGGCCCTCCTGGATCAGAATCTTGCGCAGCACCCCATTGCCCAGTGCCTGCATTTCCATGGTTGCCTTGTCGGTATCGATTTCGGCGAGCGGTTCGCCCATTGAAACTTTGTCGCCCTCTTTCTTGAGCCAGCGAGAGAGTTGTCCTTCCTCCATGGTTGGAGAAAGCTTGGGCATGATTACCTTGGTTGCCATTCAGATTGGTCCTTCGTTAGTTGTCCGTGGTTCGTTGTCACCCATCCAACTTAGCTCAGCAGCCATTCACCCGCAGAGAAGCAACGGACAACTGACTACCGACAGGACAACCTCTTTACCACGCAGCACCGGTGGGCGGTGCCCACCTCTAAACCTACGTTATAAGTAAGCAACTTCGCGAACCGCGGCCACGATTTGGTCCACAGTGGGGACCGCACGTTCTTCGAGATTCTTCGCATAAGGCATGGGCACGTCGGCGCCCGAGACACGTTTGACAGGGGCATCCAGGTAGTCAAAGGCCCGTTCAGTGATCTCGGTGGCTATCTCGGCGCCTACGCTACAAAACTGATGCGACTCTTCGGCGACAACCGCACGATTGGTTTTCTTTACGGACTCGATGATGGTCATGATGTCCAGCGGTCGAATTGTTCTGGGGTCGATGACCTCGCAGGAGACACCTTCCTTTTCCAGAATCTCGGCCGCCTTCAAGGCCATTGGCACCATCAATGAACGAGCCACAATGGTGGCATCTTTCCCTTCGCGTTTCACGTCGGCCACTCCCAGCGGAATGGTGAAATCGGCATCGTCAGGCACCTCGCCCTTGTTACCGTACATCCGTTCCTGCTCGATGAAAATAACCGGATCGTCATCACGAATGGCAGACTTTAGCAGTCCTTTAGCGTCGGCGGGAGTCGAAGGCATCACCACCTTCAACCCGGGAAAGTGTGCAAACCATGATTCGATTGCCTGCGAATGCTGGGAAGATACCTGGAAAGCCGAGCCGCCCGGGCCGCGAAAGACAATCGGAATCTTGAACTGTCCGCCGGACATATAAAGCATCTTGGCGGCTGAGTTGATGATTTGGTCGGTGGCCAGGATCGAAAAATTGAAAGTCATGAACTCGATGATTGGTCGGAGTCCTGCCATGGCAGCGCCCACTCCAAGACCTGCAAATCCGAGTTCAGTAATCGGAGTATCGATCACGCGTTTGTCACCCAGCTCAGCCAGTAAACCCTTGGTAACCTTATACGCTCCTTCATAGGCGGCCACTTCCTCGCCCATAAGGAAAACGCTGTCGTCGCGCAGCATCTCTTCCCGTAATGCCTGGTTGAGCGCCTCGCGCATTGTCACTACTGCCATTTAACGGTCCTCTTCTGCGTCTTTTGATAAAGTTTTGAAAGTTTTAATCTATCGTTTACCAGGCTCAATTGGATTGGCGTAAACGTCAGTAAATAATTCGGACGGATCGGGGAGGGGACTCTCCTCGGCAAACTTCACAGCCTTGTCGACTTGTTCCTTCACTTCGGCTTCGATCTTTTGGAACTCAGAGTCGCTCAATACACTCTCTTCCTTCAGACTGGCTGCGAAAAGCTTAAGCGGGTCGCGCTCCTGATGACGTTCAATTTCCGCCCGGGTCCGATAGTTTCCCGGATCCGACATCGAATGCCCCATAAAGCGATAGGTCCGGACTTCAAGCAGAGTAGGCAGATAATCTTTGCGAGCTCGTTCAACCGCTCGCAGGGTCGCATTGCGCACGGCCAGAACGTCCATACCATCGACAAACTCCGAAGCGATGTCGTAAGCACAAGCCTTCTGTGAAATGTCCTGTGACGACATTGCCCGCGCGAGCGACGTGCCCATCCCGTATTGATTATTTTCGCAGATGTAGATGCAGGGCAACTTCCAAAGTTGGGCCATGTTTAGCGACTCGTGGAAAGCGCCTTGATTAACTGCCGCCTCGCCAAAGAAACACAGAGTCACTTGATCCGTTCCTTTGTATTTCGAGGCAAACGCAACTCCTGTCGCCAACGGAATCTGGCCCCCAACAATGCCGTGGCCGCCAAGGAAGTTAACTTCCTTGTCAAACATGTGCATCGAACCGCCCTTACCTTTGGAGCATCCGCCGGCCCTCCCGTAAAGCTCGGCCATTACCGACTCGGGAGACATTCCTTTGGCGATCGCATGTGCGTGCTCGCGATAGCTGGTTAAAACGTAGTCGTCTTTTCGGATCGCCGAGATAGCGCCAATACCCACGGCCTCCTGGCCGATGTAAAGATGGCAAAATCCACCGATCATGCCGGAGCTATAAGCCTCCGCTGATTTTTCCTCGAACCGGCGGCACAGAAGCATTTGATGGTAGAGTTTGACGAGAGTGTCGTGGTCAATACCCTCAAGACGATGTTTTTGCGCTTCCTTCACCGCCTCATGTTCCTGTTGAAGCGTCTCAGCGTCGGCCGCTTCGGGAGCATCTCGATCCATTACCCCGGTCGCACTTTTATCATCCGCCCCTGCTCGGGACGGTTCAGGCGTATGCTTGCCTATTTCGTAATTTGCTTTTGCCATTGGCGCGCTTTCGACTAGCAAACCGCTCCGGAGCGGTTCTTCAGAAGTTGAAATCCTGTCGCTTGTAAGTTGCGAGCAGTAATTATACGCGAGGTTTATAAAGACGTGCAAAACCACCCCCTGAAGGGCAGTGTCTGGTCTAAGTTGCTTGCTGTAATAACAAGAGACTGATCCACGGCTGGTTCCTGCGCGAGCAACTCGCATGGGGTGCCAGGAAATCACACGAAGCAACACCAAGGTCTCCTTTGGTGATATTGGTTTTCATGTTGTTTAGTGTGACTTAGTGGATCGTCTTCCTGGAACGAGACGGACAGACTGTGGGAGGAATTGAGATTATTAAAACTGAAAAGCGCACACCGCTTTTCGCGAGTGTGCGCTTGTGGTCGTTCGTGGTCGCTATCTTCTGTCTATCTAAAAGCGTCTATATTAGTGACGGGAGCGTCAGCCAGGGACAGGACAGTTTTGCGTACTCGCTTATCATTCTGCATGTTACCGCAAGCTGCAGTCAGCAACTCTTCCGTTGTTTCACCGTCTTCGGGAAAACACGCCACGCCAGCGCTCAGACCAAGCTGGACAACCTTTCCGGTACGTACCGCAAATTTCTGAGCGGTGACAGCATTCCTCATGCGCTCGGCCACCAACGCGGCCATGTTACTGGAAGCCATGGGCATAATTGCCACAAACTCATCACCCGCATACCGAGTCAGGATATCCATTTGCCTTAATTCTTTCCGAAGAACGGCAGCGACACTGGCCAGCACACGATCGCCAATAGCGTGTCCATACTGGTCATTGATAGACTTAAAATCGTCAACGTCCATACTCACTACTGCCAACGACTCTCGGCCCATCCGTTGACACTCTGCCAGGCGTTGCTCGAGCATCATGTAGAACCCGCGAGCATTGGGCAGCTCCGTGAGCGGATCAATAAGCGCGCTTTCCTTTGTCTTCTCGAAAGTCAAAGCATTATTCAGAGCACTGGAAGCATGTTGGCAGACCGACTCGAGCAAGCGAACATGTTCCGTGGAATAGGATGTCCGGCTCTTGGAGTAGAGTGTGATTGCACCAAAGGCGCCATCTTCACGAAGCAAGGGCGACACCAGCACGCCGCGATAGCTCTTCGAGATTTCTTCAGACATTCCTACCAGATCAAGCTCTGGAGACGCGTTGCACATGGAACGTCCATTTGCAATGACCCAGCCGGTGATTCCGTCGCCCACATTCATTCGACGGCGGCTGAAAATATCGGCATGCTCGCCACCCACGTGGGCGGCCACCGCTTTACCTGATTTCTCGTCAACCACAAAGATGACGCAAGTATCAAAGGGAACGATGGCTCGAAGTTTGTTAGAGATAAGAGCCACGGTGTCGTTGAGGTTCAAAGATGAACCGATGGTCTGGGCGATCTCGTGAAGGGCAAACACTTCGCGCTGCGCTTCGCTGATCGACCTGAAACCTTCGTTGTCGAGCGTGCCAACCAGATCAGATGCTAGCCCGGCGTCAGGTTTCGTCTGAGTCACATAATCGACGTCTCCGACTTCTGAATCTACCTGCTCCTGAATATCTTCGGCATCAATTAACTTATCAAAAGCATCGACGTTTTCGATAAACACTTCCACCACGCGCGGATCGAAGGCACTTCCGGCCATGGCTCGCAACAGCGCCAACGACTCTTCGCGTTTCATGCCCTTGCGATAAGGCCGGTCACACCGCGTGGCGTCGTAAAAGTCAACTACTGAAATGATTCTTGCGACCAGCGGAATGCCCTCGCCCTTTAGGCTTTTCGGATAACCGCTACCATCCCATTTTTCATGGTGATAACGGACGATGTCTTCCACGGGATAAGGAAAATTCACCCGCCGAAGTATGTCACCACCGACGGTCGGGTGGATTTTCATTTTGGCAAACTCGGCTTCAGTCAGTTTGCCCGGCTTATTCAGGATATATTCAGGGACCGCTAGTTTGCCGATGTCGTGAAGTAAAGCGCCGGCAAAAAGGGCCTTCACCTCAGGCTCGCCAACTTTCAGATGTTTTCCCATCTCCGCGGCGTAGATTTGCGTTCGCCGCACATGCCCATGAGTTGTTTGGTCTTTCGCATCGATCGCTATCGCCAGCGACTCGATAGTGTTCATGTGAATCGTTGCCATTTCCTCCACATGTTTGCGCTGCTCGGCTTCCGCGCGCCGCACTTCGTGTATCCGTTTTTCATTGAATCTATAAAGCAGATGCACCAGGCCGGTAATCAAGAGTCCCAGCAAGACCGAAGCGAATCCGGCGCCATTAATAGCCGAATAGAACAGAACGGCCGATGCGGCGCCTGCGATCTGGGACGTCAGAGTCCAAACCAAACTCTCCTGAGAGGGAAGTACGCGGCGGTTACCTTCCACGACATTAAGGAAGTAGACGGTTGCCAGAGTACTAAGGAGATATTGAAGAACAGCCAGCACGCAGAGTGGCACGAGGATCAGGTTGAGAGGGATGCCGTGTCCTCCTATTTGAAACGGGTCATTCGAAAACACCGTGACAAGAAACCCGTAACAGGAAGCCGAGACAAATGTAGAGATAACGGCGATTGCCGTGGTGGCCATACATTCTCGGCGGCTGGAGAGACCATAAGTTGAGACGAAGCCAACCACTGCCGCCAGCAAGGTCGCCGGGCCGGCGGTATTTGCGGGATGCACCGCGTAGAGAATGACTGCCAGGAATACAAACGTGTCAGCCACTGACTTCCGGCTTTGATTGGAACCCAGACTGCTGCTGATGGAGACCGTGAAACGACTTGCCGCGAGCGTCAGAACCAGAAGAACCAACCACGACAACAAGCCCTCTCTGGCTGAAAAAGGCAATTTGACAGTGGAGATTAAGCCAAAGCAAACAAGCAATAATCCAAGTGAAGAAATGCTGGCCAGGAGGACGTTACTTTTCCAGTTTCTGTTTTCGCTCATTTTAGGTGCTTGTCCGGACCCTTGAGTAAGGGATTTGTTGGAGGCGGTTGCCGAGCGGCTCCCTCGGCCTTACGTTGAAATTGATTTTTTTGAAGTACCCAGAACGGAAAGTCTATTTTGGCGTGCTGCTCAACGTTGGCCATCTGCCAACACTGTTGAGCCCATGAAAGATACTCTTAGATTGGCTCTAAGTCAAACATTTTGCAGGCTTTGGTAGCGTCTGTTCGTGTCGTGCAGAAAGACGATTCACTAAATCACACGAAACAACCCGAAAAAATAGTCTCACCAAAGACGAAGTTGGTGTTGCTTTGTGTGATTTTGTGGATCGGTCTCGTGCTTCAGTTAGAACCAATGGCGGTTAGTGGACTCTGTAACTGGGCCTCCAGCTTCGCTTGGGTGGTAGCTGGCTCTTTACAGACGAACTGTTCACACACGTAGGCTGTAGGCCGGTTACCTACCATTTTGCGTTCACGGAGAAGGGAAATGGCGTCAGCCGCGCTTGAATCTCCAGAGACTGCCCGGGCCACAACCTTGTTGGGTATGTAAAGCGACCAGACCGTCTGCAAAAGCTCCTCCGTCTCTGCTTCACCCGCGGATCCAATGATCGCAATCTCCTTCGGTTTACCGAGGTAGAAATCCAGAGCGCATAACATCCGGCCAAATCCGGCGCCGTAGCGACGAGCCGACGCAGCTGTTAGTCGAAGTATGGTAGCCGCGCGTCTTTGGTAGTCACTGTTGTCGGTTAACAAACCGATCCGCAAGAGAACGGAAGCAGCAACTGAATTGCCGGAAGGTGTAGCATTGTCAAAAAAGTCCTTGGAACGAACGATCAGATTCTCGTGACTCTTTCCGGTGTAAAAGAATGCACCCTCCTGGTCGTCCCAGAACTCGTCGATCATGGTCGCGGTCAGGGAAACAGCTTCTTGAAACCACTCAAGTTCGCCAGTCGTTTCAAACAAGGTTAACAGCCCGTCGATGTAGAAGGCGTAGTCTTCCAGATAGGCGTTGAGCTTTGCCTGGCCGTCTTTGTAAGTTCTCAGTAGCAATCCCTCGCGGCGCAGATTATCAAGCACGAAGCGGGCGTTGCGCCTGGCGACATCCTTGTAGTCTTCGCGATTGAGAATTGCTCCGGCCTCGGCGAAACTGACCAACATCAAACCGTTCCAGGCAGTGAGTACCTTTTCATCGCGGGCCGGTTTCACTCTTTGTTCACGCGCTGCAAAAAGCTTCTGGCGGCCTTCGCTAAGCGTCGAGCTTAATTCTTCCGGCGTCAGCTTCTCTGTTCGCGCGACTTCGTTTAAATCACGAGTCACGTTCAGAATATTTTCGCCTTCGAAGTTGCCTGCACTCGTAATGTTGTAGTAGGAAGCGAACAGCGCTGCGTCTTTCTCGCCCACAAGTTCGGTGACCTCCTCCTGACTCCAGACGAAGAATTTGCCCTCGACGCCTTCGGAATCGGCATCCTGCGTGGAGTAGAAGCCCCCTGGCGGATCGGTCATCTCACGCACCACATAATCCAGAATTCCCTCTACCACACTGCGGGCTGCTTCGTCATGTTCAATCTGGTAGTAGTGCAGATAGAAACGAGAAAGCAACGCGTTGTCGTAGAGCATCTTCTCGAAGTGGGGGACCAGCCAGCGAGCGTCCGTTGAATAACGGTGAAAGCCGCCGCCCAGGTGATCGTAAATGCCGCCCTCAGCCATCTTGCGAGCTGTGTGTCTAACAATGTCGAGCGCCTGTTGGTTAGCGGTTCGGTAAAAAGTCTGGAGGAGAAACTCAAGAGTCATCGCCGGCGGAAACTTTGGTGCTCCCCCAAACCCGCCGTTGGTGGCATCGTAGCCCTTGATAATTCCCCGATAAGCCGTGTCCAGGGCTTCATTCGATAAAAGCTCAGTCGACTCGCTGGTGGCCGTTGAGCGCTGCAACTCCGTCAGCACTGAGGCGGCGGTTTGCTGAATATCATCAGGCCGTTCGCGAAAAGCCTCGGCCAGGCTCATCAGCACTCGGGGAAAGCCTGGTATGTTGTAACGATCTTCGGGAGGGAAGTAAGTGCCGGCATAAAACGGAAGAGCGTCCGGCGTGAGAAAGACCGTCATGGGCCAGCCACCATGATGAGTCATGAGTTGGACAGCGTTCATGTATATCTGATCCAAATCCGGCCGTTCCTCGCGATCGACCTTGATGTTAACGAAGTTTTCGTTCATCAGTTTGGCAATCGCCTCATTCTCAAACGACTCGTGCTCCATCACATGACACCAGTGGCATGCCGAGTATCCGATACTCAGCAAGACCGGTTTCTGGTCACGACGCGAAATCTCAAACGCTTCTTCACCCCAGGGAAACCAATCCACAGGGTTGTGCGCGTGCTGCAAAAGGTACGGGCTGGTCTCGTTGATCAACCGGTTGGTGTGCTCGTGTTCTGTCACTAGAGAATTCTCGATATCTTTGAAATTATGCTGATTCTACAGTGTGTCTCAGAATTTGCTAACTTACAACAAGACCGCAAATCCGTTAACCGCGTTCACAGCAGTGTGCCGGCAAAAGGACAGATGTTTGAACATCATGAGGTCAGTACCACCTCGCGGTAGCGGGTGGGTCTGCTACCCCAGCACATCGTTGAGAAACACGAGAGTCGGACGTATAACTGCCCCGTCGAGCACCCACCCGCTACCGCGAGGTGGTACTGACTTCGTTGCCTCGAAGTTGCCCGGTCATCAAACGAAGTCTATTCGGATCACTCCTTAAACCAATAGGGGGTTTGTTTAGTCCAGGCGTTATTCGGATATCGTTGGTGAAGAAAGTCGTGGGCGGCCTTTGACCACCTGCCTGTCTGCTTATCGGTGCAGCCGTAACGGGTCGTGGTAACGGCGAGGTGTAGTGCTTCCGGGACGCGGGGATCTGTGGGGTGCTTTGTGGCCCATTCAAGCACTTGACGGCATAGATAGTTTGGCGCCGCGCCAAGTGCTGTGAGTGCTGCATATTCCTTGTCCGCCATTGCACGTTGGGCGGGCGTGAGGAAGACGGGAGCAGGTTTTTCGCTCGCCTTCGCCACAGCCGGCTTCTTCTCTTCTTCGGTTGTCTCATCAGTAGGCAACGTCACTGCCGAGCACCACCAGTTGTCGCGATAGGAATCCCGCTCATTAAGCGGGGTACCACGACCTATGCCGGTGTCGATCACCGGTTCGATCCCGGGAAATTTCAGCCACGCGTAAATAGCGGCAAACTTTTTCGCCGCTGGGTCAGGAGCGCTGGCGTATTCATCCAACAGCGGTGTTAACTCAGGCACCAGGGTTTTCAATGTTGGGACCAGAGCACTAGCCGTTCGAGAGTCACCGAGTAAGACTGAACGCAACCAAACAGCCTGGGTAACGTCGCGGCGCAAGTGGACGGGGAGACGGTCATTGCCTGTCACCCGACTAAGCAGTGCCAGCGGCATTCGGTGATTGAGGATTTCGGTCGCGTCGGAGTCAAACAGCGCCTTCGCTTCAAATTGTTTTCCTTCCTCAGTCATCTCCGACTCTTCAGCAGGAAGCTCACGGCCGTTGTCATCCCAACTGTAACCAGCCGGCATTCTCTGCGCGAAAGTCAGGAAGTCGTCGAGGCTGCCGGCAACAATCATGCGTTGCTCTTTCAGGAGATTCAGAGCTGAGAGATTGAAGTGCGATTTATCTTTGGTCAGGAGTTCATCTAGTTTTGTTCGCGCCTGTTCAACTCGGCCGGCGACGATATCAAGCCGCACGCTGAAAAAAGCGGCAGTAGCAAATGCCCGCGACGAAGCTGGGATTGTGGCAGCAGCAGCCTGGAGCGTGGCAGCTTTGGCGTGCCTTGGTTCAATCCTGGAAAGCGCGGCGATCAACCAGGGGACTGACGATGTGGCCTGCCAACGGGCCAATGCATAATCCAGCATGTCCGGTTTGTCCGATTGGAAGGTAGTAATCCAGTCGGTGAGATCATCTCCATGAAGATCGGCCGGTGAAGTTTTGGGGTTCTGATGATGAGCTTCGCCATCGCCGGCCAGTTGGTCCATCAGGATGGTGTAGTCGCATAGATCCTGTCTCAAGGTTTGCGATTCAGTCTTACTCGCCAGCGCGTTTCCCAATTCGTGCATCTTCTCTTCAGGATGGAGGCGAATGCGCACAATGTTCAGTAGTCGCTTCGCAGCGGCGTGTGTCGAATTCAGACCCGGATCCGCCAGGACCTTATTGAGCCGCTCCTCCGCTTGTATCAGGGAGGCCTTTTTCGTTTCATCCGGGCCGAGGCTGGCTTTTCGCAGTAGCGCGCGAGCCGCGAGATAAGGCGCGGTTGCATGCCAGGGCGATTTCGCCTGGGCGGCGATCGTCTCAAACTGAGTTTTGGCCTGGTCGAAATCGGCAGCGTAGAAACTAGCCGAAGCAATTTGATAGTCTCGATCAAAACGCATTAAGGCGTCGGTCTCCGTTGGCAGGGCCACGGGTAGGTGCCGACCCTCCGAGCAATTGGCAAACACCTGGTCCTGGGCCTCCACCCACTGCTTGACTGCAGGATTCTCTCGACCAAGACTTTTCAATCTGTCTTCGAGCGTGGCTGCTGCGTTTTCAAAGGCATCCTGGTGACAGTTTAGGTAAGTTTCATAATCGTTCGGTTTCTCCCTTCTGCGGTAGACATCAATCGTTGGTGGTGCCCCGGCGACAACTTTCTGTCTGGCGCCCAGCCACACCTGAATCCAGTTTTCTTCGCCCGATGTTCCCCGGTTCTCCAAACGGTCTTTCCAGAGATCGACCAGTGCTTGTTGTTCAGCCTGGTTAAAGGTTCCGCCATTGAAGTAGCGATAGGCGACGTAGAGATACGATCGTGCGTAGGATGGCCGCACTACTCCAATATCACCACCCGCAAATTTCTCAAGTGGGTATTCCGGATGCACGGAAAAAGTGAAAACAGCCTCGATCGAAAACGGCCCACAAGCGAAAGTGACTGGCGTTTGAAATAGCATCGTGACCAGCAAAGCGACGGCGAATATCGATCTGCGTCGCGCGCTGGTTAACTTCGATCTCATTTGGCGGAAGCCTCCATGATTTGTTTTACCTGACTCGGCGACCAGCTTTCAGGGTTGAAGACATACACTCGCTGGACTTGCGGCAGCCCGGTCAACGGTTCGTCGGTGGAAATTCCCAGACTGGACTGACAAGGCTTCGCCGTAAACGGTTCTCCAGCAGCCAGCTGGGAAAGAAACTGCCTTCGCTCCAGGCCCATCCGAAACAACATAGGCACGGCCTCATCTATCGGAAGGTCGTCCAGCCAGTTGTCGCCCTTACACCATGACGCGAGAGCTGTGATCGAGAGTAAGGTTGATTGTGGCAGCCTGGCACGTAGTTTGGTCAGCAGCGAACGATAGAACGCGCGCTCCGAAGCTTTCGCATCGAAGTCCACTTGAACCATAACCACATTTGGGAGACTGCCGAGCTTGGAGATCTCAACGGCAGTGTCATTGACCTGTTGGGCCGATAACGAAGGCGTCGGGGATTGGTCGGACTCGATCCGAGCAACGGCGATGACTTGAGCGCCGTTAGGAACCGTCAATGGTTGCAGGCGCGGACGGCTTACCGTGCGGTCCTCTCGCAAGTAAATGGTCTTCGCCAGAAACGCGACCCCGGTTCTTTGCGGGTCGAGATAGTCAAGTTTTTCAGGTCTCTCCCAGGCCCAGAGGATTGTCGACGGCAGTCTTGAGATCCGGCTTGAGGAAGAAGAGACGATTTCATGCAGGTGTCCGCGGGTAGTTTGAAATCGAACCGTCGCCAGCAAGAGCAGGCACGAGCTCGTTAGAAGAACCAGCGTGAATCGACTAGGATTTCTGGGAACGTTATGCATGAATCAAGGCGTGGCAGAGTTTACCTCAGCGCACGCTGGAAGTGTTTGAGAAACTTCATTCCCGAGCGGGTTCTGGATTGAGTTCACCATTTGCTATACTTTTCAAAACTGAATGGCCATTCATTTTGAGCGTATGTCCGACACACTTTAGTTTGTCGATTCTCGGGCAGGACTACTGATGAACTAAACATAAACTGTGATTACCCGACTAGCTTCTGCCCACCGAAACGACAAACTGAAGTGTGTCGGACAATAGTTTGTCGACTCTTGTGCATGGCGGCTGATTAAATAAACATAAATTGTGATTACGCGACTAGCGTCTGCCCGCCGAAACGACAAACTGAAGTGTGTCGGACATTATGTTGGACATTAAGATTGAGGACTATTGATGGAACGTGAAACTCTGGAAATGGACGTGGTCTTCGTTGGGGCCGGTCCGGCCAACCTGAGCG
>Ga0190274_10000999_pt1 | contig 16516 bp, 25 predicted proteins | sample Popmic531T_FD_133002 | JGI IMG/M metagenome (GOLD analysis project Ga0190274, IMG submission 133002) | Populus adjacent soil microbial communities from riparian zone of Yellowstone River, Montana, USA - 531 T | ecosystem: Environmental > Terrestrial > Soil > Riparian zone | place: USA: Montana...
ACGTAGCCGTAGCGGGTGTTGGCGCTCTTCCGGTCGATCACGGCGAGCAGGAGGGCTTCGCGGTCGAAGTCGGGCGTCTCCAACTCGCGCAGGGGCTGGGTCAGGCCCTTGGCGCCGTCGACCAGGGCCTTGATGAGGTTGCGCGCCTCGACGTAGGCGCCCTCGCTCAGCTTGCCCTCGGAGTCGGTGGCCAGGGCCCAGCGGATGCCGTCGATGGTCTTCTCCAGGTCCTTCAGCCGGGCCTCGAAGCCGGCGGCGTCGCAGGGCGGGCGCAGGGCCGGGTCGTGGGTGTACAGCTTGTCCGTCATGGGCGGGTCCTCCTCGGTGCTCAGCGGTTACTCAGCGGGCTAGCGGGTGGTCTGGCGGTCGACGGCGCGGCGCATCTCCTCGGCGGCGACCTGGGCGGTGGCCTCGTCCCCGAGGCGCTTGGCCAGCACGAGCATCTCGGCCCAGACGCCGGCGCGGGTTGGCCGGCCGGCGGCGTCGTCGGCGCGGTGGACGGCCCAGTGCTCGTCCAGCAGGCGCTGGTTCTCGGCCTGGCGGGCGGCGTCGGCCTTGAGGGCGGCGGCCATCCCGCTGCCCCCGTCGCGCTTGGGCTGCCCGCCCACGAGCATGGCCATGTGGCAGTCGGGGTGGGCCGCCCCCACCCCGACGCCGGGGGCCCAGTAGATGGGGTCGCCGGCGGCGAAGGGCTTGCCGCAGTCCCGGCAGACGCCGGGGTAGCGGGCGGTCATCGGCTTGCGGTCGCTGCGTTCAGCCATCTCTTCCTCTCTCTCCTACCGGCCCTCGGCCTGGCGCTCGACCTCGCGGTCGATGGCCTCGGCCTCCTGGATTTCCAGCACGGCCAGGCTGGCCGCCTTGATCGCCGCGCTCTTCTCGGCGCCGGCCTTGATCGCCTGCACGTAGGCGGCGTAGGCCTCCCGGGCGTAGGGCTGGTCGCGCTCGACCAGGTCGGTCAGGGCGAAGACGTGCGACTCCTGGGCGAAGCGCCCCAGCCCGGCGAGCACCAACGCCGGCACCTTGACCCCGTCGCGGGTGGTGCGCCCGTAGCTGGTCACGTACCCGCGCACCAGGTGCTTGCGCCCGCCGTAGCCGGTCTCGGTGAAGCCGAACCACAGCCAGCCCTTGCGCGCCGCCTCGGCCTCGGTCTCGCCCGCGTCGCGCTTGGCGTCGGGGAAGACGGCCTCGGCCACCAGGCCGGACAGCAGGTCGGTGGCGGTCTTGGCCTGGTGCTCGGGGTGCCGGCGCAGGTACTCCTCGTGGACGGCGTCCAGGGCGTCGCTGAGGCGGGCGTCGGGGCGGTCGGTCATCCGGCGCACCAGGGCCTTGAACTCGTCCATCAGCGCGCCGTCGCCCAGGGCCCGCAGGTCGTCGCCGTCCGGCTGGTAGGCCGGGGCCGGCACCTGGCGGCGGGCGGCGAGCCCGTCGAGGTGGGCGCGGGACGGCGCCGGGGCGATGAGCCCGCGGGCCTCGGCGGTGCGCAGGATGGCCTCGGCCTCGGGGCCCTCGTAGGTGGCGTCCCCGACCGTGACCTGCACCGGCTGCGCCGGGGTGGTCTCGGCCTCGTGGCACAGCCCGCAGATGGCGCCGGCGCCCCGGGCCCAGTAGACGGTGGTGCCGGCGGCGAAGGCGGTGACGCAGGCGCGGTTGGCGCAGTGGCCGGAGAAGCGGGCGGTGATGGGCTTGCGGGTCTCGGTCATGGGCGCCTCCGAAGGCCGGGGGGCACATCCCCCCGACCTCTCTAGTATAGCAGGTCGTGGCCTGAACCGCAAATCAGCTACGGCCAGGACGGCCCTCCAGCGTCCGGCGGTAGGCGGCCTGGCCGTCGCGGTAGCCCTCGCGGTAGGCGTCCTGGACCCGGAGGGGGTGGCCGAAGACGGGGGTGATGGCGTTGCCGGCGTAGCCGTCGTTGCTGCCCCGCTCGTACTCCTGCTCGTACAGGCGGTCCTCGTCGGTTTCGGCGGCGGTCGGGGTCGGCTCGGGCTGATGGCGGTTAGGCATTGGCCTGCTCCTTGAGCGCGTCGCGCTCGGCTTTCACGGCCTGGTAGGCCTCGTTGATGGCGTCGATGGCCAGCTTGGCCGCCGTCGCCTCGCGCTTGAAGTGCTGCACCCGGGCGAGCAACTCCTCCAGGGCGTCGCGGGTGTAGACGGTGGCGCCGGCGCGGCGCACCACCTCCTGGTCGCTCAGCCCGCGCAGGGTGGCGTAGTAGGCCTTGTCGCGGGGCGGGCCGTCGTCGTGGCGCTGGGTGGGCACGTAGACGCGGGTGCGGTCGGCGCGGTCAGGCGCTTTCGGCATCGGGCTCCTCTTTCCTCCCGGGCATCCCGGGGCGCTCGTAGATGGCGACGCGGATGATCGTGTGGGGCAGGCGGTGCAGCACGCCCTCGGCGTCGCGCAGCACCAGGAAGGCGTCCCGGATGGAGCGCACGAAGCGCCCCCGGACGATGGTGCCGTCTTTGAGCACGACGTAGACGCGCTTGTTCTGGACGAAGGTGTGGTGCGTCGACTTGGAGTGGCGACGCCGGCGCTCGGGGCCAGGCTTGCCGTTGGCCATCAGCGCTCCCCCGCGGGGGAGCGCTGGGCCTGCTCGGCCTTGACCTCGGCCTCGGTGACGGGGCAGACGCCCCACCACTTGTCGGTGTGGTTCTGAATCTGGGGCTTGGGGGCGTAGACGGCGCCGCAGGCGTAGGTGGGCCCCGTCCAGGGGAAGGGCGTGCCGGCCTGCGCCGCGCCGCAGCGGGGGCAGGCCGGCGGGAACACCGGCGCCTTGCGGGGCCGGTCGTAGCGCGAGACCGCGACCTCGGGCAGGACGTAGCGGTAGGGGTTGGCCATGGGCGTCACCTCCAGGGCGGTGGCGCCGGCGGGCACGACCCGCCGGCGCCGGGGACTAGTCGCGGCCGAAGCCGCGGGGCAGGTCGATCTGCTCGGCCTCGGACAGGAGGTCCTCGACCTCGGAGAGCACGCTGCCGGGGTCGGTGTCCAGGTCGGCCACCGCCTCCAGCTTCTCCCCCAGGGCGCTGCCCTGCAGGTTCTCCGGCAGGTTGTCCCGCCAGGCCTCGTACTCCTCACGCACCTCGTTCAGGTCGGAGAGCGCGCTCTGCAGGGTGCCCAGGGCCGCCTGGGCGTCACTCACGGCGTCGGCCCAGCGCTGGGCCCGGCTCGGCTGCTTCTTGCTCATGGGCGGTTCCTCCATCGGGTCTCGGGGAGCCGGGGGCACATCCCGCCGGCTCAGAGAGCATAACAGGCTCGAGGGTAGAACGTCAAATCCCCGCGAGGCGGCGGACGCGGGCCCTGGACGCCTGGCGCTCGAAGTGGGCGCGGGCCTCGCGCTCGCTCTCGAAGCTGGAGACCAGGTCGTCCAGGTCGATGACGAACCAGTCGTCGGGGATGTAGGCGGCGCGCTCGAAGCGCTGGACGAACAGCTTGACGCCGTTCTGCTGCTCGACCAGGGTGATGCGCTGCTTCATAGGCGGGTCCTCCTTCAGTCGCGGTGGCCGGTGAAGGCCACCTCCATGACGTTGATCTGCAGGCCGTTGACCGCCAGGGGCGGGCGGGCCACGATCTGCCAGGTCTCCCGGCAGTGCCGGCACGTCCGGGTGGAGACCCGGGTGGCGCCGGCGGGGTTGTCGCTCGCCTCGACCGGGGCCAGCTTGCGCTGGCACGAGGGGCACTTGGGGGAGACCCTCATCGGGACGCCTCCTTGCTCAGGCGGGCGCGGACGGTGGCGACGGCGACGGCCAGGGCCTCGCCCCGGGTGCGCTTGGGGCCGTCCGTCACCTGGCCCTCCTCGACGTACCCGCTGCCGACGCCGGAGGAGACCTGGCCGTGCTCGCGGTAGAGGTAGGCGTTCCAGCCGGTGTCGCCGTAGGCGGTGGTCTCCTGCACGACGGAGACCTGGTAGCCCCGGAACTCGGTCAGGTAGTTGCCGGCCTCGACCTTGCGCAGGACGAGCAGGGGAAGCTGGGCGACGGGCTCTACTCGCATGGGCGACCTCCTGGCGCGAGGGGCACGTCCCCTCGACCTCTTGAGTATACCAGGTCGTGGGGTAAACCGCAAATCCCCCGCCCGGTGACAGGGGCGGGGGAGTATGGTACGCTGCCGCCCGGAGGAGCGCCTGAAGATGCCGAAGCCGGAGCGGAACGCCGCGACCACGCGCTACAAGACGGGGGAGACGAAGGGCACCGCCGGCTTCAGCAACTCGGGGCCGGCCCGGGCCAAGGCGACCAACCGGGGCAAGGCGGCGCTGGCCGTGGGGCCCCCGCCCTACGGCGGGCCCAAGGGCAAGGGCGGGCTGGCCAACCCGGTGCCGGCGGGGCCCAAGGCCAAGAAGGCGCCCATCACCGGGCCGATGCAGGGGCTGCGGGGCCGGCAGGGCAAGTAGGCCACGGCGGCACAAACAGTTCACTGCTCGACTTGTGGCGGCAGCAAGTACCCCCACCAGGAGCGCGAGTCATGGTGACCCCCCGTCCGCCCCGCATCCCGGCCCGTCCGGCGACGCCCCCCGGCCTGGCCAAGGCCCCCGGACTGGCCCGCGCCGGCGCGCCGCTGCCGGCGACGCGGCGCCCGGCGATGCCCACGATGCCCACGATGCCCACGATGCCGGCGAGGCTGCCGGCGGCGGGTGGCGGCGCGAAGAGCGGGAAGAGCGCGACGCCCCGCTTCGCCGGCCCGCCCGGGGCCCCCAAGCAGAAGTTCGGCAAGAGCGCGAGCAACGTGCCCAAGAGCGGGGAGCAGCCCACCATCCCCACCAAGAAGCCGGCCACCAGGCGCACGCCCACGGCGGTCAAGGGCAAGCCCAGCCCGGGGATGAAGGGCTTCGGCGGGAAGTGACCCGGTGACGAGCCCCACCGGCCCCATCGCCACCGGGGAGGCGTCCGGCTACGAGTACCCGCCCCTGGACGGGCGCGACCTCAGCCGGGTGCGCACCGAGATGCGCCTGGCGCAGCTTGCCCTGATCGGGCTGCTGACCGAGGAGCAGGAGAGTCCGCCGGGCAAGGGCACCCACTCGCGGGTGCTGACCCTGCTCTCGCGGGCCGAGGTGCTCACGGCCGAGGTGATCGAGGTCCTGGGCGAGGCCCTGGCCGTTCTGGTCGAGGAGCACGGCAAGTGATCCTGCGGGAGTACCGCTGCGCCGTGTGCCAGCAGGGCGAGGAGCGCCGCGAGGCGTGGGACGCCGTGGCCCCGGGGTGCTGCCCCTACTGCGGGGCCACGGCCTACGCCCGCGTCCTGTTCGCCCCCACCACCATCGTGCGGGGCTCGCCCCTGGTCGACGGCGAGCGGCGCTTCACCCGGCCCCGGACGGTGCGCAACGCGGACGGCAGCGAGACGACCTACACCAGCCTGCAGCAGGCCCGCCAGGGCGAGTACGAGCGGGCGGCGGGGGTGGTGCCCCCCGGGCCCGCCCAGGGCCTGGCCCGGACGCTCCTGGCGCGCAAGAACGCCCGGCAGATGGCCTCGGGGGTGCTGCCCGGGCGGGACAGCACCCGCTTCCGCGAGGCGGTGGAGGGCGCGCCCCGCTGATGAACGAGCACATCGACGTGGGCATCAAGGACGGGGTGCTGACCTACTCCGGCCCGGACTGGAGCATCTCCCTGCCCTGGCCGTGCCCGGAGTGCGGGCCCCGGGGCGCCTACGTGCCCCACATCCTGGAGACCTACCCGGACGGCTCGGCGGTGGGGGTGTGGCGCTTCGAGTACCTGGCCCCGCCCTGGCAGCGCGCCGACCGCCCGGACTTCCTGAACGTGCCGCCCCACACGCAACTCCTGGAGGACCACGGCCTTGCCGTTCGCGGGTGAGCCCTTCGCCGGCGCGCCGTTCGCGGGCCAGCCCTTCGCGGGGCAGCCCTTCGCCGGCCAGATGCCGGGGGGCGTTGGTCGGGTGATCGGGCCCGCCGGCGTGATCCTGCTGCTGCTGGTGGCCGACCCCCTGGGGGGCTACACGCAGGCCGAACTGGACGCCTACCGCGAGGGTAGGGGGAGCAACGTTGATGGACCTGACCAGCAAGGGGACGAAGGGGCGGGACGCCAGCCCCCGGACGCACCAACTGAGGGCCTGGAACGCCAGTAAGGCGCCCAAGGGCATCCAGAAGACGGGGACGGGCACGCCGATGGGCGGGAAGGCCGCCGAGGCCGAGAGCGGGCACGCCCCGGGCGGCGTCCTCGACCCGGCGATGTTCAACGTCGACGGGCACGCGGTGCGCCAGTTCTCGCGCTACATGGAGGGCAAGCGCTCGGGCCCGGACTGGCTGCACAAGCGCGTCGAGGACGCCGAGGAGAAGCGCTGGGCCAGCTACGCCAGCCCCATGCTGCACGCCAGCCTGCCCAAGCGCACCCGGCATTAGTCATCGAGGATTCATCTCGTGCCGTTCAAGAGCGAGGCGCAGCGGCGCTTCCTGTGGGCGAACGAGCCCAAGGTGGCCAAGAAGTGGGCCCACGAGGGCCATCGCCAGAAGGGCTTACCTGCTAAGGTAGGCACCCAGAGCCGGCAACCCAAGGGCAAGGGTGGCGGGCAGTACCGCGGGTATGTGCCCACTCCGTGGCTCAAGGAGCAATCGCGTGGCTGAGAAGGGCTCGCACGGCAAGATCAACTCGGGCAGCTACAAGGTGAGCAAGTCGGGCTCGGTGCGCCAGGCGGGGGAGATGCCCTCGGGCGACAACTCGTCCTCGCGGGGGGCGACGGCCCGGGCCGGGACGCTGGGCTCGAACAAGGGCGACGGCACGAACAGCCGGGGCCACTGGTACGACAGCTACCAGTCGGGTGGCCTGGGGAAGATGGCCCAGAAGTTCAAGCCGACGACCAAGGGCGGCAAGGTGCGTGGAGGCGGGTAGGCCCACTGTAAAGACGAGGGCCAAAGCGCAAAAGCCACGCGCGCGGTTCTTCTCGGATGAGGAGAAGGCCGAGGCGATTGCGCGCATCAAGGCCGGGGAGAGCGTGCACGCGGTGGCACGCTCTCTTGCTGTTCAGCCCAGCACGGTGAGGCAATGGCGGGCGAAGTTCCACCCAGAAGCGGACCCCCAACAAGAGAAGGACTACGCGGCGCTGGTCCTCCGGCACCTGGAGTTGGGCCTTGCCGCTGCTGAGCGAATCCTCAGCCAAACCGGAGACGCGGCGTGGCTGGGAAAGCAGTCTGCTGGTGAACTTGCCACGTTCTACGGGGTCATCTTCGACAAGCAGGCTCGCATTCTCGCAGCTCTGCCTTCCCAGTACGATCCTGAGCCCGAACGGCTCCCGCCCCCAGCGGGAGACCCAGACGGGGGAGTCGTCGCAGACACCCTCGGAGGCACCACCGCCTCCTGACCCCGGCGGGCACGGCCTGGGCGAGGGCCTAGCGGGTGAGGGGATGGGCCTCTTGGACTTCACCCTGGCCACCTACCCGGGCTACGCGCCGGCGCCCCACCACCGGCTCATCATCGAGAAGCTGGAGGCGGTGGAGCGGGGCGACCTGCGCCGGCTGATGCTCTTCGTGCCGCCCAGACATGGGAAGAGCGAGTTAGCCTCGGTCAGGTTCCCGGCCTGGTACGTGGGGAGGGACCCCAAGCGCAAGGTGATCCTGGCCAGCTACGGGGGGACCCTGGCCTACAAGTTCTCCCGGCGGGTGCGCAACCTGGTGCGCTCACCCCTGTACCAGCGCCTGTACCCGGGCATCGAGATGACGGGCGACGCCGCGGCGGTGCAGTTCTGGGCCTGGCTGAAGGACGGTGAGGAGGCGGGGGCCTTCAACGCCGCCGGCGTGGGCGGGGGCATCACCGGGGAGGGCTGCGACCTGCTGATCGTGGACGACCCGGTGAAGGACGCCAAGGAGGCGCTCTCGCTCACCGTCCGGGACGACGCCTACGAGTGGTACGCCTCGACGGCCTACACCCGGCTCGACCGGGCGAACAACGCCATCGTCGTGATCCAGACCCGGTGGCACGAGGACGACCTGAGTGGCCGGCTCCTGCAGCAGGCGTCTGAGGGCGGGGAGCAGTGGGAGGTGATCGACCTGCCCGCGGTGGCCGAGCCGGGGAGGGATGATGCCCTGGGGCGCGAACCTGGTAGGGCCCTGTGGCCGGCGCGCTTTGATGAGGCGCGGTTGGCCGTCATCCGGACCACGGTGCGCGAGCAGTGGTGGGAGGCGCTCTACCAGCAGCGCCCCCCGGAGACCCTGGGCGGGCGCTTCTTCCGGGCCTTCCAGCCCCTGAGGCAGGGCAAGCCCTGGCACGTCTGGCCGGTGGAGGCCCTGCTGGCCCGCTACCGCCTGGACGGGGGGATGTTCCCGCCCCTGCCGGGGGAGACGGACGCCCCGGGGTGGACGCTGTGGGCCAGCGTGGACGGGGGCGTGCGCGACCCCTACTGCTGCCTGTGGTTCGCCCGCGACCCGGCCCACCGCCACGTCTTCGTCTGGGCCGAGGAGTACGCCACCGGGGTGACGCCCCTGCGGCAAGCCCAGCGCATGAAGCGGCGCATCGCCTCGGTGGGCGGGCGCTGGCTGGACTGGTTCGATGACCCGCTCGCCCCGGTGCGCCGGCGCACCCGCGCGCCCGCGAGCGCGAGGCTGCACCTGGACAGCATCCGGGTCGACCCCTCCATGTTCGCCCCCCGCTCGAACATCGGCATCTCCGACGCCCACGTCTACGCCCAGCAGGGCGTCCCCGTCCAGAAGGCGGACAACAACCGGGTGGGGGGCTGGCGCCGCATCCTGGAGTGGCTGGAGGAGCAGGACGACGGGCTGCCCGGCCTGATCCTGGTGCAGGGGGCCACGCCCAACCTGATCCGCACCCTGCCCCGCCTCACCGCCGACCCCGACGACCCCGAGGACATCGAGGACGGCCAGGAGGACCACGCCGCCGACGCCCTCCGGTACGGGCTCAACCCCGCCTCGGGGGCCAGCGCCTCCCGGCAGGGCGTGCCCATCGAGGCCATCATGGGCGCCGAAGACGGGGAGCGTATCCTGGACGAGTACAGCACCGCCTTCGGGCAGGCCACCAACTACGAGACGGGGGCCTTTGGGCGTTGACAACCGCCTGTGGGGGCAACCGATACCGCCACACCATCGGCCTTACGAGGCGATGGTGATGTCAAGAGGGAATACCGCAGATGGCTGACGGCGCCGTTCCTCCAGGCCTGGCCGCACAGGCGGTGACCCCCGCGGACACGCGCACCGGCGCAGGCAGAGGTGGGCGCCAATCGGCCGGCAAGCGCTCGGGCCCCCGCAAGCCGGACACGAGCGTCGACGCCGGCCTCAAGGAGGACCTGCCCCCCACGGACGCCGTCGAGGCCCCGCCCTACGGCTACGTGATGCGCATCCTGCGCGACCGCGAGCGGGAGATGGGGGCCAGCAGCAGTGGCTCGCGCTCGGTCCGGGACGCCGGGACGCGCCAGGCCAACGCGGGCCAGCGCAGCTTCACCGACATCGTCCGGGAGATTCGCCGCCGGCGTAAGCTGCTGGTCACCCCGCCCATCCCGCCCGGCTACCGCAAAACGACTCAGGTGGTGCGCGCCGGACAGGCCCTCTTCAGTGACCTGACTCTGAGGCTTCCGGCCGTACTGACTGCAAAACCTATGGTGGTGCAGGCCGACCCGGTCGATGATGATGAAGACGCCCAGGACGCGGCCACCCTGCGGGAGGAGTGGACGACCTCGGTGCTGCTGGGGATGGAGGGCCGGCGGGCCATCCTGGACGCCGGGCAGACCAGCGTCTGGCGCGACTGCATGGACAACCTGGTCAACACCGGGCGGGCCTGCTGGTCCCTCGTGGAGCGCCTCGACCGCTGGAGCGAGGCCTCCGACCGCTACCCCCACTACGAGGACTTCGAGGACGACGACGACGACGGCCCGCCCGAGGACCTGGGCAGCGCCGTCGAGAACTACCTCGCCGGCGAGCGCCTGACCCGCCAGCGCGACCGGGGCACGACCGGGACGCCCAAGAAGAAGCGCAGCGCCTCCGAGAAGTACCTCAAGGCCGTCGAGCACTTCAAGCGGGCCACGCCCCCCTTCGTGCTCGAAGCCTGCGACCCGTTGTCCATGCACCTGGTGCAGGACGCGGACGGGGTGGAGGACGAGGGCGTGGTGGTGGTCAACCGGCCCTACCGGGAGACCCTGGCCGGCTGGGGCCTGCACCCCACCGAGCAGGACGACGGCCGGCCGGGCACCGTCACCGGCAAGACCGGGCGCTACGCGGCGGGGCCCATGGGCTTCGGCCGGGCCTACCCCCTGATCGACGCCGAGCCCGAGCGCCCCTACGAGCCCGAGCACGTCGAGACCGTCACCTACTACTGCTCGGCCAAGCGGGCCCTGTGGCTGGGCCTGGCCGACCCGGGCGACCGCGACTACGACCCGGACTGCGGGCTGTGGGCCCACTACGTCGACGGCCTGTGCGTGGCCTCCGGTCCCCTGTGGGGCCCGTCGTGGCACCCCCTGCCCATCTTCCGGGCCTACGGGCTGACCACCTCCATGGGCGACCCGACGTACACGGGCATCGCCGCGCCGATGCACCTGATCGAGTTGATCGACCTGCTCGACCAGATCGTGACCATGGAGTTGCACGTCAGCTTCTGGTCGGCCTTCCCCCCGCTGATCGAGGAGGACAAGTCGATGGGCGCCCCGGGCGCCGCCGGCCTGTCCGGGGACACCGTGGTCGACCCGGAGCGGGTGCAGCGCCCCGACCAGAACCGCTCCACGGACGGCAAGATCATCCAGCCCGGGGGCTTCTACGCCGTGCCCCCCGGCCGGACGTGGCGCTACCTGGTGCTGCCCGCCGAGAGCACCGCCCACCTCCAGCGCCTCTACGAGAAGGCCACCAGCCTGATCGACCTGATCGGCATCCCCTCGGTCCTCCGGGGCCAGGGCGGCGGCGGCCAGGCCGGCTACGCCATCGCCCAGTTGATGATCGCGGCGCGCTCACTCTATGGACCCGTCGTGGAGAACTACTGCGCCCAGGTGGCGACCTGCATCCAGTACCTGTGGTGGCAGGTCTGGCGGCGCTTCCCCGAGGGCGTGCCGGTCTACTACCAGGGCGACGCCGCGGTGGGGCGCAAGAAGGGCTGGAGGACCCTGACGCCCAAGGACATCGCCCCGGACGCCAAGGGGGCGGGGACGGGCACCCCCTTCCTGGCCTGCAGCGTCGAGGCCGACCCGCTGCTCCCGGTGGACGAGGCCCAGTTGGAGATGCGGGGCGTGCAGGCCCAGCAGGCCGGGGCCGTCGATATGCTGACCATGCGCGAGCGCTACTTCAAGGACCCCGCGCCCGAGCGCACCGAGGCCCGCGTCCTGGCCGACAAGATCAACACGCACCCGCTCGTCCAGGAGAGCATGGCCCTGCGCGGGGCGGTGCGGCAGGGCGCCCTCACCCCGGAGATGGCCTTGTCCTGGCTGGAGAGCAAGTTCGGCGTGACCACGGCCATGGCGTTCGACCAGTTGCTGGCCATCGGCGCCTTCAACGACGAGGAGGCGGCCCGCCTGCTGGTGCAGTTGGAGCAGGCCAAGCTACAGCAGATGCAGCAGGGGGCCATGGCCCAGCAGCCCCCCGGCGCGCCCATGCAGGTCCCGCCCACCGGAGCGCCCCCACCAGGAGGCACGCCCATGCCGATGGGGGTGCCCGGCGGCGTCGAGGGCCTGGGCGCCGTCCCCGCCGGAGCGCCAGGGTTGCCCGGGCCTGGGGGCCCTGGTGTACCCGGCGGGATGAACGGGCTCCCCCCGGGCGCACCCGGAGCGGAGTTGCCCATGCAGACGGGTGGCCCCATCCCCGGCACGCCGGCGCCCCCACCGGGCGTGCCGGCCCTGGCCGGGCTGCCGCCCGTTGCGTCTATGCCTGGCGCGGCGCCGCCCATGGGTCCGCCCCCCATGGTGGGCGGTGGCGCCCAGCTTCCCCCCGGCGCGGCCTTCCAGCAGGCCAACGCCGGCTCGCCCTGGGGCACCGGCAACGCCTACGGCGCCGGAGGTGCAGGCGGGGGCAACCCCTCGGCCCCGGGCGGGGCGGCGGTCTCCGGGCTGGCCGGCATCCCCTCGTCGCGGGGCGGGCTGCCCAAGACCGAGGAGATGCCCTGGCAGAAGGCGGCACGCGAGATGACACGCTGACCGCATGATTCGGATGAACAAGCGGATGCAGCGGCGCGCCGAGGACGAGACCAACCGGCTCATCCCCCTGGTCGACCCCCAGGACCTGCTCGGCCTGCGGGCCCTGGTCGACCGGGCCCGGGCGGGGGACGGCGCGGCGCAGGTCAAGGAGCACGACCTGATCGTGCTGGTGGAGCGCATCCGCCGCCACGAGGGGGGCGCGCCCAACGGCTACACCAACGGGGTGACCGACCCGCACCCCGCCTGGCGGGCCTACGTCGACCTCGAAGAGATGGGATAGGACATGGAGGCGCGATGACCAACTACACCACCACCCGGCTGCAGGCCGACGAGGCCGAGCGCGAGGCCCTGCGCTGGGCGGGCCCCTTCGGCTACGCCGTGCTGGGCGTCCTGCGCATGGGCGAGCACTACTCGGACGCCGACTTCCTCGCCCTGTGCGAGCGGGGCCGGCGCGAACTCGGCCAGCCCGGGCGCGTCGACTACTCGCCGGCGTCCTACGAGAGCGAGCGCACCCCGGGGGCGGCGCCGCCCGCGAGCGACACCAGCCACCCGGTGGCCGGGCTCGTGCTAGACCCCAGTCCGGGGGACAGCTACTATCGGCGCGTCTCGCCGGTGGAGAGCACCCGCCCCGGCAGCCCGGCACAGCCCGCGGGGGAGCGCGACCCCGCCGGCCGGTACGTGCGACGCGCCCGCTAGCCCGAGAGGGGGGTCTCAGTGACCACACCGCAGCAGCGCCAGCAGGAGCAGCAGCGCGAGCGCCAGGCCGGCGCCAAGGACGAGGCGCGCCGCGCCCAGCAGGCCCAGCAGGAGCAGCAGCGCTGGGACGAGGACGCCGACCGCAAGCGCCAGAAGTACGACGAGGAGCCCCACTGGCCCGACGCCCCCATCGAGGACATCCCCGCCGAGGAGCGCGAGGCCCTGCTCAAGCAAGCCGGCCCGCCCGGGGAGATGGCCCGCGTCGCCTGGCAGCGCTACCAGGACGAGCACCGCGACCGGGGCGACGAGCCCAACGCGGTGATGCGCGAGCAGACCCGGCTCCAGGAGATGGGCGCCCCGGTGGGGGAGAACTACGGCCCCGTCCACGACACCGACGACGCCGTCCGGGCCGAGCAGCACAGCGCCGCCCGCCAGGCCATGAGCCCCGAGCAGGCGGTGAAGACGCCCATCGGCCAGGAACGGGTGGAGCACGTCCCGGGACAGGACCAGGGAAACGGGGAATCGGGCAGCGCCCAGGACCGGGCCGACGCCGAGGCCAAGGCCAAGAAGCTGAGCCTGGAGATTCGGGACTACGGCGCCGCCGGCGAGTGGCGGGTCTACGACCCGGCGACCGGGCGCCAGGTGGCCAAGTCCCGCCTGGACGAGGCGAAATAACCGAAGTAGCCGAGGTAGACGACCTCGAAGTCGACCTCATCCGCTGGATGCTCGCTCACTGCATCCCGCCCGAGGTAGACTGAGCCCGCAGTGGCGCGCTGCCCGCAGGCCCCCGGGGAGATTAGGCCCGTCGTTCGCGCGGTCTGGTCAGGCCCCCGGGGGTCTGCCTTTGGTCCCGCGCCGGCGGCTGTCGCTCGAGGACAGATGGCACCGCCCGACAAGTGGCGTACACTGTCGCCGTGCCATCCCGGTTCGGCTCCCCGCGTGGCTCCATCGGTCGCATCCTCAAGGAGGCGGGGGAAATCTCCGACGCCCGCCTCCGGGCCACCATCCGCTACCTGGACGACTTCACGTCCATCGAGGACCACCCGGACAAGCAGATCGGCGGGGGCGGGCGCCTGACCCGGGCCGAGTTCACCGCCATGCTGCAGCAGCAGCCCGACTTCCGGCAGCAGTTGGCCAACCGCTGGCTCTTCGCCACCGCCCCGGAGCGCGACAAGCTGCTGGCCCAGTTGCGCGACGCCTTCCCCGGTCAGGGCCGGGCGGCGCTGGGCGTCCCCGGCCTGGACGACTCCGGCATCCCCGACGACCAGATGGGCACCGGCCTGGGCGGCCCGCCCCAGGGGGCTACGCCCGTTGGGCCCCAGCCCGGGATGGGGATGGCCCCGACGCCCCCCGAAGGGTCATCCCCGTCCTTGCCCCCTGGCCCGGGGGAGATGGTGCAGCCGGGCGGGGCCGCCCCAGTCGGCCCGCCGGGCCCGGCGCCGTTGCCGGGCGAGGCCCCTACTGCAGGCGGTATGCCACCCGCGTCCCCAACCGCAAATACACCGATCCCCCAGATCGGGCCCCGGGGCGTCCCGCTCCCCGGACCCGGGAACCCGGCGAACACGGAGTTGCCCGCGCCCGGGCTCGGCCCGCCCCAGCTTCCGCCCCCGGGGATGGGTATCCCCGCCGGTCCGCCCATGCCCGGCCCCCTGCCCAGCAACGCGGCCCGCCTCGTCGGCCTCCCGCCCGGGGTCTGACCTACCACCCTCCAGGACTAGGAGCAGCCGATGGACGGCTTCTGGCGCACCGTGTCCGGCAAGCTGGCCGCCATCGGCGCCCGGCAGGCGGGCCCCGACCTGGCCGCGGAGCAGGCCGCCAAGGAGGAGGAGGAGCGCCAGCGCCGGCTGGAGGAGGCCCGCCAACTCTTCGAGGCCCAGAAGCAGGAGCAGGCCCAGCAGGCCGAGCGCAACAGCGCCCGCCTGACCCAGGCCCGCACCTGGTTCGACCAGGCCAAGTCGAGCGTCGGCCAGGGCTTCTCCAACGCGGGCTCGGCGGCGCAGGGCGCCCTGCAGGGTGTGGGCAACGTCATCGGCCAGGGCGTCGCCCAGCAGCAGGCGGTCACCCCCGCCCAGCGGGGCGAGGCGGTGGGCAGCGCCGTGGTGGGGGGCCTCACCGCCGCCGCCGACTACGGGGACTGGCGCCAACAGCAGCAGCAGCGGGGCCGGCAGCAGTGGGACGAGGAACTGCGCCAGCAGCAGGAGGCCTTCCGGCAGGAGAACCCCCGCGAGGCCGCCGGCGTGGGCCGGATCGGGGGCGTCGCCGGGGCCACGCCGGGGCTGACCGCCATCGCCCGGGCCGGGCGGGGCTTCGACCGGGCCACGTCCGCCCAGAACCTGCTCGCCCCCAAGACCGGCTTCCTGGCCGACGAGGGCGTGGCCGAGACCGCCCTCAAGGGCCTGCTGCCCCAGAACGTGCGCCAGCTTCCCGGCGCCGGGCGCCTGCTGGGCGGGCAGTACGACAAGACCATCGACACCGCCACCCGGATGGCGCGCTCCATCCCCGAGGGCGCCCAGGCCATCGAGCAGGGCATGGAGGAGTTGGAGGCGGCCCGCACCGGCCAGACCGGGCGGGGCAAGCGGGCCGGCTCCAGCTACCTGCCCAGCCTGACCGGCCGGGGCCTGGAGTTCGAGCAGAAGGCGGGCGAGGACGCCCGGAAGCTGAGCGCCTGGGAGCGGGTGCAGATGCTCGCCGGCGGGGCCGGGCACATCGTGCCCGCGGCCATGTCCATGGGCGCCAACCCCCTGCTGAACCTGCCCGGCGCCGTGGTCACCGAGGAGGCCCTGGCGGCCAACGTGCCCAAGCCCTACGCCGAGGCAGCGGGCGACATCGCCGCCTTCCTGGCCCCCTCCGGGGGCTTCCAGCAGACCGGCAAGGCCCTGGCCAACCGCGGCGTGGGGCGCCTCGCGGAGCGCATCGGGGCGGTCACCCGCGAGGAGCGCCTGGCCTCGCGGGGCATGGCCCCCTGGCAGCGCAAGGCCGTCCTGGGCGGGCAGGCCGCCGGCGCCACGGTGGGCGCCCTGCAGGGCCTGCAGCAGTCCCGGGAGGAGGGCCTGGGCCCCCTGGAGACCATCGCCTCCATGCTCGGGGGCGCCGCCGACGTGTCCGAGTTGGGGGGCATGGGCGGGGAGGGCCTGGCCGGCCGGCCCCGCAACCGGAACCTGGGCCAGGACAACGACTACGTCGGCACCCTGGACGGCCACGCCGACGCCGAGGGCGTCGCCCGCGCGGGCGGGATTCCCGGCGCCAACGGTCGACCCGCCGTCACCCCCGGGGCCCCCCTGGACGGCCTGCCCGAGGTGGGGCGCCACACCGTGCCCGGGGCCGAGGCCCCCGGGATGATCGACGGCCGGGCCCAGGGCGCCGGCGCAGCGGGCGACTACGGGCAGCGCCTGTACCGCTCCATCGCCAACGACCTGGCCCGGGCCCGCGACGACGCCGACCTGGCCGCCGTCATCCGCGACATCAACGAGGGCCTGGAGGACGGCAGCCTCGACCCCGAGCGGGCCCTGGGCCTGCGCGAGGCGGTGCGCGCCCGGCTGCGCCAGACCGCGATGCAGCCCGAGGAGGCCCAGGAAGCCCAAGTCGCAGCCCAGCCGAGCATCGAGGAGCAAATCCCGCGTCCCACCGAGCGCCTCTCCCCCAACCAGCCCGGGGGGCTGGAGCAGCAGGGCCAGATCGACGCCCTGGAGCAGCCCCGCTTCACCGACGCGGACTACCGGCGGGCGATCCGGGAGCGCAACCGCGCCTACCAGGAGGCCCGCGAGGCCG
>Ga0190274_10001000_pt1 | contig 16514 bp, 15 predicted proteins | sample Popmic531T_FD_133002 | JGI IMG/M metagenome (GOLD analysis project Ga0190274, IMG submission 133002) | Populus adjacent soil microbial communities from riparian zone of Yellowstone River, Montana, USA - 531 T | ecosystem: Environmental > Terrestrial > Soil > Riparian zone | place: USA: Montana...
GGAGCATGTTCAAGCGGGCTGTAAATGTGAGCCCAGGTGCCGGGATTATTTACTAATATCATCAGGCACACCGTTGCGCCACGAAATACATCAAGAGAATAAAAACGTTGGTTCAAAGCAATCGGTTTTGCGCTAAAGGTAATTTAAAACGAGTAAGGCTTTAAACTTGTAATTCAGGGTTGGATGACCGAATTATAGTTATTAACTCGTGGGGACAAATCATTCAGAATCTGACCGGTTTGCTTTATCCTCAGTCACATTTCACCCTATATTTGCAACCGAATCGTAATTGCCCGTTCGATTCTAGAGTCATCCCTGAAAACCAGTCACTTGAAAACTTATCTATGTGACTGAGATGGCGAAGCCGTCAAAAAAAGTTCTTGTGGGAATAAGAAAATGGTTAGCCGTTTACACACGGCCAAGGTGGGAAAAGAAAGTAAACCAGCTGCTGTCAGATAAAGGTGTAGAAAGATATTGCCCTCTTAATAAAGTAAGGAGAAAATGGAGTGACCGTGTGAAGGTGGTGGAAGAGCCATTGTTCAAATCTTATGTTTTTGTGAAAGTGAATGATGAAGACCGCAGCGAAGTAAGAATGACACCGGGAGTTATCAACTTTGTGTACTGGCAGGGAAAACCTGCAGTGATAAAAGAAAAGGAGATCAATGCCATCAAGAGATTTTTGGATGAATATGAAAATGTAGAGGTAAAACCAATCGAGCTAAAAGTGAATGAACGGGTGAAAATAACAACGGGGCCATTAATGGACCAGGAAGGGCAGGTGTTGGAAGTAAAACATAAGAAAGCAACCGTCGCGATCGATAGTCTTGGTTATATGCTGGTAGCAACTGTTGATAAAACAAAGCTGGCTCCGGTAAAAATAAAATAAAACAAACGCTATATTTGAAAAAGAGAATCCTCTAAAACCAATATTGCCTTCATGAAAATCCTTGCTTTCGTTATTTTCTCCATTTTTGTGGTTATGTCATTTTGTTCCTGTAGATCACAGAAACCTCTCGGGTATGTTGAAGATTTTACAGATACATCCGGGAAAGTGTATGTGAAATATCCGGTACCATTGATTCAAAAAGGCGATGTGTTGTCCGTGATTGTTTATAGTGATGCAATTGATGGGGGAGCCACTGATGCAATGTATAATCTCGCCAATGCGGGAACTACCGGTAATACTTCCACACAAGGGTTCTTAGTAGATCAGGAGGGTAACATACAATATCCAAGAATTGGAAAAATGAAAGCTGAGGGACTATCAAAAGCACAACTTTCAGAAGAAATAAGAAAAAAACTCACTGGGCCATTGCAAAACCCTTCGGTACTGGTTCACCTTCTTAATTTTAAAGTTACAATGCTTGGTGAGGTGTCAAGACCCGGACCTATAACTATACCAACTGAAAAAATAACAATACTGGAAGCGATAGGTCTCGCGGGGGATATAAATATTTATGGTAAAAAGGAAGATGTTGTGATTCTTCGACCAACAGACTCAACCATTGAACATGGCACCATTGATCTTTCATCCAAAGATCTTTTTGAATCTCCGTATTATTTTCTCCGGCAAAATGATGTGGTGCTTGTCAACCCTAATAAAAATAAAGCAAGATTAAGCGACCAGGTATTCAATCAACGCCTTGGTATTGCTTTTAGTCTTATTAACATGATCGCATTATTGTATAATATATTCCAATAAAAATATCCTTATTTAATGGAAGGCAATCAATCCGGTAATAAAGAACTTGGTAACCTCTCGATAAAAGATCTTTTCTTCAAGTACGTCAGGTTTCTCCCCGTATTCCTGGTATCGGTTGCCCTATGCCTGCTGGGTGCCTATTTATATCTCCGTTATACTACTCCCATTTATAGAGTAACAGGTACGCTTTCTTTTAAGCAGGATGAATCAAATCGTGGTGGTAGTGGTAGCAAGCTCAATGATATTTACTTGGCAAAAAGTGTAAGTGACGTACAGTCAGAAATTGAAATCTTAAAATCACAGGCATTGATGGAAAGAGTTGTTGATTCGGCAAGCCTGCAGACTAATTATTTTGCGGTTGGGAAGATCAAAACACTTAATATATATACTGATTGTCCTTTCAGATTAAATATTATTAAGTTGACCGATTCTTTTAGTTCATTCAAAATGAATTTTGTATTTCCAACTGAAAATGAATTTAGAGTAAATAAAGAAGCAGACAGGTTCAAATTTGGAGATGTTTTTGGAAATTCTTATGGACTCTTTTCCCTTACCAGGGCATATAGTGGTGTAAAAGGCAAAGAATATAACGTTGAATGGAGGTCTATACCTGAACAAGCTTCTATGTATGCGCCTATTGTGCGGGTGGCGCCAAAAATTGCTGGGACAAGTATTTATAATATTCAGATAGATTATACAAATTCAGCATTGGCAGCTGATATTGTAAATAACCTGATGGTCCGGTATAAGGATGCAAGTATTGATGATAAGAATGCTACTATTAAGCAGCGCCTTGAGTACATCATTGCCCAGCTCATCAGGATTGACCGTGATCTTGATAGCATTGAAGCAAAAAGAATAGCATACGTAAATGAAAATAATTTGTCGGGATATGAAGGTCAGTTAGCTTCTTTTTTTGAGATACAAACCAAGTCGGATGAGGAAATTCAAAATCAAAAACAGCAGTTGGTTATCATTGATATAATGACAGCATATCTTAGGGATACAATGAATAATTTTGAGAAAACCCCTTCGGCGCTTAGTCTTTCTGATCAGACATTGAGTGCAATGGTGAGTGGCTATAATCAAATGCAGCTTGAGAGAAAAAGGATGCTTGAACAAAAGATACCAGAGGAAAACATACAGATCCAGGCTAAAAATGCGGAATTAGAAAAGCTTAGAAATAGCATTCTTGAGGCTTTTAAAAATCTCAAAGTTGCTTATAATTCCACAATCGATGATTTCTACAAAAGAGGATCCACGGCTCTATTTAAACAAAAAGAAATGCCGGCCAAGATCCAGCGATTGGTGGAAATGGAAAGAGAAAGGGACGGCAAGCTTGAGCTTTATAAATTTTTGCAGGAACAACGTGAGGAAACAGCCATGCAGCAAGCAGCGACAGTATCTAACTCGAAAGTGTTAGCGGTTGCATACCCTACCAGTACACCAATAAAACCTAACAAAAGAGCCATACAATTATTAGCGATAATTCTTGGCCTTGCTTTGCCTGCGATGTATATATTCTTCCTGGAAATCATTAATGATAAAATAAATACCCGTCATGATATTGAGAAATTAACCGATGCTTCTATTCTTGGTGAAGTGGGTCATTCACACAGCGGCTCCTCCATGATCGTAAGTAAAACAAACCGGTCGATGGTTTCCGAACAATTCAGAATTATACGTTCTAATCTTCAATATATCTTAAATAAAATTGACAAGCCCGTGATCATGGTCTCCTCTTCGTTTAGCGCAGAGGGTAAATCATTTATTACAACAAACCTCGGAGGCGTGATTGCGTTGGCAGGAAAGAAAACAGTGATGCTTGAATTTGATATCCGAAAGCCAAAACTTTTTTCGGGAATGAAATTGAGTAGTAAACAAGGGATCACCAATTTTCTCGTCGGTAAAGCAAATATGGCGGATCTCCCGGTAAAGATCCCTGGTTATGAAAATCTTTATGGAATAAGTTGTGGACCTGTTCCCCCCAACCCTGCGGAGCTTTTGCTTGATTCAAAAGTTGAAGAAATGTTTCAGTGGTTAAAAGAAAATTTTGATGTGATACTCATCGATACTGCACCGGTCGGTATGGTAAGTGATGCAATGACGCTGGGAAAATTTGCTGATACAACGCTTTATATTGTTCGACAGGGCTATACTTATAAAAAACAAATTTCATTAATTGATGAATTGTATCATGATAACAAGTTACCAAAGATCTCCATTATTATCAATGATGTTAAATTAAAACCGGGATATGGCTACTATGGATATGGCAGGTATGGCTATGGTTATGGTTATGGAGGAGGATATTATGAAATTGAACAGGGGCAGGACACACCCAAGCGAATTTTTACGCTTGGCCTGTTGAAAAATTTATTCAAAAGAAAATAATTTAAAAGAGAGCGGGTGTAATGAAGATTTTGGTTACAGGTGGTGCAGGATTTATAGGTTCAAACCTTATACTCAGATTAATGAATGATGACCGTATTACTGCAGTTAAAGTGCTTGACAATCTGGAAACGGGAAGATTTGCAAACTTATCAGCGTTTAAAGAGCATAAAAAGTTTGAATTTATAGAAGGTGATATCAGGAACTATGCAATTTGCCTGGGAGCAACCGAAGGGATGGATATCGTTTCACACCAGGCAGCACTTGGTTCGGTGCCACGTTCAGTTAAAGATCCTGTTACCACGCATGAAGTAAATGCAACAGGAACATTAAATATTTTTAATGCCGCACGGGAAAACAAAATAAAAAGAGTTGTGTATGCAGCCTCATCCTCTACATATGGTGATCATCCCGGTCTTCCAAAAGTAGAAGATAAGATCGGTTCACCTATTTCGCCTTATGGCGTTACCAAGCTGGTAAATGAGCTTTATGCCAAAGTTTTTGCAGAGTTATATGATATGGAGTTTTTAGGTCTTCGATATTTTAACGTGTATGGCCCGCAACAAAATCCCGCCGGCCCTTACGCGGCAGTAATACCTTTATTTATTAAAGCATTGCTTGACGATATTCCTCCCATAATAAACGGAGCAGGTGACAGCAGCCGTGACTTTACTTTTGTTGAGGATGTTGTGCAGGCAAATCTTTTGGCAATGTTCACTGACAATCCCAATGCACTAAACCAGGTATATAATATTGCTAAAGGAGAACAAACGACTTTAAATGAACTGTTTGATATTCTAAGAGAAATTTCCGGGAAGAATATAAGACCTATACACGGACCCGAAAGGAATGGTGATATAAAGCACAGTCTTGCAGATGTTTCAAAAGCAAGAAAATTATTGGGGTATGATCCGGCCACATCTCCAACGGAAGGATTAAGAAAAACTTTTGATTGGTATAATAAAAATTCACTCATTTTCACAGCATGAACTTTGAAAGAAACATTTTAATTACCGGCGGCGCCGGCTTTATCGGCAATCATGTCATTCGGTTATTTGTAAATAAATATCCATCCTGCCGTATTGTAAATCTTGATGCATTGACCTACGCAGGCAATCTTGAAAACCTGCGTGATGTGGAAGACAAGCCGAATTATTTTTTTGAAAAGGCAAATATTTTAGAAGTAAGCGATCTTGAAAGGATCTTTAGTAAGTATAAAATCGATGGCGTTATTCATTTGGCAGCCGAGTCGCATGTAGACCGTTCAATTCTTTCACCGCTTGATTTTGTTTATACCAATATTATTGGCACGGTCAATTTATTAAACATTGCTAAAAAGTATTGGAAAGATCTTTCAGGTAAATTATTTTATCATATTTCCACCGATGAGGTTTTTGGAAGCCTTGGTGAGGAAGGTTTTTTTACGGAGACGACGGCATATGCGCCTAATTCACCTTATTCTGCATCGAAAGCCTCGTCCGATCATTTTGTAAGAGCTTACGGCGAAACTTTTCATTTACCAGTCATTATTTCAAATTGCTCAAATAATTACGGCCCTTATCACTTCCCGGAAAAACTGATCCCGCTTTTCATAAATAATATCCTTCAAAAAAAACCATTACCAGTTTATGGAGATGGCAAATATACCCGTGACTGGCTTTATGTAAAGGATCATGCAAGAGCGATCGATATTATTTTTCATAAAGGAAAAATTTCCGACACCTATAATATTGGTGGTTTTAATGAATGGCAGAATATTGAATTAGTGAAGTTGCTTTGCAAAATGATGGATGAAAAATTGGGGAATGCCCCGGGTACAAGCAATGTATTGATTAGTTATGTCAAAGATCGCCCTGGTCATGATAAACGCTATGCAATTGATGCAACCAAACTTAGTAAAGAGCTGGGTTGGAAACCATCTGTTACTTTTGAACAAGGCTTGAGCGAAACTATAGAATGGTATTTGCAAAACCAGGATTGGTTGAAACATGTTACAACCGGAGAGTATCAGCGATATTATGACAATCAATATCATCATCGTTTATAATTTCTCGGGTTGCCTGATTTTTAAAAGGCAAAACTAACAGAAGATCGAACTCACTACCGTAAATATCAGAACCACGGAATTAAAAAAAGAAAAAATTTTTTTTCCAAATCTTGACGGACTACGTTTTTTCTCATTTTTAGTTGTATACTTATCTCATATATTTTCCACAAATTATGATTACATAAAGCAAGAATCATGGTATAAATTTGTGAAAGGACGAATTTTTTATGATGGAGATTTAGGTGTTAGTTTTTTCTTTGTTTTAAGTGGCTTCCTAATTACGTATCTGTTAATAAAGGAAAAAGAATTTACAGGGACTGTTCACATTCCATCATTTTACATGAGAAGGGCCTTACGTATATGGCCGCTTTATTATTTCTGTGTCTTTTTTGGTTTTTGGATATTTCCTTTGCTGAAGACAGCTTTCGGACAGGTTCCAAATGAAACGGCTAACCCGGTTTTGTGTTCCCTTTTCCTGAATAATTTTGACCGTGTATTAAATGGGCCTCCTGATGCTTCGGTTTTATCAGTATTATGGAGCGTAGCAATAGAAGAGCAGTTTTATTTACTATGGCCAATTCTCTTTTATATTATTCCGCCCCGATTTTATTTTTATATTTTTATAATAATAATTATAGGATCTGTTACATTCAGGACGGTATATATTGACCGGCAAATTGAATTATTAACCCCCAGTGTTATTTCGGATATGGCTATTGGAGGTTTAGGCGCCTATCTAACTATTGCCAACAAAAAATTCTTAAAAAAAATTGAAAATAGCAATAGAATCTTCAACCTTATACCCTATTTAGCTGTCATTATTTTTCTATTGTATCGACATGAACTGTTTTCTACTACTTTCCTGGCGATAGTAAGAAGGGTTATTGTTTCTTTTTTCTTTGCATGGATAATTCTTGAGCAAAATTTTTGTAAAAACTCTTTATTTAAGATTTCGAGATTAAGAACAATTACAAAATTGGGCAAGTATACTTATGGATTATATTGCCTTCATACAATAGCTATATTAATCGTTATTTCGATTTTGCAAAAATTGGGATTAAATAAACATTCGTGGCAAATATGGTTGCTACAGCTCCCTCTGGGAATGTTATTAAGTATAGTCATTAGTTATTTTAGCTTTACCTATTTTGAAAGTTTTTTTCTGAAGCTAAAAGATAGGTTCGCTTATATTGTAAAACAATAATAATGTTCATCCGATGAAAGGAATAATTCTTGCGGGCGGGTCTGGCACACGATTATATCCAATTACAAAGGCTATTTCAAAACAACTAATGCCTGTTTATGACAAGCTAATGATCTATTATCCACTTTCAGTTTTGATGCTGGCGGGAATAAAAGATATTTTGATCATCACTACTCCCGAAGATAATTCCCAATTCAAAAGGTTATTAGGCGATGGCAGTCAAATTGGTTGCAATTTTCAATATGCAATTCAGGAAGTGCCCAATGGATTAGCGCAGGCTTTTGTAATTGGCGAATCATTTATCGGCGATGACAGAGTTGCATTAATATTAGGCGACAATATTTTTTACAGTGCTGGTTTTTCTTCGCTGTTATCTTCATTAGCAGATATTGAAGGAGGTTGTGTGTTTGCATATCATGTTTCTGATCCCGAACGATATGGAGTGGTGGAGTTTGACGATCACAACATGGCTATTTCAATTGAGGAAAAGCCGAAGCAACCCAAATCAAATTACGCAGTGCCAGGCTTATATTTTTATGACAACTCGGTAGTTGATATTGCAAAAAAATTAAAACCATCTGCACGCGGAGAATATGAGATAACAGATATAAATAAAATTTATCTCGAAAAAAATAACCTGAAAGTGGCAATCATGGATCGTGGTACGGCGTGGCTTGATACTGGTACCTTTGATTCACTGAGTGATGCGAGTGAATTTGTAAGAGTAATTGAAAAAAGACAAGGAAATAAAATAGGCTGTATTGAAGAGGTGGCCTATCGTATGGGATTTATTTCAAAAGAAAAATTGGCTGAAATAGCAGGACCGCTCAAAAAAAGCGGTTACGGAAATTACCTGTTGGGGCTGGTTGAAAAAAAATAATAATCATGATTAAAAGTAGTACAAAGATCCTGGTAACAGGAGGAGCAGGATTTATCGGAAGTTCTTTAGCAGAGTATTTGTTGAATAAAACAGAAGCGCAGGTAGTAGTAGTAGATAATTATTTAACTGGAAGACAGCAGAACCTGCCACAGTCAGATCGGTTTCGATTCATAAAGGCAGATGCAAATGATTTTAATGATATCGCTTCCATTTTTCAAACCTTTGTATTTGATTATGTATTTCATTATGCAGCAGTAGTTGGCGTAAAACGTACACTTGAAAATCCTGTATTGGTACTTGATGACCTGCAGGGTATCAGGAATGTTCTTACGCTATGCAAAAACACAGGAGTTAAAAGAGTTTTCTATGCATCATCATCCGAAGTGTATGGAGAGCCGGTACATTTGCCGCAACACGAGCATAATACCCCCTTGAATTCAAGGCTGCCTTATGCTGTAGTAAAAAATGCAGGCGAATCCTTTTGCCGCTCTTACTATCAGGAATATGGTTTGGAGTACACCATTTTCAGATTCTTTAATACTTATGGTCCAAAACAAAGCCCGGACTTCGTTGTATCAAGATTTATGAATGCGGCATTGGAACATAAACCAATAACAATTTATGGTGATGGTCAGCAAACAAGAACTTTTTGTTATATCGAGGATCATCTTGAAGCCACAGTGAGTTGCTTAACAAACAAAATGTATATTGATGATGTGGTAAATATTGGAAATGATCATGAAATATCTGTTTTGGAATTAGCAAGAATTATTAAAAAGGTCACCGATTCAAGATCTGAAATTGTTCATTTGCCTGCGTTGCCGGAGGGAGATATGACGAGACGGCAACCTGATATTAAGAAAATGGAATGTCTTTTGAACCGGCCATTTATTTCTTTGGAGGAAGGATTAAAAAAAATACTTGGCGCAAGAAAAAAAGAGAATGAGTAAAATTGCATTAATTACCGGGGTAACTGGCCAGGATGGAGCTTACCTGTCATCGCTTTTATTAAAGAAAGACTATATAGTTCATGGAATAAAAAGAAGGGCTTCTCTTTTCAATACTGATCGTATTGATCATCTTTACCAGGACCCGCATGTTTCCAGTCGTAATTTCATATTGCATTATGGAGATCTTACTGACAGTACAAACCTTATTCGCATTATACAGGAAGCGCAGCCGGACGAGATCTATAACCTTGGTGCAATGAGTCATGTGAAGGTGAGTTTTGATACACCTGAGTATACCGCTAATGCTGACGGCATTGGTACTCTCAGAATTTTAGAAGCTGTGCGTTTACTTGGACTTACTAAGAAGACAAAGATCTACCAGGCATCAACTTCAGAATTGTATGGGCTAGTACAGGAAATTCCACAATCAGAAAAAACTCCTTTTTACCCACGTTCACCTTATGGTGTTGCAAAACTCTATGCCTACTGGATGATAGTAAATTATCGTGAAGCGTATAATATGTTTGCCTGCAACGGAATTTTATTTAACCATGAAAGCCCTTTACGTGGAGAAACTTTTGTTACGAGAAAAATTACAAGAGCTGCTGCACAGATCGCTTTAGGGATGATCAATAAATTATATGTTGGTAATCTTGATGCAAGTCGCGATTGGGGCCATGCAAAAGATTATGTGGAAGCAATGTACTTGATGTTGCAGCAGGATGAACCCGAAGATTTTGTGATAGCAACTGGCATCACAACAACTGTCCGTGACTTTATTCGTATGACATTTAAAGAGCTTGGTGCAGAACTTGAATTTAAAGGAAAAGGAAAGGATGAAAAAGGTTTTATTAGAACATGTGACGATAATTTCAGTTTAAAACCAGGGCAGGAAGTTGTTGCTGTAGATCCAAATTATTTCCGTCCAACCGAAGTTGACTTACTTATTGGTGATGCTACAAAGGCAAGAGAAAAACTCGGATGGCAACCAAAATATACTTTACAGGAAATGGTAAAGGAAATGGTAGCTTATGATCTTGAGCTTTTTCGCAAACACAAAATTTTATTGGAAGCAGGATTTCATGTTTTGCCACAACATGAATAGTAAATGCCGAACAGCATTTCTTTTTTAGTTAAACTCATGGAAAAAGATAGCAAAATATATATAGCCGGCCATCGGGGCATGGTTGGCAGTGCTATTCACAGGCGATTAAAAAAAGAAGGATTTGAAAATTTTGTTTTCAGAACTTCTGATGAACTTGATCTAAGAAATCAACAAGCAGTTGCTGATTTTTTTAAAAAAGAAAAACCGGGCTATGTATTTCTTGCTGCCGCTAAAGTGGGAGGCATTCTTGCTAACAACACTTATCGTGCAGAGTTTTTGTATGATAACCTTATGATCCAATCCAACATAATCGAGAATTCATACAGGCAAGGAATAAAAAAATTATTATTTCTTGGCTCATCATGTATATACCCTAAACTAGCTCCTCAACCTTTGAATGAGGAGTATTTGCTTACCGGCTTGCTTGAACCGACAAATGAACCTTATGCTATTGCCAAAATTGCCGGTATAAAAATGTGTGATGCATATCGCAGCCAATACGGATGCAATTTTATTTCGGTAATGCCCACCAATCTCTATGGGCTGAATGATAATTATGATTTAAAAAAATCTCACGTATTACCTGCATTGATCAGGAAAATTCATGAAGCTAAGGTGAATAATGAATCGCAGGTAACAGTGTGGGGAAGTGGAACGCCGAGGAGAGAATTTTTGCATGCAGATGATATGGCAGATGCTTGCTTATTTCTTATGCAAAACTATAATGAGCCCGGGCTCATAAATATCGGAGTGGGAGAAGATCTTACCATCAAACAACTGGCTGAACTGATCAGCGAGATCGTCGGCTATAAAGGAGAGATTGTATATGATAAATCAAAGCCCGACGGTACACCCCGAAAATTAATGGATGTATCAAAGCTCTCATCTTTTGGCTGGAAAGCATCTATCCCTTTAAGAGAAGGAATTACACAAGTATATAAAGAAAGGTTTCTTTCTGCTTTGAATAACTAATAAACTGATCAATGGCATTTGAAGTTTTTATTGAACCCGGCCGTGCTGAAAAAAATTACTGGAAAGATCTTTGGCGCTACCGCGAATTATTTTATATACTAAGCTGGCGGGATCTTAAAGTTCGTTATAAGCAAACGGTCATTGGTGTGGTATGGAGTGTGTTGCGGCCGGTGCTTACAATGATGATATTTACTTTTATTTTTGGTAAAGTCGCTAAATTCACTGCACCTGCAGGAGTCGAATATGCAATACTTGTTTTTGCGGGGCTTTTGCCCTGGCAGTTTTTTGCAGCGGGTTTGACAGAAGCTAGTAATAGTTTAATTGGAAATCAGAATCTCATATCCAAAGTTTATTTTCCAAGAATGATCATACCGGCTGCGTCAGTCATTACCAGCCTTGTTGACTTCTTTATCTCTCTTGTATTGATGTTTTTATTAATGCTCTGGTACGGTACAGTTCCATCAATAAACCTTGCGTTCCTCCCGGTATTTATTATTCTTGCTTTCATTGCAAGTTTTGGCGTTGGTTTATGGTTGACTGCATTAAATGTAAAATACCGTGATTTCAAACATGTAGTTCCTTTTCTGGTTCAGATAGGTTTGTATTTGTCTCCTGTCGGATTTACTTCTGAAAAGGCAGCGGAAATTATTCCTGAAAAATTTCGCATGCTGTATTATCTCAACCCGATGGCTGGAGTGATCGACGGCTTTCGTTGGTGCTTTTTCGGCGACAAAACACCGATCTATTGGACGGGTATGTTCATTTCTCTTGCTGTAATAATTATCTTTCTACTTATTGGCATCCGCACTTTCAGAAAGATGGAAAAAAGTTTCGCAGATCTTATCTAGCCTGATTATAAATGTCACTATCATTTGCCATCATCGGTTGCGGAAATATTGCAAAGCGTCACGCTGAACAAGTCCAAACTTTTGGAAAACTGGTGGCCGTTTGTGATATCATCAGGTCCAAAGCAGAAGAATTGGGAAAAGAACATAATGCTGAGGTCTTTTCTTCTATTGAAGAATTGTTTGCGAATAAAAATGAAATTGATGTTGCTGTTATATGTACGCCAAATGGTTTGCATGCTGCTCATTCAATAATTTCATTACAGGCTGGCTGTCATGTATTATGTGAAAAGCCAATGGCGATCAATTCTTCCGATTGCCTGGTGATGATGCAAGTAGCGGAAAAGGCAGGCAAACATCTTTTTGTTGTAAAACAAAACCGTTTTAATCCTCCGGTTGTGGCAGTAAAGAAATTGCTTGATGAAAAAAAACTTGGGAATGTTTTTAGCATTCAGCTGAATTGCTTTTGGAATCGTGATGCGAAGTATTATGAAAATTCATGGAAAGGAACTCTGGCGCTGGATGGAGGAACGCTATTTACTCAGTTTAGTCATTTTATAGATCTATTATATTGGATGATCGGCGATGTAAAAAAAGTAAGAGCTTTTAAAAAGAATTTTGCACATAAAAATATCATCGAGTTTGAAGATACGGGTGTTGTGATCCTTGAATTTGAAAATGGAGTGATGGCAGCTATCAACTATACTGTAAATAGTTTTGAAAAAAACATGGAAGGCTCACTAACCATTTTTGGAGAAAAGGGGACTGTTCGGATCGGAGGGCAATATTTAAATTTATTAGAATACCAGAAAATACAAGATCATGTTATTCCCTCATTGCCTGTAGATAACAAAGCCAACGAATATGGGTTTTACCAGGGTTCCATGAGTAATCATGATAAAGTATATAAAAATCTTGTCGATGTGATCAATAATAATGCACAGATGGCAGCAAACAGCTACGACGGATTAAAAACAGTAGAGATCATTGAAAAGATCTATGCAGCGACAGAAAATTTGCAATGATCATGGGCATGCCAATTATTAAACATAGCGAGATAAGAGATGTGCAGTTTGGAGAGACTGTAACTGTAGTGGAACCTGTGAATCTTTATGAATGTAAGATAGGGGATAACAGCTTTATTGGTCCGTTTGTGGAGATACAAAAAGGCGTAGAGATTGGAAGCAATTGTAAGATCCAGTCACATACTTTTATATGTGAGTTGGTCACTATCGGCAATAATTGTTTTATCGGGCATGGCGTCATGTTCATTAACGATACAATGAGGAATGGCCCTGCGCATGGTAACAAATCAAAATGGAAGAGAACAATTGTTGGCAATAATGTTTCAATAGGATCAAATGCAACGATCCTTCCGATCGAAATTTGTAACAATGTTGTTATTGGTGCCGGGGCGGTCGTTACAAAAAGTATTGTTGAACCGGGAACGTATACAGGTAACCCTGCGCGAAAAATTTAGGTATCAACAAAGAACCAGTCTATTGTGTACAAGTTTTATTCAGTTATTAGTGGTCATAATTTTTTGATAACCCCTAAAATTTAAATGCAGGTAAAAGATAAAAATTGTTGCATTTGCGGAAATAGATTTTCGTAGGGGTATTTCAATTAAATTAGCAAAATCAATGAGGGAGTTTCATCAAAAATTATGAGCTAATTGAATTACAAAGCTTCATGTTGATATCCACTTAAAAAAATTCACAAAAAGAGTAATGTCTGAGTCAATTGTTAAAGTAGAAAATCTCGGAAAAAAATATATCATCGGCCACCAGGGTACAAAAGGGTATAAAACATTTCGAGAGCAAGTGTTGCAGCATGTTCACAATTTTTATTCCCGAACAAAAAAATTAGTTAAAGGTCAGGAGGTTTTGGAAGGGGATGAATTAGAGGATTTCTGGGCTTTGAAGGACCTGAATTTTGAGATCCAGAAAGGAGATCGGGTTGGGATTATCGGCAAAAATGGTGCAGGGAAAAGTACATTATTAAAAGTCTTAAGTCGCATTACTGAACCAACAACAGGAAAAGTTTATATTAAAGGCCGTGTTGCTAGTTTACTTGAAGTCGGTACCGGGTTTCATCCTGAATTGACCGGTCGGGAAAATATTTTTTTGAATGGAGCAATTATGGGAATGAGTCGTGCGGAGATAAAAAGAAAATTTGAAGAGATCGTTGATTTTTCGGGGGTAGAAAATTTTTTAGACACACCGGTAAAACGATACAGCAGCGGGATGTATGTTCGTCTTGCATTTTCAGTTGCGGCACATTTGGAACCAGAAATTTTAGTCGTGGATGAAGTGCTTGCGGTGGGAGATGCAGAATTTCAAAAAAAATGTCTAGGGAAAATGAAGGATGTAAGTGCCAGCGATGGGAGAACTGTGTTATTTGTAAGTCATAATATGACAGCAATAAGGAGTCTTTGTAACAGAGGATTTTTAATAAATAAGGGCGTTTTGGATTTCACAGGTGAAATAAACGATGTTGTCGACAAATATTTGCAAAATGCCGATTCAGAAAAACATAAGAAATGGGATTATGCGGTTGCTCCGGGTAATGGGTATGCCCGCCTTTTAGAAGTTCAAATTAAAGCCAGGGAGGAGTTATTATTTATTGAGAACCCTGTAAGCATATACTTTAAAGTACAATTGGGTCCGTCTCCAAAGCCGGTAAGAAAAATAAATTTTAGTCTTATTTTAAACAATCAGGAAGGCGTCCCTGTTTTTAATGTGGCTAATGAGGCACGCGAAATTACCAGTTCAATTATCGAAGCTTGTTGCCATATTCCTGCAAACTTTTTAAACGATGATTATTATCAAATCAGATTATTGGTAGTTGAAGACGAGACAATACCTCTATTTGATTTGTATGATGTCATCACTTTTAAAATGATGGAAAAGGAACGATTGTCTGAGTGGCATGGAAAATGGATAGGTGCGGTACGTCCTTTAAAACTCATTGAATGGACATAAGTATTAACAATTTTAAAGCTAAAGCAACAGGGAATTTTTCTTCTTAAAGTACTTATAGTCATCTCCAATTTCTACTTTACATTTTATTGCCAATGATCAATGTTACAAAAACCTTTCTACCCCCTTTTAATGAATATGCTGGCATATTAAAGAAGGCTTGGGATAATCAATGGATCACAAATAGAGGTGAATTGGTATTGACATTAGAGGAAAAATTAAAAGAATACTTAGGTGTTTCCAATATCATAATTACTAATAATGGAACAATTCCTTTGCAAATTGCTTTAAACTTATTAGGAAATAGAGGCGAAATAATTACAACTCCATTTAGTTATGTTGCTTCTACTGCAGCTATCGTTTGGGAACATTGCAAGCCCGTATTTGTAGATATTCACCCTGAATATTTAACTATTGATGAAACTAAAATTGAAGTCGCAATCACTCCCCAAACGACTGCCATCCTGGCGACACATGTTTTTGGTAACCCATGTAATATTGCAGAAATAGAAACTATAGCCAAAAGACATGATCTGAAAGTTATTTATGACGCAGCACATGCTTTTGGTGTAACCTATAATAGTCAGTCTATTTTTACTTATGGTGATGTAAGTACATGTAGTTTTCATGCTACCAAATTATTTCACACCGGAGAGGGGGGAGCAATGTTTGCAAATAATGCGGAATTACAGCATCAGTTGTATTATAGCCATAATTTTGGGCATGACGGACCTTTGGCTTTTCATGGATTGGGTATAAATGGTAAAATTTCTGAATTACAGGCAGCCATGGGTATTGCGGTATTTCCTTATTTGGAATCCATCTTGGGAGAGAGAAAAAAAATAGTTGATTTTTATAATACACATCTTGATTTTACTAAGATTCAAACATTAAAGATTAGGGAAAATACAAAATGGAATTACAGTTATTATCCTGTTATATTTGAGAATGAAGACATTTTGCTTCAGGTTCAAAAGACTTTAAATGAACACCAAATTTTTCCACGAAGATATTTTTACCCTTCACTAAATAATTTACCGTATTTGGAGTATTCCGCAATGCCAGTTAGTGAATCAATCGTAAGAAAAATATTGTGTTTGCCGTTATTCTGCGGTATGGACGAGGCCTCCCTTTTTATGATTTGTAAGATTGTCAACCATGGGTAAAAAAAATATCTTGGTTTTCCCCTGTGGTTCCGAAGTCGCTATGGAAATTCATCGTTCTTTGGAGGTTTCTACGCATTTTAATTTAATTGGTGGTAATAGTATTGACGATCACGGAAGATTTGTTTTTCATAAATACATTGGCGGTTTACCTTTCGTAAATGCAAAAAATTTTATCCCGGCTATAAAAGAAATTATATCAGAGTATAGTATTGATGCCATCTATCCTGCAATGGATTCAGTAGTAGCTGAATTGAAAAAAAATGAAGCTGAA
>Ga0190274_10001001_pt1 | contig 16514 bp, 30 predicted proteins | sample Popmic531T_FD_133002 | JGI IMG/M metagenome (GOLD analysis project Ga0190274, IMG submission 133002) | Populus adjacent soil microbial communities from riparian zone of Yellowstone River, Montana, USA - 531 T | ecosystem: Environmental > Terrestrial > Soil > Riparian zone | place: USA: Montana...
CCCACGGCCCAGTACCGCGAGGCCAAACTACCAGCGGACGTGCGGGCCAATGAAGGGATGATAACCAGTAACCCGGAAGTGTCGGCGCTGTGGACCACGAACCAATGGCGGGCGGAATACGGGATGGGTGACGATGGCCAGACCCGGCTGGTTAAGTTCGGGGAACCGCGCACCGTCAGCTACTGGACACAGGGCCGCCCCGCCACGGACGCGGAAGTAACGGCCACGTTCTGGAAGCGGCTGCCCATCCTGCAGCAGCAGGCTGAACAGGAAGGCGCCAGCGCCATGCGGCAGCTGGCAGGCATGGTGGAAGATGCGCTGTTCTGGCTACCCGCACAGGCGCGCTAATGGCCCGTCTAACTAGGCGCGTGAATCGTCAGCCATTCAAGGGGCACAGCGAACGCTGGCACACGGAACGGCAGGCACGCGTGCGGGCTAGACGTGACCCTGTGATACTGGCGATGTATTCCACCCCGCAGTGGCGCACCCTGCGGGCGCTGGTCCTGCGTGACGCTAACTACATATGTGCGTCATACCGCTGTCCTAACAGGGCGCGAATCGCTGACCACATAAAACCCCATCGTGGTGATGCTGGGGCATTCTTTGACCGCGCTAACCTTCAGGCGCTGTGCAAGCGCTGCCACGACAAAAAGACAGCCCGCCTAGACGGTGGGTTCGGGAACCCCTTGCGCGAAAGTTATGCGAGATCACCGCACACCGGCCACGCCAGCGCGGCAGGGAACCCATCAGGCGGGGGCCTGAATCAGGGGGGGGAATCGCGATTTTCAGGCGGGTTTCATGCAGCGCGCCTCTTAAGTCGTTTGCGCATGCAGCCAAATGGGAAAAACGAGGATGCAGAAAAAAAACGATCAAGGGGTGGCACAGCACCGAACCCTAGCGATGACCACGGGCAGCGTGTTCCTTCCCTGCGCGCTGGCCTAACTAGGGCCCTGTCAGCTGCTGTGGCACCTGTGGACACCGGGGTGGGCGCGCCTAACCACCTGCCCGCCCCGGTCCGTCCCGCCATCCGCAATAAACTGGTTAGGGGCTGACGCCATGGTGTATGGGGTGCGCATCTGTTCATGCACGGACGCCACCGGCAGCGGAACCGTCAACGGAAAAAAATTCCAGTGGGATTTTTCGGAACAGTTCGGGCCGCTGTTTCTCACCAGCGCGGGCGTGCCGATGCGCACGCAGCCGCTGAACGGCCCAGCGTGGAAGGCGTTTAACGCGTGGTACCCGGGATACAGGGCCGCACATCCGCATGCCGTGAAGGCGTGCTGTTAGGAGTCGCCACCGATGACCCGCACCCCGCGCAAACCGTTCCGCAATCTGGATGATAGCCGCGCCTATCTAGCCAAATGCGCGCTGGTGTGCGTGATGGTGGAAGAACTTTTCTTCCATGGCTGCGCGAAGCTGCCGAAGTTCCGGCGCCCGCGCGAGATCGCGCGCCATCGCCGCCAGCTGCGGCGAAGCCTGCGCCGCGAAGTTAGCCACATCAAAGCGCGCGGCCCATTTGAGGGTGCACCCCATGTCACGTAGACCCACGGCCACCATTCTGAAACTGATACAAGGTGACACCCATGTGGCCCGTCACCGCACGGACGCGCCTAAAATCAACGCGCTGCCGGTTCTCCCCCCGGGCTGCGTGCTGTCCACGGATGAACAGGCCATGTGGGACTACCTGATGGAACACGTGGTCATACCGGGTGTGCATGGAACCGGTGATGGTGCCGCGTTCGCGAAGATCGCGCGCGCGTGGGCGAACGTGAACGCGGTGGATGCGAAGGTAGCTAGTCAAGGTATGGTGATGAAATCCCCGAAAGGCAAGCCGGAACTGAACCCTAACACCCGGCTTTCCCGGGACCTGTGGCAGCAGCTGGGTGTGGCGCTGGAACAGGTGGGCGCCACGCCTGCGGGCCGCGTGAAGATTGCCGGGCCGCGTGGTGCGGCGCCTGCGGGCGAAGCCACCAGCTGGGATGAGATTGACTGATGGACGCACCCCACCTAACGCTGCAGCAGCCGCGCGGCCCCGCTGGCGCGTACTGGGTGGGCGGCATGGATTCGGGGCTGTCGTTCCCGCTGATGGTGCGCCCGCGCTGGTGGCACCGGCTGTTCATGCGCTGGGCATTCGGCTGGGTGTGGGTGGATGGGTGGGCGCCATGACTGATGACCTGCCGCCCATCCTGAACGATGAACAGCACGCGGTATACATCGCGGAACTGACGGCGTTAATAGACCAGTACGGGGACGCGGACCCGGACAGCGAAGTGGGCCAGCGCATTCTGGCCCTTGCCACGGTGATAGAAACCTATGAAAAAAAACGCTGGCCTATCTAGGCGCCCGGACGGCACCATGATGGATGACTGCACCGCCTACGCCTACGGTGACGGCACCATAGGCGTGATGGACCGGGGCGTGGGTGGCCTGCCTGCCGGTGCGCTGTTTCTGGCGCGCGGCCCACGGGACCGGCTGCTGGCTGTCATCGGTGGCATGGCACGGCGCGGCCACGAACCCGGGCTGCTGCTGGTTCCCGGTGTGCCGGAAGCGGCGGACGCGGACACCGCGTTCCGCGCGTTCGTGGCGTTCTTCGAACGCGTGCAGGTGCAGCTGGGACCGGACAGCAATTTCCCCACCGTCCGCCGCGAAGCGGGCGCGCCGTGGTGACGTATGCCATATGAAACGAACGGCCTACCTACCCGCTACCGTAACGTGTTAGTGGCCGCCATGCAGGACGCTGGCGTCCGCACGGTGCGGGAATTCGCGGTGCTGATATCGCGCGGCCACACTGTACTGCTGCGCACGCCCAACTGCGGGCGCAAAGGCACGAAGCTGATAGAACAGTGGCTGGAAATGCAGCTGAATCTGACGGACCGCACGCGCTGGGGAAGTTACCCGGACATTCAACGCGCGGCGCAGCTGCTGCAGCGGTTCGGGTTCATGGTGGTGCCGCCAGACCCGGACGCGGTTTTCTGGGAACTGCCCCACATGGAAGTCAGCGGATTGCCCGGGCTTCCGGAACTGCGGGGATAGATAGGTGAAGCCGGGGCAAACACGCGGGCCGGACGGGTACCTGCTGTGCAGGATCACCGCCCCACATTTCTGCGCGGGGCTGCGGCTGTGCCGTGACGGAAACAAATGCGCGCCCATCCTGCGGTACATGGTGGACTGGCCGCTGTCGCAGGTGCGGGACTATTGCCGCGTGATGGAATGGAAGCTGGAAGTGATTGACCTGCGCAGCCACGAACTGCTGCCCGCGCTGGATGACTGCAAAGAATTCCCCGCAACTGGGGCCCGCGAAGGGAACTAGATAGAAGGAACTGCACATGAATGTTAACTGGCCATATCAAAGCACCCCGTACCTGTCAGCGCTGCCGGGTGTTGGCGGCCCCGGGCTGGATGTCAGCCGTGGGGACCTGCCGTCAAAACTCTATTTTGTAACGTCCATGGAAAACGTGAAGGAAGGCGGCCCCGATCCGCGCGGGCCTAACTGCTTTTCCGGGACGTTCTGGTGGTGCTGGTACGCGGATCAGGGCGAAGGCTTCCACAAATTCATCATTCCGCTGGTGGGTGGATACCTGTACATAGGGCGCGGGCTGAACGCGCCGTCCCGGTCTAACTTCGATTACATCGGCCACGCTGCACCGGGCGCTGGGCTGTTCGTCCAGTGTTCCGCGCTGCGCGTGAATTCATCTAACTGCCGCGTCTGGCACCTGCCCAGCTGGGTGGGTGACCTGCCGTCAGTAGATGGGCCGGACGAATTCAAGGTGGACCAGCGTGATTGTCTGCAGGCCAGCAGCGATGACAACGACATTAACCGCGTGGCGTTCATCAACTGTGAGGCACGCTTCGCCATGGATGAAGCGGCGCAGGTCTGGTACAACGCGCAGGGCTGTAGCTGGATTCGCTGCGCTATCTACGATCCGCTGCACACCCCGCCGGACTTCGTAATCCCGGGCGACGATCATCACGGGCCGGACGAAGACCACGGTTTCGGGCAGATCATCGGCGGGCGCGCGGACTATTCGCTGTGCATGCAGTCCCTGTATGCGCACACCACGGACCGGAACCCGCTGGTGGCCACGCCTAACCACGCGCACATAAATAACCTGCATTACAACCACGGGCGCACCTACATCGGGCGCGGCGAAGCGCTGAACATAGATGACAACGGCGAACACAATGCGGACGCTGGCCTATCTATGGCGTGCAACTGCGTGGGAAACGTCACGGTTCGCGGGCCGGATCAAGGTGACTCACTGACGCTGGCGAAAGTCATGGACGTGACGCCCGGGTCCACCGGACATTCGGCTAACAATAGTTGTTATGGCTGGCCCAGCCCGGAAACGCAGGACGGATTTTTCCACGAACAGCCGGAAGATTACATGCGCCCCACCTTGCGCCCGGGCGCGTGGCCGCTGGGTCTGGGTTTCAACTATGACGGGACGCTGCAGCCCTGCGCCGATCCGCTGCACCCCACTGTGCAGGAAGGGCTGGCGTTCGCGCAGCTGATCCGCACCACCGTGGGCTGCATGCCCGCACGCCGCTACATGTACACGGGCGCCGTTAACCACGTCATGGACCAGATAGACGCGGCGGTCCGTGGGATCAAGGCGCCGCCATCGCAGTACGTGAACACGGTGGACGAAGCGGGCGGATGGCCGGACGTGCCCACCGGTTCCATTGATCCGCTGAACCCCACCACGGACTACCACGCACCCATGCCGATAGATGCTAGCCGTGATGAATACGTCACGTCAGGCAAGTTTTCTGACGGCAGTTCGAAGGTGGGATACACGAAGCTGCGCGCGTGGTGCATCGAACAGTATTTCTATGTGATGGGTAGATAGCTTCCGCCACACCCGTGGCACGCGAACGGCGGCAGCGAAGGGCCGCCATTAGTGGGGATAGTTAGATGAACACGGAATCACCAACGAATGGCACAGAACAGATGGACCTGCTGGACTTTGGGACAGCACTGGCCACGCGCGCGGAACCGGCACGGCTGCGCGAGGTAGTTAGGGGAATCATTTCGAATAAAGAATTGTGGGCGCAGCTGCTGCCGCATTTCTTGGATAACGGAACGGCGGGAACGCTGCAGTTTGACCGGGCGGTGGCGGCCCACAAAGTGCGGGCGTGGGATGGGAAGCATGGCGGATTGTTAGATGTGTTCCCTAACCTGAACGAACAGAAGCTGGCCAGCGTGATAGGTCGCGAAATGCGCCACCTGTACACCATGAAATCCGGGCGCATCGTGGGCATGCTTCCCCCACCTGCACCGAAGGCGGCGCCGTGATAGCGCAAACCAGCAGGCGCCGCGTGCAGCGCCCGCTGCTTAGTTACATGCTGACGGATGCGGGCGTGAAGGTCCCCAATAACGGACAGGTGGGGCGCCTGATTGACCGGCTGGCATTGTTGTTAGGGGTGCATCCAGCAGACATCCCCTACACGCTGACGCCAGAATGGGACGCGCGCATCCGCGAAGTGTTGCCACAGCTGCGGGACTTCCACCGCATGACGCTGCCGAAGATGCGCCGCCAGCTGCCGCTGCTGGCGCGGGCGCCAGCGCCAGCGCCCGTGCCGCAGGAACAGCTGGACGCGCAGCTGCGGACGGCCCGGGCGGAAATGCTGGCGCAGCTGCAGGCGCAGTTTGACGAACGGGTGCGGCAGGAAGCGGACGCGCGCGTGGCTGCACGCACCGCGAAGCTGGACCGCTGGGAACAGGACCTGCAGGAACTGGAACTGCGGCTGCGCGCGCGCAGCGCCAGCGTGGTGGAACTGATGAGCTATGAAGAATTCCAGATTGTCCGCAGCGTCCTGCACCCGGACCGCGCGCCGCCAGATCGCGCGGAGAAATACGCCCGGGCGTTTCAGATATTCGCGCGGCTGGAAGGCAGCGTGAACCGTAACCTGCCAGCGGATGCGCTGCGGAAGTTAGGGTGGGAACACATGGCGCCATTCCGCCGCAACGGTGCGAGGGTTTCACCATGAATAACCAGCAGCTGCTGCGATGGCATAACCAGCTGGTGGCGCTGGCGGACCGGGGGCGCCTGACGGAAGTCACCTACCTACATGACGCGCACTGTCCGTGCGCGCGTGGCGTGGGTGCGGCCCTGCCTGATTGCATCTGTGAGCCCTACGCGGAAGTGGACGGCACCATGTACAAGATGGATGACAGCGGACAGCTGCGTGTGGTGGAACGTAGATAGACCTAACACAAGGAACGTAACATGGCGAAGCGGCAAGAATGGGAATTTGAATACACGGCCAGTGATCTAGCGGTGGGCGCACGCAAGCAACTGGAATTCAGGCTGGAACGGGTGAAGTGGTGGACCGGAAAAAAAGAACAGGTGATGACGGAAATTCGCGAGTCAGGAATAGAAGTCAACGAAAGTCTAGCGATGGGTTCCCCTAACTACGGATCGAAGGCGCTGCATGGGCCGCAGGTCATGGTGCGCGCGGACCTGCAGGTGGACATTGCGGAATGCCACGAAAAACTGCAGGGCCACCAGCGCGCGGCGGATGACTACGAAGCATGGGTGGCCATGCTGGATGCGAACCCTAGCCAGCGCGTGAAGTGCACGCAGCAGGACTGGCAGTATTTCTTTGGCCGGTCTGAATAGATAGGGTAAAACAAACGGCCCCGTGTGGGGCCGTTCGTTTTCAGCGGGTGCCGGTGTCATTCCGGTGGATAGACCCTGACGGTTTCGTCCGCGTACCCGCCCAAGTTTCCCAGCAGCCTGCGGATAACTTCCGTGGGGGTGGCCGTGCTGATGGCTATGCGGTCCACCGTGTAGGTGCCTTCCGTTTCCAGTTCGCGGCCAGCGCGGTGGGCCGCGCGAATGGACAGCGTGCAGTCAATGACGGAGCCGCGCGAATCGCTAACTACAAAAAATTTCATGGTGTGTTCCTTTGGGGCTGGGCCCGGGCTTACGCCCGGACCCCGTTATTAATTTCTTCCACGCGGAACTGGTCACCGGGCAGGATGAACGGGGGCTTTGCGTTCTGCGCGCTGCCGTGCCAGCTGATGACGTGCCACGCTTCCGTATATTCAGCCCTGCGCGCGCGATTCGTCGCGAAGTCTGCCAGCGCTTCGCGCGTGTAGCCTTCCACGTATCCGGCTTCCGTGGCGCCGTACTTGGCGTGCCACTCGCGTGCAATCCGCTGCACATAGTCAGCCATCGGATGCGTGGCCAGCGTGCCGTCACGGAACCGCTTGTATCCGCCCTGATTCCGGGTGTACGGGATGGGGTCACCCACGTTCAGCGACAGATACAGCTGGTGTTCAGAAAAAGACTGTTTGGCATCAGCCACCGCGCGGGCCACCACGTCAGCGCGGGTGGCATCGTGCGCCGCCAGCAGCGTGGCCACGTTGTGTTTGCGCAGCAGGACGTGCGTGTATGCGCGGGCCGTGGTGCGGGTCACGATTTCGCCGTCAGGCTGCGCGTGTTTCAGGGTGGGTTTCTTCGCCATGGTCATTCTTCCTTCGCAGTAGTAGTGATTCGATGGGGTGCATTCTGGGGCAGTGTTGCCACCGTGTCAACACCTGATAGGGCGGGCCAGTGTGACGTGGCCCACAAAAAGAAACGGCCCCTTGCGGGGCCGTGATCCGGCTGGGCTGGCGGGCCCGGGTTAGCCCTGCTTTGCCACCGCTTCGCGCAGCGCCACCAGCGAACCCCATATGCTGTTAATTTCTTCCGCCAGCGCGTCACCCAAAGGCATCACGCGGCCACGCTCACCCGCGCCGTTGCTGATCCGCTTCGCCATGCGTTCCGCCTGCGCGCGGTCCATGTACACGGTGGCGCGTTCCACCCCGCACGCGTCCGCGCGGTCACCGGCATCGTCCACAATTTCGATGCACATGGGGCCACACTTAATGGCGAAGCCCGCCACCGTGCCCGATGTGGCCAGCGAAATCAGCGTGGCGCGGCGGGTTTCCATGTCGGCAATCATCTGGTTCAGGTCAATCATTTTCAGTTCCTTCGCAGTAGTAGTGATTCGATGGGGTGCATTCTGGGGGAGTGTTGCCACCGTGTCAACACCTGATAGGGGCATGCAGTGTGACGTGGCCCACAAAAAGAAACGGCCCCTTGCGGGGCCGTGGTTCTGGCGGGCTGGCGGCCCGGGCGGGTCACTGGATATCGCGCACCGCGTTAATGAACTGGCTGCGGGCGAAGGCGCGCGCCTGCCGCAGCGCGTCTTCCGTGGCGTCACGTTCACCCGTGAAGCTGGCCACGCTGTCCAGTGTCTGCACGTACAGCAGCGCGGTTTCATACATCCAGATGTCATTCGTGTGGCAGTGCGTCTGGTCAATGCGCGCGCGCAGTTCGTCCGCGTACCGGCCACACCGGATGGCCACGGTGACCTGCGCCACATTGTCCAGCGTATCGGTGGCGGTGGCGTTCCCGGCTGAAAGGCTTTCAATCAGGGCCGCGCGCATCTGGTCCGCGCCCGCTGTGAATTTCTTAAGCAGCGTGCGCAGGCGGGCTTCGTAGTTAGCCGGGGCGCTGGTCGCGCGCAGAATCTTAGGCTTTGCATTCGTCATGGTCAGTTCCTTCGCAGTGGTAGTTAGATGGACGTGCAGGCCAGCGGGTGCTGGTCGCGCGGGGTGCCGGTGGCGAACGTGTGGCAGCGGTCGCAGGTGGGCACGCTGCCCAGCACGGGGTGCGGGGTGGTGCCGGTGGCGGGGTTCGTGCAGCGCGCGAACCACGCGCAGGCGGCCACGGGCGTGGCGGGCTGGGCTCGTTTCTTCGCGCGGGGTTTCTTCGTCTTCGTCATGGTCAGTTCCTTCGCTGGTGGTTACTTTGCGCAGTCGCAGATTTTCGGAAACTTGATTCCCCGGTCCGCAAAGTCCTGCCCGTCATAGACACCCTGCGCCGCTTCGCGGGCCGTGGCGCCTTCTACCGGGAAACACACGTAGTGTTTTCCGTGGGTGTTCGCGACCACTGAACAGCTGCTGCTGTGAATGGTGGCGTTCATGTTCTTCGTTGCAAACCGGGCTGTGTATTTCGTTTCCATGGCGTGCATTCTGGGGGAGCGTTGCCACCGTGTCAACACCTGCAGTGTGACGGGACCCACAAAAAGAAACGGCCCCTTGCGGGGCCGTGGTTCTGGCGGGCGGGATGGCTTAGGCGGGCTTCGTTTCCGCCATGACCCGCATGGCTTCGAATCGGGCGAAGTCATACGCCTTCAGGTATTCCGTGTAATGGTGGCCGCTGGCGCTGGTGTGCGCCGCGTGTTTCACCGTCACCCGCGCCTTTCCGGTGCGGACCACCGTGACATCGAACTGGTGGCCGTTCGTCAAACCCAGCCGGACAATCTGGCCCGGGGTCACGGGGCGCATTAGGCGCCCACCGTGTCCGCGAACGTCGCGTGGTTACGGGCATTGCCGAAGGTTTCGAAAACCGCCGCGCGGGCCGCGCGCGTCAGCGTGAACGGCGCGCCGATACGGGACACCGTTAGGTAATGCGAGCGAATCACATAGCGGCTGTTCACGTGCAGCACGTTGTCAAATTCCCATGCCGCATGCGCGCGGGCGAAGCCGTCGCGCGCCATGAATTCGATGAAGTGGTGGCGGGTGTTGTTCAGTGCGGACATGGTGGCGGTTTCCTGTAGGTGGGTCAGTGGCGATTCGATGGGGTGCATTCTGGGGGAGCGTTGCCACCGTGTCAACACCTGATAGGGGCATGCAATGTGACGTGGCCCACAAAAAGAAACGGCCCCTTGCGGGGCCGTGGTCTGGCGGGCTGGGCTGCGGGTTACCAGCGATTCACCCAAAGGCTGGCCAGATCACCCAGCGGCTGCATGGCCGCGCATTCCATTTCGATTTCCACACGGCGCGCGGGCTTGATACCAGCCGCGCGCATTTCTTCGTGGGATTCCATCACGTGGGAATCGTGGCGCTGGGCGCGGCGCAGTGCGAGCGTGGCAAGTGCGGGAAACGTGCCGGGAATCTTTTCCGCGCCCACTTCGTCCGCGAACTTTTCCCCCGCGCGTTTCGCGTGTGCCTTCGTGGGGCAGCATGCGCGGAACTCACCGCGCACCATCACGCCAAACGACTTGGGACCCATGTCCAGAATGGCGAACCCGCTGTAAAGGGTCGCGCCGTTAATCGTGCCCACTACGCTGGGGAACATGGCGCGGGCATCGGTGGCGTTCAGGGAAATGACTTTCATGTGGGCTTCCTTCGCAAGGGGTGGTGATTCGATGGCGTGTATTCTGGGGGAGCGTTGCCACCGTGTCAACACCGGGAAGTGTGACCCGGTTCCCGTTGCCAGCATGGCACCACCGTTGACAAGCTGGCAACGCGGGCCCAGAATGGCCACCACTGAATCGCATTCCACTGACCACAGGAAACACCCATGACCCGCATTGCAAACCTACGCAGCAAGACGCTGGCGAGTCTTCGCCAGAATCCGCGCGTGTCCGACATCGAAGCCGAAGGCTGCGACGATGAGCGGTTCTTCGTTCATCTGACCCCGGAATGGTCCTACACGTGGGACCCGTGCAGCGTCACGCATTCGCGTTCATTCAGCCGCGCCGCTGATGCAGTCAAGGCGGTGCGCAGTGCGGTGCTAGCTAGCCAGTGGCCGGTGCAATCGTGACGCTGACCAAACACATTGATTGGCTGGTTAAGACCCACGGTTCCATGCGCGGCGCCGCCACTGCCTGCGGGGTGGACGTGTCCACGTTGTCCCGGCTGCGTTCAGGCGAACGCGGTGACCAGATCGGGGATGACCTGCTGGCCCGTCTGGGGCTGGAACGCGTGGTCACATTGCGGCGGGTGAAGTCCCGCTGATACTTTCCTAGACCGGGCCGCGTTCTGCGGGCCCGGTCATCTGTAGCGGGCGACGGTTCACCCGGTCCCGCGTGCAAGGGGCACGCGTGGACCAGCTGGACATCCCGGGTACTGAACTCCCACCGAAGAAAAAACGCGGGCGCCCGCGCAAGTACGATGACGCGGACGCGAAGCGGCAGGCGCATGTGGACGCGCGCCGCGAACAGCGCCGCGCTGCCCGGGCAAAACTCAAGGCGCTGGCCGATGACCCAGCGGAAGTTAGACGGCGCGCCACACTGGCACGCCTGCAGCAGCTGGCGCCGAAGGCTGCGGACCTAGATGTCAGGGACGATGACCTAAAGGAAATCGCGCAGCAGTTCCCCAACGTGGCCGAAGCGCTGCAGTACGTGCGCGACATCACCACGGAACGGCTGCCCGCGTGTCAGTGGGTGCGCCTTGCCTGCGCACGCCATGACCGCGACGTGGCGCGCATTGAATCGGCGGACTTCCCCTACACGTTCGATGCACGCAAAGCGGAACGCGCGCTGCGGGCCATCCAGATGTTTCGCGAGATACGCGGATCACGCGCGGGCAAGCGCTTCCGGTTCGGGCCGTGGCAGAAATTTCTGGTGGGTTCCATGTTCGGCTGGGTGGGAAAAGAGTCTGGCCACCGCCGCTTCCGGTACGTGTTTCTGGCGGTGCCGCGCGGGAACGGAAAGTCATCACTGGCCGCCACCATTGCGCTGTACATGCTGGCGCTGGATGGCGAAGGCGGCGCGGAAATCTACGCGGCAGCGGTCACCCGGGATCAGGCGCGAATCGTTTTCAATCTGGCGCAGCAGATGACGCGGCAGGACCGCGCGTTCACTAACAAGTTCGGAATTGAAATAGCGGCGCACGTGCTGACGCAGCCCGCCACCGCCAGCATATTCAAACCGCTGTCACGCGACGCGAACACACTGGATGGACTGAACGTCCACCTAGCCGTGTTAGATGAACTCGCGGCCCACAAATCCCGCGAAGTGCATGACGTGCTGGTCACCGCCACGGGCAAGCGGTCCCAGTCCATGGTCCTATCTATCACCACGGCGGGGAACAACCAGTCCGGCATAGGCTATGAACAGTGGCGGTATTGCCAGCGCGTGCTGCTGCAGGAAACGCAGGACGATGCGTTCCTAGGAATCATCTACACGGTGGACGATTCGGATGATTGGCAGGACCCGGCCAGCTGGGCGAAGGCTAACCCTAACTGGGGCGTGTCCGTGTATCCGGATTCCGTGGCCACGCTGGCGCACCGCGCCGCGCAGATAGCTAGCCAGCAGTCCGCGTTCAAACAAAAGCATTTGAACCTGTGGACGAACGCAGCCGTTAACTGGATGAACATGATTCAGTGGGACGCGTGCGCGGACCCGCAGCTGACTGAACAAGATTTCAAGGGGGAACAGTGCGTGCTGGGGCTGGACCTTGCGGCGAAGATTGACCTAGCCGCACGGGTCAAACTATTCGCGCGCACGCTGGATGGAATCATCCACTACTATGTGTTCGCGCAGTTCTATCTACCGGAAGCCACGCTGTTCGATGGACGGAACGCCAGCTATGGAACGTGGCACGCGGCGAACTGGATCACGGGGACCCCGGGGGAAGTGATCGACTTTGACCGCATAGTGGCGGACATCCTGCAGGATGCGACGGACCACCAGATACTGGACGTGGCCTATGACCCATGGCAGGCGCTGAAGCTGGCCAGCGAACTGGCGCAAAAAGAAATCCCCGTGATTGAGTACCGCCCCACCGTGGCTAACTTCTCACCGGCCATGAAAGAAATTGACGCACTGGTCAGGCAGCGCCGCCTGCACCATGACGGGAACCCGGTGCTGCGCTGGAACATCGCGTGCGTGGAAGTGGCGGAAGATTTCAAAGGGAACATTTTCCCGCGCAAAGATAGGGACAATCCACTGCTTAAAATTGACGGGCTGGTGGCGCTGCTGATGGCCATGGGGCGGCGCATGGTTTTGGAGTCGGAAGGGTCCAGCGAACCCACACTGACCTTTGTCTGAAACGGCCCCGAAAATATTTATTTCCGGGGAAGTGGCTGGCCGGTTCCTTCGAATCCGCCCCGGTCTAACAAGCCTTGTTAGGTGGCACACTTGTGGTGTTGCTATAATGGCAACACACGCACCAATCATGGTGCGCTAACTAGCGAAGGAAGACTCTATGACATTCGATGTGCAGACGGTGGTGGCGGTGGGCGGCAGTTCATACGGGGTGGGTTCCACCATCAAGGAAGCAAACCGGAACATGAAGCGGCAGGACCGGGGTGACACGGTGCGCGCGTATCGGTTCTATTCATGCGAACGAAGCGCGCTGACATTCACATGCGGGGTGGACCTGCAGATCAACTTCCCGGCTGATGCGCAGTGCGCGCGTCTGGTGGTGAACTCGTGACCCCGGCGAAGGCGGCGCGCCTGATCGTGAAACTAGAGGAAGCGGAAACCGCGATGCTGCGCGCCATCAACAAATGGACGAAGCTGCGGGCGCAGGTCCGCCGCGCGGACAGATCACTGGCGAAGGAACGTGAACACGTGCGGGCGGGGAAGCACCTGCCCGGGGAACTGCACGCGGGGGACTTCCACCCGCAGGGCCGTGGCCATCTGGACGAACACCTAGACCGGCTGCGTTGATCGTGGCCACGGCGGGCAGGGACGCCCGCCGCGCCGCGCGCCTACCACACCCCGCACCCAGATAACCCGACAGTGGCCCGGACGTTCCACGCCCGGGCTGGCGCGGTTCCACAGCTGCATCACGCGCGCGCGATTGTTCATCAGCTAAACTCAATTGATATTGCGCCCCGATGATAGTTAGACGGGACGATAGTTAGGGCGGCCAGTTGTTCCACGTGGAACATTGACGGCCACCGCCACGCGGGCCTATCTTCGCGCGCCATGCAGGCAACGGTTCCCCCGGCCCGCACGCATCAGGAAATCACGCGCATGGCCGCTGACGTTCGCAACCGTCCCAGCAAACAGGCACGCGAACGCACGCCACGCCCCGCATCCCCACCGCCCCCGCCCCGCACCTGAACAGTTAGTCCATCGCGGGCGACGGTTCAGCCGGTCCCGCGCCACCCCACTGGGAGTGACGCGACCATGACCGCACTGGAAGCAATTGCCCGCCGCACGGATTCCGCTGACCCCTACCTGCGCGGATTCACCGAAGCGCTGCAGGACATCAGCGAAGACGAACGAACCGCCACGTTCGTGGCCAGCGATGAAACCGTAGACCGATACGGGGACATCGTGAGTGTGGATGGCTGGGACCTGAAGAACTTCCGCCGCAATCCCGTGTTCCTGTGGATGCACAGCCAGTACCAGCCCATTGGGCAGGTAAAGAAAATCGGGGTGGAAGACCGCAAGCTACTAGCTACCGTGAAGTTCTTTGACGCGGGCGACAGCAAGATGGCTGACGACCTGTGGAAGCTGGTGAAGAAACGCAAGCTGCGCGCCGTGTCCGTGGGCTTCACCGTCAAAGGTGACGAAGACATCGAAGCCATCCGCGATGTGGACGAACGCATCACCGGTTTTCGGTTCCTGCGTCAGGAACTGCTGGAACTTTCGCTGGTGTCCGTGCCCGCGAATCCAAACGCGCTGCAGGTCGCACGTAGTTTGGGACTTCCTGATGACCTGATTTCCCAAGCCTTGCCACTGGACGCGTTAGTCCACGAAGAACAGGTGAAGGCTCGCCACCGTCTGGCCCGTCTGCGGCTGGGCAACATCATTTCCCGTGCGCCGCGTTAGGCACTAACTACCCATTCTTTGGAGCCTATCCCCATGAAGATTTCAGAACGCATTAACCAGCACGTGGAACAGCGCGGCAAGAAAGCACAGGCGCTGTCTGACCTGCTGGAAAAGTCAGAGAAGGATGGCCGCGCGATGTCCGATGACGAACGCGCCGCCTTCGATGAAACCGAAAAGGAAATCAAAGCCATCGACGAAACGATGGGACGCCTGCGCGAACTGGAAAACATCCAGCTGCGCAGCGCGCAGCCGGTGAACACGCCACGTATTGAGATTGCCAGCGCGGGTAAAGGCATCCGCTTCGCGCGCATGTGTCAGGCCATCGCCGCCGCGCGCGGCAATCTGCCGCAGGCCATGGACATCGCGAAGATGCAGTGGCCCGATGACAAAGACATCCACAACGTGATCCGCGCGCAGTCGTTAGGCATCACGCGCGCCGCTGTCGCGGCGGGCACCACCACGGACCCGGCATGGGCCGGTGCACTTGTTAGTGCACAGCAGATGTCCAGCGAACTGATTGAACTGGTGATGAAGGAAGCGGTGATAGGCCAGCTGACGCAGCTGCGCCGCGTGCCGTTTAACGTGCGCATTCCGCGCGAAGTCACCGCCGTGGGTTCCGCGAAGTGGGTGGGACAGGGTGCCAGCAAACCGGTGGGGAAAGGCGCATACGATTTCATCACCATCCCGTGGGCAAAGGCTGCGCTGATTGTGGTCATCACGGAAGAACTGGCGCGGTTCAGTAACCCGGCAGCGGAAACGCTGATGCGCGATTCATTAGTTAGGGCGGTGACGGACTTCCTTAATGACCAGTTCGTGGGGTCCGGCATCGCGCCCGTGGCGAACGTATCCCCGGGCGGCATCACCAATGGTCTGCCCGTGGGCCAGACGTTCCCGTCCAGCGGCGAAACGCAGGCGCACATCCAGTATGACCTGACACACGCGGTCAGCCTGCTGCATGAATTCAATGCACCGCGCGCGCCCACGTGGATCATGCACCCGCAGAACCTTATCTACATTGCGGCCACCATGAATTCGTTTGGCCAGCCCGCGTTCCCCACTGCGTCTAACAAAGTGCTGATGGGTTACCCGGTGATTACGTCCAGCCATCTGGACACGGACGAAATCATCCTGCTGGATCAGGCGGACATCCTGTTCGCGGGTGACGATAGCGTCACCGTGGATGTGTCGCGCGAAGCGTCCGTGATGATGGATGACGCGCCACCCACCCCGGCCACCCCGCTGCTGTCGTTCTGGCAGCAGAACCTGATTGGCCTGCGCGGTGAAATGTACGCGTACTGGCAGCGTGCCCGTGACAAGTCCGTGGTTCTTATCACGGCGGTGGGCTACGGCCAGACGCCACCCGCGCTGCTGGGTGCGCCTGCGTCCGCGCCTGCATCGAAGGCACCGGCCCCGCAGAAACAGGCAGCGGCCTGAACGGGATGCGGGCCCGGGCGCTAGTTAGGCGCCCGGGTCCGCACACCTACCCGTGAACCTGCTGGACCGCACACTGGTTAGCCTGATCCGCTGGCGCACGCGCGGCGCCATGACCACGCTTCCCGCCGCACCCGGTGGATTCGGTGGGAACGGGCTGCCCCCACTGTCCCATGGGTCTTACGTCCACGAACCGTTCGCGGGCGCGTGGCAGATGAACAAAGAATGCTGGGGTCCGTCCGGAATCTTTTCTGCGGTCTATGCCTGCATCGCCATCATATCGGGCGACCTTGCCAAACTACCGCCGCGCATCCGCACCCAGAAAACTGACGGCAGCAAGGTGGACGAACCTAACCACCCGGCTGCGCTGGTCCTGAATAACCCCAACGGCTACCAGACCCGCGTGGATTTCTGGGGCCAGTTCATGGCGTCCGCGCTGTTCAATGGAAACGTCTACGTGTTCCTGCAGCGGGACCCTAACAACATCATCAGGTCCATGCACATACTGGACC
>Ga0190274_10001002_pt1 | contig 16501 bp, 12 predicted proteins | sample Popmic531T_FD_133002 | JGI IMG/M metagenome (GOLD analysis project Ga0190274, IMG submission 133002) | Populus adjacent soil microbial communities from riparian zone of Yellowstone River, Montana, USA - 531 T | ecosystem: Environmental > Terrestrial > Soil > Riparian zone | place: USA: Montana...
CTCTCCCGGCATCGTGTAGGGCCAGTTCCACGGGCTGATGATCGAGACGACGCCGCGCGGCACGCGGTAGAGCAACACGCGCTTGTTCGCGTCGACCGACGGCGGCATCAAGCCCTCCATGCGGGTGGCGTCGGCGGCCGCCATATCGAAGTAGGCGATCAGCTCTTCGACCTCGTCGCGCGCCTCGGCCACGAGCGGCTTGCCCTGATCGAGCGCGAGCGTGTGCGCGAGGTCGTCCCGGCGCTCGTCGATCACCGAAGCGATCCGGCGCATCGCGGCGGCGCGATCGAAGGCACTGAGCCCCGCCCATGCCGGAGCCGCGGCGTTGGCCGCATCGATCGCTCGTTGCGCGTCGGCGCGCGAACCCTCGGGCACCGAACCGATCGCCGCACCGGTCGACGGGCTCGTGGCGTCGAAGGTGGCGCCGTCCTCGGCATCGACCCACGCGCCGCCGATGAACATCTTCACGTGCTCGCTCATCCGGTCCCCTCTGACGGCGGGGGCGGCCCGATGCGGGCCGCCCCTCGCCTTCGAACGTTCGACCGGCGATCAGCCGGCCATGTGACTCACGCTGCAGGCAACCAGCTCTGCACCGTGTCCTGGTTCGCGTCGATCCATGTCTGCGCGGCCTCAGCCGGGTCCGTCCCCTCCTGGATGGCCAGGGCGACCGAGTTCTGGTCTTCCTCGGTCCAGGCGAAGTTGGACAGGAACTCGAACGCAGCCGCGTCCTTGTCCGACAGCTCGGCGCTGAACGCCTTGTACAAGACGTCCTCGGCGTAGTCACAGTCGTAGCCGACCGCAGCATCGGGATCCTCCGCTGCGATCGATTCGCACTGATCGTCATAGGCGGGGAGCTCGACCTCGACGAGGTCGTACTTGGCGTTGGCCCACTGCGGGGTCCACCAATACATCAGGATGGGATCCTCGTTGTTGTAAGCCTTGTCGAGCGCCGCCAGCGACGCCGCCTCCGAACCCGAGTAGATGACCTGGAGGTCCAAGCCGAGGCTCTCGATGATGGCCTCGTCGAAGATCGAGTAGGTCGTGTCGGCGCCCAGGAACCGGCCCTTGTCACCGGTCTCTGCCGTCGCGAACTCGTCGGCGTTGTCCTTGAAGCCTTCCCATGTGGCCAGGTCGGGGTTCTCGTCGACGACGTAGGACGGGGTGAACCACCCGATGTTGCCGATGATGCCCAGCTCACCACCGTCCACGACGGAACCGGCCTTCTCGATGTAGTCCTTGCGGTCCTTCAGGTGACCGGACGGCCAGACCTCAAGCGTGGCATCCACGTCACCGTCGGCCATCGCGGGGAACTGACCGGATTCGTTGATCTCCTGCTGCTCCACGGTGCAACCCATCTGGTCTTCCATCACCGCTTGGGCCACGGCGGCGTTCGCCTCTGCGCCGACCCAGGGGTTGACGGCGATCGTGATCGTGTCGCTCCCACACTGCGCGGCCGTGGTTCCGGCGCCGGTGTCTCCGCTGCCGGGGTTCTCGTCACCGCCCTCGTCGACGTCGCTGCATGCGGCCATCGCGAGTGCGGTGATCGAGAGTGCGGCCACCAACCACTTGAACCGTTGCTTCCTCATCCGTTCCCCTTTCCAGGATCTTCCTCGACCGCCTTCGTGATCGCGCGTACGCGGTACCACCGCCCGAGGCCCATGCCCACAGGCCCACGGCTCGACTTCGGTGCGGCCCCCATCGCTTGAGTTATACGGTCAAGAACGACCGCGAGGAGCAGGATGCAGACACCTGCCACCACCCCGCGTCCGATCTGCTGCTTGCCCAACGCGAAGACGACTTCCTGCCCCAGGCCCGCCGCGCCGATCAAGCCGGCGATGATGACCACGGACAGGACCATCATGATCGTCTGGTTCACGCCCAGCAGGATCGTGGGTCTGGCCAGCGGGAGTTGCACCTTGCGCAGCAACTGCCACGACGTCGATCCGAACGCTCTCCCCGCTTCCACGATCTCGTGCGGGACCTGCCTGATGCCCAGGTTCGTGAGCCGGATCCCCACCGGCAAGGCGTAGATGAACGAGGCGATGATCGCCGGCACCCGTCCGGGTTCGATCAGGAGCAGGACCGGCACCAGATACACGAACGCCGGCATCGTCTGCATCGCGTCGAGCACCGGGCGGGAGAGACGCTCGAACCGGTCGTTCTTCGCTGCGAGGATGCCGAGCGGGATCGCGACGGCCGTGGTGATGGCGACCGCGACGAACACCTGGGCCAGCGTTCCCATCGACAGGTTCCACATGCCCAGCAGGCCGAGGCCCGTGATACAGGCGAAGGAGCCGATCGCCAGTCGCCAGCCGGAGACCCGCCATCCCACGAGCGCGAACGCGCCCGCCACCATCCACCACGGCACGCCGACGAGGAGTGTCTCGAGCGGATCGAGCAAGCGGATGAGAACGAAGTCGCTGACCGAGCTCGCCAGGTCGCTGAGGTGCTCTTGCGACCATCGCACGATCGCGTCGGCGGGAGCCGCCACGCCGATCGCCTCGCCGCCGGTCGAGGTCTCCACCGAGATCACACGGTCATCGGGGAAGGACTGTTCCCGCAGGACCTCACGCCCGATCACCACGGCCAGGATCGTGATGATGATGGCGCCGACGGCGAGCTGACGATGCGACAGGGTGCGTCCGGCGATCCGCACGGGCTTCACATGCCGGCGATCCCGGAGGCTCCAGGCGTTGGAGACCCGGTCCAGGATGATCGCCATGATGACGATCGCGATCCCGCCATTGAGGGCTTCGCCGACCCCCTCCACGCCCCCTTGCAGTCCGTCGAGGACGGTTTGTCCGAGACCGCCCGCTCCCACGAACGCCGCGATCACGACGATGCCCAGCGCCATCATGATCGTCTGGTTCACCCCGAGCATGATGGACGGTTTCGCGAGCGGAACCTGCACCATCCGGAGCCGCTGCCGTTCGGTCGAACCGAACGACGTCGCGACCTCGAGCGAGGCCTCCGGCACGTTCCGGATGCCGAGCGCCGTCAGCCGGATCGCCGGCGGGATCGCGAACGCCAGGGTCGCCATCAACGCGGGAGGATTCCCGATGCCGAAGAGCAGCACCGCCGGCAGGAGGTACGCGTAAGCGGGGATCGTCTGCATGGCATCCAGGATCGGTCGCAGCACGCGCTCCACCTTCGGGCGGCGGCCCGCCCAGATACCCACGGGGATGCCGATCAGGAGCGCGATCGTCACCGAGACGATCACCAGGGCGAGCGTCTCGATCGCGGCGTCCCAAACCCCGAGCAATCCGAACGAGAGCACGCCGAGGGCCGTGAGCACCGCCAGCTTCCACCCCGCGAGCACACCCGCGAGCGCCGCGGCTCCGACGACCAGCCCCAGCCAGGTCATCCGCTCGAGGACAGCCACCGTGTTGTCGAGCAAGACGTCGACCGTGTTCTCGATCGGTGACAAGAAGTAGGTGAACAGCGGGCTCGTGGTCCGGTTCTGGATCGCCCAGTCGCGGAAGGCGTCGAACCACGCGGTGACGTCCACCACCCAGCGCTCGGGGAATCCCGGGTTCAGCCACATCATCCCGATCGCGGCAACGACCACCGCGGCCAGACCCCACGCGATGCGGCGGGGCCAAGGACTCGCCTCCCCCGGCATCAGCGAGGCGACGATCGCCTCATCGACCGGCACCCGTGACTGCGGAGGCGCGACCGCCACGATCAGCGCTCCTCGACGAGGGCTGACATCACCGCGTCCCGGTCGACGATGCCCACCAGGTCGTCGCCGTCCAGCACCCGGATCGTTCGGTCGGCGTGGGCCACCAAGGCGATCAGATCCTGCACCACGGTCGTCGCAGCCACCGTGGGACCGTCGGCCGCACCGTGGCCGTTCACCGGCCGCATGATCGCGCGGGCGGTCAGCACGTGCGCCCGTGGAACGTCCTTGGTGAAGTCCGCCACGTAGTCGTCGGCCGGATGGGCCACCACCTCTTCGGGCGTCCCGACCTGGACGAACTCGCCGTCCTTCATGATCGCGATCGTGTCGCCGAGCTTCAGCGCCTCGGCGAGGTCGTGCGTGATGAAGATCATCGTCTTCTTCATCTCGTTCTGCAGACGACGCACCTCGTTCTGCATGTCGCGTCTGATCAGCGGATCCAGGGCACTGAAGGGCTCGTCGAAGAGCATGATCTGAGGGTCGGTGGCCAGCGCGCGGGCCAGTCCCACCCGCTGCTGCATCCCGCCCGAAAGCTCGTCGGGGAACCGATCGCCCCAGCCGGCGAGCCCCACGACCTCAAGCACCTCCGCCGAGCGGCGTACACGCTCTTCCTTCGGGATCCCCTGGATCTCGAGCCCGAACGCCACGTTATCGACGATCCGCCGGTGGGGCAGCAGGCCGAAATGCTGGAACACCATGGAGATCTTGGTCCTGCGCAGGTCCCGCAGTTCCTCATCGCTCATCGCCATGACGTCGCGACCTTCGACGAAGACCTCGCCCGCCGTCGGGTCGTGGATGCGATTCAGCATGCGCACCAGGGTCGACTTTCCCGACCCCGACAGCCCCATGACGACGAACACCTCGCCGGGCGCAACGTCGAACGAGACATCACGGACGGCCGCGACACAACCGGTCTTCTCGAGCAGCTCTGCTCGCGGGAGCAACGCATCGGGCGAATCCACGATGCGATCGGCCTTCGGTCCGTAGACCTTCCACACGTTGCGACAGGAAACCGTGACGCTCGACGCCTCTGGCAAGGGCGTACCCCCCGATCCGGTCGGACCCCATGACGGAGCCCGTCCCCCTCACGACCTACGAACCATCGGATAGTCGGCCTCCGAGCGACCTGGCGCAAGTCAAGGGTTGCGGCATGGGCAACCTGGCGGATGCACCGCCCGCCCACTTGCGGCATGCTCCCGCCCATGGCGAGCTACGACTTCGTGGTCATCGGCGGGGGCTCGGCGGGCAGCGCCCTCGGCAACCGCCTCAGCGCCGACCCCGCGAACGAGGTCCTGGTGCTCGAGGCCGGGCGTCCGGACTACATCTGGGACGTCTTCATCCACATGCCTGCGGCGCTCCCGTTCCCGATCGGCAGCCGCTTCTACGACTGGAAGTACGAATCCGAGCCCGAGCCGCACATGAACGGGCGCAAGATCTACCACGCCCGCGGCAAGGTCCTGGGCGGCTCCAGCAGCATCAACGGCATGATCTTCCAACGCGGCAACCCGCTGGACTACGAACGCTGGGGTGCCGACCCCGGCATGGAGACGTGGGACTACGCGCACTGCCTGCCCTACTTCAAGCGCATGGAATCGTGCCTGGCCGCCGACCGCAAGGACGAGTTCCGCGGCCACGCCGGGCCCTTGGTGCTGGAACGCGGCCCGGCCACGAGCCCGCTGTTCGGCGCCTTCTTCGAGGCGGTGCAGCAGGCGGGCTACGAACTGACCGATGACGTCAACGGCTACCGCCAGGAGGGGTTCGCGCCCTTCGATCGCAACATCCACAACGGCCGACGGCTCGCCGCGGCGGGCGCCTACCTACATCAGGTGAAGTCGCGGCCCAACCTCGAGATCCAGACCCGCGCCTTCGTCACGAAGATCCTGTTCGAGGGCACGCGGGCCGTCGGCGTCGAGTACGTGCACGGCAAAGGCCCCGCCAAACGGGTGCGCGCCGGCGAGGTGGTGCTGAGCGGCGGCGCGATCAACTCCCCGCAGCTCCTGCAGCTCTCGGGCGTCGGCAATGCCGCCGAACTGCAGGGCCTCGGCATCGACGCGGTGGCCGACCTTCCTGGCGTGGGCGAGAACCTCCAGGACCACCTCGAGGTCTACGTGCAGTACGCCAGCAAGCTCCCGGTCTCGATCGCGCCGGGCATGAAGATGTGGCGCCGGCCCCTCATCGGCGCGCAGTGGATGTTCCTGCGTTCAGGACTGGGAGCGTCGAACCACTTCGAAGCGGGCGGGTTCGCGCGCAGCAACGACGACGTCGACTACCCCAACCTGATGTTCCACTTCCTGCCCATCGCGATCCGCTACGACGGCTCGGCGCCGGCCAGCGATCACGGCTACCAGGTGCACATCGGCCCCATGTACTCCGACGCGCGCGGCAGCATCAAGATCAAGAGCACGGACCCCCGCGAGCACCCCGCGATGACGTTCAACTACCTCTCGACCGACCAGGACCGCCGGGAATGGGTGGAAGCGATCCGAGTGGCGCGGGGCATCCTCACCCAGCCTGCCTTCGATCCGTTCAACGCCGGCGAACTCTCACCCGGTCCCAGCGTGGAGACCGACGAGCAGATCCTGGAGTGGGTGGCGAACGACGCCGAGACCGCGCTGCACCCGTCGTGCACCGCGAAGATGGGCACCGACGACATGTCGGTGGTCGATCCCCTCACGATGAAGGTGCACGGGCTCGAGGGGTTGCGCGTCGTCGATGCCTCGGTCATGCCCTACGTCACGAACGGCAACATCTACGCGCCGGTGATGATGGTGGCGGAGAAGGCCGCGGACCTCATCCTGGGTGCCACGCCGCTGCCGGCAGAACCCACCGAGTTCTATCGGCACAAGAAGCCGCGGAAACGGTCGACGACGAAATGACCGGCGCACCCGCCACCACGGACTGGGGCAGCGAACTCACCCACATCCTGGTGGTGCGCGACATCGCGACCGCCGTCGCGTTCTACCGGGATGTCCTCGGCGCCACGGTGCTCCGCGAGTACGGCGGGACGTCCTGCGTGCTGCAACTCTTCGGCACGTGGCTCCTGCTGGTGACGCGCGGCGACCCCACCGACGACAAGCCCACCGTGACCTTCGGGGCGCCCGCCGATCCCGATCGCGTGAGCCACTCCATGACCTTTCGGGTCCCTGATTGCCGCCATGCCCACGAGGTGCTCTCCGCCCGCGGGGCCCTGTTCCTCGCCCCGCTCGCCGAATCCGACTGGGAGATCCGCGGGTTCTTCCGCGACCCCGACGGGCACCTGTTGGAGATCAGCGAAGCGAAGGGCTGAGTTCGTCGGAGCCCGACACGCCAGGGATCAGCCGAACCCCAGCAGCATCAGCCCTCCCACCACGAACCCGATGCCCACGTACTGATTGGGCACCAACCGTTCGTGGAGGTAGACGATCGAGAGCACCACGGCGATCATCGGGAAGATCGCGCTCGCGGCGAGCACGAGCGTGAGGTAGCCCTGCTCGGCGCCGGCCGAGTACGTCACGACGCCGAGGATGTCGGCGGCGCCGGCCGCGAGCGCCACCCACAACCCCACGCCGGGGCGCAGCTGCGACAGCTGCTTGCGATAGATGATCGCGATGGGGATGTAGCAGGTCACCTGGGCCATCCGTGACGCCCACAGCCCCGAGATCCAGCCGATCTGCTGCGCGGCGTATCCCAGCAGGAACGCCGCGACACCGAAGCCCACCGCCGACACGATCGCCCAGGGCAGTCCGGCCGGCATGCCGTGGGTCCCGGCGCGCAGCTTCCGCAGATCGGTCGAGACCAACATCACCCCGAACACGGTGAGCGCCGCGCCGATCAGTTCCGGCGGGTCCGGGCGTTCGCCCAGCACGATCATCGCCAGCGCCACGCCGACCACCGCGTAGGTGGCCCCGATCGGCGAGACCACGGCGACGGGGCCGAGCTCGAGGGCGCGGTAGTGGGTCATGTACGCGATCGCGGTGAACAGGCCGTTGAGGGCGACCCACCCGATGATCGCCGCGATCGGCGCCACCGGTTCGCCGCTGATCAGCAGCAGCGCCGTCATGAACAGTGCCGACAGCACCTGGCCGACGATCACCGTGGCGACACTGCCGATCCTGCGGCCCGCGACCGCGCCGCTAAAGTCGGCCAGGCCCCAGCCGACCGCCGCCGCCAGGCCGTAGATCACGCCGGACGAACTTCCGCGAGGGCGTCCACGGCGACCGCCCCGTATGCATCCACCAGCAACGGGTTGGCCTCGAGCGAGGACAGCCGGTGCCGAAGATCGTGCGCCGCCCGCGCTACGGCCTCGACCGCCTTGGCTGCCGCCGGCAGGTCGTGACGGCTCGGGTCGAGCCCGCAGTGGGCCGCCTGCTCGGTGAGGTAGTCCAGCGCCTGCTTCGCCGTGAGGGGACACGGGACGAACACGGCGTCGCCGGCCTCGGCCATGGCACCACCGGGACGCACCGTGATCACGGCGCCGTACCGCTCGTCCACCACCGCCCCCACCAGGACCTCCGTGCCGCTCGCCATCTGCTGCACCAGCACCTGCGGGGCTCTGGCGCCGGCCCGTGTCGCGGCCTGGAGCACCTCCGCGGCCGCCACCTCGACATCGCCCGGCGTGCGCAGGCCGAGCTTCACGCCGCCGAGCTTGGCCTTGTGCGGGATCTCCGGCGCCAGCGCCTTCACCGCCACCGGGAACCCGATCGTGCGGGCGAACGCCGCCGCCTGTGCGGGCGTGCGCACGGCCCGCTCCTTCGGGCGGCGGACACCGTAGTAGGCGAGCAGCTTCGCGCCGTCCGCCTCATCGATCGCGCCCGACTTCCCGTGGAGCACCCGGAGTGCCTTCGCGCGGTTGGGGTGGGCGGGGCGTTCGGCGATCGCCCGCCCGTTCGAGGACGTGAACCGGATCAGCGCGCGGATCGCCCCGCTCGAGGCACGGTGCCCCTGCAGGAACGGCAGCTGCTTCCACGTCGTGGTGAACGCGGCCGCCTCGGAGCTGTAGGCGAGCGGACTCATCGCCACGCTCGCGAACGCCACCCCGGTCCTGCGCTGGAGCTCGACGGCCTTCTCCAGGACCGGATCCGCCCATGGGGTCTCGCCCGCGAGTCGAGGAGGGAACGCATCGAACGCGATCAAGCCCACCGACGGGTCGTTCGCCAGCGCCTCGAGCGCGCCGCAGTACATGTCGGTCTCCACCGCGGCCTGCCCCGTGACGTCGAGCGGGTTGTTCTGCGAGGCGTAGTGCGGCAACACCTTCTTGAGCTTCGTCTTCGTCCTCGCGGAGAACTCCGGCAGCGACAGCCCAGCAGCCCCCGCAGCCTCGGCGAACAGGGTGCAGGCGCCGCCCGACTGCAGCGCCGCCGCCACGCCGTGTGTCCGGAGCTTCTTCACGTGGCTCAACAGCACTGCCGCTTCGAACATCTCGACCGGATCCTCGACCAGCACGACGCCGTGCCCGCGCAGCCAGGCATCACGCAGGCCGGTGTTGCCGGCGAGCGCCCCGGTGTGCGCCACGATCGAACGACGTGCCGCTTCGCTGCGTCCCTCGGGCGCGCAGATCAGCACGGGCTTGCGGGCCTTCCGGAGCGCCTCAAGACCTCGGCCGATGCCCTCGACGTCGCGCATCGTCTCGATGTAGCTGGTGACGACCTTGGTCTTGGGGTCGGCGGCGGCCCAGGTGAACATGTCGCCGAGACCCAGCACGGCCTCGTTGCCGACGCCCAGGATGATGCGCAGGCCGACGCCACGATCCGACGCCAGCTGGTTCATCGCCCACGCTACGGTGCCCGACTGGCTGATCACGCTGATCGAACCGGCGACCGGGCGGGGCGGCGGCGTCGTGCCGTACGGCGCGACATGGTCGACGTAGTTGACGAATCCCTCCACGTTCGGCCCCAGGATGGGGAGCCGGTGGCGCAGGGCCGCTTCGCGCAGCTGTTCCTGGAGGGCGGCACCTTCTTCACCAGCCTCGGCGAACCCGGACGAGACGACCATCACGCCGCGGACACCGCGTGCCCCGCAGTCGTCGATCATGCGCACCACGACCCTCGCCGGCACCACGAACGCCACGAGGTCGACGCCCTTCGGCAGGTCGGCGATCGAATGGAGGCACGGCCGGCCCCAGACCTCGTCGTACTTGGGGTTGATCGGGTAGAGCTCGCCGTCGTAGCCGAGGTGACGGAGCGATCGTTCGATCTCGGGAGCCCAGCTGTCGGGCGATTCCGACGCGCCCACGATCGCGATCGACCGCGGCGCCAGCAGTGGCTGGAGGTTCCAGCCACTCATCCCTGGGCACCACGGAACTTCGCGTCCCGCCACTCGATCGCCTTCTTGAGCCCTTGCTCGTTCGTGATGCGGCGGAACTCATCTCGCGCCGGCAGGTTGGCCGTCTCGATCATCACGTCGAGCTCGACGTTGGCCGCCATCGCCGCCCGGAACCCTGCGACGTCCCACACGCGGTTCACCGCGCGCTTCGTGGTCTGGACGACGAAGGGCTCGTTCTTGGCGATCTCATCCGCCAGGCCCAGGGTGGCGGCATCGAGCTCGTCGACGGGCACCACCCGGTTGACCAGGCCGATCCGCAAGGCCTCCTGGGCCGGGATGCGGTCCTCGCCCGTGAAGAGCATCTCCTTGGCCGCTCGAACACCGACCACCCATGGAAGGAACATCGACACGACGCCCGAGCCGAACCGCACATCCACGTAGCCGAACTTCGCATCGTCGGCCGCGACCGCGAGGTCGCACGCCAACATCAGGTCGGTGCCGCCGGCCAGGCAGTAGGAGTGCACCTGGGCGATCGTGGGCTTGGCGCAGTCGGTGAACTCCAGCATCGTGGCCACGGACGCCTTCAGGCTGTCGTGCCAATGCGCCGCGTCGAGTTCCCCTTCGTCGGCATCCTCGGTGAGGTCGTAGCCGGCGCAGAACGCGCGACCTGCGCCTCGCAGCACGATCACCCGGACGTGCTCGTCGGCCTCGGCCTCGCGCAGTGCGTCCGACATCGCGTCGGTGAGATCGTGGTTCAGCGCGTTGAGGGCCTTCGGCCGATTCATGGTCAGACGCCGGACGTGGCCGATGTCCTCGACCAGCAGCACGGGCTCGGTCGGTGCAGCTTCCTGACTCACGGGTATCCCTCTTCTCCGGTCGGTCGACGTGAGGCCGGGATGCTAGCAACGGCGCGGGTCCGCTCGCGCCGGATCTAGGCGAGCAGAGCGGCGACCTGTTCGGCCGCGCGGCGGCCACTGCGAAGCGCACCCTCCATCGTGCCGTGGTGATCGGCACCCGCGGTGTGTTCTCCCGCGAACGCCACCCGGCCGACCGGTCGCGTGAACACGTCGCGTCGGGCCACCGACGCCGCGTCCCACGCCGAGTAGGACCCCAGCGTGTAGGGATCGTCGGCCCAGGCGTACATCACCGGCTCGCCCTCGAACGTGAGGTCGGGGTTCATCTCGGCGAGCGCGTCGAGCCACGGTCCGACCCGACCCTCGTGCACACCCAGCTCCCGCTGTGCGGCCGACGAACCGGCGAAGGACGCGACGCAGCGGCGCGCGCGACCGTCGGCCCCGTTCGCGCTCCAGCACCACATCGGCAGTTCGCTCGACTGTCGCGACCGGATGGGAGGCACCTCCTTCGTCGCCACCGCGAACTTCGACGCATCGCCCATGGGCAGCTCGGCCAGGGCGACGGCGAGGTCGTCCGGCAGCCCAGGGAGGAACCGCACCCTGGCCGCGATCGGCGCCGGCACCGCCAGGACGACGGCGTCGGCTCGCTCCTCGTGAGGTCCCGAACGCACGGTCACCTCGTCGTCGGCGATGTCGATCGTGTCCACCGCGAACCCGGTCCGTACCTCGGGCACCGCCTCGGCCATCGCGGTCGCCAGCTCCTGGTTGCCCCGCTCCATCCGGAAGAACGGCCCCTCCGTGAGCGCGAAGTCGTGGGCATCGCCGATGTTGGCCAGCGACACGGTCGCCAGGTCGAACGCACAGGTGCCCTGCAGCCTGGTCCTCACCAGGCGCCGTGCCTCCTCCTGGCCGGGCACCCCGTCGAGGAACGCTCCCAGGCTCGTGGCCGCGACCTGATCCGAGGGCCAGCCTTCCCGTTCGGCACGAGCCGCATCGAGGAACCGCGCCTGGTCATCGAGCGATACGGCTCCCGGTCCCCATGGCTCGCGCCGGCCGTAGGAAGCTCCGGTCTCGACCAGATCGACCTCGAACCGGGCGGCGGCCTCCTGCACGGCGAGGTCGTCGGCCATGATCCATTCGGCCCCCAGCTCGACCACCGCTCCGTTGGTCAGCGTGGTGGACCACACCCTGCCTCCCACGCGCTCCCGGGCCTCCAGCACCCGCACCTCGAGGCCCAGATCATGCAGTTCCATGGCGGCCGACAATCCTGCGAACCCCGCCCCAACCACGGCCACCGTCCGCGACGTATGCCTCATGAGACGGCCCGGAACGGACTAGGTAGTTCGAGTTGTTTCGGGGCGAGCTTGCATAGCACGGTGCGCCTATGGTACTCAGCGGCCATCGGCGTTTGAACCGTTGGTCAGCCCGGCCAAGATGGAGAGCCTCGAGGAGGGGTCATGGCAGAGCGTCATCACCGGAAGATGGACCGACGGTCCTTCATGCGCAGGGCCGGAGGAACGGCGCTCGCGCTGCCCACCGCATCGGCCATCCTGGCGGCATGCAGCAAGCCCGGGTCGACGGGCGACGCCACCGGCAGCTCGGGCCCGGTCGACGTGGCGCGACCCGGCGATCCAGTCACCCTTCCCCTCAACGGCGAACCGATCCCCACCGACACCCCGATCGAGGCCGGCGCCACGCTGCAGGTCTACAACTGGAGCGACTACTTCTATCGCAAGGTGCTCGCGGAGTTCGAAGAGCAGTACGACGTCAAGATCGAATGGACCACCTTCAACAACATGGAAGAAGGGATCCAGAAGCTGGTCGCGGGCCAGGTCAAGCCCGACGTGTTCTTCCCCACGACCGACTACATCTCTCGTCTCGTCCAGACGGACCTGCTCCAGCCGCTGAACCACGACCTGCTCCCCAACATGGCGAACAACGTGTGGCCGTCCTTCTCGGAGCCGGGCCCGTGGTACGACCAAGGGTGGCAGTACACCGTCCCCTACGTGATCTACACCACCGGGGTGGCCTATCGACGCGACCACATCGACGACAGCCTCGCGCAGGAGAAGGGCTACGAGCTGCTCTGGGACCCCGAGTACACGGGCAAGATCAGCTACTACGACTCTTACCGCGACGCCCTGGGCATGGCGATGCTCCGCAACGGCGACCTCGACCCCAACAGCGGTGACCCAGCCGTGATCGACCGGGCCCGCGAGGCGGTCAGCGAGCTCGTGGGACCGCTCCAGGGCAAGCTCACGATCAACGGCACGTACGCGAAACTGCCCGAGGACGAGTACTACGTCACCCAGGCGTGGTCCGGTGACATCGTCGGCGCGCAGTGGTATCTGCCGAGAGGCACCGGTACCGACGTGCTGGGGTACTGGTACCCCGACGACAACAAGGGTCTGATCGGCAACGACACGATGGTGATCCCCACCACTGCGCAGAACCCGCGCCTCGCCCACGAGTTCCTCAACTTCTTCCTCGACAAGAAATGGGGATACGAGAACTTCGTGAACTACAACGGCTACCAGCCGCCGTTCACGACCATCGAGCCCGACACGTTGATCTCGGAGAAGGTGGTGCCCCCGAGTCTCAACCGAGCCATCGTCACCGAAGAGATGTTCACCAAGGCGTACGTGCAGGGTCAGCTCTCCGCCGATGTCGACGACCTGTGGCTCGACGCTTGGGACCAGATCCAGGCCGGGAGCTAGTCACCGAGGTGGCAGCAACCTCCACGAGCGACCCGCCCGCACCCACGAGGCGGCAGAAGAAGAAGGCGAAGGCGTCGGCGAACGAAGCCAGCGGGGCCTGGTACCCGCGGTGGTACTGGCCCTCGTTCACGGTGCCGGGGATCGTCTGGTTGGCGCTGCTGTTCCTGCTGCCGTTCTTCACGGTGCTGTCCGTGGCGTTCGGCACGGTCGACCCGATCTTCCGCCAGCCGCTCCCGGTGTATCAGCCGTGGTGGTGGAGCTTCGCCACGTTCAACGAGACGCTCAGCAAGTTCTATGCGGGCGATGCCATCTACCAGGGTCCGCTGATCCGCACGTTCGCCTATGTGTTCGCGGCGAGCTTCATCTGCCTGGTGGTGGGTTACGCGGTGGCCTACTACGCCGCTCGGTACGCGGGGAAGTACCGGGTGCTGGTGCTGATCCTGCTGATCTCGCCGTTCTGGATCAGCTACCTGATGCGGATCTACGCCTGGCAGAGCCTGCTCCAGCCGGACGGCTACGTGAACGACATCCTGACCGGCCTGCACATCGTCGGTGAACCGGTGAACTGGCTCGCCGGCAAGCACATCACCGTGATCCTCGGGCTGGTCTACGGGTACATCCCGTTCATGATCCTGCCGCTGTTCGGCTCGTTGGACCGCATCAACCAGAGCATGCTGGAGGCAGGACGCGATCTGGGCGGGAGCCCGTTCGAGACGTTCCGACGCGTCACGCTGCCGCTGTCGAGGCCGGCCATCCTGGCGGGGCTGGTGATCGTGTCGTTGCCGATGTTCGGCGACTACTACACGAACAACCTGCTGGGCACGACGCAGACCTCGATGTTCGGCAACCTGATCGACAACGCCGTGACGCAGGCGGGCCGCGGACCCGAGGCGGGCTCGCTGGTGATCATCCTGATGATCATCGTGATCGTCCCGATGCTCTACTACCTGCACGAGACCAAACGAGCGGCGGCGGCACGATGAGCGAGATGGGCGCCACCGCAGGCACCGCGGCCGAAGCCACCAAGCGCCAGAGCTGGTTCAAGAACCCGTGGCGCAAGCCCTACTTCTTGGAGGGCGTCACGGTGCTCTACCTGCTCTGGTCACTGGTACCGGTGGTGATCGCCGTGATCTTCTCGTTCAACGGGGGTCGCTCGAGGAGCGCGTGGCAGGGCTTCTCGCTGCGGTGGTGGACGGCGGATCCGTTCGACTCGCTGTTCCACAACCCGTCGCTGCGACAAGCGATGATCCAGACGTTCAAGCTCTCGAGCGTCGCGTCGGTGGTCGCCGTGGTGCTGGGCACGCTCTTCGCGATCGGTATCGACCGTTGGCACGGGCGCCCGGCGCGGGGCGCCAACTTCACGATGCTGCTGTCGTTCGTGGTGCCGGAGATCATCCTCGGCGTGTCGTTGTTCCTGCTGTTCACGCAGCTGCTGAAGAACACCGTCACCCTGGGAACGGGCGCGCAGTGGCTCGGGTTGATCGCGTTCCAGATCTCCTACCCGGTCATCATCGTTCGCGCGCGATTACTGACGATCGGGCCCGAATACGAGGAAGCGGCGATGGACCTCGGGGCCACGCCCACGCAGGCGATCCGCAAGGCGTTGCTGCCCTTGTTGTTCCCGGCGATCCTCGCGAGCTTCGCGGTGACGTTCGCCGACACCGTCGATGACTTCGTCACGGTCCGGTACCTGTCGGGCAAGGCCGACTCCGAGCCACTGTCGGTGAAGATCTACGGCGCGGCTCGCGCGTCCCCCACGCCTGCCGTCAACGCCGCCGCCACCGTGATGCTCATCGCCACGCTGTTGGTCATCGTGGTGGGGTACCTGATCTACCGGCGGATCTCACGCGGCACGGGCGACAGTGACGTGGGCAGCTTCGCCCAGCTGTAGCCCGGCTCCAGCGTCACCGAACGGCCGTCTCGTCCGGCACCATCACCGGACGCGGCGGCCGTTCGCGTGTGGACGGTGGTCGCTGAGGAAGGAGCCGGAGCGCTCGGTCAGTCGTCGATCTCGAGCTCGAGCTCACCGGCGACGACGGGGGTTCCGGCATCCGGCAGCACCCGCAACGCTTCCCGGGGGAAGTGGACCGTGATCGGCGCCCCGGACCGCGGCACGTCGGCCGCTTCGTCGTTCGGCAACCAGGCCTGGATCGTCTGGCCCGAGGCCAGGTGGATGATGGTCTGGAGCACCGAGCCGACGTACACCACGCGCTCGACCATCGCTGGGATCCGGTTCTCCCCGCTGGTGGCCTGCGCTTCGAGGTTCACGCGCTCGGGCCGGATCGTGACCTTGCAGTCGCCGGTGGCGTCTTCCTCACCTTGACCGGCGATCAACGTGAACTCGCCCAGTTGCACCTTGCAGCCACCCGTGGTGGCTCCCGACGCGGTGGCGTCCATCAGGTTCGATACACCGAGGAAGTCGGCGACGTAGGCCGTCGCGGGCTCCTCGTAGATCTCCTTCGGCCCGCCCACCTGTTCCACACGACCCTGGCTCATCACGGCGATGCGATCGCTCATCGTGAGGGCCTCTTCCTGATCGTGGGTGACGTAGATGAAGGTGATCCCCACCTCTTCCTGGAGGGCCTTCAGCTCGATCTGCAGGCGCTTGCGCAGCTTGGCGTCGAGAGCGCCGAGCGGCTCGTCGAGCAGCAGCACCGCCGGGTTCAGGATGAGCGCCCTGGCGAGGGCGACGCGCTGCTGCTGACCACCGGACAGCTGGGACGGACGCCGGTTCGCGAACTGGCTCATCTGCACCAGTTCCAGGGCGCTGCCCACGCGCTCGGTCGTCTCCTGCTTGCTCGCCTTCTTGTACTTCAATCCGAAGGCCACGTTGTCGGCGACGGTGAGGTGTGGGAACAACGCGTAGTTCTGGAACACGGTGTTGACGTTGCGCTTGTGGGGCGGCGTCTGGGCCATGTCGTTGCCGTCGAGCAGGATCTGACCTTCCGACGGGCGCTCGAATCCGGCGATCATGCGCAGGGTGGTGGTCTTGCCGCAACCGGAGGGCCCCA
>Ga0190274_10001003_pt1 | contig 16499 bp, 19 predicted proteins | sample Popmic531T_FD_133002 | JGI IMG/M metagenome (GOLD analysis project Ga0190274, IMG submission 133002) | Populus adjacent soil microbial communities from riparian zone of Yellowstone River, Montana, USA - 531 T | ecosystem: Environmental > Terrestrial > Soil > Riparian zone | place: USA: Montana...
ACCTCACTGGTCGTCGCCGACTCGCTGGCGGAAACGGGGAAGGCCGGAGGTGCGGCCGGCTGGGCCTACGCCCTGACCCTCGGCTTCGCCCTCGTCTATCTAGGCGAGCATTACGTCACTGACCTGGCAGCGGGGGCCGCCCTGGTCGTCGCCGTGCGCGAGGCCGAGGAGCTCGCCGAGCCGCTCGTCCTTGGCGTCAACCGGCGGCTGCAGCGCTTGGAGCGCCTGGCGAACGGGTAGCGTCTCTGGGGTGTCTGGAGAGGGCTCGGCTAACGACAACGGTTCGGTCGAGATGCCGCTTCTCACCACGCGGCGGCTGGTGCAGACGGGCATCGTCGTGCTGGCGCTGCTGGTCGGCATCTACTTCCTCTTCCCGAAGCTGGTCGGCCTGGGCAACGCCCTCGACAAGCTCGACGAGGCCAACCCGGTTTGGATCGCCGTCGCGATTGGCTTCAACCTCCTCGCTTTCGCCACTTACATCGCCCTCTTCAAGGCCGTGGTCGGGGGGAACGCGCTGCGCCTCACCTGGGTGGAGACCTATGAGATCAACATGGCCGGCTTGGCCGCGACCCTGCTCTTCTCGGCCGGGGGCGCGGGGGGGATCGTGCTCACCTTTTGGGCCCTGCGCAAGGCGGGCATGAGGCGCCACGACGTGGCGCGCCGGATGGTCGCCTTCCTCACCCTGCACTACGCCTTCTACCCGCTGGCGCTGATCCTCTTCGGCGTCCTCCTGCGCACCGGGGTGCTGCACGGCAAGGACTCGGTCGAGCTGACGATCGTGCCCGCCGGGGTCGCCGGCGTGCTCCTGGTGCTCGGGCTGCTGTTCGCCCTGGTCCCGCCAGATCTCGGGCCCCGCATCGCGCGTTTCGTGCACGGCGAGCGTGGTCAGGCGATCGCCAGGAACATCGCCAGGGTGCCGGCCGTCTTTGCCGAGGGCTTCCGCTTCGCGATCAGCCTCTTCGCCCACCCCCGCCAGGGCGGGCTGGCTGTGCTCGGTGCGGCTGGCTTCTGGGCGGCGAACATCGGCATCCTCTGGGCTTCCTTCCACGCCTTCGGCGTCCACGTGCCGCTCGCCGTCGTCGTCCAGGGCTTCTTCCTCGGCATGGTCGCCAACCTGATCCCCTTCGCCCCCGCCGGGGTGGGGGCGGTGGACGCCGGGATGATCGGCGCCTTCGTCCTCTTTGGCATTCCCGAGGACACCGTCTTCCCGGCGATTCTGGTCTACCGCCTGATCGCCTTCTGGATGCCGATTCCGTTCGGTGTCGCCGCCTTCTTCCAGCTCCGCACCAAGGTGCAGACGTGGGAAGAAGAGGGCCTTCCAATCGACCGCGGGCCGCGCCACGAGTCGGATCTGGAAGCGGTTACGAACTGAAAGCCGTGATGTCTGGGCGCTACTATAAAAAGTGAAGTATTGGCAACGCCATTAGACTCGAGGCGGAGATGACAGAGGCTAAGAAGGTCGAGAACGTGATCATCGTCGGCGGGGGGCCGGCCGGCTACACGGCCGCGCTCTACACCGCGCGCGCCAACCTCGAGCCCCTCGTCTTCGAGGGGTTCCAGTGGGGTGGGCAGCTGCAGAACACCACTGATGTAGAGAACTACCCGGGCTACCCCGACGGGATCATGGGCCCGGAGATGATGACCCAGTTCCGCGCCCAGGCCGAGCGCTTCGGCACCCGTTTCGTCAGCGACGACGTCGACCGGGTCGAGCTCTCCGACGGCGGCGTGCACAAGGTCTACCTCGGCGACGAGGAGCACCTGGCGAAAACGGTGATCCTGGCGATGGGGGCCGAGCCGCGGCGGATCGGCATTCCCGGTGAGATCGAGCTGAGCGGCTGCGGCGTATCCACCTGCGGCGTCTGCGACGGGGCCTTCTTCAAAGATCAGAAGGTGATGGTCATCGGTGGCGGCGACTCGGCGATGGAGGACTCGATCTTCATCTCCAAGTTCGCCAGCGATCTGACCGTGGTCAACCGCCGCGACGAGTTCCGCGCCTCGAAGATCATGCTCGATCGGACCCGCGAGCAGGACAACATCTCCTTCAAGACGCCGTACGTACCGGAGGAGTTCGTCGCCGGCGACAACGGCCGCCTCGACCACGTGCGCCTGCGCAACGTCGAGACCGGTGAGACCGAGGACTTCGACACCGACGGCGCCTTCGTCGCGATCGGCCACATCCCCCGCTCCGAGGTCGTCGCCGGCCAGGTCGACACCGACGAGGACGGCTACATCGTCACCGAGCCGGGCTCGACCCGCACCAACCTGGCCGGAGTCTTCGCCGTCGGCGACGTCGTCGACCACACCTACCGTCAGGCGGTCACCGCCGCCGGCAGCGGCTGCAAGGGCGCCCTCGACGCCGAGTGGTACCTGCGCGACACGCCGCCTTCGCCCGAGGCCCACTGGATGCAGGGTGGCGAGCCCATCGAGGTCGCGCCGACCCCAGGTTCGTAGCAGTCTGAATTCGCCGGCTGGCGCGTCGTCAGTCGGAGAGCTTCTGGACTACGAATGTGCGGGCGCCTTTGGGCGTCTCGATTTCGATCGGCTTGCCGACCTTGGCGTTGAGCAGGGCGCGGCCGATTGGGGACTCGGCGGAGAGGCGGCCCGCGCTGAGGTCGGCTTCGGTCGAGCCGACCAGGGTCCAGGTGTTGACCTCGCCTTTGCCTTCGTCGAGGACGTCGGCGGTGCGGCCGAAGGCGAAGGTGGCGGCGCTGCCGTCGACCTCGACCACGACGGCGGTGCGGAGGCGCTCGCGGAGGCGCTTGATCTTGGTCTCGAGATGCGCCTGGTCTTCCTTGGCGATGTGGTACTCGGCGTTCTCCTTGAGGTCGCCTTCCTCGCGCGCCACCTTGATCCGGGCGGCCATTTTTGTCCGGGTGGGTCCTTCGAGCTCCTCGATTTCCTCGCGCAGGGCGATGAGGCCCTGCTCGGTGATCGGCTCTCCGCCTGATTCGGTGTCGTTCATCGCCTCAGCCTTTCAGATGTCGGCCGCGGGAGCGGCAGGCTGACCCCGCTATCGTGAGCTCACGGCCTCCTGCTCGCACATCCGCTCGATCGAGATCTTCGACCCGCCGGTTGAGATCGCCGGCTGCGAGGAGTGCTTGAAGCTGGGGATGCAGTGGGTGCATCTGCGGATGTGTCAGACCTGTGGGCACATCGGCTGTTGCGACAACTCGGAGGGCAAGCACGCGACGGCCCATCACGCCGAGACCGGCCATCCCGTGATTCGCTCGGTCGAGCCGGGCGAGGACTGGAGCTGGTGCTACGACGACGAGCTGATGTTCCGCCTCGCGCGCTGAGCCGGTTCGCTCTAGCGACTCAGCTTCTTCCTCAGCACGATCGCCTTGCGACGCTTGATCGCCTTGCCTCCTTCGGGCGTGTAGGAGACCGTGGCCTTGACCCTCGCCTTGCCGGTGTCGCGCAGCTTGATCCGCGCCTTGCCGCTCGTTCCGACCGTGATCTTGGTCGTCCCCTCCGCGTGCTTCCTCTGCGCGTTGGCGACGCCCTTGCCGTAGAGATCGAGCCGGCCCCTGCCGGTCACCTCGACTCGCAGGGTGGCGGTGCCCTTCTTGCGATTGAAGGTGACCTTCCTGAATTTGACCGTGGTGTTGACGGAGAAGTCGATCGGGCTGAACTCGGTGTCTGAGTCGGCGGCGTTGGTCGCCGTGACCGAACAGCCGTAGGTCCCGACCTTGTTGGCCAAAAGACTCGGCGAAGTGGCGCCGGCTTCGGGTTTGCCGTTCCTGTACCACTGGTAGGCAAAGCTCTGGGGCGCCATATAGAGGAATGACTCGACCACGTCGGCTCTCCACTCGCCGCGAGAGCAGGTGAGCGTCGCCCCGGGTAGGTGCTTTCCCTCAATGGCCGGGAACTGGCTCATGCGAGGCCGCTGCAGCAGCGCTGGGAAGGCCACTCCGTCTCGTGTCGCCCCCGCGCCCTGGATGTTCCAGCCGCCACCGGCAAAGCTGAGGCTCGAGGATTCGACCAGGTTGGTGCCGACGTTCCCCCAGTAGATTCGCGAGGCGGGCTCTATGGCGACGCCAACCGGTTTGCCTTCGATCAGCCTGCCGATGTCGAGCTGCCCACCACCACCGCCGCTCAGAGTCGCGTAGCCGATCGTCGCGGCGTCGGTGTTTGCCCAGTAGATCTTCCCCGTGGCAGTGTCGATCGCGGCACCCTTCGGACCGCCAAGCGGAGCCCCCGTTGTGTCGAGGTCGGCCCCGCCCGAGCCATTGAGGTTGGCAAAGGAGATCTTGTTGGCCGTGTAGTTGGTCCAGTACACGCGACCGGCAGTCGGATGCACGACGACGCCGCTGGGGCCTTCCACCGTTGCTCCGGCCGTATTCAGGTCGGCCCCGCCCGAGCCGTTCAGATTCGCGTAGGAGATCTTGTCGGCGCCAAAATTGGCCCAGTAAACCCTTCCTCCCGGGGGGTCGATGGCAAGGCCGGAGGGTTTGTCGACCGTCGCTCCGGCTGTGGCTAGAAGGCCGGCGCCGCTGCCATCCAGGTTTGCGTAGCCGATCGTGTTGCTGTTTTCATTGGTCCAGTAGACCCGTCCCGCCACGGCATCGATGGCAAGGCCCCAGGGGCCATCCACCGTTCCAGCGGGGACCGGTATGTCGGCGCCGCCGCCTTCGTAAAGGTTGGAATGGGAGATCTTGCTGGCCGCGAAGTTGACCCAGTAGGACCTGTCTTCGGCCTGCACAGTGGGCGCCATGAGCGCATAGGCGAGGGCGATCGCAAGCGCTGCTGCCGCGCCCGTCCAGCCTGCGCTCCTCGTCGCCGCACTTCGCATGCCGCTCCTCACTGTGGTCCGGTGATTGCCGCGCGAGCCGGCACTTTAGTCCGGCGTCACGATGGCGAAGCCGGGGTCGGGCTCGTCGAGCAAGCCGAGGAGCTCACCTATCTTCACGCCGTCGCCCTCGACGCGGAGGCGGCCGCTATCGGTCAGTTCGGCGATGTCGGCGGTTTTGAGCAGCAGCTGGTTGAGCGCCTCGCGCTCGACGATCAGGGCGGCGTCGGCCGCCTCGCCGTGGTCGCCGGGCTTGTGACGGAGAACGCCGTTGCGGACCGTAATCGCGTGCTGCTCGTCGGGGTTGGTGACGGTCCAGTCGATTCGCAGCTGTTGCTCCGCCGCGCGCGGGCCGTTGAGGCGGATCGCCATCGCGTCGAGCAGTTGACTGACCGTGAGCCGGGCCAGCACGTCGGGCGGTGCGCTCGCGGTCGGCGTTCCGGAGATCCCCTCGCGCAGCTCCTTTGCTCCCATCAGGAAGAAGTTGCGCCAGGTCGCGTTCTCGGCGCCGTAGCCGAGCTGCTCGAGCGCGTCGGCCTGCAGCTCGCGGGCGGCGGTGTTCTCCGGCTCGGCGAAGACGACGCGGTTGACGATCTCCGCGACCCAGCGGTAGTCGCCCGCCTCGAACGAGGTGCGCGCCTTCTCCAGCACCGCCTCGGCGCCGCCCATGAACTCGACGTAGCGCCGTGCCTGCTCGACCGGCGGGTGCTCCCAGAGGTGGGCGGGGTTGCCGTCGAACCAGCCCATGTAGCGCTGGTAGATCGCCTTCGTGTTGTGGCTGATCGAGCCGTAGTACTCGCGGCAGTGCCACTCGTCGGCGAGGCTCGGCGGCAGCTCGACCAACTCGGCTATCTCCGGCCCGGTGTGGCCCTGGTTGAGCAGGCGCAGGGTCTGGTCGTGCAGGTAGGTGTAGAGGTCGCGCTGCTTCTCGAGGTAGTCGACGATCCGCTCGCCGCCCCAGCAGGGCCAGTGGTGGCCGGCGAAGAGGACGTCTGACTCGGTGCCGAAGAGGTCGATCGCCTGGTCGAGGTAGTGGGCCCAGATGCGCGGATCGCGGACCAGGGCGCCGCGCGGGGTGAGGATGTTGTGCATCGAGCGGGCGGCGTTGTCGGCGATGCAGAGCGCGCGGGCGTCGGGGAAGTGGATGTTCATCTCCGCCGGCGCCTCGGTGCCAGGCGTCAGCTGGAAGCTCATCCGCACGCCGTCGACGGTCTCCTCCTGGCCGGTCTCGACGATGTCGAGGTTGGGTGGGATCAGCGTGATCGTGCCCAGCGAGACGGTCTGGCCGAGGCCGGAGCCGATCTGCCCGTCGGGGCCGCGCCCGAGCAGCGCCCCGTACATGTAGCCGGCCCGCCGCGCCATCGCGGTGCCGGCGAAGACGTTCTCGCTGACCGCGTGGTGGAGGAAGCCCGCCGGGGCGAGGACCGGAATCCGGCGGTCCTCGATCTCCTCTTCGGAGACGACGCCCTTGGCGCCGCCGAAATGGTCGACGTGGCTGTGGGTATAGATCAGGCCTCTGACCGGGCGCCCGCCACGGTGCTCGCGGTAGAGGGCCAGTGCCGCCGCGGCGGTCTCGGCCGAGACGAGCGGGTCGATCACGACGATGCCCTTCCGTCCCTCGACCACGTGCATGTTGGAGAGGTCGAAGCCGCGCAGTTGGTAGAAGCCTGGCGCCAGCTCGAAGAGCCCGGCGATGCGGCAAAGCTGGGATTGGCGCCAGAGGCTTGGATTGGCGGTGGGCGGCGGATCCTGGTCGAGGAAGTCGTAGGACTCCAGCTCCCAGATGATGCGGCCGTCCTCGCCTTCCACCCGGGGCGGATCGAAGGGGGCAATGAGGCCGCGGCGCGCCTCCTCGAAGTCGCTCACTGCTGACTGACCGCTGAGGCCGCCAGCCGGGGTGCGGGGCGGTAGGCCTCGCCGTGCTCCTCGCGCAGCTCTTCGAGCAGCGCCACGGCTCGCTGGGCACCGATGAGCTCTGTGAGCTCGAGCGGGCCGCGCGGCCAGTTGAAGCCAAGCCGCATCGCCGTGTCCATGTCGGCGGGGGAGCCGACCTCCTCTTCGAGGGCGAAGGCCGCCTCGTTGGCGATCTGGGCGAGGAGCCGGGGGAGAATTGCGGGGGCGGCCGGGTCGATCCTCGCCAACCGCTCAGCGTCGAGCGTGGGCGCCGCGATCCCGAGGTTGGGATCGGGCTTGCGGCGGGTGCCTTCGGCGTACTCGTAGAAGCCGTGGCCGCTCTTGCGACCGAGGCGACCCTCGGCCACGAGCCCTTCCTGGATCGGGCTCGGTCGCCAGCGCTCGGGCTCACCGCCCTGGTCGTAGAAGGAGCGGGCGACGCTGAGGTTGACGTCGAGGCCGATCAGATCGATCAGCTCGAACGGCCCCATGCGGAAGCCGCCGCCGAGCCGGCAGACGCGGTCGATCGTCGCCGCGTCGGCGACCCCATCGGCGAGCATTCGCAGCGACTCCAGGGTGAAGGGACGGGCGAGGCGGTTGGCGATGAAGCCGGGGCTGTCCTTGGCGCGGATCGGGGTGCGGCCCATGCGGGTGCCGACCTCGGTTGTGGCCTTCAGCGCCGCGGCCGACGACTCGGCGGTGGCGACCACCTCGACCAGCTTCATCAGCGCCGGCGGGTTGAAGAAGTGCATGCCGACGACGCGCTCGCGTTGCGGCACCAGAGCGGCGATCGCGGTGATCGGCAGCGAGGAGGTGTTGCTGGCGAGGATCGTCGCCGGACCACAGGCCTCGGCCAATCCCGCGAACAGCGTTCGCTTCAGCCCGAGGTCCTCCGGAGCCGCCTCGATCACCAGATCGCATTCGCCGAGGTCGGCGAGGCTGTGGGCTCCGCCCGCGCGGCTACTCGCCGCATCGGCATCGGCGTCGCTCCACATTCCCTTGGCGACGCCCTTGGTCAGGGCTGCGTTCAGCTTCTCCAGACCGGACTCGAGGGCAGCGGGGATCGGGTCGTAGAGCCGCGTCTCGTAGCCGCCCAGAGCCGCGATCTGGGCGATCCCGGCGCCCATCGTGCCGGCACCGACGACGCCGATTCGTTCGACCGCGGCGCTCACTTTGCGGGCGGTGGTGGTTCCTCTTCCTCCCAGAACGAGACCTCGTCGCTCTGGCGGAAGACCTTGTGCATACCCTCGCCGCGGCCGCCCGGCGGCCGCCCGAGGGCGCTCAGCTTGCCCGACTCGGGTCGCACCACCACCTCCGGTGCGTTCATCTCGCTGATCACGACGATGCGGGCCTCCTCATCGCTGCGGTTGACGATCTGGTGGACGCCCTCCTCGCCCCGCGGGAAGGAGATGACCTCGCCGAGCTTCATCTCTCGCTCGCCGTCGGGGGTGCGCAGCGAGGGCGAGCCAGAGATCACCAGCAGCATCTCCTCGTTGCCGAGGTGGTAGTGCATCGGGAAGGCCGCCTGGCCGGGCGGAAGCGCGAAGAGGCTCGCTCCCAACCGCTCCGCTCCGGCTTGACGTCCGAGCGGAGCGCGCTGCCAGCTGAGGCCGGGATGGTCGCTCGACTCCTCGAACTCGGGCTCGAAGAGGTTAGCCATCACTTGCCCTCGAACTTCGGCTCGCGCTTTTCCAGAAAGGCCCTCATGCCCTCGACCCGGTCCTCGGTCGCCATCGCCAGCTCGTAGAGGCGGCGCTCGTTCTCGATGCCAGGGGAGAGGGCGGTCTCCTCGGCGACGAGCACCGCCTGCTTGGCGAGCCGGGCGGCGATCGGCGGCTGGGCGGCAACGCGACGGGCCAGCTCCATCGCCTCCTCCAGCCAGCGATCGTCCGGAACGACCTTGTTGACGAGCCCCATCTCCGCCGCTTCGGCGGCGTCGAAGCGGCGGCCGGTGAGCACGTACTCCATCGCCCGCTGCTTACCGAGGACCCGCGCCAGGCGCTGCGTGCCGCCGCCGCCGGGGATGATCCCGAGGTTGATCTCCGGCTGGCCGAAGGTCGCTCCCTGCGCGGCGACGATCATGTCGCAGGCGAGCGCCAGCTCGCAGCCGCCGCCCAGGGCGTAGCCGGAGACGGCGGCGATCATCGGCGTCTTGATCGCGGCGAGGCGGCGCCAGAAGGACGCGGCTGGGTGGCGCAGCGCCTCGGCGAAAGTGCGCTCGCTCATCGCCTTGATATCGGCGCCGGCGGCGAAGACCTTGTCGGAGCCGGCGATGACGACGCAGCGGACCTCAGGGTCGGGATCGAGGCGCTCCAGCTCGGCCGCGAGCTGCTCCATCATCTCCGACGAGAGTGCGTTGCGAGCCTCGGGCCGGTTGAGGCGGAGCAGGGCGACGCCGCCGTCGTGAGAGCTCTCGACCAGCTCGGCCAAGCTGTTACTCCGCGACCATCGGGGTCATCGCGTTGATCCCGGTCGCGGCGCGGCCGATGATCATCTTCTGGATCTGCGAGGTGCCCTCGTAGAGGGTGGTGACGCGGGCGTCGCGCAGGTAGCGCTCGACCGGGTAGTCGTCGACGTAGCCGGCGCCGCCGTGGACCTGGATCGCGAGATTGGCGCATTCGACCGCCGACTCGGTCGCGTAGAGCTTCGCCACCGAGGTCTCGGTCGTGTTCGGCTTGCCTTCGTCCTTTAGTAGGCCGGCGCGGTAGACCAGCATCTGGCTGGCGTCGCGCTTGAGGATCATGTCGGCGATCATCTCCTGGACCAGCTGGAAGCGGGCGAGGGGGACGCCGAACTGCTTGCGCTCCTTGGCGTAGGCAACCGAAGCTTCGACGCAGCCTTCGCAGATGCCGACGCAACCGGCGGCGACGCTGTAGCGGCCGTTGTCGAGGGCGCTCATCGCGACCTTGAAGCCGTCGCCGATTTCGCCGAGCATCGCGTCCTCACCGACCTCGACCGAGTCGAGCGAGATCTCTCCCGTGTCGGAGGAGCGCAGGCCGAGCTTGCCGTGGATCTCCTGCGTGGTGAAGCCCTCGCTGTCGCAGGGGACGAGGAAGCAGGCGAGGCCCTTGTGCTTCTTCTCGGGGTCGGTCTGGGCGAAGATCAGCGCCACCTCGGAGAAGTTGGCGAGCGAGATCCACATCTTCTGGCCGCTGATCGACCAGCCCGAGTCGGTCTTGGTCGCCCGCGTGCGCAGGTTGGCGGCGTCGGAGCCGGTGTCGGGCTCGGTCAGACCAAAGCAGCCGAGCGCCTCGCCCGAGCACATTCGCGGCAGCCACTTCTGCTTCTGCTCCTCGGTGCCCCACCTCTCGATCGAACCTGCCACGAGCGAGGTCTGCACGGAGACGACGGTGCGGGCGGAGGAGTCGGCGCGGCCGACCTGTTCGACGATCAGGCCATAGCCGAGGTAGTCGAGGCCGCGGCCGCCGTACTGCTCGGCAACCGGGGCGCCGAGGTAGCCGACCTCGCCCAGCTTGCTCGCCAGCTCGCGGTCGAAGCGGGCCGCCCGGTCGTTCTCTTTGACCCGCGGGGTGATCTCCTTGTCGGCGAATTCCCGCGCCGTTTCGGAGATCAAGCGCTGCTCGTCGGTCAACTGGAAGTCCAAGTTAAAGCTCCTTTCCGAGCGTGGCGGCGAACGCATCTTGCGCTTCGCGAGTGCGAGGGCCGGGCGCCAAGGGGAGCTCGACGCCATCAATTGCGGATACAGATTGGATCTCGCGCGTGGTCGAGGCGAGGAAAGCCTCGTGCGCGGCGCGCAGGTCGGCCACCGGCCAGGCGCCCTCTTCGACGTCCAGGGCTTTGACCAGCCGGTCGCGGGTGATCGACTCGAGCACGCCGTTGTCGAGGGCAGGTGTGCGCAGTTTGCCCTGCGGAGAGACCCAGAAGATCGCTGAGGTTGGCGGCTCCAGCACAGTGCCGTCGGGCTGGACCAGCACCGCCTCGTCGGCGCCCTGGGCCTTGGCGAGGCGGGTCGCCTGCATGTTCGCCGCGTAGGAGAGCGACTTGACCCCGTTGAGGATCACGGTCGGGCAGTAGGTGACCGTGGCGACGCGGACGGTGTCGGCGTGAGCCGGGATCGGCTCGGTCATCGCCAGGCGGCGGCCGCCGCGGGTGACGATCAGCCGCAGCTGTCCGTCGGCGTCGCCGAGCTCGGTGAGCAGCGCCTCGATCTCCTCTTCCAGAGCCGGGCGGTCGAACTCGAGCTCGATTGCGGCGCCCGAGCGTTCGAGTCGGTCGATGTGATCGAGCAGTGCGAACGGCTTTCCGTCATACAGCCGGATCACCTCGAAGGCGCCGTCGCCCCGATAAAGGCCATCGTCCTTGAGCGGAACGGTCGCCTCAGCCGTCGGGGCGATCTTTCCATCGACGCTGGCCAACTCTTTCAACTCGGTCGCCATCGGCTGGCGAGGCTACTAGGCCACCCGTTCCGGTGCGCCTTTTCCCGGCCATGGAGGGATAAGGCGCACCGGAAGGGCTCAGACGGCTTCGAAGACGGTGGCGAGGCCCTGGCCTACGCCTACGCACATGGTTGCGATGCCGTATGTGGCTTTGCGGCGGCGGAGCTCGCGGATGAGGGTGGTGGTGAGGCGGGCACCGGTGCAGCCGAGCGGGTGGCCGAGGGCGATCGCGCCGCCGTTGACGTTGAGCTTCTCCTCGTCGATGCCGAGCTCGCGGGCGCTGGCGAGGACCTGGGAGGCGAAGGCCTCGTTGAGCTCGATCAGGTCGATCTGCTCGAGCGAGAGGCCGGCGGCGGCGAGGGCGCGGGGAATCGCGATGGCGGGGCCGATGCCCATGTAGGCGGGGTCGACGCCGGCGACGCCGAAGGACACGACCCGGGCGAGCGGCTCGGCGCCGAGCGCCTCGACCCCCGCCTCGGAGGCGATCAGCGTGCAGGCGGCGCCGTCGTTGAGGGTCGAGGCGTTGCCGGCGGTGACGGTCCCGTTCTCGCGGAAGGCGGGGCGCAGCTTCGCCATCTTCTCCAGCGAGGCGTCGGCGCGCGGACCCTCATCGGTGTCGACCGTGACCGTTTCGCGCCCCTTCGGTGCCTCGATCGGGACGATCTCCTCGGCGAAGATCCCCGCCTCGGCAGCGGCGACCGCGCGCTGGTGGCTGCGCAGGCCGAAGGCGTCTTGATCCTCGCGGCTGATCCCGTAGCGCTCGGCGACGTTCTCGCCGGTCTCGCCCATCGATTCGGTCGACAGCCCCAGCTCCGACATGCGCGGGTTGACGAAGCGCCAGCCCAGGGTCGTGTCGTGCATCGTCTGCGGGCCGCGCGGCAGGCCGCGCTCGGGCTTGCCGACGACCCAGGGCGCCCGGCTCATCGACTCGACCCCGCCGGCAAGGTAGAAGTCGCCCTCGCCGAGCTTGGCGGCGCGGGCGGCGCAGTTGATCGCCTCCAGGCCGGAGGCGCAGAGGCGGTTGACGGTCGCTCCCGGCACGCTGGTTGGCAGCCCGGCGAGCAGCGCCGCCATCCGCGCCACGTCGCGGTTGTCCTCTCCCGACTGATTGGCGGCGCCGAGGTAGACATCGGCGATGCGCTCGGGATCGATGCCGGTGCGCTCGACCACGGCGGCGATCGTGTGCGCGGCCATGTCGTCGGGGCGGACGCCGGAGAGGGCGCCGCGGTAGCTGCCCACCGGCGTCCGAATCGCATCGACTACATATGCCTCGGCCACCCGCGGGATTAAAGGGGACGGACGCCGCGGGCGTATCCTTGGCGCGTGTACTTCGTCCTCGGAACGGTTGCGATGGTGCTGCTTCTCGTCGGCGTGCTCTTCGTGATCGAGCACTTCTACACCGGCAACAACGCCGAACTGCTCGACTGGAAGCCGACTCGCTCGCCCGAACTCGAGGTCCAGAACGAGGTCGACGACGTGCAGCAGATGCTCGAGGCGCAGAACGAGATGCGCCGCCGGCGCGGCGTCGCCGACCGCAACGAGCAGGAGCTGCGCGACGAGGTGGCGGCCGAGGAGCTCGAGCGGCTGCGTCGCCGCCGGCGCTCCGAGGCCACCTAGGCCCGGGCTTGGCGCGAGCGCTGATCGTCGGTTGTGGTTGCCGTGGCCGCTTGCTGGGGGAACGGCTGCTCGAGGAGGGTTGGGAGGTGCGCGGGACGAGCCGGCGCGAGCCGGGCCTCGCGCCGATCGAGGCGGCTGGGATCAAGCCCGTGCTCGCGGACCCGCAGCGGCCGGGCACCCTGGTCGACCTCGTTGGCGACGTCGCGGTCGTCTACTGGCTGCTCGGCTCGGCGACCGGTGAGGTGAAAGACATTGAGGCGATTCACGGCCCGCTGCTGGAGCGTTTCCTGGAGCGCTTGGTTGAAACGCCGGTGCGCCGCTTTGTCTACGAGGCGGCGGGCGCGGTGGACCCGGCCGTGCTGGCGAGGGGCGCATCGGTGGTGCGGACAGCTGCGGAGACCTGGCGGATCCCGGTCGAGATCCTGAGCGAGGCCGTTGGCCCGCAAATCGACATCTCTAACCTCCGATAGGGATTCACAGATTCGAAAATCGGAGGTGGCCGATGAGCTACGCGAAGGATGTCCTGGTCGATACCGACTGGGTGGCCGAGCACCTCGATGACGACTCGATCCGCATCGTCGAGGTCGATGAGAACCCCGCCCTTTACGCGGACGCCCACATACCCGGTGCGATCGGCTTCGACTGGCGCGCGGATCTCCAGGACCAGGTCAGGCGCGATTTCCTCAGCGCCGAGGACTTCGGGGCGCTGATGGGCAGTCGCGGCATCTCCAACGAGCACACGGTCGTCCTCTACGGCGACCGCAACAACTGGTTCGCCGCTTACACCTACTGGTACTTCCGCTACTACGGCCACGACAAGGTGAAGCTGGTCAACGGGCCGCGTGAGAAGTGGATCGCCGAGGACCGCCAGACGACCACCGAGACTCCCAGCCACCCCGCCGCGACCTTCACCGCCCGGTCCGGCGACAAATTGATCCGGGCCCTTCGCGACGAGGTGACCGCGGCGCTCGACTCCTCGACCAACCTGGTCGACGTGCGCAGCCCGCAGGAGTACTCGGGCGAGTTGATCGCGATGCCCGGTTACGAGCAGGAGGGAGCCCAGCGCGGGGGCCACATCCCCGGCGCCGCCTCGGTGCCCTGGGCCCAAGCCGTCAACGAGGACGGGACCTTCAAGTCGGCCGAGGAGCTGCGCGAGCTCTACAGCTCGAAGGGCGTGATCTCCGACGGCGATCCGATCATCGCCTACTGCCGGATCGGCGAGCGCTCGGCCCACACCTGGTTCGTCCTCCACGAGCTCTTGGGCCAGGACGACGTCAAGAACTACGACGGTTCTTGGACCGAGTGGGGGAACTTGGTGGGCATGCCCATAGAAAAGGACGTCTAACCCAAGCGCTCCAGCAGGTCGCTGAGGATCCGGGCGGTCGCCCCCCAGATCAGGTGGCCATCGATCTCGTAGGTCGGAGTGTGGATGGGGACGCCGCGGCGAACCAGGCGGCGGATCTCGTAGCTCTCGCGCAGGACCTGGAGCGAGAAGGTGAGGACGGTCTCGACCTCGGCCGGGTTCGGCTCGAGGCCGAGCTCCCTCGGGTGGGGAATGCGTCCGACGAACGGATGGATCCGGTAGCTCGTGACGAAGGTGTTGGTCGCCGGCAGTTCCTCGCCGAGCTCGACCGCGGCGGGGTCGAGGCCGATCTCCTCCTGAGCCTCGCGCAGGGCAGTGGCGCTGAGGTCGGCGTCGCCGGGGTCGCGGCGGCCGCCCGGAAACGAGATCTCGCCCGCGTGGCGGCGCAGGTCCGCGCGCCGCTCGGTGAAGACCAGGCCGGGTTCGTTCGGCGCGCCGTAGAGCGGCAACAGCACCGCGGCGTCGATCGACTGTGGCGAGTTTCCCGTCATATAGACCGGGTAAGTCGCCACACCCGGCTCAAATGATCACCTGGACGGTGCCGCCATCGACTGACCAGGCGGCGCCGGCGACGTAGGAGGCGCGCTCGGAGCAGAGGAAGGCGATCGCCGAGGCGATCTCCTCGGGGTCGGCGAGGCGGCCGATCGGGCGCTTGGCGCCGGCCGTGGCGAGCGCCTCCTCGCGGCTCGCGTCGCCCGACATCCGCTGGGACTGGTCGAGCAGGCCGCCGGGCTCCATCCACATCTCCGATTCGACCGGGCCGGGGCAGATCGCGTTGACGAGGACGCCCGTCTTCGCGTAGCGATCGGCGAAGAGGCGCGAGAGCGAGAGCTCGGCCGCCTTCGCCACCGAGTACTCGGGCATCGCAGTCGAGGGACGCTTGCCGGCGGTCGAGCAGACGTTGACGATCCTGCCCCAGCCGCGCTCGGCCATTGCCGGGGCGGCGGCGCGCATCGCCCTCAGGGGCGCCATCACGTTGAGCTCGTACTGGGCGCGCCAGTCCTCGTCGGGGACCTCGTCGAGATCGCGCCATTGCGCCGTGCCGGCGTTGTTGACGAGGACGTCGAGGGCGCCGAAATGCTCGCTCGCGGCCTCGAGCATGCGCTCGCCGGCATCCGCGGCCGTGACGTCCATGATCAGGGTCTCGGCTCGGCCTCCCGCCTCGACTCCGGCGGCTGTCGCCGCATCCGCGGCGGCGCGCAGGCGCTCCTCGCCGCGGGCCACGAGCAGCACGCCGGCGCCCTCGGCGCAGAGCAGCCGCGCGGTCTCGGCGCCGATGCCGCGGCTGGCGCCGGTGACGACGCAGGGGCGTCCCTTCAGGCCGAGGTCCATCAGAGCGGCTCGACCCGGTCGGAGACGACGACGGGCGTCTCGCCCGCCAGGAGCCTGTGGACCGGGCACTTGCCGGCGACGACGAGCAGGCGCGCGCGCTGCTCGTCGCTCAGCCCTGCCGGAAGGCGCAGCGTGACGGCGAAGGAGCGCGGCGCGAGGTCCTCGTAGGCGACGTCCACGTCCACCTCGACCTGGCCCACGTCCCAGCCCTTGCGCTCGGCGTACATCTCGATAGTCACCGCGGTGCAGCCGGCCAGGCCAGCGGCGACGAGCCGGGTGGGGGAGGGACCGGTGTCGGTCCCGCCGGCCGCGACGGGCTCGTCGATGCGGATCGAATGGCCGCCCTCGATCTCGACGTCGTGGGCGAATCCTTCGCGGCGGCGGGCGACGACCTTCACGGCTGGGACTTGCGCCGACCCTCGAACAGCGCCGGGCCCTCGACGTCGGCGAAGCGGGCCATCGCGTAGACGAGGTCGGAGGCGCGGTTGACGAAGTGGATCACGGTCTCGCTCGCCAGCTCGCCTTCCTCGGCCAGGGCGGAGATGCGGCGCTCGGCCCTGCGGATCACGGTGCGGGCGACGTCGAGCTGGGCCGAGAGCAGGTTGCCGCCGGGGATGACGAACTGCGGTGGCAGCTCGACCTCGCTCATGTAGCGGTCGATCAATGACTCCAGCTCGGCGACCATCTCCTCGGTGGCCCGGCTGACGCCGTCTTCGAGCCGCTCCGCGGCTTCCGGCGCCGTCGCCAGCTCCGCACCGGCGACGAAGATGTCGTCCTGGAGGCGCAGGATGTCGGCGGCCAGCTGCGCCTCGGCGGCGCCGCAGAGGGCGCGCGCGATCCCGAGATGTGAGCAGGCCTCGTCGAGTGCCCCGTAGGCCTCGGTGCGCCCGTGGTGCTTGGGGATCCGCCCCCCGTACCAGAGCGAAGTCGTCCCGTCGTCGCCCTTCTTGGTGTAGATCTTCACCACGGCACGATCCTACGCCGCCCGGCCCCCGCAAACCTGGCTTACGCCAGCGGGTTGAAGACCAGCCCGGTCAGGACCTTCGGGTAGAAGTAGGTCGACTTCGGCGGCATGTTGGCGTCGCTTTCGCAGATTTCCCGCGTCTGG
>Ga0190274_10001004_pt1 | contig 16497 bp, 14 predicted proteins | sample Popmic531T_FD_133002 | JGI IMG/M metagenome (GOLD analysis project Ga0190274, IMG submission 133002) | Populus adjacent soil microbial communities from riparian zone of Yellowstone River, Montana, USA - 531 T | ecosystem: Environmental > Terrestrial > Soil > Riparian zone | place: USA: Montana...
GATCTCTCCAGGATGTGCGGCTGCATGCGTTCCATGACCCTGCCCAGCAGTTCGCCGTCCAGCAGTTCCATGGTGTAGAAGTGAGCGGAACCGTCCTGGTCCAGGTCGAAGACATTGACGATGCCCGGATGCGAAAGGTGTTGCAGGTGACGAAACTCGTTCTGGAATGCTGCGACTGCCTCGGGCCGCTGACTCAACTTGTGGTTGAGCACCTTCACGGCGACGTAACGGCTGCGCTCCGGCAGCGGGTTGCGTTGCCGGTCGATGGCGCGATATACCGCCGACATGCCGCCGCGTCCGAGCAGGCCTTCGATGAGGTAGCGCTCCTTCAGTAGCCGACCTGCCACCACCGGTTGCTCGGTGACAGGTTCAATGGAGCGCGTCGGATCAGCTCTCGCAAGTAATTCGCGCGCGACGCGATCGGCGTCCGCTCTTGCAGGCAGCTCGCGCGTGACGCGATCGGCGTCGGCTGCAATGGAGCCGGCGCTGCCCTCGCGACCGGCGCTCCCCAGCGCAATCCCGTTGACGCGTGTCTTGAGTGTGAGAAACAGATCGAGCGGCAGCTGCTGGCGTCGATGATACTGATCGAGCAGGGCAAGGGTCTCCCAGGCTGCATCAGGCGATGCGCTGCACAGCGCAGCCAGCGACTGGCCGAGCGTGTCTGCGGGGATTTCGCCGCGAGCGAATGCGTCCAGCTGCATGCGCTGATCGCTGACTATGTCCGTCGACGATTGGTTGCGGGCGCGCTCAGTCATGCGATTGTCCGGCGGAGTTGCAATGAAACGCCGGCTGGATCGCGTTGCCGGGCCGTTGCCTGTATAGGCCGCGCGAGCGTGTGCACGCAATAGGAGCAACGGCCGTGTCGCCTGTCGGACAGAACGTAGACGATCAACCAGTGTGAATACAGCAGGTTACAGGAGAATCCCGTACCTGACTCTCAAGGCAACTTCAGCGCTGGTGTTCGAGCGCAGCGAGCACAGCATCGCCCATCTGGCGCGTGGTCGCGGATCTCGCACTGCCTGCAATATCCGGAGTGCGCACGCCGTCACTGATGGCCTGCGATACTGCGGCCTCGAGACGGCGTGCCTCGGCATCAAGCTTCAGCGAGTAACGCAGCAGCATGGCGGCGCTCAACATGGCGCCACAGGGGTTGGCGATGCCTTTGCCGGCGATGTCCGGTGCCGAGCCATGGATGGGTTCGTAGATGCCGCGCGTGCCGTCGCCCAGCGAGGCTGACGGCAGCAGACCCAGCGAACCAGCCAGCATCGAGGCCTCGTCGGTGAGGATGTCGCCGAACATGTTTTCGGTGACCGCCACGTCGAAATCGCGCGGCTTGCGGATCAGGTGCATGGCGGCGGCGTCCACCAGCATGTGTTCGAGCTTCACGTCCGGAAATTCATCGTGCATCACGCGCTCGCACACCTCGCGCCAAAGTCGGGAGGTCTCCAGCACGTTGGACTTGTCGATGGACAGCAGGCGGCCGCTGCGCGCCTGCGCCAGACGTGCCGCGACCCGCACGATGCGTTCCACCTCGGCCACCGAGTAGCTGCACAGGTCAGTGGCATCCGTGGCGCTGCGGGTCTTGGCCCCGAAGTAGATGCCGCCGGTCAGTTCGCGCACCACGATAAGATCGACGCCCTCGATGATTTCCGGCTTCAGCGTCGAGATGCCATGCAGGGCAGGGTGCACGGTCACCGGACGCAGGTTGGCGTAGGCGCCCATCTCCTTGCGCAGTCGCAGCAGCCCGGCCTCGGGACGGATCTTCGTCTGCGGTGTGGACCACTTCGGTCCGCCGATGGCGCCCAGCAATACGGCATCGGCCGACAGGCAGGCCTGCAGCGTGTGCGCGGGCAATGGATCGCCGTGCTGATCGATGGCAATGCCGCCGAATGGCATCTCGGTGAGCGTCAGCTGATGGCCCGATTGCTGCGCCACGCGCTGCAATACCCGCACCGCCTCCGCAGTGACCTCGGGACCGATGCCATCGCCCCCGATCACGGTGATATTGGCTTTCAAGTGTGGCTTCTTTCGTAAGCGGCAATCGCCGACTGCTGGGCCGCGAGGTAACCCAGTTCGTCGACGCCGTTCAGCATGCCGTAGCGCGCAAAGGGTTCGATCGGGAATCGCACCGCACGGCCGTCGGGCAAATGCAGCTGCGAGGATTCCAGGTCGATGGTCACTTCGAGGCCGGGGTGCTGCAGCAGCCAGTCGGCGGTGGCGTCATCCACCACCACGGGTACCAGGCCATTCTTCAGCGAATTGTTGCGGAAGATGTCGGCGATCTCGTTGCTGATGACGGCGCGGAAGCCATAGTCCAGCAATGCCCAAGGCGCGTGTTCGCGCGAGGAACCGCAGCCGAAGTTGCGGCCGGCCACCAGCACCTGGCAGCCCGCGGTTGCCGGCTGATTCAGTGCAAAGCCGGGCTTCGGCGAACCGTCGGCCTGGTAGCGCCAGTCAGCGAACAGCTGCCTGCCCAGACCTTCGCGCGTGGTCGTGCGCAGGAAACGCGCCGGGATGATCTGGTCGGTGTCGATGTTGGTGGACGGCAGCACGGCCGTGCGCGAGCGGATGGTCTTGATCGGTTCCATGTCAGGCAGTCTCTGCACTGGTTTCGTAGGCGCGGCCGCGGCGCATTTGCGTCTTGATCAGGCGCGACGAGCGAGGATATCGGGAATATCCGGGGGAGGAGCAACACCGCCATGGCGCAATTGCCCCCGGCCCCGCAGGGTTATGAAGAGGAAGGCCGACTGCGGCGTTGCTCGCCTTGTCCATGCACCGGGCATGAACTGCGGCTCGCGCCTTGCATGCAGCCTTCCTCTTCATAACGCGCTCCATGAAACCTGTGCAGAGACTGCCTATCCGTTCATCAGTTCGCGCGGATCGGTGACACGGCCGCGAATGGCTGAGGCGGCCGCGGTCAGCGGACTGGCCAGCAGCGTGCGCGCACCCGGACCCTGGCGGCCCTCGAAGTTGCGGTTGCTGGTGCTGACCGAATACTCCCCGCTGGCCACATTGTCGCCATTCATGCCAATGCACATGGAGCAGCCGGACTCACGCCACTCGGCGCCTGCGTCGCGGAAGATGACATCGAGGCCCTCGGCCTCGGCAGCCCGCTTGATCTGCTGCGAGCCAGGTACCACCAGCATCTGTACGCCATGAGCAATGTGCTGGCCGCGCAGCAGTCCGGCGGCCGCGCGCAGATCCTCGAGTCGGCCATTGGTGCAGCTGCCGATGAACACCACGTTGATGGGCCGGTCTCGGATGGCCTCACCGGCGTGGAAGCCCATGTAGGCCAGTGCCTTGTCGAACACCGGATCGCCCCGGGTGGTCGGGATGTGGCCACTGATTGGCGTCACCATGCCGGGGTGTGTGCCGTAGGTGATCATGGGTTCAACGCGCGTGCCATCCAGCGTCACTTCGCGATCGAAGCGCGCGCCGGCATCGGTGGGCAGCAGGCGCCACTCGGCCAGCCGCCGTTCCCAGTCGCCGCCCTTCGGCGCGCGCGGCTTGCCGTGCAGATAGTTGAAGGTGGTGTCATCGGGAGCGATCAGTCCGGCGCGGGCGCCGGCCTCGATCGACATGTTGCACACCGTCATGCGCTCTTCCATCGTCAGCGCACTGACGGCGGAACCGCGATACTCCAGCACATGGCCGGTGCCGCCGGAGACTCCGATCTCTCCGATGATGGCCAGGATCAGATCCTTGGCGCTGACGCCGGCGGTCAGCCGGTGATCCACATTGATGGCGAAGGTCTTTGGCCGGCGTTGCAGCAGGCATTGCGTGGCCAGTACATGGCCCACTTCGGTGGTGCCGATGCCAAAGGCGAGGGCGCCGAAGGCGCCATGCGTGCTGGTGTGGCTGTCGCCGCAGACCACGGTCTTGCCTGGCTGCGATAGTCCGAGCTCGGGACCGATGATATGCACGATGCCGCGCAGGTCACTGCGCAGGTTCAGCAGCTCGACGCCGAACTCAGCGCAGTTCGTTTCCAGCTGCGCGATCTGCTGCGCGGCCGAGGCGATGGTGATGGGCGCGCCGCCGAACACCTGCTCGGTGCGTGTCGGCGTCGAATGATCCATGGTGGCCAGCGTCAGGTCCGGCCGCCGCACCTTCATGCCCTGTTTGCGCAGCACCGAGAAGGCCTGCGGCGAGGTGACTTCGTGCACCAGATGCAGGTCGACGTACAGCACCGCCGGCGTATCGGCGGTTTCGGCAACGACCTCATGTCGTTCCCAGATCTTCTGGAACATGGTCTTCATGCGGGAAGCCTGGCTCAGGTCGCCGTCACCGCGCGCGGTTTGGCCTGCATGTCCACATAGTCCAGCCAGTTCCACTTGTCGGCGGTGCTGCCGTCGAACAGGCCGAAGAAGGCCCTCTGCAGCACCTCGGTGATCGGGCCGCGACGGCCGGCGCCGATCTGGATGCGGTCCACCGAGCGGATCGGCGTGACCTCGGCGGCGGTGCCCGTGAAGAACAACTCATCGGCGATGTACAGCAGTTCGCGCGGGATCGAAGACTCGCGCACTTCATAGCCGCGCTCGCGCGCCAGCTTCATCACCGTGTCACGGGTAATGCCACTGAGCACCGAATGCGACAGTCCGGGCGTCAGGATCACGCCATCCTTGACGACGAACAGATTCTCGCCGGCCCCTTCGCTGACGGTGCCGTCAGGCGCAAGACCAATTCCCTCGGCGAAACCCAGACGCTTGGCCTCCAGACTGATCAGCTGGCTGGACAGATAATTGCCGCCAGCCTTGGCCAGCGCCGGCAGCGTGTTGGGCGCCACGCGCTGCCAGGACGAAATGCAGACGTCCACGCCCAGTTCTTCGCTTTCGTGGCCCAGATACTTGCCCCATTCCCAGGCGGCCACGGCTACTTCAATGGGTGGCTCGTTCTTCGGCGCCACGCCAATCTCGCCGTAGCCGCGGAAGGCCACCGGCCGGATGTAGGCGCCGTTGCCGAGATTGTTGACCGCCACCACTTCGCGGCAGGCGGCATTGATCTGCTCGGCCTGGAAAGGCAGTGCGATGCGGTAAATCTTGGCCGAATCAAACAGCCGCTGGGTGTGATCGCGCAGCCGGAAGATCGCGACGCCGCGGGGTGTGGGGTAGGCGCGCACGCCTTCAAACACGGACGAGCCGTAGTGCAACGCATGCGCGAGCACATGCACGGTGGCCTTTTCCCAGTGCACCAGCTTGCCGTTGAACCAGATGTACTGTGTGGCGGGTATGGGCATGTCAGTTCCTTGTGAGACTCAGACCGCAGTCTTGCTGACCGGCTGCGGATCGGTGCGCCGTTCGGCACCCGCGCGCTGGCCTTTCTGCGACAGCTCGATGCGGTTGATGACTTCCAGCAGCGCCTTGCCGCTGGCTTCGATGATGTTGGTGCTGATGCTGGCGCCGCGATAGCTGCGGCCGCTGAATTCGGCGTACACCACGGCTTCGCCCTGCGCATCCTCGCCGATGGTGACGGCATGCACTTCGAACTTGCGCACGGTGACGCTGACGCCGGTGCCCTGCTCGATGGCCTTGTAAGTGGCGTCTACCGGACCATCGCCATCGGCCTGTCGTTCGACGACGCGCCCATCGGCATGCTGCAGCTTTACGGTGGCGGCGGCCTGAGTGCCGCTGCGCGTGCTGATCTCCAGCGTCTGCAGCGACCAGGGGCCGTGCGCCGAACCTGCCGAGCGCAGCACCAGCGCTTCGATGTCGCCGTCGAACAGTTCCTTCTTGCGATCAGCCAGCGCCTTGAACTCGTCGAACACGCGATTCAGTTCAAGGTCGTCGAGTTCGAAACCCAGCTCCTTGACGCGTTCACGGAAGGCATGACGGCCGCTGTGCTTGCCCAGTATCAGACTGCTGCGCGACAGACCCACGTCTTCGGGTCGCATGATTTCGTAAGTGGAGTGGTGCTTGAGCATGCCGTGCTGGTGAATGCCGGATTCATGCGCAAAGGCATTCTCGCCGACCACGGCCTTGTTGCGGGGTATCGGCTGACCGGTGATGCTCGATAACAGGCGACTGGTGGGGTACAGCCTGTTGGTCTGCACCCCGGTGCCGAGGTTGAAGAACTGGGCGCGCGTCTTGAGCGCCATGACCACTTCTTCCAGCGAACAATTGCCGGCCCGTTCACCGATGCCATTGATGGTGCATTCGATCTGGCGCGCGCCGGCCACCACCGCGGTCAGGCTGTTGGCCACTGCCATGCCGAGATCGTCATGACAGTGCACCGAGAGCCGCGCCTTGTCGATGTTGTGCACGTGCTTGCGTAGATAGCGGAACAGCTCGCCGAACTCATCCGGCACCGTATAACCCACGGTGTCCGGAATGTTCACAGTGCTGGCTCCGGCGTCGATCACCGCTTCGACCACCTGGGCCAGGAAGTCGAGCTCGGTGCGCGAGGCATCCTCGGGCGAGAACTCGACGTCTGCGCACAGATCGCGCGCCATCTTCACCGCCTCCACGGCGCGGCGGATGATTTCATCCTGCGCCATATTGAGTTTGTACTGGCGATGGATGGCGCTGGTGGCCAGGAAAACGTGAATGCGGTGACGTGGGGCGTCGCGCAGGGCCTTGGCGGCCAATTCGATGTCTTCGCGGGAACAGCGGGCCAGGCCGCAGATGATGGGTCCCTGCACCTCGCGCGCCACGGCGTTGACGGCTTCCCAGTCGCCGCGCGACGCGGCCGGAAATCCTGCCTCGATGATGTCGACACGCAGCTCCGCCAGCGCGCGCGCGATCCGCAGCTTTTCCGGCTGGGTCATGCTGCAGCCCGGCGATTGCTCGCCGTCGCGAAGGGTGGTGTCGAAAATCAGTACTTGGTCAGGATTGGGAGCCATATGGCCTCCGTAGTCTTAACGTGCTTCCTTCAACCACGGCATGCGGGCGCGTAGCTTCTCGCCGACGCGCTCGATCGGATGATCCATGTCGGCCTTCAGCATGCGCTGATAGTTCTTGCCGCCCGATTCACTCTCGGCGATCCAGTCGCGCGCGAACTTGCCGCGCTGGATTTCCTTGAGGATCTTGCCCATTTCCTTCTTGGTGCGATCATTGACGACGCGCGGTCCGCGGGTCAGATCGCCGTACTTGGCGGTGTCGCTGATGAACTTGTGCATGCGCGCCAGCCCGCCCTCGTGCAGCAGGTCGACGATCAGCTTCAGTTCATGCAGGCATTCGTAGTAGGCCACTTCGGGCTGATAGCCGGCTTCCACCAGTGTTTCAAAGCCCTTGACCACCAGTTCGGTGGCGCCGCCGCACAGCACGGCCTGCTCGCCGAACAGATCGGTTTCCGTCTCTTCGGCAAATGTCGTGTCGAGCACGCCACCGCGCGTGCCGCCGATGCCGTGCGCATAGGCCAGCGCCTTGGCGTGGGCCTTGCCGGTGACATCCTGCGACACGGCGATCAGGCAGGGCACGCCGCGACCCTGCTGGTATTGGCGACGCACCAGTCCGCCCGGTCCCTTTGGCGCGATCAGCACCACATCGAGATCCTTGCGCGGCTTGATCTGCTTGAAGTGCACGTTGAAGCCGTGCGCGAACAGCAGCACGGCGTTCTTCTTCAGCGAGTCCTTGATGTCCGCGTAGAGGTTCTTCTGCGCCAGATCAGGCACCAGCATGGCGACCAGATCGGCACCGGCCACGGCTGCAACCGGTTCGGCCACGGCCAGGCCTTCGCGCTTCGCCGCCTTCCAGCTTTTGCCGCCCTTGCGTACGCCGACGATGACTTTGAAGCCGCTGTCCTTGAGATTCAGCGCATGTGCGCGGCCCTGGCTGCCATAGCCCAGCACCGTGATCTGCGCGTTCTTCAGGGCTTTCTTGTCGACGTCTTTTTGCGAATACAGATGCATCTTGAAACTCCGTTGGACTAACAAAAAACCCCGCATCGGTAGCCGGTGCGGGGTTTCGGTATTCTTGCGCTTCGAGGTCTTCAGTTGCGCATACGGCACCCGCACTGGCTTGCTGCCAGCAGCAGCAGACCTACACGCAGCAGCGCGACCCCGCCAGCCGATAAATAATCGCTGGTCTGAAGGGCGCTCATGGTGCTTGCTGAAGCCTGCATCGCGGATCCGGGTGCGTAACGAAGACGAGGGATGTCACCACAATTATCAAGCACTTGTCAACGCCACGACACAGCGGGAGTGGCGGGCGGATTGGTTAAGCTTGCGCTGATTCGCACGCCAAGGGAACGGCATTGGACAATCGCCTGCTGGGACAAGACGAGACGGTCGATGCTCTTCCACTCTGGCTGAGCAGCGAGGGTCAGCTGGCGCAGCTTTCCGGGACTCTTCCGGCCACGCAGTCAGCCTGGATTCGCGCGCATGGGTTTCGTGCCGAGCTTGGCCGGGTCCTGGCGCTGCCGTCGGCCGATGGGACCGTCGCTGGTGCGGTGCTCGGCTGCGGTGACAGTCTGTCGCCGGACCAGTGGTCGCTGTGGGACGCCGCGCCGCTGGCAGAACGCCTCCCGCCAGGCAACTACAGACTGGCGACGCCACTGGCCAGTCATGCCGCCACGCAGTTCGCGCTGGGGTGGCTGCTCGGCAGCTATCGTCTGGAACGATTTCGCACGCAGTCCCAATCCAATGCGCTGGCACGACTGGTGGCGCCTGAGGGTGCCGATGTGGACTACGTGCACGCGGCCTGTGCCGCGCTCAGCCTGGCGCGCGATCTGATCAATGCACCCGCCAATGAGCTGGGACCCGAGCAACTGGCCACCGCAGCGGCAGCGCTGACGCAACGCCATGCAGGCACATTGCGCCTCTGTCGGGATCAGGAGCTGGCCTCGGCGTACCCGTTGGTGCATGCCGTTGGCAAAGGCAGTTCCCGTGCACCTTGCCTGATTGATTGCCGCTGGCCGCGGCCCGGCGCCCCGCGTGTGACGCTGGTCGGCAAGGGCGTGTGCTTCGACAGCGGCGGGCTGGACCTGAAGCCGCCAGCGGCCATGTTGCTGATGAAGAAAGATATGGGCGGGGCCGCCTGCGCGCTGGCGCTGGCGCAATGGCTGCTGGTTGCCGGCGCGCCGATTGAATTGCGGCTGTTGATTCCGGCAGTAGAAAACAGCATTGGCGACGCCGCCTTCAGGCCCGGCGATGTGCTGGCGTCGCGCAAGGGCCTGACCGTGGAAATCGGCAACACCGATGCCGAGGGTCGACTGATTCTCGCGGATGCGCTGGCCGATGCTGACGCTGAACAGCCTGATCTGCTGATCGATCTGGCCACGTTGACGGGCGCGGCCCGTACCGCACTGGGTCCGGATCTGCCTGCGGCCTTCAGCAAGGACGCAACCTTGATGGAGCAATTGCGCGTTGCCGCCGAGCAAGTGGCTGATCCGGTATGGCCATTGCCACTGTGGGCTGGCTATGAAGAAGAGCTGTCGAGCCGCATTGCCGATCTGAACAATGTGTCGGCGGGCCCGTTTGCGGGCGCCATCGTGGCGGCGCTGTTCCTGCAGCGATTCGTGACACGCACGCCCGCATGGTTGCACCTGGATCTGTACGCCTGGAATCCCAGGGACCGGCCGGGCCGGCCCGTGGGCGCCGAAGCACAATGCGTGCGTGCCCTGTATGGACTGATCCGGCATCGCTATGGCTAGCAGATCGTGAGCGAGGCGGCTTCGGTACCACCCCGGGGCGCACGGCCCAGTCAATTGGTTGAAGCCATGTTCCGCCGTGAGCTGTTGCCGTGGGCCTTGCTGGGCTTGGCGGTGGGGCTGGTCGAAGGGGCAACGATGGCCGTGCTGGTCAAGAAGGGCTTCGCCGGGCTGGTGGCCTCACATTGGGTCAATCTGGCGGTCGGGCTGGTCAGCGGGGCACCGGCGCTGGCCAATATTTCCAGTTTTGCCTGGGCGAACCTGGCTCACGGCCGTACGCGCGTGGGTCTGCTCGCGGCACTGCAAACTGCATTTGCCATCGTGGTAGGCCTGATCGTTTTCGCACCATTCAGCCCGGCCGGCCTGGTGCTGACTATCGTGGCCGTCATTGTCGCCCGCCTGCTGTGGGCGGGAGTGCTGACAGTACGGGCGGCCGTCTGGACCGCCAATTATCCGCGCGGCGTCATGGCGCGGATTACGGGCCGCTTCGTCATCGTGACGGTGCCGGGTGTGGTGTTGATGGCGCTGGCCGCGGGCTGGGTGCTGGATCAGCAGGCACATGCCTCGCGCTGGCTGTACGCGGCGGCGGCGGCCTGCGGCCTGCTGGGCGCCTGGTTGTACCGTGCCGTGCGTGTGCGCCGCGAATTCCAGTTGTTGGCTGCGGAAGCCGATGTCTCCGGGGCGGGCGGCGCGTTCGGCCTGCATGCAATGCGTGAAATCCTGCGTGGCGACGCAGCATTCCGCGCCTACATGTTCTGGATGAGCCTCTATGGCGCCGGCAATCTGATGGTCAACGCCCTGCTGGTGGTGCTGTACACCGACCGCCTTGGCCTGTCCGGTTTCATGCAGATCATGTTGTTGACCGTGATCCCGCTGGCGCTGATCCCGGTATTCATTCCGTGGTGGGCGCGGCTGTTCGACCGCGGGCACGTCATCGCGTATCGTTCGCGGCAGTGCTGGGCACTGGTGATGGCGATAGGTTTCGTGTCGGCCGGCGTCTGGACCACACAGGCGTGGCTGCTGTGGCTCGGTGCCATCATGGCGGGGGCCGGCTACGCCGGCGCCAATCTTGGCTGGAATCTGGGTCATAACGACTTTGCGTCGTTGGGCCGGGCGCAACATTACATGGGTGTGCATGTCACGCTGACCGGCGTGCGCGGACTGATTGCGCCGCCGCTGGGCATTGCCTGCTATCAGTTGCTGGAGCAGTGGATACCCGGTTCTGGAATGTTCGCATTGCTGCTGCCGTTGGCGCTGGTAACGACCGGTGGGTTGGGTTTTGTACGAATGAGCAGGTTGGGCAGGAACACATGACGAAGAAAAAGCAGAGCATCGATTCGCGCCGGTTCTCGCGGGAAGTCATTGAAGGCGTCAAGCAGGCGCCGGCCCGCGCCATGCTGCGGGCGGTGGGCTTCACCGAGGCTGATTTCGCCAAACCACAGATTGGTGTGGCTTCCACCTGGTCCAATCTGACGCCATGCAATGTGCACATCGCGGAACTCGCGCGCGACGCGGCCGCGGGCATTGATGCGGCGGGTGGCAAACCGGTGACATTCAATACCATCACTGTTTCTGACGGCATCTCGATGGGATCGCCCGGCATGCGCTACTCGCTGGTGTCGCGCGAGGTGATCGCCGATTCGATCGAGACGGTGGTGGGTGCCGAAGGTTTCGACGGCTTCGTCGCCATCGGCGGCTGTGACAAGAACATGCCGGGCTGCGCGATGGCCATGGCGCGTTTGAATCGACCCTCGGTGTTTGTCTACGGCGGCACCATCCGGCCGGGTGTGCAGCGTCGCGATATCGTGTCGGTATTCGAAGCGGTCGGTGGTCGCGCCGCCGGCAGAATTACCGATGCACAACTGCTGGAAGTCGAGCGAACCGCAATTCCAGGACCGGGCAGCTGTGGTGGCATGTATACCGCCAACACCATGGCTTCGGCCATTGAGGCACTGGGGCTCAGTCTGCCTGGCAGTTCGGCCCAGGAGGCCGTCAGCGATTCGAAGCGCGATGACTGCCGACGTGCGGGCGCCGCGGTCGTGCGGCTGGCGAATGAAGGTTTGTTGCCACGCGACATTTTGACGCGAAAGGCCTTCGAAAACGCCATCACCACCGTGATCGCGCTTGGCGGTTCCACCAATGCCGTGTTGCATCTGCTGGCCATCGCCAGGTCGGCCGGCGTCAGGTTGGCACTGGATGATTTTTCGCGCATCGGAAAACGCGTGCCGGTGCTGGCCGATCTGCGGCCCAGTGGCCTCTACCTGATGTCGGAGCTGATTGCGATCGGGGGCATCCAGCCGTTGATGAAGCGGCTGCTGACTGCCGGGCTGTTGCATGGCGATTGCATGACGGTGACCGGCCGTACCCTCAAGCAGAATCTTGCCGAAGTGCCGGACTATCCGGACGGGCAGGACATCATTCGTGCACTGTCCAGCCCGATCAAGAAAAGCAGCCACCTGGTGGTGTTGTACGGCAATCTGGCTGCCGAAGGTGCGGTGGCCAAGATCAGTGGCAAGGAAGGATTGAAATTCAGCGGGCCGGCGCGCGTATTCGACGGCGAGGAGCCCGCGACCGCGGCCATTCTCGCCGGCAAGGTGAAGGCGGGGGATGTGGTCGTGATTCGCTACGAGGGGCCACGCGGTGGCCCGGGAATGCGTGAAATGCTCAGTCCCACCGCGGCCATCATGGGTCGCGGCCTCGGCGACAAGGTGGCTTTCATCACCGACGGTCGTTTTTCAGGCGGTACGCATGGATTTGTGGTGGGGCATGTCACGCCCGAGGCCGCTTCCGGTGGAGTGCTGGGACTTCTGCGCAATGGCGATCCGATCACCATCGACGCCGAACTCCGGCGCATCGACGTGCAACTGTCGGGGGTTGAACTTAATCGACGTCGGAGGGCACAGAAAATGCGCCGCCCCTATGCGACGCATGGCGTGCTCGCCAAGTACGCGCGCTCGGTCAGCAGTGCTTCTCTGGGCGCAGTGACTGAATAGGTCCCGTCGGTTCCGTCCTGCGTGCTTTGACCGAAATATATTGTTGTCATGCCCGAAAGCAGCGGTTACAGTTGCGCAGCTGAATTCGGGGTCTTTTTAATTTCACGCAAACTTAACTAACAGCATGTCAGCTACCTACTTACATGATTCGGGTTACAACGGCCGCCGTACGGTGGTGTTCTTCGCCATCGTCGCTGTTCATGTCCTTCTGATCTATGCCTTCGCCACCGGCCTGGCTACCAAAGCGGTGAACTTGATTGCGCCACCGCTCGATACCACGATCATTGAGGAAGACAAGAATCTCGACGAGCCGCCGCCGCCGCCGCCTCCAGATCTGGAGCGCCCCCCGGTGCAGGTGGTGCCGCCGGAGATCAGCATCACCATCTCGGTCGATGCGCCGCCGCCGCCGATCACCAATGTGACGACGACGCCCCCGCCGCGGCCTGTCGTTCCGGTACCGGTGGTGCGCACAAACATGAGTCGGGTGTCGGGACCATCCACTGACGACTACTACCCGGCCATCTCGCGTAGCGCAGGCGAAGAAGGGCGGCCGATGGTCAAGGTTTGCCTGGCCACCAACGGCAGGCTGGAAAGCGCCGAAGTGGCGGAGACTTCTGGATACCCGCGGCTTGATGAGGCTGCTGTGCGTGTCGCGAAGGCCAGCCGCTGGAAGGCGCCCACCGAAGGTGGCAAGGCGGTTGGAGGTTGTGCCAACCTGCCGATCCGATTCACGCTTAAGAAGACGACTGAATAGCGTCATCAAGAATTTGTTGTCGATTGTTTCTGGAAGCCATTCAAGGTTGATTTGATTTTTCAGGGTCGTCCGGATACCGGGCGTGTTCAAAAGAGGATAGTCATGCAAGCTGAAGTTGTTGCTGCTGAAGTGGTAAATCCGTACGGATTTGAGTCTCTCTGGAATGAGGGCGGCATCATTACCCAGAGCACGCTGTGCATTCTGGGTTTCATGTCCTTCTATTCCTGGTTCATCATCTTCACCAAGTTGTGGGATCAGCGGAACATGAACAAGTCCGCGAGGATGGTCCAGCAGAAGTTCTGGACTGCAGTCTCGATCAAGGACGGCGTCGAACTGCTGAAGAAGGGTGATGACTTCCGCTTCATCGCGGAAGACGGGCTGCGCGCCGCTTCGCACCACGAAGGCCGTCTGACGGACCGCATTGATCTGCATGAGTGGATCACGATGGCTCTGCAGCGCGCCACCGACCGTGTCAACTCCAAGCTCAGCGGCGGCCTGGCCTTCCTGGCCACCGTCGGCTCGACCGCTCCGTTCATCGGACTGTTTGGTACGGTGGTCGGCATTCTGCGCGCGCTGATCGCGATCGGTGTTTCCGGTCAGGCCAGCATCGACCGCGTTGCCGGCCCGGTTGGCGAGGCGCTGATCATGACTGCCATCGGTCTGGTCGTGGCGGTGCCGGCCGTAATGGGCTACAACTGGCTGCTGCGTCGCAATAAGGCCATTCAGGATCAGGTCCGGAACTTTGCCGGCGATCTGCACGCCTATATGGTCAGTGGTGCGCGTATCGATACGGGTGTGGCCGCCGTTGTCACCCCCCGCAAGTAATAGTTGCCGTACTCCAGTTAGACCAGAGAGGACCTGCGCTATATGTCAATGAGCGTTGGCCAGAGCGAGAGCGACGAGCCTGGTGCCATTTCCGAAATCAACACCACGCCGCTGGTCGACGTGATGCTGGTCATGTTGATCATCTTCCTGATCACCATTCCGGTGATCACCAGGGTGGTCAAGGTGGATTTGCCGAAAGCCGTCAACATCCCGACGCAGACCAAGCCGGAAAACATTTCGATGTCGGTAACGGCTGACGGAAAGATGTACTGGAATGGTCAGGAATTGCCGAATCTGCGGGCGCTGACCGATCTGGTGAAGGTCGAGGCAGTGAAGGTGCCGCAGCCGGAAATTCACATCCGCGGTGATTCGAATGCCTACTACGCCGACATCGGCAAGGTCATTTTCGGCATTCAGCGCGGCGGAATCGTCAAGGTCGGGTTCATTACCGAACCCGATCGTGCATTGGCGCCGACGCGCTAGGGCAGGGGGTTGATATGTCGATGAGTGTTGGGTCCCCGTCTGGTGACCAGGCGGCAATGTGCGAGATGAACACCACGCCGTTGATCGACGTGATGCTGGTGTTGCTGGTTACGCTGATCGTGACCCTGCCGACGATGACACACGCGGTGAAGCTCGATATGCCGGCGCCGCTGGAGAATCCGCCGCCGCCGCCGCCGACGCCGCCTGAAATCATCCAGCTCGAGATCGATTTCGATGGTTCGATTGTCTGGAACGGCCTGGTCATGAATCTGGACGAGTTGAACCGTCGCTTCCGGCCCGAGTCAGAGAAGGAACCGCAGCCGGAAATCCATCTGCGACCCGATCGTCGTGCCAAGTACGACGTGGTGGCCAAGGTGCTGGCGACGGCGCAGCGCAATCGCATGACCAAGATCGGTTTCGTCAATACCGCGGACTTTGCCGCTGAATAGCGGTTCAGGTTGTATTCAGGTCCGTGGTCTAAGTTGATACTCAGAGATTCGAGTGGGGCGCCGACGCGGTGATCGCGTCCGAAGAGGTGGAGTTCAAGCCATGTTGAGACAATCGAAGATCATCTGTGCGGCGCTGGCATGCGCTGCAATACTGGGTGGGGCCGTCGTTCAGGCGCAGGAGAAGGCGCCAGAGGTCAGCAGGGCGTTGCAGAAGCCGTTGAAGGCCGCGCAGGACGCCTACGTTGCCAAGAACTACGATGCGGCGCTGGCCAGTCTGCGCGAGGCACAGGCCAATCCAGCCAAGACGGCTTACGATCAGTTCGCGATCAATGAATTCCTCGGGCCCATCTACGCGGCGCAGAAAAAGTACCCAGAGGCTTTCGAGGCATTCGCTGCCAATGTGGAATCGCCGTTCCTGAGGCCGGATTCCCGTGGCGAACGCTACAAGACGCTGATGCAGCTGGCGTATGCCAACAAGAACCTGCCGGGTGTTGTGGACTACGGCACGAAGGCGATCAAGGCCGGCGCAGGTGGCGCCAGCGTTGAACAGTATGTTGCCCAGGCCTACTACCAGCAGGGCAAGTACAAGGAGGCGGCCGCCGGAACGCAGGACCTGGTGGCGCAAGCCGAAAAGGCCGGTCAACGTCCGTCGGAGGATTCGCTGCAGTTGCTGTTTGACAGCTACAACAGGCTGGGCGACGAGGCCGCCAAGGGCCGCACGATGGAAAAGCTGCTGGCCTATTACCCGAAGCCCAACTACTGGGCCAACGCCATGGCCTCGCTGCAGCAGAATACCCGCGACGTAAAGGTCAAACTGAACCTTTATCGCCTGATGTTCGATGTCGGCACCATGCGCAATGCTGACCAGTACAGCGAGATGGCACAGCTGTCGGTCGAGCAGGGCTTCCCCGGCGAGGCCGTGCTGGTGCTGGAGCAGGGTTTGGCCAAGAATGTATTCACCGACCAGCGCGAAAAGGATCGCGCCGCGCGCCTGCTCGAGAGCGCGAAGAAGCGGGTCGCCGAAGAGAAGGCCGGCCTGCCGAATGTCGAAAAGGAAGCCCAGACTACGGCCACCGGAGATCTGCTGGTGGCCGTGGGATCCAGCTATCTGCTGAACGCGGGCGATGCCAGCAAAGGTGCCGCGCTGATCAATCAGGGCGTGGCGAAAGGTTCACTGAAGTCGCCGAACGATGCGTACATGGTGCTGGGCATTGCACAGGCACGCGCCAAGAACAGTGCCGAGGCGCAGAAGGCATTCGGCAAGGTGGATGGCGACCCCAACTACGATCGTCTTGCCAAGCTGTGGTCGCTGCGCGCCCGCGGTTAGGCCGACCGTCAAGCATTCAATCCAGGCGCACCGGGGTTCCGGTGCGCCTGATGTTTTTTGAGGCCCTCCATGTCTGAGCACGCC
>Ga0190274_10001005_pt1 | contig 16492 bp, 20 predicted proteins | sample Popmic531T_FD_133002 | JGI IMG/M metagenome (GOLD analysis project Ga0190274, IMG submission 133002) | Populus adjacent soil microbial communities from riparian zone of Yellowstone River, Montana, USA - 531 T | ecosystem: Environmental > Terrestrial > Soil > Riparian zone | place: USA: Montana...
GTCAGGGTGAGTCCGCTGGGCTTGAGCACGTCGTTCAGCTCGTGCTCCAGGATCGCCGCCGTCCGCATGACGCTCACTGCCGCCTCCGCACTGCGCCTCGGAAAGGGTCGGGTCTGCTTGAGTTCTTCACGAAGTCCATGAGCCATGGGCGATATTACATGTTATAACGTACATTGTCAAGCCCCGCCGCGGGCCCGTGAGCAAACGTTCATGGCGCCACGGGGTACCAAATGCTGGCGGGACCCACCCGCTTCCGAATAGATTCTGCATAAGTCAGGTTCCGCATCGGTGCTCCGGTCCGGTCCACCCCAGCAACGTGATACTGAGGCTCCTGTGACCGCCGCTACCAGCGACTTCAAGCATTCGAGCGCCCCCGAACCGCATCGGAGCCGTACGAAGGAAATCCTCCGAGCCCACCCGGAGATCCGGAAGCTGATCGGCCCGAGCCAGGCGACGTTCTGGTGGACGCTGGTGGTCGTAGCGCTGCAGGGCGTCGTGGCCTGGTTCGCCGCGACCAGTGCGTGGTGGGTGGTGTTCCTCCTCGCCTATACGATCGGCGCCTTCGCCAACCACGGTCTCTTCATCCTGATTCACGAGTGCACCCACCGCCTCGTGTTCAAGAAGAAGGCGCCGAACTTCGTCACCGGGCTGATCGCGAACCTGCCGCTGTTCTTCCCGTCCATCGCGCCGTTCCAGAAGTACCACCTCAAGCACCACGCCTTCCAGGGCGTCTACGAGCTCGATGCCGACGTGCCGAGCCTCTGGGAAGCGAAGCTGATCGGGCACTCGTTTGTCGGGAAGGCACTCTGGCTGCTGTTCTACCCGTTCTTCCAGGCGCTCCGCCCGATGCGCATGAAGGAAGTACAGGTGTTGCAGAAGCTGGAGATCATCAACCTCGCGGTGATGATCGCCTGCAATGTGGCGGTCTGGTATCTCCTCGGGCCGAAGGCACTGGCGTATCTGGCCCTGTCGTTCTTCTTCTCGATCGGGCTGCATCCCCTCGGTGCCCGCTGGATCCAGCGCCATTACCTCACCACCGAGGGCGAGCAGGAGACCTTCAGCTACTACGGTTTCCTCAACGCGGTGACCTTCAACGTCGGCTACCACAACGAGCACCACGACTTCCCGTCGGTGCCATGGAACCGGCTGCCGAAGATCAAGGCGATCGCACCGGAGTTCTACGTCGAGCTCAAGTCCCACATGTCGTGGACGCGACTGTTCTTCCAGTTCCTCTTCGACCGGGAGCTTTCGCTCTTTTCGCGCATGGTGCGCGAGGACCGGAACCGCGTCGGGCTGTCCGATGAGGTACGTCCCGATCTCGACGTGATCGAGGGAACCAAGCCGGCCGTCGCGAAGACCGCACCGGTCGCGGCGCGCCAGGCGCTGGGCACCTCCTGACCGAAAAAGCCTGATCCGGGACCGAACCGACTAGATTCCAGTCGGGTTCGGATCGGCTGGTTTTCCTGGAGGTCGGCTACATGAACAAGCACAAGGTTGAGCAGCGGCGGCTGGTGTTCAAGGGACGCGAGTTCCACTTCGTGTCTTACGAGGGTCAGGTGGCCAATGCGGCCCGCGCCATCGAGGCGACTGAGGCTTCCTGGTTCCTGATGAGCGCCGGCAAGCGCTGGGAAGTGATGCCACATTCGCCTGACCAAGAAGCGCTCGAGGTCGACCGGCGGCTGATGGCGTGGCTGAAGGAGCGGATGGCGAGCTAGTTCAGCCATGAGCCTGCGATCCCAGACCCTCGGCGAGGAGATCGCCAACAGCATCAGCCATGGCATCGGGCTAGTCGCGAGCCTGGCCGCCGCGCCCTTCCTCATCGGGGCCATGCTGCGCCGTGGCGATGCCGTGCTGATCCTCGCCACAGGGATCTTCGCCGTCACGGTCGTCCTGCTCTACCTCTCCTCCACGCTGTATCACGCAATTCCCCAGAGCCGCGCCAAGCGCGTGCTCCAGGTCATCGATCACAGTGCCATCTACCTGCTCATCGCAGGCACCTACACACCCTTTGCACTTGGCGTATTGCGCGGGCCGTGGGGATGGACCCTGCTTACGGTGATATGGCTCCTCGCAGCCCTGGGCGTTGCCCTCAAGACCACCAGGGGCATCATCTGGCCCAGGCTGTCGACCGCGCTCTACCTGGCGATGGGTTGGCTGGCGTTGGTGGCAGCCCGGCCGTTCATGCGTGAGGTACCGCTCCCCGGTCTTCTCTGGATCGCCGCCGGCGGCCTGGCCTACACCGCCGGCGTAGCCTTCTTCGCCGCTGACCACCGGTTGCGGTACGGGCATTTCGTGTGGCACCTCTTCGTCCTCACCGGCACCTTCTGCCACTACGTCGCCATACTCCAGTACGCCTAGCACCACCGCACGGAGGACATGCGATGGACAAGCAATCGCTCGCCCTGCTCATCCCGATCCTCGCCCTCTCGATCCCGGTCATTGCGCTCGTGTTCAACGGCCTGGTGAGGACGGCGAAGCTACGCGTGGAGGAGACACGGCTCAAGGTGGAGGGGAACGGCTCATCGAGGGAGGACATGGACGCGTTGCGCGGCGAGATGGACGACATGCGCCGCGAGCTGAGCGAGGTGCAGGAACGGCTCGATTTTGCCGAGCGACTGCTGGCCCGCCCGGAAGCACGCGACCGGGCGCCGGCGATCGCGCCGGAGCCGTTGCGCTGAACGCATGACGTCCGACCCGGAAGGCCCGGATCGCCTGCCGGTGATTCCCCGGCTGCACCCGGCCGTGCGTCCGCGTGCGCGCCGGAACCTCCGCCTCGCCATCATCCTGATCGTGCTGTCACTCCTGGGCGGCATGGCCGGATTTCACTACACTGGCGGCTACGGCCTGGTCGAGTCGTTCTCCCAGGCGGCATTGCTGCTCGGTGGTGAAGGCCCATCAGGCGCGTATCCCAATGATCCGACGCGCATCTTCGCGGGCATCTATGCGCTGTACTCCGGGCTTACCTACATCGTACTCTCGGCCCTGTTGCTGTCCCCGGTATTCAGCAGCGTTCTCAAGCGACACCATGTCGACGTGGGCAGCACGAAGCCCGGCGCCTGACGACCCGGCGAGGAGATCCTCCATGTCCCGACGCGCGATGATGGCGGTGCTGTTTCTCGTGGCGGCCTCCGGCTGCATGAAGGACAGGGAGAAGGAGGCCGCCGCCGAAAGGATCAAGTCACAGCGGGAGCGGGACAGCGTGCTTGCGCAGTCGAAGATCCCGGGCGCCACCGGCGTGGGGAAGGCGATGAAGGTGGCTGACTCGGCAGGCAGCCGCGTGCAGCTGCAGGACTCCATCGCCAGGTCGGAATAGATGGCACCCACGTTCGGCGGGCGCACGCGGGGCTTCACGGAATCCGTCATCCGCGGGATGTCGGCGCTCGCGCGGGAGCATGGCGCCATCAACCTGGCGCAGGGCTTCCCGGATTTCCCGGCCCCCGATCTCCTCAAGCAGGCGGCGGCGCGCGCCATCGCCGACGACGTGAACCAGTACGCCATAACGTGGGGATCGCGCCGGCTGCGCGAGGCGCTGGCCCGCAAATACGCCGAGTGGTACGGCATGACGGTGAACCCGGAGACGGACATCACCGTCACGTGCGGGTCCACCGAGGCGATGGTCGCGACGCTCATGGCGATCGTGGCGCCGGGCGACGAGGTGATCGTCTTCGACCCGTTCTACGAGAATTACGGTCCCGACGCGATCCTGTGCGGCGCCACCTTGCGACACGTGCCGATGCCCATCGGTGCGGCGCTCGACCTCGACCGGCTGGCAGCCGCCTTCTCGCCGAAGACGCGCGCCATCATCCTCAACAGCCCGGCGAACCCGACTGGGCGCGTACTTACCCGCGACGAACTGTCGGCGATTGCAGACCTTTGCCAGCGCTTCGATGCCTGGGCAGTGACCGACGAGATCTACGAACACATCCGCTACGCTGGCCCGCACGTGCCGATGGCGACAATGCCCGGCATGGCGGAGCGGACCGTCACGATCAGCGGAGCCTCGAAGACCTTTGCCGTGACGGGATGGCGGATCGGGTGGGCCGTGGCACCACCGGAGGTTACGGGCGCGATCCGGAAGGTGCACGACTTCCTCACGGTCGGGGCACCTGCACCGCTCATGGAAGCGGTCGCCACGGCGCTCGACGAACTTCCCGCGAGCTTCTACGGAGTGCTCGCCTGTGAATACGCGGGACGGCGCAATCTGCTCCACGACACGCTGGTCAAGTCCGGGTTCCGGGCGGAGCTGCCGGAGGGTGCCTACTACATCCTCGCCGACTACTCGGCGATCAGCGAACTGAATGACACCGAGTTTGCCCGCTGGCTCACCCGCGAGATCGGCGTGACACCCGTGCCCGGTTCCAGCTTCTTCAGCACGCCCGATCCCGCGCGACGGCTGGTCCGCTTCGCCTTCTGCAAGCGCGAGGAAACGCTTCGGCTGGCCGCGGAGCGGCTGAGGAACATCCCATGAATCGTGACGGCAAGGGCTCGGGCGGCGGGCTGCTCCTGCTGCTCGGCGTCGTCCTGCTCGCCTTCGTGGCCCAGTACGTCGCGACCAAGCCGGCCAGTCCCGCGGCGTCCCAGGCGGTCACGCGTTTCGTGACGCAGAATCGGCGGCAATCTGCCATTGGCAGCCAGGAGACGAAGGAGGGCTACGTGATCGACCCGGCGCTGGCCAGGCGGATGCTGGCAGATACCGCCATCAGGGTGCGCGTCACGGGCGTCCGCGGATTCAGCGCGAATGTCATCGCGCGAGCCACCGTGACCGCACCGGCCGAGGACGGCGCCGAACGGAGCTCCGTGCATTACTTCGCGCTGCAGCGCGCGAATGACGACTGGAACGCCACCGGTGAAGTGAAGGCCAGGGATTGGTACCTCAAGGTCTGGTAGGGGGATCCAAGAAGGTGGTGAATGTGCGGACATTCGCGGCAGCGGCGCTGCTGCTCTTCCTTTGCCGGCCGGCCTCCGCGCAGGCACCGGTTTCGATCGGCCACGCTGCCTGGCTTGCGGGATGCTGGGTCACCGAACGGGGGAAGGCCACGATCGAGGAGCAGTGGATGGCACCTGCCGGCGGGACCATGCTCGGCATGGGACGCACGATCCGTGAGGGAAAACTCGACGACTACGAACTCACGGTTATCCGCATAACGGACGGCCGCATGGACTACGAGGCGCATCCCATGATGCAGCCGACGGCCGTCTTCACCGCCACCGTCGTGTCGGACACCCTGCTCCAGTTCGAGAACCCGCGTCATGACTTCCCGAAACTGGTCGCCTACCAGCGACGGGGCGTCGACTCGCTGGTGGCGCGCGTTGCGGCGGGCCCTGCCAGTGGCGACCGGCAGATCGTCTTTTCCTACCACAGGGTAGCGTGCGGCGGACCGCCGGTCACTCACCCAAAGCGGTGAGCGCCTCCGAGTAGCGCAGCACCGGCACCGACAGTTCCATCGGCCCCGCCCGCGCGAAGCGCAACGTGAGTGGAATCGAGCTCCCGGTGGCGGGTGCATCCCTCAGGCTCTCCACCATCACGTGCAGGCCGCGCCCGATCCTGACCGAGCCGCGCGGTGCGAGCGGGAGCACCGGAACGGGACGCATGCCCTGCCCCGCCACCTCGCTGTGCAGCATCGCGGCCCCGGCGGGCGACGTGACCGCGATGAGCGTATCAGTTACGTCTCCCTCGTTGCTGATCTCCATGCCGACCGTGGCCGCCTTGACGCCGGCAGCACTCCAGGCCACGGCGTGCGTCACGCGAATCGAGCCGGTCGTGCCCCGCGCGCCAAGGCCGGCCGGCCCGGAGCAGGCGCCGAGCAGGCACAGACTCCCGATGGCCACGCGGCGTGTCAGCATGGAATGGTTGCCCATGACTCCTCCGGTCCGGTAAATTCGGTGGTGACCAACCGCATTGTTGCCATCATCCTGTCGGCCGCCCTGTTGTCGTGTCGTCCCTCGACGCCCTCCAAGCCAGCCGCCGCCGCGCCGCCCGACACCACCAATCAGGTCCAGGGCCTGGCCCTCTCGCCGCCGCAAGAAAAACCGGCGTTCACCCTCACCGACACGCAGGGAAAGCCATTCGACTTCCGCAAGGAAACGGATGGGTACGTCACCCTGCTGTTCTTCGGCTACACCCACTGCCCCGACGTCTGTCCGGTGCACATGTCGAACATCGCCCAGACGCTGAAGAATATGCCAGCCCCGGAGGCGAGCCGGATCAAGGTGGTATTCGTCACCAACGACCCCGACCGCGACGATGCAACCCGCCTGCGCGGATGGCTCGATGCCTTCGATCCGACCTTCATCGGCTTGCGCGGCACCTCGGCCGAAGTCGCCGCGGCGGGGGCCGCGGCGCATATCCCGCCGTCGATGAAGGACACCACGGCGGGCGCCGGTGCGGGGGCATACCTCATCGGGCACGCGGCGTACGTGTACGCCTGCACTCCCGACAACATGTGCCGCTTCCTCTATCCGTTTGGTTTCCGCCAGTCCAACTGGGCCCACGACCTCCCGCTTCTCGTCGCCTGGCCGGGCAAGCCGTCATGAGGCTGGTGGTCGTCGCGATGTTCGCGACGGCATGCACAGCGCGTGAACCCGGTGTCGTCGCTGCCGGGACCCTCGAGGTGCATGGAGCGTTCGCATTCGCGCCACCGACCACGTCGGAGGCGGCGGTGTACTTCACCGTGGTCAATCACGGGCGGGTGACCGACACCATCGTGCAGATCGCGTCGCCGGTGGCGGCCTCCGCGATGCTGCACAGCCAGGTGCCCGACGGCGGCATGGTACGCATGCAGCACATGGACGCTGCAGCGATTGCCCCGGGCGACAGCCTGGTGCTCGCGCCGGGCGGCACCCACCTCATGCTCATGGACCTCACGCGGCTGCCCCGGCCGGGCGATTCGATTGCCGTGACCCTGGTGTTCGCCCGGGCCGGTTCCGTGGCAGTGATGCTGCCGGTACGCTCATACGGCGACGCACCGTGAAGGAGAGGATGCCGCGATGAACTGGTGGTGCTCGGCCACGAATACACCCTGGAGCTGGGAATGGCGCGCCTACCCGGGCGTCTGGCTCATGGTGATCCTCCTGGGCGTGTTCTATTTCAGGAGCAGGGGCCGGGCGCTCACGGCCGACCCGCGGATCGTCTGGGGCCGGGGCCGTGTCCTCACCTTCCTGCTCGGATTGCTGCTGGTGTGGGGCGCCCTCGACTGGCCGATCGGGACCCTTGGCGGTGGGTACCTCGCCAGCATGCACTCAGTGCAGTGGCTCATGCTGAGCCAGGTGGCGCCGCCGTTCCTGATCCTCGGCGTGCCTCCGAGTGCCTGGCACCTGCTCGGGGCAACGCCCCGGTGGAAGGGCGTGCTGCATCGCGCGGCCGGTGGCATTTTCGGACTCGTGCTGTTCAACGCGGTGCTGCTCGTCACGCATGTCCCAGCCGTTACCGACGCGCTCATGGCGTCGCAGCTTGGTTCCTTCGCCATCGACGCCGCCTGGTTCCTCAGCGGCCTCGCCCTCTGGTGGCCGGTGCTGGCGCCGCCCGGCATCGCGCGAATCAACGAGCCGCTGAAGATCGGATACCTCTTCGCCGCGACGATCGTCCCGACGGTTCCGGCGGCGATGCTCACCTTTTCTGAACTGCCCGTCTACAAGCTCTACGAGCTGGCCCCACGGGTCGGAAGCATCCAGGCCCACAGTGACCAGCAGATGGCCGGCCTGCTCATGAAGGCGGTGGCCGATCCCATCATGTGGGTGTCGATGGCGATCCTGTTCTTTCGCTGGAGTGCCCAGGAGAGGCGGGCAGATGACGTCGAGGCGGCAGCCCGGTAGGTCCCGGCGGGCCTTTGGCTGGGTGAGCCCCGGGCTTATGTTAGTGCGGCACGAATTGGAGCGGTGGCCGAGAGGCTGAAGGCGGCGGTTTGCTAAACCGTTTAGGTGCTCTAAAGGCGCCTACGAGGGTTCGAATCCCTCCCGCTCCGTAAGTTCAATCCTTCCATTGCGGTACCTGTGACAGAATCCCCCATTCGCGTCCGGTTTGCCCCGTCCCCTACCGGCTACCTGCATGTCGGTGGGGCCCGCACGGCTCTCTTCAACTGGCTCTATGCCCGGAAGACCGGCGGCACTTTCGTACTCCGCATCGAGGACACCGACAAGGACCGCAGCACCGACGCGCACACCCAGGTCATCCTCGAGGGTTTGCAGTGGCTCGGAGTCGACTGGGATGAGGGTCCCTATTTCCAGGGCGCCGAGGGACCCCGGCATCGCGCCGACGCCGAGCGACTCCTGGCGAACGGGCTGGCCTATCGCTGCTTCGCCGCCGCCGAGGAGCTCGATGCGGAGCGGAAGATCGCGGTGGCGGCCGGTCGCCCCTACCGCTACGAGCGGAGCCGCTGGAAGCTGAACCCGGAAGAGGAGGCGCGGCGCCTCGCTGCCGGCGACCCGTTCGTGATCCGCTTTGCGGTGCCTGATGCCGAGCTCGCCTGGGATGATGCGGTGCATGGCCGGATCAGCTTCCAGGGGCGCGACCTCGACGACTTCGTGATCCTCCGCTCCGACGGATCGGCGATCTACAATCTCGCCGTGGTGTCCGATGACATCGCGATGCGCATCACGCATGTCATGCGGGGCGACGACCACGTCTCCAACACGCCGAAGCAGATCGCCCTCTACCAGGCGCTCGGTGCGCCGCTGCCGGTGTTCGCCCATGTGCCCATGATCCTGGGCACCGACGGGAAGAAGCTCTCCAAGCGGCACGGTGCCACCGCGGTGGGCGACTACCAGGACCAGGGCATCCTGCCCTCTGCGATGCGGAACTTCCTGGCCTTGCTGGGCTGGTCGCCGGGTGGTGACCGCGAGGTGCTGACGGGCAAGGAGATGATCGAGCTCTTCTCGCTCGAGGCGATCCAGAGCAAGCCGGCGGTGTTCGATACCGCCAAGCTCGAGTGGATGAATGGGCAGTACCTCTCCCATACCCGCGCCGACGACCTGCTCGCGCCCGTCGTCCGCCAGCTCGACCGGATGGGCGTCGATGCGAAGGACCGCGACCTGCGCACCCTCATCGACGCCGCGAAGGCACGGTCCCGCACCGTGCTCCAGCTCGCTGAGCAGGTGGCGGTCCGCCTTGATGCGAGCCGCATCGTGATCGACGAGAAGGCGGAGAAGCTGGTGAAGAAGATGGGCCCCGCCTTTGGAGCGAGCCTCGCACTGGCAGCCGACGCGCTGGAGCCGCTCACCGCGTCGGACTGGAGCAGCGAGCGCCTGCTCGAGACAGTCAAGACCGCCGCAGAGGCGAACGGCATCAAGCTGGGCGATGCCATGCAGCCGGTGCGTGTGGCCCTGACCGGCGGAACGGTCTCCGAGCCGGTGAACGAGTTGCTTTCGGTCGTGGGGCGCGACGAGAGTCTTGCCCGGATCCGCGCCGCCCTGGCGCGAGCCCAGGACGAAGCGCGGGCGTAGCCTGGGCTTTGTAACAGTACGCAACCCCGGGTTTCGTCACGTCCTCACGTCCTCACGCCCGCACGTCGTCATTATCTTTGTTCAATGAGCAAACCCGAACCCGTTGAGCTCCCCGAGGGCGACGGCCCGCCGGCGGCGTATGCCGCCGCCGAGGAGCCGGTGACCCTGCGTGTGCGCCTCATCGACGACGAGCGCACGCCCGAGGGGATGGTGTGCATGGCGACTTACCATGACACGCGCCTCATCGCGCGCTATGTCATGCCCCCCGAGATGTGGGCCCAGGTGAGCGAGCACAACCTCTTCGGAAGCCCTGTGCCGGTGGTGCTGGTGGCGCGGGAAGCTGCGCCCGGACTGCAGTGCCAGCTGTACGCCCTCCTGCAGCTGCCACCCGGCCTCACCGAGGACGAGCCCGACGATGAGCCCGAGCCGTGGGCGTCCTCGGTGCCCGGTGCCAGCTATGACGCGGTGGTGGAGACCGATGAGGATGACGAGATCAGCGACCAGCTGGTGGCATTCCCGCTCGGGCACATCGTGCGCTTCGACAAGGACCGGGTGCATCCCGGCAACCTGCCGCTCGAGGCGGCGGACATCCTGCGGCGGTTGATCGAGGGGAAGACGACGGAAGTGGTGGACAAGGCACTCGAGGACCTGCTGGGCGACTGATCAGACGTAGACACCACCGCCGTTCGGACGGGGCCGCCAGAGGCGGCCCAGCATGTCCTCCAGCATGCCATCCTGCACGAAGAGCTGGACCGCGCGCGCCGTCGCGGCGAGGTCCGCGCCCCAGAGGCACACCTTCGCGGCTTCCCCCGATGTTCCCATCTGCACGAACACCCGGTCCTCCTCGCTGACCACCACCGGCAGCGTCTCCGAGAGCTCGCGGGCCGCGGCGTTCACCCCCGGGCCGCCGATGGTGATGGCCGGATTGAGCTGGAAGATGCGGTTCTCGACGTACCAAGCGTCGCCCACCACGATGCCCCGCCGGTACGGATGCGAGGCGCCGCGCTGGTCGATCTCTCCCTTGAGCCAGTAGGCCAGGGGCCGGTCGCGCTCTTCCGCCGCGATACCGGTGCCGGTGACGAGGAGGATCGTCTCGTCGGTGTCGAGCAGCTTCATCCGTCAGCGCGCCGCAGCGAGTTCGCTGCGCGGCGTCGCGACGAGCACCGATGCAATACGCCGTGCCGCCTCTTCCAGCCGTGGCGCACCGACGGTGAGCGCGATGCGGAAGTAGCCTTCTCCCGCCGGGCCGAACCCGCTGCCCGGCAGCAGCACGACGCCCGTCTCCTCGAGAACCCGCCGGGTGAAGGGCGCTGACGCGACGCCAGCCGGCAGCGGCACCCAGAGGTACATCGCGGCGTGCGGCGCCTCGCAGGCGATCCCGCTGGCATTGAGCGCGGCAACGCCGGCATCGCGCCGCCGCTCGAGTTCCGCCCGCACGGGGGCCACCAGTGTATCCGAATTGTCCAGCGCCGCCACCGCCGCCGACTGGATCGCGAGCCACGGCCCCGTATCCACGTACGACTTGATCCGTGTCAGCGCACCGATGAGTTCGCTCCGCCCCACGGCGAACCCGATGCGCCAGCCGGTCATCGAGTAGCTCTTCGACAGCGAGAAGAACTCGATCGCCACATCGCGCGCACCCGGGATCTCGAAGATGCTGGGTGCCCGGTAGCCGTCGTAGGTGAGTTCGCAATAGGCGTTGTCGTAAGCGAGCAGGATGCCATGCTTGCGGCAGCTGTTGACCAGCCTCGTGAGATATCCGGTGTTCGCGACCGCGGCCGTCGGGTTGTTCGGGTAGTTGGCGAAGACCAGCTTCGCGCGCTTGAGCACATCGGCCGGCACATCGTCGAGCTCGAGGAGGAAGTTGCGATCCGCCCGGAGCGGGCAGATGTGCGGCACCGCCCCCGACAGGATCGCACCGCCGATGTAGGCCTGGTATCCCGGCTCCGGCACCAGCACCACGTCCCCCTGGTTCACTACCATCAGCGGCAGGTGCGACAGCCCTTCCTTGGATCCAAGGAGCGGAAGCGTTTCGGTGGCCGGATCGAAATGCATGCCGAACCGGCGCTCCACCCAGCGGGACACGGCCTGGCGGTAGGCCATCAGCCCCTGCTGGAAGCCGTACTTGCTGAGGGCGGGCTGCTTGAGGGCCTCGTGCATGGCGGCCAGCACGGTCTCGGGCGGCGGCGTGTCGTTGTCCCCGGCCCCAAGATCGATGACGTCCATACCTGCCTCGATCAGCCGGCGCTTGATCGACGGGATCTCGGCGAGGGGATAGCCCGGCAGCGCCTGCAACCGGTCACTGAAGCGGATCATGGCGACTCCTGCGCAGCTACGTGGTTCGACAGGATCCCGATGCCCGGGATCTCGACTTCGACGACATCCCCGGGTGCCAGCCGGCCGACGCCGGCGGGGGTTCCGGTGGCGATGAGGTCGCCCGGCTCGAGCGTCATGATGGCACTGACATGCGCCACCAGCCGGGGAATGGAAAAGATCATGTCGCTGGACAGCCCACGCTGGCGCTCGACGCCGTTGACGCGTGTCACGATCGACAGCGTGCGCCAGTCGAGTGCCGCCACCGCGGGCCCGACCGGGCAGAAGGTGTCGAACCCCTTGGCCCGGGTCCACTGGCCGTCGGTCTTCTGCAAGTCGCGGCAGGTGACGTCGTTGACGCAGGTGTAACCCGCGATGAACGACTCCGCGTCTCCCTCCGCCACTCGCTGCGCCCGCTTCCCGATCACCACCCCGATCTCACCCTCGAACTCCACCTGGTTCGACACCAGTGGCAGGACAATGGTGCCCCCCGGCGGGAGCAGGGCGCTCGGCGGCTTGAGGAAGATCAGCGGTTCCCTGGGCACCTCGTTGCCCAGTTCCTTGGCATGATCCGCATAGTTGCGGCCGATGCAGACGATCTTGGATGGTTGCACAACCAGGGTCATACCGGAGCCCCGATGCCGTGACGGGCAAAGAAGTCTTCGCACTTGATGCGCACCTGTGCCCACGGCGCGATGATCCGCTCCGCGCGCGGCAGCCCGCCGAGGACCAGCGGGCCATATCGCTTCGTCGTGACGCGGCTGTCGAGCAGCACCACCACGCCCACATCGCGCTGGCTCCGAATCAGCCGCCCGAATCCCTGCTTCAGCTTGAGCGCGGCATGCGGCAGCAGGTAGCCCATGAACCCGTCCTCCCCCTGCTCCGCCAGCCGCTCGAGGCGCGCCGAGGTGAGCGGTTCACTGGGCACCTTGAAAGGTAGCTTGCAGAGGACGAGGGCGCGGAGCGCGCGACCCGGAACATCCACCCCCTCCCAGAACGAGTCGGTGCCGAGCAGGATGGCGTTACCGGCCTCGCGAAAGCGCCTGAGGAGTTGGTCGCGTGAGGCCTCGCCCTGCACCAGCAGCGGCCACCGTCCGCCGATCGCCTGGCGCAACGAACTCGCGGCCCGCTGGAGTGACGCGTGGCTGGTGAACAGCGCAAACATGCCCCCGTCGGACGCATAGGCGAGATCGATGATTGCCGAGAGAGTGGCCGAGGCATGGCCGGCCTCGTCCTCGCGCGGGTCGGGGATGTCGGTCGGGACGCCGAAGACACACTGGCTCGGATAGTCGAACGGCGATGGGAAGGTTTCACGCACCGTGACCGGTGAGTCGCCGCCCGCCAGACCGAGCCGGCCTTCCATGAAACCGAAGTCGCCCGATGCCGCCAGCGTGGCGCTGGTGAGCACGATGGTCTTTGCCTTGTCGAACAGCAGCTCCCGCAGCACCGGGGCCAGGTCGAGCGGCACCGCCGCCAGTTTTACGTCGCCGCCCCGCTTGCCGCTGCGTTCGATCCAGCGCACCACGGGCTCGTCGTTCGCCGCCGGCTTCAGCGTGTGGACCAGCCCTTCGGACACGACCTCCAGCCGGCCGAGCACCGCACGCAGTTCCTGCAGGAGCCGGAGCCGGCGCTCTGACACGTCGGCCTGCTCGAGCCGGCCGGCGATGGTCTCGACCGAGTCGCGCAGCACCTGGAATGCGCGCAACGCCGCCTCGAGTTCCGCGGAGAGGCCCGCGGCCCACACCGGATCACTGGCGAATTCATCGTCGAATCGTCGCTGGCCACCGGGCGCCTCGTCGAGCAGTCCCGCCAGCCGCGTGAACAGCTGGTCGGATGCCCGGCGGGCATCGGCCAGCGCGGGCACGAGCCGGTCCCGCAGGAGATCGAGGCTCGCGCGCGCCAGCAGGTCATCGATGGAGCGGAGCTCGTGAAAGAGCGTGGGTATGAGCCCCCGCCCGTTCCGCTCGAACCGGCCGAGCAGGCGCCGCACGCCACGACTCGAGACCTGGGTACCGAGATGCCCTGCGGCGACATCCTCGAGATGGTGCGCCTCGTCGAGCACGATCCGCTGATACGGCGGCAGCACCGCTGCCTCCTGCCAGTTGTCGCTGGCCTGGCGTACCTGCAGGTCGGCCGCCAGCAGGTGATGATTGACCACCACGACGTCGGCCTGCGCCGCCTGCCGGCGCGCGCGGAAGACGAAGCAGCGGTCGAAGTGTTCGCATTGCAGCCGCGGACAGAGATCGGACTCGGCGCTCACTTCATCCCAGACCTCGGGACTCGGCGCCGATGGCAGGTCGCTCAGTGAGCCATCGGAGGTGCGGCTGGCCCAGGCCGCGACCGCGGTGAGCTCGTCATGCTTGTCGGGCTCGAGCAGCGTCCGCTGCGCCCCGACGGCTTGGTGAAGCCGCGCCAGGCAGAGGTAGTTGCGCCAGCCCTTCAGCAGTGCGAACGACGGCTCGTGGTTCTCCGTGCGCAGCGCCTCGCGAAGGAACGGCAGGTCCTTGCCGACCAGCTGCTCCTGCAGGTTGATCGTGTTGGTGCTGACGACGGTGCGCTCGCCATTGGCGCGGGCCCAGGCCAGCGCGGGCACCAGGTATGCGAAACTCTTGCCGACGCCGGTACCGGCCTCGAGCATGAGCACGCCGCCATCATTGTACGCATCAGCGATGTGGGCGCACATGTCGCGCTGGCTCTGCCGGTCTTCGAACTGTCCCATCGCCACCGCGACGGCACCATGCTCACCAAGCTCGGCCACTACCGAGAGGGTATCGAGCTTCGTCTCCGAGCGCCCCTTCGGGACCTCGACCACCACGTACAGTCGCGTGGCATCGTTGGAAATGATCCCGAACCCGACACCGTTGTCGTGCAACTGGGCCGCGACCGCGAGGTCGGCGCCGGATGGCGAGAGGTGGCCGCTTGGATGGTTGTGAAGGAGCATCTCCCCGGTTTGCGCGATGCCAGGCAGGGCCAGGACACGGTCGACCGTGCCGCGCGCGACCGCGCGCGCCGTCACGACGAGGCCGTCGCGATCCAGCTCGGCAACAAAGGAGACTTCACGTCCTTCAGCTGCGGAAATCTGCTGGGCGAGGTAGGTGACAACGCCGGGAGAAATGCGTTCCGTGGAGGACGTCAGGTCTTCAATTCCTTCTTCTTCGCCGCGGGGAAGAGCACGTTGTTCAGGATCAGCCGGTAGCCCGGAGAATGTGGGTGCAGCGTCAGGTCGGTGGGGGCGTCACCGATCTGGTGCTGGGGGTCCTCAGGATCGTGGCCACCATAGAAGGTCCAGGTTCCCTGCCCCTTCTCACCATGGATGTACTTGACCCACGGGGCGCCGGGCTCATCGGCGAGCACGGTGACACCCGGCTTCAGCGTCTTCCGCGTGAACGACGTCGTGAGCCCGTAGAAATCGGGGATGACGTCGCGGTGATTCTGCACCAGCATGGTGGGCACCGGGTCGATCTTCGCGCTGAAACCGAAGATCGTGAACGTGCCGAGTTGCTGACGGCGATCGGCAGAATTGACCTGGTGTCCGTCGATGTCGGAGTACACCGGTGTGGTGGGGCTCAGCTCGAGCGTGGCATTCTGGAAGGCCAGTGCCTTGCTCCAGTCGAGCTTGCTCCCCGCCCCGGGTTCCACCGGGGTGCCATCGGCGTAGGAAGCGGCGATGTCCACGTTCGCGGCGGCCAGCGCGAGGTCGAGCGTCTCCGTGGCGGTGCACATGGCGAAGAGGAAGCCACCGCGTTCCACGAAGGCGCTGATCTGCTGTGCCACCGCCTTCTTGAGGGCCGGCACGTTGGCATAACCCAGCTGCCGCGCCACGTCGCGGTTGCGCGCCACCATCTCGGCCAGCCAGGGCGCACCGGCGTAGTTGAGGTAGAACTTCGAGTACTGCCCGGTGAAGTCCTCATGGTGCAGGTGCAGCCAGTCGTATGTCTTGAGCCCCTGATCGACCACTTCCGTGTCCCACAGCTTGTCGTATTCGATCCCGGCATAGTTCAGCGCCATGGTTACCGCATCGTCCCACGGTGCCGCGAAGGGCGGCACATACACCGCCACCTTAGGCGCCTTCTCCAGCGGGACAGCGTCCATGTTGGAGGTCGCGATCTCGCCGCGGATCTGGGTTACCGTGGCATCGCTCACGCCCTCGACCGTGATCCCGTTGAGCGCGGCATCGCGTGCCGCCGCCGGGTCATTCGGGAGGAGGAACGACCCTCCCCGGTAATTGAGCAGCCACTCCGCCTTCACGCCGCGCTGGATGGCGCGGAACGTGAGGCCGTAGGCCTTGAGGTGCTCCGCCTGCGCGTCATCCATGGGGATGAGCAGCCAGTCGGCCCGCACCGGCTCTCGCAGCCCCAGCATCGCCGGGATGACCGGGACCGAGGCGGCCACCCGCAGGAAATCACGTCGCGATACACATCCGAGGCACATTACTGGGGTACCGCCCCTTTCGCTTCATCGAGCGCGCGTCGTGCCTGGGGTACCAGCGCGCTTCGCGGATAGTCCAGGATCAGTTGTTCGAACACCGGTACCGCTTCACCCCCACGTCCCGAACTTGCGAGCAGCCGCCCCAGTTCGAGGAGCGCCGCCGGTGCCGTGGCGGGCGCGGTGGTATCCACGGCGGCGCGGAAGAGCTTCTCGGCCGCCGGCGCCTGTCCGCGGGCCGCCTCGAGGCGGCCCGCCAGCAGCAGCAACTCGGCACCACCCTTGTTGCGTGGTCGCTTCGCGCCAAGTGCGGCCA
>Ga0190274_10001006_pt1 | contig 16492 bp, 30 predicted proteins | sample Popmic531T_FD_133002 | JGI IMG/M metagenome (GOLD analysis project Ga0190274, IMG submission 133002) | Populus adjacent soil microbial communities from riparian zone of Yellowstone River, Montana, USA - 531 T | ecosystem: Environmental > Terrestrial > Soil > Riparian zone | place: USA: Montana...
CTTTCGGACGACGGACGTGACGGGCGTGGCGAGTCTCCCCGAGGGCGTCGAGATGGTGATGCCCGGGGACAACGTGAACCTGGAGATCGAGCTGATTGCGCCGATCGCGATGGAGAAGGGCGTACGCTTCGCCATCCGCGAGGGCGGCCGTACCGTCGGCGCCGGCACCGTCACGGAAATCCTGAAGTAGGAGCGTCGTAGGGACAAACGATCATGGTCAACGAGAAGATCCGCATTCGCCTGAAAGCGTTCGACTACCGAATCCTGGATACGTCGACGCACGAGATCGTGGACACCGCGCGCCGTACCGGCGCGCGGGTGGTGGGCCCGATCCCGCTGCCCACGCACATTTCGCGGTATACGGTGAACCGCTCGCCCCACGTCGACAAGAAGTCGCGCGAGCAGTTTGAGATCCGCACCCACAAGCGGCTCCTGGACATCTTCGAGCCCACCAGCCAGACGGTGGACGCGCTGATGAAGCTGGAGCTGCCCGCGGGCGTGGACGTCGAAATCAAGGCATTTGGAAAGTGACGAGGTGGCGGCGATGGAAGGCATCCTGGGACAGAAGCTGGGCATGACCCAGATCTACACCGCGGAGGGGTTGGTGATCCCGGTTACGGTGATCAAAGCCGGACCCTGCCTGGTCGTGCAGCGGAAGACGGTCGAGACGGACGGCTACGAGGCGGTCCAGATCGGCCTGGTCGAAGACCGGCCTGCGAAGGCGAACCAGCCGCGCGGCGGTCATTTCAAGAAGGCCGGCGTGGCGCCGGTGCGGCGCATTACAGAGGTCAAGCTCTCCGACGGAGAGGACGCCAATCCGGGCGACGAGGTGAAGGCGTCGATCTTCGCCGAGAAGGATTACGTGGACGTCGTCGCGACGAGCAAAGGCAAGGGCTTCCAGGGCGTGATGAAGCGTCACAACTTCGCGGGCGGCCGGTCCTCGCACGGCTCGATGTTCCACCGGGCTCCGGGCTCCATCGGCTCCTCGGCCTACCCGTCCCGCGTGTTCGCCGGCATGCGCGGCACCGGACGGATGGGCGGCGAGCGGGTGACGGTGAAGAACCTGCAGGTGGTCAAGATCGACGCCGAGAACAACCTGATCTACGTGCGGGGCGCCGTGCCGGGCCCGAAGAGCGGCTATCTCACGATCAGCCGCGCGAAGAGAGGCTGAGTCATGAAGATTGCTGTCAAGAATCTCAGCAACCAGCAGGTGCGCGAGATCGAGGTGCCGGACGCGGTGTTCGCCTATCCGTACAAGGAGCACCTGATCCACGAGGCGGTGCGGGCGTACCAGGCGGGTCTGCGCTCCGGCACGCACAAGACCAAGGACCGCTCCGAGGTCTCCGGCTCGGGCAAGAAGCTCTGGCGCCAGAAGGGGACGGGGCGCGCCCGGACGGGCGACATCCGCAACCCCAAGTGGCGCGGCGGCGGCACGGTGCACGGCCCGGTCCCCCGGAGCCACGCCAAGGACCTGTCGGTCCGCGAGAAGAAGAACGCGCTCAAGTCGGCGCTGTCGCAGAAGGCCGCCGAGTCGCGCATCCTGGTGATCGACAGCCTGGAGCTCGAGAGCCACCGCACGCGCGAGCTGCTCAAGCAGCTCGGCGGGCTGGGGATCGACGGCAAGGCGCTGATCGTCGACAGCTTCGACAACCAGAACCTGACGCTCGCGGCGCGCAACGAGCGGAAGCTGAAGACCGTGGACGCCCTGGGAGTCAACGTCTATGACGTGGTCGACCGCGGGTACCTGGTGCTCAGCGAGGGCGCTCTGAACCGGCTGGTGGAGGTGCTGGCGAAATGAGGACGCAAGAGATCATCCGCCGTCCGCTGATCACCGAGAAGTCGACGGAGCAGCGCGAGGAGAAAAACATCATCGCGTTCGAGGTCCACCGCGACGCCAACAAGATCGAGGTGAAGCGGGCGGTCGAGGCGCAGTTCAAGGTGAAGGTCGCCGAGGTGCGGATCGCCCGCGTGCACGGCAAGGTGCGCCGCCAGGGCCGTTTCGTCGGCCGCCGGCCGGACTGGAAAAAAGCTTACGTGCGCCTGGTCGCGGGCGAGAAGCAGATCGAGTTCTTCGAGGGGATGTAAGCGATGCCGATCAAGGAAAGGAAGCCGATCAACTCGTCGAGCCGGTTCCAGACGTATCTCACGTTCGAGGAGCTGACGACGGACCGGCCGCACAAGGCGCTGACCGAAGGCAAGTCGAGGAGCGGCGGCCGCAACAACCAGGGTCAGCTGACCTCGTGGTGGCGCGGCGGCGGCCACAAGCGCAAGTACCGCGTGATCGATTTCAAGCGGGACAAGCATGGCGTGCCCGCGAAGGTGGCGAGCATCGAGTACGACCCGAACCGCTCGGCCCACATCGCGCTGCTCAACTACGTGGACGGCGAGAAGCGCTACATCCTCTGGCCGGACGGCCTGAAGGTGGGGGCGACGGTCACCTCGGGCGAGGCCGCCGAGGTCAACGTCGGCAACGCGCTGCCGCTCAAGAAGATCCCTCTCGGCACGGTGATCCACAACATCGAGCTCAAGATCGGGAAGGGCGGGCAGATGGTCCGCGCGGCCGGCGCCGGGGCGCAGCTCATGGCGCGCGACGGCGCCTGGGCCCAGGTGAAGCTCCCTTCGGGCGAGGTACGCAAGGTCCACGTGGACTGCTTTGCCACCGTCGGCCAGGTCGGCAACCTCGAGCACGAGAACGTGTCGATCGGCAAGGCGGGACGCAACCGCTGGCTGGGCTGGCGCTCGCACAACCGTGGCGTGACGATGAACCCGGTCGACCATCCGATGGGCGGCGGTGAGGGCCGGACCTCCGGCGGCCGCCATCCCACGACGCCGTGGGGCGTGCCGACCAAGGGATACAAGACGCGGAACAACAAGCGCACGGACCAGATGATCGTCCGCCGCCGCAATAAGAAGTGAGGACCGACAGATGGCTCGTTCACTGAAGAAGGGCTACTTCATCGACGATCACCTCGCGGGGAAGATCGATGCGATGAACGAAAGGGGCGACAAGCGGGTCATCCGCACCTGGTCGCGCCGCTCGACGATCATCCCCGAGATGGTCGGTCACACGATCGCCGTGCACAACGGCAACAAGTTCATTCCGGTCTACGTGAGCGAGAACATGGTCGGCCACAAGCTCGGCGAGTTCTCGATGACCCGGACGTTCCGCGGGCACGCTGGCAAGAAGACCGAAAAGGGCGGCCGTCCCCGGTAAGCCGGGCGCCTGAGACAGAGAGGATACGGACATGGAAGTGACAGCGCGGCTCCGTTATGTGCAGGGCTCCCCGCAGAAGATGCGGCTGGTGGCCGATCTGATCCGGGGCAAGGGCGTCCAGGAGGCGGTCAACCTCCTCCAGGTGACGAACAAGGTGGCGGCCCGGCACGTGCAGAAGTGCCTGAAGTCGGCCATCGCCAATGCCGAGAATCGCGACGATCACGTCGACGTGGACCGGCTGTACGTCAAGGAGGTCTTCGTCGACGGCGGGCCGATGCTGAAGCGGATCCAGCCGGCGCCGATGGGCCGGGCGTTCCGGATCCTCAAGCGGCAGAGCCACATTACGATCAAGCTCGACACCCGCTCGGGTGACGGCAGGTAGAAGAGAGGTACGAACGTGGGTCAGAAAACACACCCGTACGGGTTCCGGCTCGTCTACAACAAGACCTGGCATTCGCGCTGGTATGGCGACGCCAAGTACGCCGACACCCTGCATGAGGACCTGAAGCTCCGCCGCCATCTCAAGCAGCGCCTGGCGCACGCCGGAGTCTCCGAGGTCGACATCGAGCGCGCCGCGGACAAGCTGCGGGTGACCATCTACACGTCGCGGCCGGGCATCATCATCGGCCGCCGCGGCGCCGAGGTGGACAAGCTGCGCGACGATCTCCAGAAGGAAATGGGCCGCGAGGTCCACATCAACATCCAGGAGATCCAGCGGCCGGAGCTCGACGCCCAGCTCGTGGCGCAGTCGATCGCCGGCCAGCTCGAGCGCCGCGTCTCGTTCCGCCGCGCCATGAAGAAGGCCATGGAGTCGGCGTTCCGGTTCGGTGCCAAGGGCGTGAAGATCATGGTCGGCGGCCGCCTGGGCGGCGCCGAGATCGCGCGCTCCGAGTGGTACCAGGAGGGGCGTCTGCCTCTCCACACGCTGAAAGCGGACATCGACTACGGCTTTGCCGAGGCGCGGACCACCTACGGGGTGATCGGCTGCAAGGTGTGGGTCTACAAGGGCGATCTCCTCAAGGAAAAGAGCCGCCGCGCGTCTGCGTAGGCTGCGAAGGATAGGGACAAGGAATCACGACCATGTTGATGCCGAAGAAGGTCAAATACAGGAAGGCGCACCGCGGCCGGCGTAAGGGGGTCTCCAAGGGGGGCACCTACATCGCTTTCGGCGACTTCGCCCTGCAGGCGCTGGAGCCGGGGTGGGTTACGGCGCGCCAGATCGAGGCCGCCCGCATCGCGATCTCCCGCCACGTCAAGCGCGGCGGCAAGCTGTGGATCCGGATCTTCCCGGACAAGCCGATCACGAAGAAGCCTCTCGAGACCCGGATGGGCAAGGGCAAGGGCCCCCCGGAGGAGTGGGTGGCCGTGGTGCGCCCGGCGCGCATCCTCTATGAGCTGGAGGGGGTGCCGGCTGACATCGCCGAGCAGGCGATGCGTCTGGCGTCGCACAAGCTGCCGATCAAGACCCGCTTCATCACGCGCACGGAAGAGTTGAGGTGAGCCGATGAAAGCGTCGCAATTTCGTGATCTGAGCGTCGAGGAGCTGCAGGAGCGCGAGCGGGAGCTGTCCGAACAGCTCTTCGCCCTGCGCCTGCAGAAGGTCACCGGGCAGCTCGAGAAGCCCCACCGGGTGCCCGAGGTGCGCCGGGACCTGGCCCGGCTGTTGACCATCCTGCGCGAGAAGCGCGGATCGTAGGAGCGGATGAAGATGGCCGAAATACAAGAGGCAACCACCCCCCAGGAGACTGCGGCGCGAGGCCGGCAGCAGGTCAAGGTGGGCCGCGTGGTGAGCAACAAGATGGACAAGACGGTGATCGTCTCGGTCGACAAGACCGTGACGCACCGGCTCTACCACCGAGCCCTGAAGCGGACGTCCACGTTCGCGGCCCACGATGAAGAGAACCGCTGCAAAATCGGCGACGTGGTGGAGATCGTCTCCAGCCGGCCGCTCTCCAAAACGAAGCGATGGCGGGTTCGCGAGATCCTGCAGCGCGCCGAGTAAGAGAGGGGTGGACCGATGATCCAGATGGGAACGATTCTCGACGTGGCGGACAATTCGGGCGCCAAGAAGATCGCCTGCATCCACCTGCGCGGCGGATCCGCCGGCCAGTACGGGCACCTGGGCGATGTGATCACCGCCTCGGTCAAGGAGGCGTCGCCCGACGGCACGGTGAAGAAGGGGCAGGTGGTCAAGGCGGTGATCGTGCGCACCGTGAAGGAACAGCGGCGCAGGGACGGGAGCTACATCCGCTTCTATACGAACTCGGCGGTCCTGGTCAACGATGCGGGCGAGCCGATCGGCACGCGCGTCTTCGGCCCGGTCGCCCGCGAGCTGCGCGAGAAGCGGTTCATGAAGATCGTCTCGCTGGCGCCGGAAGTGATCTGAGGGGTCTCTAATGAACAAGCTGAAAGTGAAGAAGAACGATCAGGTGCTCGTGACGTCGGGCAAAGACCGCGGGGCGCGCGGCCGGGTTCTCCGGGTGCTCGCCACCGAGGGCAAGGCGATCGTCGAGCGCGTGAACATGATGAAGCGGCACACCCGGCCGAATCCGAACAAGGGGATCCAGGGCGGCATCCTCGAGCGGGAGGCGCCGGTCCAGGTGTCGAACCTGCGGGTGATCTGCCCGGAGTGCGGCAAGCCGTCCCGGCTCGGGCGCAAGCGCCTGGAGGACGGCCGCGGCGTCCGCGTGTGCAAGAACTGCGGCGGAACATTCAGTTGAGCCGAGTGAGGTCGATCTGACATGGCGAAGAACAAAGAAACCAAGGGCCGGGACGGCAAGGACGCCAAGGACAAAGCCGCCAAGGGCGCCGCGGCGAGCTCCGCGCCTGCGCGGCCGACTCCCGAGGACTACGTCCCGCGGCTCCGGCAGCGCTACAAGGACGAGATCGTCCCCCGGCTCCTCAAGGAGTTCGGCATCGACAACATCATGGCGGTGCCACGGATCGAGAAGATCTCCCTCAACATGGGGGTGGGCGACGCGATCCAGAACATCAAGGTCCTCGACGATGCCGTCGAAGAGATGGGCGCTCTCGCCGGACAGAAGCCGGTGATCACCCGGGCCCAGAAGTCCATCGCCGCCTTCAAGCTGCGGCAGGGCATGCCGATCGGCTGCCGGGTCACTCTCCGCGGCGTCCGCATGTGGGAGTTCCTGGACCGGCTGATCACGGTTGCGCTGCCGCGCGTGCGCGACTTCCGCGGCACGCCGACCAAGAGCTTCGACGGCCGTGGCAATTACACCCTGGGGATCCGGGATCACCTGATCTTTCCGGAGATCGACTACAACAAGATCGAGAAGCCCAAGGGAATGAACATCACGATTGTGACGACCGCGGGTAACGACGAGCGCGCCCAGTTCCTTCTGCGCGAGCTCGGCATGCCGTTCCAGCGCTAGGAGGCGTCAGTGGCTACGACTGCGAAGATCGCGAAGGAAACGAAGAAGCTGAAGTTCGACGTGCGGTATCGCAACCGCTGCCGGGTCTGCGGGCGCCCCCGCGGCTTTTACCGCAAGTTCGGTCTCTGCCGCATCCACCTCCGCGAGCTGGCGCTGCAGGGCTATCTGCCCGGCGTGATCAAGGCGAGCTGGTGAGGCCGGCTTCAAGGATTCGAGGAGAGAGACGATGAGCATGACCGACCCCATCGCGGATCTGCTGAGCCGGATCCGCAACGCCCTTCTGGCCAAGCACGACCGGCTGGACGTGCCGATCTCCAAGATCAAGGTGGAGATCTGCAAGATCCTCAAGGAAGAGGGGTTCATCAAGAACTTCCGGATGATCGAGGGGACTCCCGTCGGGTCGCTGCGCATCTTCCTGCGCTACAGCCCGGAAGGAGAGCCGGCGATCAACCACGTGGAGCGCGTCAGCAAGCCGGGGCGCCGGATCTACAAGGCCTCCCAGGACATCAAGCCGGTGCGCAACGGTCTCGGTCTGGGGATCGTCTCCACGTCGCAGGGGCTCTTGTCCGACGCCCAGGCGCGCCAGCGCAAGGTCGGCGGCGAGCTGCTGTGCGAGCTCTGGTAGGAGAGAGACAGATGTCGCGGATAGGAAAAATGCCGATCCAGGTCCCGAGCGGGACCCAAGTGGAGATTGAGGACGGTGTGTTCACCGCCCAGGGCCCCAAGGGTAAAGTCGCGCAGACGCTGTTCGACGGGTACCCGGTGAAGGTCGACGGCAACGTCGTCACCATCGAGCGCCCGGGTGAGTCGGGGCCGGAGCGCTCCCGGCACGGCCTGTTGCGGGCGCTGCTCGCCAACGCCGTGCAGGGCGTCTCGGCGGGCTTCGTCAAGCAGCTCGATCTCGTCGGCGTCGGCTACCGCGCCGAGGTGAAGGGAGGCCACGTGCAGTTCGCCCTGGGCTACTCCCACCCGGTGCTGTACAACATCCCCGAAGGGATCAAGATCGAGATCGACAAAGCCAATCGGATCACGGTGTCCGGTGCCGACCGCCAGCAGGTGGGTCAGGTGGCCGCCGAGATCCGCAGCCTGCGCCGCCCCGACCCTTACAAGGGCAAGGGGATCAAGTACACGAACGAGGTGCTGCGCCGGAAGGCCGGCAAGTCCGGTAGCAAGTAAGAGGGCCGCGGTATGACCGAGCACGTGACGAAAGAGATGAAGAAGAAGAGGGAGCGCCGCGAGCGCGCCCACCTGCGGATCCGCATGCGTGTCCGCGGCACCGCGGAGCGGCCGCGCCTGTCGGTCTACAAAAGCCTGAAGTTCATTTACGCACAGGTGATCGACGACGACCGCGGGCACACGCTCGCGGCGGCCAGCTCGGCCGATCCGGACATCCAGCAGGCGCTGGAAGGGAAGGCGGCGAGCAACCAGAAGGCGGCGAAGCTGGTCGGCGAGGCGATCGCCGCCCGCGCGAAGGAGAAGGGCATCGACAAGGTGGTCTTCGATCGCGGCGGGTACGTCTATCACGGCAACGTGAAGGCGTTGGCCGACAGCGCCCGCGAGAAGGGTTTGCAATTCTAGGAGCTGGAAGGAGACGAGCTTGGCCAGGGACTTTGAGCGCGAGAGCGAATTTTTCGAACAGGTCGTTCACATCAACCGGGTGACCAAGGTGGTCAAGGGTGGCAAGAACTTTTCGTTCTCCGCCCTGGTGGTGATCGGTGACGGCAACGGCCGCGTCGGCTACGGCGCCGGCAAGGCGAAGGAGGTGCCCGTGGCGATCCGCAAGGGCATCGAGATCGCCAAGCGGAACATGATCACGGTGCCGCTCAAGAACGGGACCATCCCGCACGAGACGCTGGGAGTGTTCGGCGCCGGCCGCGTGTTGATGAAGCCGGCGTCCGCCGGCACCGGCGTGATCGCCGGGGGACCGGTGCGGGCCGTCATCGAGACCGCCGGCATCCAGGACATCCTGACGAAGTCGTTGGGATCGACCAACCCCCACAACGTGGTGAAGGCGACGTTCGACGCTCTGCTGAGCCTCAAGGACGAGCAGGATGTCTTTCGCCTGCGCGGCCTGACCGAGCGGGCGGACGCGGCCGCCGCGGCTGCTTCGGCTCCGGCTCCCAAGCCGGCTCCGGCGGCTCCGGTGGCTCCGGCCGCACCGGCTGCTCCGGCAGCCCCCGCAGAGAACACCGGCGCCTGATCGCCAGAGGACGTACGACGATGGCTGACAACACAACGAAGAAGATCCGGATCCGCCAGGTGCGCAGCTCCATCGGCACCCGCCGGGAGCACCGGGAAGTGCTGAAGAGCCTCGGGCTGCGCCGGATTCGTCACGAAGTCGAGCGGGAGGATACTCCCGCGGTCCGCGGCATGCTGGCCAAGGTCGGCTACCTTCTGGAGATTGTCGAGGGGTAATCATGAAGCTACACGAGCTGTCTCCCGCCGATGGGAGCAAGCACAAGAGGAAGCGGGTGGGCCGCGGGCCCGGATCGGGTCTCGGCAAGACGGCCGGCCGCGGAGAAAAGGGTCAGAAGTCGCGCACCGGCTATTCGGGACGCCCCGGCTTCGAGGGCGGTCAGATGCCCCTCATCCGCCGGGTGCCGAAGCGCGGGTTCACCAATATCTTCCGCACCGAGTACGCGGTGATCAACGTCAGCGACCTGGCGGGCCTCGAAGGGCTCGGGAGTGACGTCACTCCCGAGGTCCTGGTCCGGCACGGGCTCGTCCGCGCCGGCCAGCCGGTCAAGATCCTGGGTGACGGCGAGATCGGCACGGCGCTCAAGGTGAAGGCGAACAAGTTCAGCAAATCGGCTCGCGCCAAGATCGAGGCCGCGGGCGGGACCTGCGAGGAGCTGTAGGCGTGATCCTCGAGAGCTTCCGGAATATCTTTGCGATCCCCGACCTGCGCAAGCGGGTCCTCTTCACGTTCGGGTTGCTGGCGGTGTACCGGATCGGGTGTCACATCCCGGTCCCCGGCATCGATCCGCAGGCGCTCATCGAGTACATGCGGATCGCCCAGCAAGGCTTCCTGGGCTTCATGAACACCTTCACGGGCGGCAGCCTGGAGAAGGTCGCGGTGTTCGCCCTGGGCATCATGCCCTACATCACCGCGTCCATCATCCTGCAGCTCCTCACGGTGGTGTGGCCGTACCTCGAGAAGCTCTCCAAGGAAGGCGAGCTCGGGCGCCGCAAGATCACCCAGTACACGCGCTACGGCACGGTGCTGATCTCGATCGTGCAGGGCACGGGCATCGCTCTGTTCCTGGAGGCCCAGCGGACCCCCGGCGGCGCGCCGCTCGTCCCCTCGCCCGGCTGGGGCTTCCGCCTCATGACCGTGGTCACGCTGACGACCGGCACGGCCTTCGTGATGTGGCTCGGCGAGCAGGTGAGCGAGCGCGGCATCGGCAATGGCATTTCGCTGATCATCTTCGCCGGCATCGTCGTCGGGTTGATCCCGGCGATCGGCCGGACGGCCGCCAGCATCCAGCAGGGCAACCTGAACCTGGTGGCGGTCATCCTGCTGCTGGCGTTCATGGTGCTGGTGGTCGCGTTCATCGTCTACATGGAACGAGCCCAACGGCGCATTCCGGTGCAGTATGCGAAGCGGGTGGTCGGCCGCCGCGTCTATGGCGGGCAGAGCACGTACCTGCCTCTCCGCGTCAACTCCGGAGGCGTCATCCCGGTGATCTTCGCGAGCTCGGTGGTGACCGTGCCCACGGTGATCGCCGGAATGTTCCAGCAGAACGCCTGGATCCAGGAGCTGGCGGGCTACGTCGGGTACGGCCAGCCGATCTACTACCTCCTCCAGGTCATAACGATCATCTTCTTCTCGTACTTCTACATCTCGATCATCTTCAACCCGACCGACCTGGCGGAGAACATGCGGAAGTATGGCGGCTTCATCCCGGGCATCCGGCCGGGCAAGCGGACCGCCGAGTACATCGACCGCATCCTGACGCGCCTGACGCTGGTGGGCTCGATCTATCTGGCGGCCGTCACCGTGCTGCCCGAGTTCCTGCTGACCGGCTTCCACGTGCAGGGGCTCCCCTGGCTCGGCCCGCGCATCGCGGGCGCGTTCCCCGACTGGTTCACTCAGGGCATGGGGATCAACTTCTACTTCGGCGGCACGTCGCTCCTCATCGTGGTCGGCGTCGCGATGGACACGATCCAGCAGGTCGAGAGCCAGCTCGTGATGCGCAACTATGAGGGCTTCATGAAGAAGGGACGGATCCGTGGGCGGCGCGGCTAGGATGGTTCTCCTCGGCCCTCCCGGGGCCGGGAAGGGGACCCAGGCGCAGCTCCTGGCGGCCCGCCTCGGAGTGCCGGCGATCTCGACCGGCGACATGCTGCGCGCGGCGGTGGCGGCCGGCTCCGAGCTGGGCGGCCGTGTCGAGAGCATCATGGCGTCGGGAGCTCTGGTCGACGACGCCCTGATGGCGGAGGTGGTGCGCGAGCGGGTGGCCCAGGCGGATACGGACCGCGGCTATCTGCTCGACGGCTACCCGCGCACCCTGCCGCAGGCGGAGACGCTGGCGGGGATCCTCGACGACGCCGGGCAGGCGCTCGACGCGGTGCTGCTGGTGGACGTTCCCGAGGACGAGCTGGTGCGCCGGGCGCTGTTGCGGGGGCGGGGAGACGACAAGGAAGAGGTGATCCGCGAAAGATTGCGGCTCTATCGGGAAAAAACCGAGCCCCTGATCGGTTATTATAGGGAGCGCGGTCTGCTCCGTGAGATCGACGGGAACCTCCCTGTCGAGGAAGTGACCTCCCGGATGTACGCGGTTCTCGGGGTTCAGGGCGGGGTTGGGGGCGGGGTCGAGGGGTGATGACCCTGAAGACTCCAGGCGAGGTCCAGCTGATGGACGAGGCCAACCGGATCGTCCACCGGGTGCTGGAGGCCATGGGCCGGAGCATCGCTCCGGGAGTCACGTCGCGAGAGCTCGACCGTCTCGCCGAGAAGATCATCCGTGACGCTGGCGGGGTCCCGGCTTTTTTGAACTACCGGGGCTATCCGGCGACGTTGTGCATCTCGGTCAACGACGTCATCGTGCACGGGATCCCCAAGGATGTCCCGCTGAAAGAGGGGGACATCGTGGGGATCGATTGTGGCGTCCTGTACAAGGGGTACTACGGGGATGCCGCGCGCACCTTCGCGGTCGGTGAGATCGCTCCGGAGGCGCAGCGGCTGCTCGAGGTGACGGAGGAGGCGCTGCGGCGCGCGGTTGCTCAGGTGCGGCCGGGCGGCCGCCTCTCGGACATCGGGCACGCGGTGCAGAGATACGCCGAGAGCCATGGGTTCTCGGTGGTTCGCGAGTTTTCGGGCCATGGGATCGGGACCTCGTTGCATGAGGATCCGCAGATCCCGAACTATGGAACACCAGGCAAGGGGCCGAAGCTGAAGCCCGGCATGGTGCTGGCGATCGAGCCCATGGTCAACGCCGGCGGCTCTGGCGTCCGGATGGACGCCGACGGGTGGACGGCGCGGACGGAGGACGGATCGCTGTCGGCTCACTTCGAATACTCGGTGGCGGTCACCCCGACGGGCGCCCGCGTCCTCGGGACGGACCGGGTCTGATCGGGTTCGATTTTTGAGGAGAAGGGACGTTTTGTCCAAAAAAGAAGAGGCGATCGAGGTCGAAGCGACAGTCGTCGAGCCGCTCCCGAATGCGATGTTCCGGGTCGAGCTCGACAACAACAAGCATCAGGTCCTGGCACACATCTCCGGCAAGATGCGCAAGCACTTCATCCGGATTCTGCCAGGGGACCGGGTTCTGGTCGAGCTGTCGCCCTACGACCTCAACCGGGGCCGCATCGTCTACCGTTTGAAGTAGGCAGGCCGGAAAGGGAAGCTCGGGTCATGAAAGTACGTTCATCGGTCAAGCGGATCTGCCCGAAGTGCAAAGTCGTCCGGCGCAAGGGCGTCGTGCGGGTGATTTGCGAAAACCCGAAACACAAACAGCGGCAAGGATAGGTGAGAGATGGCACGTATCTCAGGGGTGGACCTGCCCCAGAACAAGCAGATCTGGATCGGTCTCACGTACATCTACGGCATCGGCCGGTCGCGCTCGCGCGACATCCTGTCCAAGGCCGAGGTGAGCGAGGTGACGAAAGTCAGAGACCTCACCGAGGACGAGGCGCGGCGGATCCGCAAGGTGATTACGGACGAGGGCCGGGTTGAAGGCGATCTCCGCAAGGAGATCAGCCAGAACATCAAGCGCCTGATGGAAATCGGTGCGTATCGTGGCGTCCGTCACCGCCGGGGTCTTCCCGTCCGCGGTCAGCGGACGCAAACCAATTCGCGCACGCGCAAGGGGCCGCGCCGCGGCGCCGTCGCGGGCAAGAAGAAGGCGACCAAGAAGTAAGCAGGAGCCGGGGAATCCAAGATGGCCAAGGACACGAAGAAGGACCGGAAGGGTGGCAAGAAGCGGGAACGGCGCAACGTCCCTCATGGCGTGGCGCATATCCAGGCCACCTTCAACAACACGATCGTTTCGATCACCGATCCGGAGGGGGGCCTGCTGGCCTGGTCGTCGGCGGGACGGATCGGTTTCAAGGGCTCGCGCAAGGGCACGCCGTTCGCCGCCCAGGTGGCTGCGCAGAACGCCGGCAACAGCGTCCGCGACGTCGCCATGCGGTCGGTGGACGTCATGGTGAAGGGGCCGGGCGCCGGCCGCGAGTCGGCGATCCGCGCGCTCCAGGCGGCGGGTCTCGAGGTCAAGTCCATCAAGGACGTGACTCCCATCCCCCACAACGGCTGCCGGCCGCGCAAGCGCCGTCGCGTGTAGCCGCAGGCCGGGACCGCCGAGCGCCGCTCCGGGTGTGCCGGGGCGGCTCATGCGTCTTCCCAAGTTGAAGTCCCCGTAGCCTCGGGGAGAGGACGTCGTCAAGGAGAGAGATCAAGTGGCCAGATATACAGGACCCGTTTGCCGGCTGTGCCGCCGGGAACGGATGAAGCTGTTCCTCAAGGGAGATCGCTGTTTCAAGGAGAAGTGCGCCGTCGAGCGCCGCAACTTCCCGCCGGGCCAGCACGGCACGCGTCGCGGCCGCCGCACGCTCGGTTATGGATTGCAGCTCCGTGAGAAGCAGAAGGTGAAGCGGATTTATGGCGTGCTCGAGTCCCAGTTCCGGAACTACTTCGAGGAAGCGGACCGGCGCAAGGGGATCACGGGCGAGAACCTTCTCGTCATGCTCGAGAAGCGCCTTGACAATGTCGTTTACAGCCTCGGGTTCGGGTCGTCCCGTGCCCAGGCCCGGCAGTTCGTTCGTCACGGCCACGTACTGGTCGACGGGCGCAAAATCACGATCCCGTCATACCAGGTGAAGGCCGGTCAGACCCTCACCGTCAGGGAAGCGAGCCGGAAGAATCCGTTCATCCGGTCGAGCGTCGAGACGGCCCGTGGCCGCGGCGTTCCCGAGTGGCTCGAGCTGGATGCCGAGAACGTCAGCGGCAAGGTGCTCCGTCTACCCACCCGCGAAGACATCAAGCTCCCGATCCAGGAGCAGCTGATCGTCGAGCTCTACAGCCGTTGATCGGCACGGACGGGGAAGGAGTCTCTATGCTTTGGAAAGGTTTTCAACGCCCCAAGCGTCTCGAGATCGACCAGGAGTCGCTCACGCCGACGTACGGGCGGTTCATCGCACAGCCGTTCGAGCGTGGCTTCGCCACGACGATCGGCAATGCCCTGCGGCGCTGTCTGCTGTCGTCCATCGAGGGCGCGGCGATCACCGCGATCCATATCGAGGGGGTCCTCCACGAGTTCTCCTCGATCCCGGGCGTCCAGGAGGACGTGACCGACATCATCCTCAACCTGAAGCAGGTGCCGCTTCGCCTGCACAGCGAAGACTCCAAGGTGCTCTCGATCGATTTCGACGGCACCGGCAAAGTGGCGGCTGAGCAGATGAGCGAGGACGCGCAGATCGAGATCGTCGATCCGTCGATCCACATCGCCACCGTCAACGAGGCGGGCCGGCTCAAGCTGCAGGCCCAGGTCAAGCGCGGCCGCGGCTACGTCTCGGCCGACCGCAACTTCGACGAGTCCATGGGGATCGGCTGGATCCCGGTGGATTCGGCGCACAGCCCGGTGCGGCGGGTGAACTATCGGGTCGAGGCCGCGCGTCTCGGCCAGACGACCGACTACGAGCGTCTCATCCTCGAAGTCTGGACGAACGGCACGGTGAGCCCCGAGGAGGCGGTCTCCCTCGCGGCGATGCTCCTCAGGGACCACCTCGGCATCTTCATCCAGAGCGAAGAGAGCCTGCGCCACGACGGCGGCGAGCTCGGCCGCGAAGAGCTGGCCGGTCTCGACGCGCTGCTCGCCAAGAACATCGACGAGCTCGACCTGTCGGTCCGCTCGGCCAATTCGCTCAAGAACGCCAACATCCACACCCTCCGCGATCTGGTGCGCCGTACCGAGAAGGACATGCTGGAGACCAAGAACTTCGGCAAGAAGTCCCTCGAAGAGGTGCAGGAGGTCCTGGACAAGCTGGGTCTCTCCCTCGGCATGGAAGTGCCGGAGCGGCCCAGCGGCGGTGTCGGGGCTTCGGCCTAAGGAGAGGAGATCATGCGTCACGCCGTCAGAGGGAGAAAGCTGGGTCGGACCAGCTCTCATCGCGAGGCCCTGTTCCGCAACCAGCTCCAGTCGCTCGTGATCTCGGAGCGCATCGTCACCACGCTCCCGAAAGCCAAGGAGCTGCGGCCGATCGCCGAGAGGGTGATCACCCGCGGCAAGCACGGCACTCTGCACGACCGCCGCTGGGTGCTGCGCTGGGTGTTGAGCCGGGACCTCGTCAAGAAGGTCTTCGACGACATCGCGCCGCGCTTCGCGGACCGGCCGGGTGGCTATCTGCGGATCGTCAAGCTGGGACCCCGTCAGGGAGACGGGGCCGAGATGGCGGTCCTGGAGCTGGTCGAGCGCGAGTCGGTCGCGGCTGCTCAGCCGGAGCCTTCGAAGGAGGCCAAAGCCCCCAAGAAAGAGAAGCCCAAGAAGGAGGCCAAAGAGCCGAAGAAGGCCGCGGCCCCCAAGAAGGACAAGGGCGGCGCTCCCCGGGAGCACAAGACCAAGGAGGGCGGTCAGAAGACCCGCACTCCGCGGAAAGCCGGCTAGACCTTCGAATCATCTGGCAGCTCCGAACGGCCGGCCTTTGCGCCGGCCGTTCGTGTTTTCGATAGAGTCTTCCTGTGACCCCGTCGCCCTCCCCTCCGACCTGGCGCGCCCGTCTCGGCCGCAACGTCCTCGCCCTCGCGGCGGTGAGCTTCCTCACCGACGTGTCGAGCGACATGACCTATCCGCTCCTGCCGCTCTTCCTGGCAACCACGCTGGGCGCGAGCGCCACGGCGGTCGGGGCGATCGAGGGGGCGGCGGAGACGGCGGCGGCGCTGCTCAAGCTGTTCAGCGGTTGGCTGTCGGACCGGGTCTCCCGCCGCAAGCCGCTGGTCCTCGCCGGCTATGGGATCGCCTCGCTGATCCGGCCCCTGATCGGCCTTGCCCAATCGGTCACCCAGGTGCTGGCCATCCGCGTCACCGACCGGATCGGGAAAGGAATCCGCGGGGCGCCCCGCGACGCCCTGATCGCCGACTCGGTCGATCCGGCGATCCGCGGCCGGGCGTTCGGCTTCCATCGCGCGGCCGACCACGCGGGCGCGGTCGTCGGCCCGCTCCTCGCCTTCGCGCTGCTCCGCTGGGCGGGCCTGGAGGTCCGCCAGATCTTCCTGCTGACCGCCATTCCCGGAGCGCTCGCCGTGGCCGCGCTCCTCTTCGGCGTGCGCGAGGTGCCGCGGGAGACCGCGCAGGAGACCCAGAAGCTCGACCTGCGCGCCCCGCTCGGCAAACGCTTCTGGACCTTCCTGGCCGTCCTCCTGGTCTTCACGCTCGGCAACTCGACGGAC
>Ga0190274_10001007_pt1 | contig 16484 bp, 15 predicted proteins | sample Popmic531T_FD_133002 | JGI IMG/M metagenome (GOLD analysis project Ga0190274, IMG submission 133002) | Populus adjacent soil microbial communities from riparian zone of Yellowstone River, Montana, USA - 531 T | ecosystem: Environmental > Terrestrial > Soil > Riparian zone | place: USA: Montana...
CGACGTCCCGCTCTTCAACCGCTTCCAGATCGAGTCGCAGATCGAGAACGCGTTCGAGCGCCAGGTGCGTCTGCCGTCGGGTGGCTCGATCGTCATCGACCACACGGAAGCCCTGACCGCCATCGACATCAACTCGGCGCGTGCCACGAAGGGCAGCGACATCGAGGAAACGGCGTTCAACACCAACCTCGAAGCCGCGGTCGAGATTTCGCGCCAGCTGCGCATCCGCGACCTCGGTGGCCTGATCGTCATCGACTTCATCGACATGGACAACCCGCGCCACCAGCGCGACGTCGAGGAAAAGTTGCGTGACGCCCTGCGCATGGACCGCGCACGCGTGCAGATCGGGCGCATCTCGCGCTTCGGCCTGTGCGAGATGTCACGCCAGCGCCTGCGCCCGTCGCTCGGCGAGGCGACCCAGATCCTTTGCCCGCGTTGCGAGGGCCACGGCCGCATCCGCGGCGTGGAATCGCTGTCGCTGTCGATCCTGCGCCTGGCCGAAGAGGAAGGCATGAAGGAGAACACCGGGCAGGTGCTGATCCAGGCACCGCCCGACGTGGCCAACTTCCTGCTCAACGAAAAGCGCAAGGCGATCGTCGAGATCGAGATGCGCCACGAAGCGCCGGTCGTCGTGGTCGCCGACCGCAACCTCGAGACGCCGCACTTCGAAGTGAAGCGCCTGCGCAGCAGCGAAGTTGGCGAAGAGACGCGCCCGAGCTACGAGCGCATCACGCCGGTCACGCCGGTGCTGCCACCGCAGCCGGTGGAAGCGCCCACGGAGGGCGATGCGCCAGTCGTCACGGGCGTGCGTCCCGCTACGCCCGCGCCGGTGCGCGAGGACAAGCCGGACGAAGACGTGAAGCCGGCACCGGTCGCCGCGCCGACGCCCGTTGCCGCCGCCGTGCCGCAGCGCCAGGGATTCTTCGCACGATTGCTCAACATGTTCCGCGGCGATGCGCCGGCTGCTACGCCAGCGACGCCGGCCTCGGCGCGCGGCGCGCGTCCGGAACAGCAAAAACGCGACGATCGCGGGGGCCGTGACGGCAATCGCGATCGTGGTCGCAGCGATCGCGGCGGCCGTGGCGGCCAGTCGCAGCGCGGCGATCGCAACGATCGTGGCGGACGCGACGCGCGCAACGAACAGCGTGGCAAGCCCGCAGCAGGCGGCCAGCAATCGCGTCCGGCACAGGGCGCCAAGCCACAGCCGCAGGGCCAGCGCCCGCCGCAAGCGCAGGGTGGCAAGGCGGCGCAACCGGCCGGCGATCGCGACCGCAACAAGCAGCAGCGCCAGCAGCCGGCGGATGCCGCGCCGCGTACCGCCGCAGTTGCCGAAGCACCGCGCAGCAATGAACAGCAGCCGCGTCCCGCGACGACGCTCGAGCCGGGCGTAACCGCGTCCGAGGCGATTGCAGCGGCGATGGTGGCGGGAGCTGCGGCCGGCGCGCCGACTACCGGCGATGCCGCAGCAGCGGATGGCGCACGTGCGCGTCGCCGCGGCCGCCGCGGTGGTCGTCGTCGTCGTCGTGGCGAGCGTGGTGCCGAGGGCGCCACGACGGAAGCAGCCGCGCTCGCAGCGGCGTCCGGCCTGGACCTCGATGACGAGAATGGTGACGGCGAGGACGGTCCCGACGAGGCGATCCCCGGCGCGCCGCAGCCGCCCGCCGCGGATGCTGCGCCGCTGACTGCCCCGCAAGCGCAGCTCGATCTGCTGCCCTCGCCCGCCACGCCGGCCGAGCCGCGCGCACCACGCCCGCAGCCGCGTGGCGATGGTGCACGCCCGCAGCCGTCGCGACCCGCCATCGCCGAACCTGCCGCACCGGTGGAGCAGGCGACCGAACGGAATGAAGCCCCGCCGACCGTGGAATTGCCGATCCCGGTGATCCCGCGCGCGGAGGCAGCGGCGCCGGCCACGCCGGCCGTCGAAGCGACGCAGGTCATGCGCGCACCGATGCCGGCGACTCCAGCGGTCGAAGCGACGCAGGTCACGCCGGCACCGCTGCCGACGCCGCCCGCCGTCGAGGCAAATCCGGTCGTGGTGCGTACTCCGCAGCCGGTAGCGCCCGCTCCCGATATCACCGGAGTCATGCGTGCGCCGACGCCGCCGACACCAGCTGTCGAGGCGACGCAGGTCATGCGTGCACCGCTGCCGACGCCGCCCGCGGTCGATGCCACGCAGGTGATGCGTGCACCGATGCCGGTCGCGCCCGCTGCCGATGCCACGCAGGTCATGCGTGCGCCGATGGCTGCCGCGCCCGCCGCCGATGCCACGCAGGTCATGCGTGCACCGATGCCGGTCGCGCCCGCCGCCGACGCCACGCAGGTGATGCAGGCGCCGCGGCATCAGCCGATCACGAAGGAACTGCCGGTTGCGGCAGCGCCTGTGCACACGGCACCCCCGGTCGAAGACGCACCGCCGCTCGATCCGGCTCCGCCCGCCGCTGAGCCTGGGGAAGACGAGGCGCGCTGAGCGCCGCGTCGATCGATGCTTCACGTGCGCGCTTCGGCGCGCACGTGAGTTCGGCTCAAACCACCGTGCTGTCCAGCAGTCGGTGCTGCACCGCCAGGTGCGCGAGTGCGACGTCGTTCTCGATGCCCAGCTTCTCGAACACGCGGTACTTGTAGGTCGCGACCGTCTTCGGGCTCAGGCTCAGGCGTGCCGCGATGTCCTGCATGGAATCGCCACGCGCCAGTTTCACTGCGACTTCCAGCTCGCGCGCCGACAACAGCTCGAACGGCGAGTCGGGTGCGCGGCCCGGCAATGACGCGAGCGCGAGCGAGCGTGCGACGTCACTGCTGAGGTATTTGCCGCCACGCGCCACTTCGCGCACGGCATTCACGAGCTCGACCGCGGGACAGGCCTTCGTGACGTAACCGGCGGCGCCGGCTTCCAGCAGCTTGCGCGGGAACGGTTGTTCCTCGTGCGCCGTCACCACGATCACCCGCACGCCGGTATCGCCACGCACGAGCCGCTCGGTTGCTTCGAGGCCGCTGATACCGGGGAGATGCACGTCCATCAGCATCACATCGGGCTTGAGCGAGCGCGCGAGCGTCAACGCTTCCTCGCCGCTCGCGGCTTCCCCGACGATTTCCAGGTCGGCCTCGTTGGCGAGGATCATGCGGAAACCACTGCGAACGAGCGCGTGGTCGTCGACCAGAACGATGCGGATCATGGCTGTCCCCCGAGCCCCCCGGCCCGCCGGCATCCTAGCCCAGTGCACGATTCCTGCGCGAGTTTGCCCGCGGCGATGGCAGCGTGATAGGCAATTCGAGGCTGTTTTGGCGGTGCCGCGTGTCCCGGGACCCGGACAGTCGCGGGGTCGCAGCAGAGATTGCGCCGTCAGGACGACTCGCGAAGACATGGCATCGCGCGTCCCTGGCCACGACTAACTTTCCGTTAGTCAACGGATGGCGCAACAGGCATCGCCTGTTGCATCATCGCGCCCCGATGAGGACCGCCAGACGCACCGACCGACCGCGATGATCAGCCGACGCGCACCGCGGTTGCTCGCTCGCTTCTCGCCGGGCGAACGCTGGTTCCCGGACGACGTGATCGACGTCGTCGCGCACGGCGACGGTCGCCTGATTTCGGTCACCGTCACGCGCCGGCGCGCAGGCGAACCGCAGGTGCTGATCCGCGGGTTCGAAGCAGCACCGGCGACCGAATGCCTGCGCGAGATCTGTCGCTGGTTGCGCTCGATCGAGGCCGCCGCGGAACGTTCGCCCGATGCCGTGCTCGACTGGGCGGCCGACCTGGCGAAACGCATCGTCGACGCGGTCTACGGGGCCTGACGCGACAGGGTCAGCTGCAAGCCGCGATCGGACACCATCCGTCACCCGCAAGTGTCGACTGCATCACGCTTTCCCCTGCCCTGTCGCGGTATCCGGATGCGGTGTACGCACGCTTTGCCTGGCAACGCTTCACCCATCCGATCGGACACGAGACGCACCTTGCGTTGCTCGAGCCAGTCAAGGCGGTGCTCCGTGCGTGGGGCCTGCAGCGGCAGGGCGGTCGCAACTGGAAGATCGCGCCCTACGTCGAAGGCATCGACGGCGTGGAGGCCGAACTGCAACTGCGCGACGACGACAATGACGGCCTGCCCGGGTTGCACGGCATCGCGACGGAAGCGGGCTTCGACGTGTTCCTGTCGCACGAGCCGATCACGCCAGCCGCGGCGTGGATCGGCGCACCGCTGTCCCGGCGACATCCACCGGCGCGGCGCTGATCGCGCCACGCGCGCACCGGTTCAGAACACGCGCACGAACGGATGCACGTCGACGCGCTGCCACGCGCCCGCGACGAGATAGGGATCGGCGTCCGCCCAGGCGCGCGCCGCGGCCAGCGAATCGAACTCCGCGACGATCACGCTGCCGACGAAGCCGGCCTCGCCGGGGTCGGCCGCGTCGATCGCGGGCAGCGGACCGGCGAGCAGCAGGCGACCGGCATCGCGGAGCGCCTGCACGCGCGCGAGGTGTGCCGGTCGCTGCGCGCGACGCAGCGGCAACGAGCCGTCGGCGTCGTGTCCCTGGACGAGGTAGAACATGGCGCGCATTCTAGCTAACAGTGCGGCAGGGCTGGACTTGCGCGGCGCTTTCCCGATAGTCTTGGGCCCGTAATTCGCCGGCGGCCGCCCTGTTGCGGACTTGTACCAGCCCGACGCCGGCGCCAGTCGCGAACCGTCCAGCCGATAACGACGTGTGAGCACCACCCGCGCCCGGAAGGCGCCCGTGGTCCAAGCTCCGCCAAGCCGCACGCGTCCCTGACGGACAGCACGACAAGCGTGAACCGCACCGGCGCGTGCCGCCGGATCCGGGCGCGCATTGCGTTGCGGTCCGCCCGGCCGGCGCGGCAATCCACCGCCGTTCGCTTGTCGTCAGTCGCCAGCACCATCTAACGACGCAGGAAGGCGCAACGCGCCGAGCCCATGAGCAACCAGCCCGCGGACACAGGGTCCGCAGCCACCGTTTTCCACGTGCCGCCGCAGCAGCAGGAAATGCCGCTCGCGGTCGTGAGAGGACAGCCGTTCCTGGTGATGCCCCAGGACTTGTACATCCCGCCGGACGCGCTGGAGGTGATCCTCGATGCGTTCGAGGGGCCGCTCGACCTGCTGCTGTACCTGATCCGGCGCCAGAACCTCGACATCCTCGACATACCGATCGCGGAAATCACGCGCCAGTACGTCGAGTACATAGAACTGATGGCCGACCTGCGCCTGGAGCTCGCGGCCGAGTACCTGGTGATGGCCGCGATCCTGGCCGAGATCAAGTCGCGCCTGCTGCTGCCGCGCCCGCCGGGCGAGGCGAGCGACGAAGCCGACCCGCGTGCCGAGCTGGTACGGCGCCTGCAGGAATACGAACGCTTCAAGAAGGCAGCCGAGGACATCGATGCGCTCAAGCGCGTCGAGCGCGACACGCATATGGCGGCCGCGCACGTCCCCGACCGCAACGTGATCCGCCTGCCGCCACCCGTCGAGCTGCGCGAGCTGCTGCTCGCGTTGAAGGACGTGATGCAGCGTGCGGAGCTGTACGGGCACCACAACGTGCAGCGCGAAACGCTGTCCGTGCGCAGTCGCATGAGCGACGTTCTCAAGGCGCTCGAAGACCGCGAGTTCCACCCGTTCGCCATGCTGTTCACGGCCGAGGAAGGCCGCCTCGGCATCGTCGTCACGTTCCTCGCGATCCTCGAGTTGGCGAAGGAACAACTGCTCGAAATCCTGCAGAACGAACCGCTCGCCCCGATCTACGTCAAGACGCTGGCTGCGGCCGCGTAACCGAAGAAGCCTGATTCCTTGAAACTGATGGAAAACGCCACCGTAAAACGCATCGTCGAGGCCGCGATCCTCGCAGCCGGCCAACCGCTCTCCCTCGTGCAACTGCACGGTCTGTTCGGTGAAACCGAACCGGTCGCGAGCGAGGCCGTCGGCCAGGTGCTCGAGGAACTGCGCGCCGACTACGCCGACCGCGGCGTCGAGCTGGTCGAAGTCGCGAGCGGCTTCCGCTTCCAGGTCCGCAGTGACGTGCATGAATTCGTCGCGCGGCTGTGGACGGAGCGCCAGACGAAGTACTCGCGCGCACTGCTCGAAACACTTTCGCTCATCGCCTATCGGCAGCCGATCACGCGCGCCGAGATCGAACAGATCCGCGGCGTCGCGGTGTCCTCGAACATGGTGCGCACGCTGGAAGAGCGCGAATGGATCCGCGTTGTCGGCCATCGCGACGTGCCCGGCAAGCCGGCACTGTTCGGCACCACGCGCCAGTTCCTGGACTACTTCAACCTCAAGAGCCTCGACCAGTTGCCGCCGCTGGCGGAAATCCGCGACATCGAGGAGCTGGAACCGCAACTCGAGCTGCCCGAGCCCGGCAACTTCGACGCATCGCCCGCGGGCGATGGCGACGAGGATGGCGAGCGCCTCGCGTCGGCCGAACCCGCCAACGAGCCGATCGCGGCGAGCGCCGTGCTCGCCGACGACGACGAATCGCAACATGAACCCGAGCAAGGCGAAGCGCCGCGCGACGCGCGCGACGACGCGCCCGACGTGCACGGCGCGGCCGTGCTGGACGATCCGGAAGACCGCGCATGAATAACGAACGCAATCGCAGCAAGCTGTCACTGAACCGCGAAACGCGGGAAGGCCCGACCATCGAGGAGCGCCTGCACAAGGTGCTCGCCAACGCCGGCCTCGGTTCCCGCCGCCTGCTCGAGGAACGCATCGAAGCCGGCGAAGTGAAGCTCAACGCGTCGCCTGCGACCATCGGCTCGTCGGTGCGCGTCGGCGACCGCGTCGAGCTCGACGGCAAGGCCTTCATGGTCGTGGTGAGCGAGCCCGACGACGCCGAAGTGCTGATCTATCACAAGCCCGAAGGCGAAGTGACGACGAACGACGACCCCGAGGGCCGTCCGACCGTGCTCGAGAACCTTCCGCGACTGAAGGGCGCGCGCTGGGTTTCGGTCGGCCGCCTCGACATCAACACCACGGGCCTGCTGCTGCTCACCACCGACGGCGAGCTGGCCAACGCGCTCATGCACCCGAGCTCGGAAGTCGAGCGCGAGTACGTGTGCCGCATCCACGGTCCCGTCACGCCGGAAATCCTCGAGAACCTCAAGCGTGGCGTCGAGCTCGAAGATGGTCCCGCGCGCTTCGACGAGATCGCCACGATCAACATGGGCGACACGCATTCCTGGTTCCGCGTGGTGCTGCGCGAAGGCCGCAACCGCGAAGTCCGGCGCATGTGGGAATCGCAGGGGCTCGACGTGAGCCGCCTCAAGCGCATCCGCTACGGCGACATCGAGCTGCCGCGCCAGCTGCGCCGCGGCCATGTCGAACCGCTGTCGACCGAGGCGTATCGCGAGTTGCGCATCAAGCTCGGCCTCGGCGAAGTGCCGCAGGCGCTCACGCTCCAGCCGGTGATCGGCGTGCGCAAGGCGACGCGCCAGCCGACCGAGTTCAAACCCTCGCGCAAGGGCCACGATTCCTACAGCCACGGCCAGGCCGACGAGGCGCGTGAACTGCGCAAGTTCGACTTCGTGCGCGACGACACGCCCGCGCGCCGCGGTTCCGGCGCGCCGAAGCGCCGCCATGGCAAGGGCGCCGGCGCTGGCGCCGGCCCGTTCGCCGGTCCCGGCCGCGGTGCTCCGAAGGGCCCGCCGGGCTCGCGTCCGCCGCGTGGACGCGGCCCGCGCAGTGGCGGTGGCCCCGCTGGCCCCGGCGGCGCGGAACGCAACGGCAATTCGGCCGAGATCCGTTCTTGGTCGCCGGGCGGCCCGGGCAATGCGCCGGGTGGCGCACGGCGCGGCAAGCCGCGTCGCGGCGGCGGTGCGCCGGCCATGCCGTTCGGTTTCCCTTCCGATCACGCCTATGCCAAGCGCGAATCCGGCTACGGCCAGGGCGCGGGCCAGGGTCCGTCGCGTGGTCCGGGCGGTCCTGGTGGCGGTCGTGGTGCACCCGGCCGTCCCGGCGGGCGACCCGGCGGCCGACCGGGTGGTCCTGGCGGTCGCCCCGGTGGCGGTCCCGGCGGACGGCCCGGCGGTGACGCACGCGGCAACCAACCCGGCGGCAATCCGCGCGGCGCGCATCCCGGCGCCAATCGTGGTCCGCAGGCCGGCAATCGCGGACCGCAGGGCAATCGCGGTGGCGGTGGACCCGGCGGCGGCAATCGTGGCAACGCGCCCGGCGGTGCCAATCGCGGTCCGCGTCCCGGTGGCCCCGGCGGCGGCGCTGGACGCCGCGGACGTGGTCGCGGCGGTCCTGGTGGCGGCGGTGGTGGCGGTGGCGACGGCGGCGGCAACCGCTGACCATCGATCGCGCCCCGAAACGCGCTCCCCGCTGCAAGTGAAAAAGGCCGAGCTGATGCTCGGCCTTTTTCGTTCGGGCTTGCCTGATTTGCTCTAGTGCTCCGCTGGAGCGGAGTCGGTCCGTCGCCGAGTCAGAGTCGAACCCGGCGCGCTAACGCGATGCCGGGGGCATCGCGTGCGTCGGGTGAGGGTCTCTGACTCGGCGGGCGCAGCCTGCTTTTGCCACTGCGATTTCGCGCAGCGAAATCGCAGTGATTAGTCCAGGTCCAGCGACTCGCGCGTCTTGTCGCGACGGCGCGAATCCTTCGCGTCGTACTCCGACTCGCAGCCGTTCTGCAGGACCATCACGCACGAAAGATAATCGGTGATCTCGACCAGCGCCGCGCGGATCGCCTTGCCGGCAGGCGTGTTCTTCTGGTTGGCGAGCGCACCGCCGAAGCCGTTGCGCGAGACGCCGATCGCGACGCCGCCGCTCTTCGCCGTGCCTTCGATCGTGCGCACGAAGTCGATTTCGCCGGTCGTGGCGTTGATCACGCGCAGGTCGACCGCGAGGTAGGCCTTCGACGAGTTGCCGCCGAGCGAGATGCCCTTGAAGCTCACGCCGCCGCCCGTGCTCTGCGAGCCTTCCTCGTACGCGGTCACCGTGCCGGCGATCAGGTATTCGGCGCCCGTGAGCTTGCCGATCTTCGCGCCGGTGCCGGGAGCGACGCGGCCCGAAGCGGCCAGGTTCTGCTCTTCCATCACCGTCTGCAGCTTGGTGCGCTCGACGACCTTGAAGGAGCCCGTCGCGACCAGCTCGTTCGAGAGCATGCCCGACAGCTCCCAGCCGACGCCGCCGCTCCACCAGGCTGCGCCCGACTCGTTGAGGAATTCCGCGACGGCGACGACCGGCTTCGGTCCCGCAGCGCTCACGTCACCCGCGAAAACGACACTCACCAGCGCCAGGGCGCCTGCCAGAACTCGTTTCATTTGATCGAAACCCCTCGAATGTCAGTGTGGCCGCGTGACGCGACGCTCGCGTACGGCGGCGAAATGATACCAAACGTGTCACAACGGAAGCTGACGGATGGCATCCTGCCGCCGCGCGCCGACGCCGTGTTGTTCCCTGCCTCTTCCCGCGATACGCAAGCCACCCCGCGATCCGGACACGCCGTTGCCTGTGCTTTCGGCATGCGGACCAGATTTCTCCCCGACCTGCCGCGGCGGCGCCTTGCCGCGAGGGCAACACTTCCCCCACCCATCGCCGCGCCGCTTCGTCGCGTCCGGCATCGCGCGATGCGACCCGCGTCACGGTCGCGCAAGGCCGTCCGATTAGATTCCTCGCTCTACCCGAATCGCGGAGCGTCGATCGGGGAACAACGCAACCACCTGGGGGAAACACCGATGCGCAAGCTCCTGCTCACGATCTCGTTCGCGTTCGCCGCAGCACCGGTTGCTGCCGACGTGATCAGCGTGGCACCTCGTGACGTCGATGGCCTGGTTGCGGCCATCGAACAGGCGAACCGTTCGCCGGGCGAAGACATCATCGAGCTCGCACCCGGCAGCCTGTACGCATTGCGCACAGCCAGCGACGCCGACGGCACGCAGGCACTGCCCACGATCCGCAGCCGTATCCGGATCCTCGGGAACAAGGCGGAGATCCGCCGCTACTGCGACCAGCCGCTGCTGCTGCTGAGCATCGCGCCGGCCGGCTCGCTGCGGCTCGAACACCTCACGCTCGCGGAAGGTGCGCGCGGCGCGATCGTGAACCGCGGCGAAGTGGAGCTCTATCACGTGCGCGTGATGGACAACACGACAGTCGGCGCCGAATCCATCATCAGCAACTACGGCACGTTGCGGGCGCGTGATTCGGAGATCAGCTACAACCAGATCGCCGGCGCGCAACGCGACGCGGGCATCGTGCTCAACTACGGCCGACTCGACCTCGCCGGTTCCCTGCTCAGCGCCAACACCGTGAGCCGCCGCTATGGCTCGCTGGTCTCGGCGTCGGCGGTGCTCAACTACGGCGAAGCCGTGCTGCGCAACGTGCGCGTCACCGGCAACGCCGTCGACGACGGACTCGACGGCGAAGGCGCGGCGCAGCCGCTCGTGAACCTCGGCAACGGCGCACTGCACTCGTCGGGCCTGACGCTCAGCGACAATTTTCCGAGCGGAACGGATTAGCAAGAGCAGGGCCTAGGGCCTAGAGAAGAGCGAAACCCCGCGAGCTTGCGGGGTTTCGTTTTTTCAGACCCAGGAATTTCTCGCTGGCGCGCTCTTGCTCTTGTCCAGGCCCTAGGCCCTAGGCCCTAGTCCCTCGCTCGTATACCGCGCCGTCACGACGCAAGCGCATACTCCGGGATCAATCGCAGCCCCCGGAGAACCACGCGCCATGGCCATCCGCGCCTACGCCGCATCCGCCATCGCGGCGCCGCTGGCACCGTTCGAGTACGACCCGGGCCCGCTGCCGCCGGAGTGGCTGGAGATCGCCGTCGAGCATTGCGGCATCTGCCACTCCGACTTGTCGATGCTCGACAACGAATGGCGTCGCTCGAGCTACCCGTTCGTGCCCGGGCATGAAATCGTGGGCCGCGTGCTGGCGGTCGGCGAAGGTGCGAAACGCGTGCGCGTCGGCGATCGCGTCGGCGTCGGCTGGTATGCGTCGAGCTGCATGGCCTGCGAGTACTGCATCGCCGGCGACCAGCATTTCTGCCGCACGGCGCAGGAGCTGATCGTCGGTCGCCACGGCGGTTTCGCCGAGCGCGTGCGTTGCCACTGGGGTTGGGCCACGCCGCTGCCGGCCGCGCTCGATGCCGAGACTGCCGGGCCGCTGTTCTGCGGCGGCATCACGGTGTTTTCGCCGATCGTGGAGATGGGCATCCGGCCGACCGATCGCGTCGCGGTCGTCGGCATCGGTGGGCTGGGCCACCTGGCCGTGCAGTTCCTCTCGCACTGGGGCTGCGAAGTCACGGCGCTCACATCCAGCGTCGCAAAGCGCGACGAAGCACTCGCACTCGGCGCGCATGACGTCGTCGCGAGCAGCGACCCCGACGCACTCAAGCGCCACGCCGGGCGCTGGGACTTCATCCTGGTCACGGCCAACGTCACGTTGCCGTGGCAACAGATGCTCGCTGCGCTCGCGCCGCGCGGACGCCTGCATTTCGTCGGTGCCGTCCTCGAGCCGATACCGGTGGCAGCCTTCAGCCTGATCGGCGGGAGCAAGTCGATATCGGGCTCGCCGCTCGGGCGACCGGGGACGGTCGTCGACATGCTCGAGTTCTGCGCCCGCCACGACATCGCGCCGAAGGTCGAGCGTTTCGCCATGAGCCGGGTCAACGACGCGATCGAACACCTGCGCCACGGCAAGCCGCGCTACCGCATCGTGCTCGACAACGATTTCCGTTGAGCGGGAAGCCGGGAGCGGTAAGCGGGGAGCGGCAAACTCGGTCCGTGGGAGTGCATCGCGCACGCGGAAGTTGCTCTTGCCGCTGACCGCTTGCCGCTCTCCGCGCCCTGCCCCGGCAGGCCTTCGGATGGCACCCGCGACTTCACTTCAGCTTCCGCCCGTTTGTTAGCAAAACGTCTGGATTTTTTCTGCGGGCGACGATATCGTCGCCGCGACTGCTCGTGCAGTGGGGTGCGGGGAATCGTTGCAGGCCGGGGGGCCAACTACTACGTCTCGTCGCATTGTCCAGCTATGGCAGTGTCAGGAGCGGTCGCGTGCGACCGCGCTATCCGAAACGTGTTCGAGGCATACGCAATGAGCGATCAGCAGGTCGGCACCGTCAAGTGGTTCAACGACGAGAAGGGCTACGGCTTCATCAAGCGCGATAACGGTCCCGACGTGTTCGTGCACTTCCGCGCGATCATGTCGAACAGTCCCGGTCGCCGCTCCCTCGCCGAGGGCCAGAAGGTGCAGTTCCGCGTCGTGCAGGGCCAGAAGGGCCTGCAGGCGGAAAACGTGGTCGCGGTCTGACGCGAACCCGTTGATCGGCGCGCCACCCGCGCGCCGCACCCTTGCGATCGACTCACGCGTCCCTGGCCGGGGCGCGCCGGGGCAGGTCGCTCATTGGTCGCCCGCCGCCGTGTGCTCCGGACCTCCGTCCGTCGCTCCCGACGCGCTGGGCGACCCGTTCTTCTCTTGTCTTTCGCCACGCGGAATTTCGTCGCGGCCCGCGCGCGGGCGACCGACTCACCATTCGTATTCGCGCGTCGCACGCGGATCACCGCCGGCCGCGAACGTGCGCTCGACGAAGCGCATCCTGCCCTGCCCCATCGCCACATAGGTCGACGAACGCGTGCCGTAGCGCTCGGTCACGATGAACGGCGCCGACAGCGCGCGTTCCCAGTCCAGTCCCACGCCCGTGTCGGGCAGCGCCTCGTCCGGTGCCAGCGCGCGATCGGCGAGCAACGCGAGCACGCTGCGTTCCGGGTCCATCTGCGCCAGCGCTTCGCCGAGCCGGTCGCCGCTGCGCTCGACCTTGGGCCAGGGCGTATCGAGCAATGCATTCGACAGCACGTGCACGCCTGGTTCGATGCGACGCGGGCCCTGTGCATCGCGGCTGCCCGCGTACCACAGCTCTTCGCCGTCACCGAGCAGCAGGTTGAAACCGTTGTAGGCGTCGCGCAGCGTCCAGGCCTGCTGCGCGAATACTTCCGCCGGTTGCGTACCGGCGAGGAACGCGACGGGCAGTTCGCCACGCGAACGCGCGGCGGCGCGCGTGTCGCCGGGATCGCGGAAGTTGGTGACGGCCGCGAAGCGCCGCTCGCGCGTCACGCCGAGCCACGTGCCACCGGCGCGCATGTCGCGCCCCGCGAGCATGGCTGGTTCTTCCCACCACATGGCGGCCGCCGTGGGCCGCTCGTGGAACTCGTCGCGGTTCGCACCGAGCACGAGGTCCCAGGCCGGATGCGCACGCCACGCGAACGCCACGAGGCACATCGCGGTCAGCCGGCGACCAGCTGCGGCACGCTCATGTCATCGCATCTTGGAAGTCTGCAGCGTGAGCACGTTCGGCGGTGCGGCGAACGTGTCGTCGCGCGCCTGGTCCCAGAAGATCTTGAACACCGGGTGGTCGGACGTCCCGTCGACCAGGGCATTCGGCTTGACCCAGTGGTGCAGTGCCGCGAGCGAACGCACTTCCGTGGAGGAGATGCGGCGGATGACGTGCTCGGGCCCGATCTGTTCCGGATGGGTCAGGCCCGACGCGCAGAGCAGCTCCTTGAGCGCCTTGAGCGTGTTCTGCTGGAAGCCGTAGACGCGGGAGGCCTTGTCGGGCACGACGAGGGCGCGATAGCGCTTCGGGTCCTGCGTCGTCACGCCGGTCGGGCAGTGGCCCGTGTGGCACGCCTGCGCCTGGATGCAGCCGAGCGCGAACATGAAGCCGCGCGCGGAATTGCACCAGTCAGCGCCGAGCGCGCTGATGCGTGCGATGTCGAACGCCGTGATGATCTTGCCGCTGGCGCCGATCCGGATCTTGCCACGCAGGCCGACGCCCACGAGCGTGTTGTGCACGAGCAGGATCGCTTCGCGCAGCGGTGCGCCGATGTGGTCGGTGAACTCGAGCGGTGCGGCACCCGTGCCGCCCTCGCCGCCGTCGACCACGATGAAGTCCGGGAGGATGCCGGTCTTCACCATCGCCTTCGCGATGCCGAACCACTCCCACGGGTGGCCGATGGCCAGCTTGAAGCCGGTCGGCTTGCCGCCCGAAAGCTCACGCAACTTTGCGACGAATTCAAGCAGCCCGGCGGGCGTCGAAAATGCCGAATGGCTGGCTGGCGAGATGCAGTCGACGCCGATCGGCACGCCGCGCGCTAGCGAAATTTCCTTCGTCACCTTCGCGCCCGGCAGCACGCCGCCGTGGCCGGGCTTCGCGCCCTGCGACAGCTTGATCTCGATCATCTTCACCTGCGGCGACATCGCGTTCTCGCGGAATTTCTCCGCATTGAACGAACCGTCGTCGTTGCGGCAACCGAAGTAACCGGAACCGATTTCCCAGACGAGGTCGCCACCCGGCTCGCGGTGGAAGCGCGAGATCGAGCCTTCGCCGGTGTCGTGGTAGAAATTCCCGCGCCGCGCACCTTCGTTGAGGGCGAGGATCGCCGTCGGCGACAACGCGCCGTAGCTCATCGCCGAAATGTTGAACACGCTCGCCGAGTACGGCTGCGTGCACTGCGGGCCGCCGATGGAAATGCGGAAGTCGTGGCTGTCGACGTGCGCCGGCGCGATCGAGTGGTTCATCCACTCGTAGTGCGGCTCGTAGACGTTGAGCTGCGTACCGAACGGCCGCTTGTCGACCTGGCCCTTCGCACGCTGGTACGCGATCGAGCGCTGCGCGCGCGAGAACGGCAGCTCGTCGGTATCGGCCTCGAGGAAGTACTGGCGGATTTCCGGCCGGATCTCCTCGAGGAAGAAGCGGATGTGTGCGAGCACCGGGTAGTTGCGCCTGATCGACTGGCGATCCTGCGTGACGTCCCGGATGCCCACGATGGTGAGGAACCCGGCCGCGGCCGAGATCCACCACCAGGCCTGGCCGTAGTGCAGCGCGCCGAGCGCGGCGGTCGCGACGAACACGATTACGCACAGCGCGAACGCGAAATAACGCGTCGGAAGCATTGGATTCCCCGTCCCGAAGTTGCAAAGCGCCCGCCCCAAGCATAGCGGCCGGCACGGCCGCTGGGGCAGGCACGGCCGGCTTCACGCCGGCCCGCGCGGGCGGGAGTAAGCTCCTCGCCGCACACCCGGGAGGCCATCGCCATGCAGCCGATCTCCACCGTGCTCGTCGCCCTCGCATTCACCGTCCTGCCGGCGCTTGCCCCGGCCCAGGCACCCGCAGCGCCAGCGCCGATTGCCAGCCAGGAGACGAACTGGCCCGGCATCACGGCCGATCTCACCGAGTTCCGGCGCAAGGGCAACACGCTCACCGCGAAGCTGCGGCTGACCGCAACCAGCAAGTCGGAGTACGCGGTCGACTACAAGGAGGTGTCGCTGGTCGACGCCGCGGCCGGGAAGAAGTACGAAGTGCTGAAGGACGACAAGGGAACCTACCTCGCCGCGACGCGGCCGGGCTGGCCCGAGAAGATCTACGGCGAGCTCGCCGCCGGACAGAGCGTGCTCCTCTGGATGAAATTCCCGGCGCCACCGGCCGACGTGAAGACCATCTCGCTCACCTTGCCGAGCATGGCGCCGTTCGACGACGTCGCGATCCAGGATTGATCGCGGCCGTGGTCGTGCACGGCCGGCGCTCCATCGGCGCGCTTTTCGCGTTTGCCGCCGCTTGCATGCTGGCGACGGCATCGCTCGCGGCGGACGAGCCGCCCTACTCCGATCCCTGGTCGCCAGAGACCGAAGCCGCCGCGGAAGCGGCGGTTGCTGCGCTGGGCGCACAGCGCGCGCACAACATCGTCGCGACGACGCTCGGCATCGTGGGACTGGACCTGTCGCTCGGCGGCGGGCCGCGCGCGATCAAGGCCAGCGTCACCGACCTGAAGCAGGCAATGGCCGACCTCGGCGCCGAGGAGTCGGCGCTCGAAGTGCGCATCGAGCTGCCGTCCGACGTGCTGTTCGACGTCGACAAGGCCGACATCCGCCCCGACGCCGCGCAGGCGCTCGCGCACCTCGGCACGGTGGTGCGCAGCTACACCGGTCCCGTGCGCCTCATCGGCCACACCGACAGCGACGGCAGCGACGCGCACAACCTCGACCTCTCGCAACGTCGTGCCGACTCGGTGAAGGCCTGGCTCGTCGCGAAGGAAACGATCGGAGCCGCGCGCATCGCGACCGAGGCGAAGGGCGAAACCCGACCCGTCGCGCCGAACGACGCGCCGGCGAACAAGCAGAAGAACCGGCGCGTCGAGGTGGTGGTGCGGAAGAGCGAGGGCTGAGGGCCGCGCAAAAGCCTCTCGGCTCGAAGCACCGGCCTTACTGCTGCGGCCGGTCCACCGAAATGAACGGCACCACGCCCGAGTTGACGCTCGGCAGCACGCCATTCCACTTCTCGATCGCGCGGATCTGCGCTTCGACGCGGCGCAGCTCGATCAGCTCCGGCGTCAGTGCCTCACGCTGGATCTTCAGCGACTCGGCCTGCGCGGCTGCGCCCAGCTTGACCGATTCGGCCTCGGCGCGCGCCTGCGCGATGCGCTGCTCGGCTTCCACCTTGATGCGATCGAGGTCGCGCTCGGCCTTGAGTTTCTGCTGCTCGGCTACGGTCTTCGC
>Ga0190274_10001008_pt1 | contig 16480 bp, 12 predicted proteins | sample Popmic531T_FD_133002 | JGI IMG/M metagenome (GOLD analysis project Ga0190274, IMG submission 133002) | Populus adjacent soil microbial communities from riparian zone of Yellowstone River, Montana, USA - 531 T | ecosystem: Environmental > Terrestrial > Soil > Riparian zone | place: USA: Montana...
CCTCCAGCTGCTGCATGCGATCGCTCAGTGTCGATGGGGACAGGCCCAGTTCCGTCGCGGCACGGCGAAAGCTGCGGTGGCGTGCAATCACTGCGAACAGCCGCAGCGCATTGAGATCGGTCATTGTCGGGTCCTGCCGGACAGGCCATCCGGGCAGCACTAGATTATCCGCCTGCTGTTTTGGTGTCATGCCACCGGTCCTACCGATACGGAGATGCCGCGGATGACCAAGCCTGTCAGCAAGACCAGGAAGCTCGGCTCGACGGGACCGGACGTGTCGGCGATCGGCCTCGGCTGCATGGGGATGTCGGGCATGTACGGCGACTCCGATGAAAAGGAGAGCATCGCCACCATTCACGCGGCCTTCGAGCGAGGCATCAACTTGCTCGACACCGGCGACTTTTACGGGATGGGGCACAACGAGCTGCTCATCGGGCGCGCGCTTCGCGAGCACCGCGACAAGGCGCTGCTCTCCGTGAAGTTCGGCGCGCTCCGGGGGCCCGACGGAAGTTGGCTCGGTGTCGATACGCGCCCCGTCGCGGTCAAGAATTTCCTCACCCACACGCTCACTCGGCTCGGCGTCGATCACGTGGACATCTATCGACCCAGCCGTCTCGACCCCAAGGTGCCCATCGAGGACACCGTTGGCGCCATCGCCGATCTGGTCAAAGGCGGCTACGTACGCGCCATCGGTCTCTCGGAGGTAGGCGTCGACACCATCCGGCGCGCGCATGCCGTGCACCCGGTCGTCGATCTGCAGATCGAATATTCGATCGTCAGCCGCGGTCCAGAAGAGCGTATCTTTCCGGCCCTCGAAGGCCTCGGTATCGGCGTCACGGCGTACGGCGTGCTTTCGCGCGGGCTCTTGAGCGGCTGGAAGCCCGGCCGAAAAGGGGATTTTCGCTCGAACCTCCCGCGGTTCAGCGGTCAAAACGCCGAGCACAACGCGAAGATCGTGACCACGCTCGCCAAGCTGGCCGCCGCGAGGAGCGCGACGCCGACGCAGCTCGCCCTCGCGTGGGTACTCGCCAAGAACAAGAATATCGTACCCGTCATGGGTGCACGCACGCGGACCCAGCTCACCGAAACTTTAGGAGCACTCGCCGTCGAGCTTGGCCAAAGCGATGTCGCCGAGATAGAGAAGGCCATTCCCGCCTCGGCCATCGCCGGCACGCGCTACGACGAGCACCAAATGCGAATGCTGGACAGCGAACGCTAGAACTCCCATGTCGATTCATTTCTCGCACACCATCGACGTCGGGCACGAACCGAAGCAGGTGTTTGCCGTTCTCGACGACTTCAGCCAGACCCCCAAATGGCTGGACCGGTGCACCGGTATCGAGAAACTGACGTCCGGCCCCAACGCCGTCGGCACCAAGCTGCGCTACGCCTACCGGGAGGGAGGGCGCTCCGGAACGATGGACGGCGAGATCGTGGCGCGAATCGACGGCGAGCGACTCACCTTCCGCTACCAGGACAAGATGATGGAGGTCTCGGTCGATTTCCATGTGACCGGCGCCGCCGCCGGTTCACGCTTGACCCACACCATCGACATAACGCCCAAGAACTTCCTTGCGCGGATGTTCGGGCCCTTCATCCGCCGAGGGCTCCCCAAGCAGACCATGACGGCCATGGATCGGCTACGCACTTTGCTCGACCAGACCTGACGGGGCTCTTCCGTGGAGGCTACTTCGACGATCGATCTGGCAGCGAGAAACTGACAGCATCGTACTAGCTCGTCTACGATGACCGACGGCGCAGTATCCTCGGCCTGCGCATGAAAGAGCAAATGCGGGTACCGCTGATCGTCGCCGTGCAGCTGGAGGAACCGTGAGGTCAATCGGACGTCGCCATGCCGCTCGCGAAGTACGAGCTTCGAGACGATGGGCCGCTGCCCTCGCCGTCGTGGCGGTGCTCGCCGTGCCGTGTCCCGCTATCGCCGAGCCCGAGACGCCCGCTAAAGCCGACCCCAAAGCCGAGCCCGAGACGCCCGCTAAAGCCGAGTCCGAGACGCCCGCTAAAGCCGAACCCGAGACGCCCGCTAAAGCCGACCCCAAAGCCGACCCCAAGACGGGCGGAGAAGAGCCGAGCGAGCAACGCATCAAGTTTGGCGCCGACCCCGTCGGCGATGGTGCGTTGCTGCTCGGCGCTCTTGGCTTCGCTAGCCTCAGCGAGGCCTTCCTCTCGACCGGCGAGCTGAGGCCGCAGCAAATCGACGCCACGTTCGATACCAAGAACCTGCTCCCCCTCGATCACGCGGCCGTGCAACAAACCGTGGACCCCAAGGCCGACCCCCGTTCTACCGCCGGCGTTTACATCGCCTTTGGATTCGCCGCGGTCGACTCGGTCTTGAGCGGGTTTCGCTATGGGCGTGAAGCAGCGATCGTCGACGCCATCATGTACAGCGAGGCCGTCGTGATCAGCTGGGGGCTCACCAACATGGTCAAGGTCGCTTTTCGGCGTCCGCGACCCATCGCTTACATCGAACGCGAGCACGCGATCGAGGCGGGTCAAGATCCAGCGACCTACAACAACACGTCGACGGACAGCGCGCTGTCGTTTTACTCCGGTCATACTGCCTTTACGGCCACCATCTCCGCCTCGGCGACGTACCTGGCGTTCGCGCGTTCGCCGCACACGGCGCGCCCCTGGATCACCCTGGCTGGCGGCGTCGTCCTCACGACCTTCGTCGGCGTGGAACGTGTCCGCTCGGGGGCGCACTTCCCGACCGACGTCATTGCCGGCGCCCTGGCCGGAGCTGGCATCGGCATGCTCGTCGTTCACCTGCACCGGCAAGAGGCCACGAGGCCGCCGGTTTGGGTGGGGGCCATGCCGCTCGAGGGTGGAGGCGGCCTCACGTTGGGCGGCCTTTTCTGAAAGGAGATCGACAACCCATGAGCGACATGGCCACATCTCCCAAGCAGCGCCCGCGCTGTTCGGTCTACATCGCCGTAAGTTTGGACGGTTACATCGCTCGCACCGACGGCGGGCTCGATTGGTTGTCAATCGTCGAACGGCCCGGTGAGGATTACGGCTACAAAGTCTTTTTCGACAGCGTCGACGCGCTCGTCATCGGTCGAAAAACGTACGACACGGTGCTCGCTTTCGAAAAATGGCCGTACGAAGAAAAGCGCTGCATCGTCGCGACCCGCTCGCCGCCCGCCTCGCGTCACGGCGAGACGTTCCACACGGGCTCGTTGTCGTCGCTGCTCGATCGCTTGGGCAGCGAGGGCCTGCGGCGCGTGTACGTCGACGGCGGCGCGCTCATTCGCAGCTTTCTCGCGGAAGAACTGGTCGACGACGTGACCCTCTCGGTGATTCCGGTGTTGCTCGGTGCGGGGATCCCTCTCTTCGGTGGCGTCGAGCGGCGCATGTCGTTCGTCGCCTGTCGATCGTTTCCGAGCGGACTCGTGCAGCTCAACTACAACGTCGAGCGCCCGCGCGGCGCGTGACGGCAGGGCGGGCGCCACGTGGTATACGTCGACGCAATGAAACGCGTGGAATCGATTGCCATCGTCGGCGGAGGGTCTGCGGGCTGGATGGCCGCCGCCTACCTCAGCAAAGTGCTGATCGATGTGAAGGTTACGCTCGTCGAGTCGGCTAAAATTCCGACCGTCGGCGTCGGCGAAGCAACGACGCCCATGATCCACAATTTCTTGAACGAGCTTGGGTTCACCTCGCCCGATCAATGGATGCCGGATTGCGATGCGACCTACAAGACCGGCATTTTCTTCGAGAACTGGTTCGAAAAGGGCGACTCCTATTGGCACCCCTTCGAGCTTCTCGACTATGTCGACGACCAGACGCACATCGGACACTGCTGGCTCTCCAAACACGCGGCCGAAGGCGGAGGCTACCGCGATCGCCACTCTTTCTCCGACCAGTACTTCTGCTCGACGACGGTCAACGTCGCCAACAACCGCATGCCGCTCTACGCCAACTTGCTCGCGTACCATTTCGACGCGGCCAAATTCGGCAAGCTGCTTCGAGCCGTCTCGCCGCGTGTTCACCACGTCGTCGACGAGGTGCTCGACGTTCCCGTCGACGAACAAGGCAACATCGCCGCCCTCGTCACCGCCGCGAACGGCCGGATCGAAGCCGATCTCTATATCGATTGCACCGGCTTTCGCCGCCAGCTCATCGGAAAAGCCGATCCTACGCAAAAATTCGAGTCGTGGTCGAAGGCCCTCTTCAACGACCGCGCCTTCGTGGTGCGCATTCCTTATGGCGAGAAGGTGAACCTCGAAGAGCGGATGCACCCCTACGTCAAGGCGTCGGCGCAATCGGCCGGCTGGGTGTGGTCGATTCCGCTCTTCGATCGGATGAGCCATGGCTATGTCTACTCCAGCCAATTTTTGTCCGACGCCGATGCCGAGCGGGAATTGGAACAATATTGCGGGCCCGAGTTCCACAAGAGCGCCGTCAAGATGCAGGTCCGCTTCCAGACCGGGAAGCTCCCGCATCTGTGGGCCAAGAACTGCGTCGCCATCGGCCTGGCGGGCGGCTTCGTCGAGCCGCTCGAGTCGAGCGGGCTCGCCATTACGCAGGTGGGCATCGATTGGCTCGCGTCGATGCTCGACGCGCGATATTACGACGAACGTATCGTCAATCGATACAACATGCATCTCGACAAGTTTTATCTCGACATCATCCACTTCATCACGGCGCACTACTGCCACACGAGCCGCGAAGACACGCCGTACTGGAAGGCGGTGAAGAACGACACGTACATCGACCCGGCGCTCCAGCAACGGCTCGACGTCTTCAAGCGCCTTTTGCCGACGGGCGGCACCAAAGGTACGCGTGAAACGGGCGCCGCCTTCCGCGATCTGAGCTGGTTTTGCGTGCTGCTCGGCATGAACTTCAAATTCGACGTGCCCAAGCCGAGCGAAGCCGCGCTGGCCTCCGCCGAGACGCTGGTGCGCGAAAAGCGCAAGCGCACCAAAGAGCTCCTCACGCAGGTGCCGAATCACTGGGCACATTTGAGCCGCGCGATTTACAAGCGGCCTGCGTAAGCGCCCAAGCCGAGAATCGTCGCCGGCGCGGCCCGGCGCTACTCTCCGGCCCCGGCGTCGGACGGCGCCGTCGGCAATGACTGCTCGGGCGGCTGCGCGTTCCCCTGGCCGGCGGTGCTAGGGTTTCGGCAGCATCAAGCGCGAGCTCGCTGCGAGGACGATGGCGTCTTCGATGACGCCTTTGGGGACGTCGAAGCGGCTGCGCCAAGTGATGCCGTTGTCGAGGCCGATTTCGCTCGTGAAGAGGATCGGCGTCTTGCCGCGGTTGGGCGTCGATTCGAGCATCGTACGCGCCTCGGTGGCGGGGCGTGACGCATCGGCGTCGAGTGACAGGCGGGCGGCGCTGCCGGCGATCGATTCGAGGAACGACTGCAGCGTCGTGAAGCTCGCCGCGGTGAATTTGCCGTCTTTCATGGCCGCGAGATCGGCACGGTTGGCGAGCTTGCCGTTGAGTGGAGCCGCCTCGGTGGCAGCGACGACGGTCTTGACGAGCTGCGCCTTGTCGCTGCCCAGGATGACCCAAGTCCGTGCGCTTTCGGGGACGACGAGGACCTGCAACTTGGCAGGGGGCAGTGGTTTCGCGGGCGGCTTTTTGTTGCCGGTCGTCCGCAGGGGGTCGCGCGTCAGCGCGAGCTCGAACCCGAGCGACCCTTTGGGCAGCTCTTTGGGGGCAGCCGCTGGTTTGAAGGTGAAGCCGGAGGGGATGGACGCGGCGCTCTCGTTCTCGTTTTCGCCGGACATGAGGGCGGCGAGTTTGCTGCGAAGGGCCGCTTGCAGCTTGGGCCGGCTCACGGCGGCCGCGAGGTTCTTGACGAGCTCCGCGGTTTGGTTGGGCGCGGCGACGCCGACCAAATACCAGCCGAACCCGTCGATGGCTTTTTGCAGCGGATCGGCGGGTGCGGCAGGGGCGCCCTTTGCAGCGGGCTTGGGGCCCGCCTCGTGCTCGAAGCGGCCTCCCGCGGCGACCCACGCCGAGTCGTTCACGTACTTGTCGTCGAAGAGCGCGGCGAGCGGGGCGCGGTCGGCCGGCGCGAGACCCTCGTGGGCAAGAAATCCGTCGAGCAATTCGCCGAGGGTGTGTCGAATGGCGTCGAAGCGGTTGTGATCGGGCGGGAAGGTGTAGCCTGCGCTCGTCGCCGTGGCCGGCAAAGACCAGAACATGGCCGGCGGCGCGGCCGCCCGCGCTGCTTGCGTGGTCAGCGTGCCGGCCGTCCATGATTGCTGCCCTTTCAGGTGCATCGTGACGCTGGCACTGGCGCGTTCGGGGGCGAGGGTGAGATCGATCTTCAGCGTATCGAGATCGCCGAGGAGCGCGCGAAGCTCGTCGCTGATACCCGTCGCCGTCGTTCCGAGCGCACGATCGAAGGTAGGCTCGCCGAGCTCGAGCTTGCGCCGGACGAGCGCGGCCCCCACGTTGAGCCCTTGGTTGATGAGGGGTGCATAGATGTCGAGCACCGGCGGGGCGTGGAGCTCGAAATGGATGTCGGCGGAGCCGAGATCTCGTTCCGGCAGTGTGCGCGCCAAATATCCGCGCAACGTATCGACGTCGTGGTCGCGCCTCCCGCACAGAAATCGCCCGGGTGAAGGTCCTCGAGCTGACACGAGCAAGCACGAAGGCCGGTCGGACTTTTTCTTGCCCTGGCGAAGGCTCACGCGAAATTCGCCGGGGCGCACCTCGGTCACCGCGCCCATCGATTGAAAGGCGCGCCGTGCGGCATCGACGGACTGCACGCCGACGCTTACCGCCATGAGGGGCATTTCGGTGGTCGCTTTGGGATCGATGGCCACTACGGCGTCGACGGGCGCGTCGAAGGCGAGGGCGCTGGCGATCGCGCTGTCGAGGATTTGCGCCGCCACATCGGCGCCCACGAGGCGAATACCCGTCCAGCGGTACACCGTTTCGAGGGTGGTGTTGGGGTTGCGCCAGCGCACGAGACCGACCAGATGGCTCGGCTCGCCGGGGTCGGCGATTTCGGATGTTGCGATGGCGGGCTGGGTCGCGACGGAAGCAGCGGGAGCTGCGGACGGCGGTGGGGGGGGCGCGCCGCCGCATCCGAAGGACAGCGCGATCGCCGCGCCCGAAAGAAAGGTGCGGCGTGCCGCGGGCCCGATACCAAGCATTTGGATCATCGGACCAATCTATACGGGTTCTGGCTGCGTGCCCACGCGCGTCGACGGAGGGCCTAGGTGGCCGCCTCGGTCGAACCGGCCGATGGTCATCGGGTAGGGCGAAGAACTGACAGCGTCGTTATCCCGCCGACAAAAGATGGACGCCGAACGAGAGCGCCGACTTCGCGAGGCGCGCGCGCGACAGTTTTCGGCCGGCAAAATGCTCGAGGCCCATGGCAAAAAAGTCGGGCGTGCGGAGGACGAAACGCTCGATGAGTGCGCGGTATGGACCGAAGTAGTAGGGAATGGTGCGCGCGCGGACTCGGAGCTCGAAGCCGACGCGCGAAGCGTTCAAGCGTTGCGAAAAATCGTGGAAGGCGAAGTCGGAGGTGGCCAGCTTCTCGGCGAGGTAACGACCGGCGAAAGCGCCATAGCCGATCGCCTGGGCGATGCCTTCCCCGGTGAGCCCGTCGATGCCCGCAGCTTCGCCGACGAGCATGACCCGGTGCGCGGCGTACGGCGTGTGCCGCTCGAAGCCGCGTTCGGCGAAACGCTTGATGCGATATCGGCCAATATCGAGTCCGCGCGCGGCGAGCCGTTCGGCGAGCACGTCTTGCACGTCGCGGGTGCAGCCGCTGGCGCTCGCCCGGGCAACGTCTTCGCGCGGGCTCGCGACGTCTTCACCTGGCCCCGTTTTCAGTTGGTAGACGCCGCGGCAGACGAGCGCCTTTCCGTCGACGAGCGTCGGGAAATCCCAGGCGTAGCCGGGGAGCGCCTGGTCGCTGGCGTCGAAATGCAGCATGTTGCGCGACGGATCTCCGGGCACCTCTTCCGTGTCGAGCTCGATGACCTGGGCGCGCAGTCGCCCCATGGGGAGCCACATGGCGCGTCGCACGAAGCTTCCGACGCCGTCGGCGCCCACCACCGAATGGGCGCGAAAACTGCCGGCCGTGCTTTCCACGACGACCTGGTGCGTCTCGGTGTGAATGCCCGTGACGCGCGCGCCCTCGTGAATGCGCACCCCGCGCGCCATAGCCACGCGGGCCAGGGCGTGGTCGTATTCGATCCGCCGCACGACGCGCCCGATGGCGTGGCCCTGCGCCGTGAGGGTGCCTCCGGCGAGATTGAGCGACATGCCGTCGACCAGGACCGACGGCACGTCGACTGTGATTCCGATTTGAGCGAGGAGCTGATCGGCGCGAGCACCAATGCCGCCCGCGCAAAATTTGTCGCGGGGGTAGCGCTCTTTCTCGAGGACCACCACCCGTCCAGCGAGCGCCGGGCCAGCGTGACACAAGAACAGCGCAGTCGCGAGGCCAGCGGGGCCACCGCCGACGATCACGACGTCGGCTTCGCTGTCCCCCGTCCGCGGGCGATCGTCAGCTGTCGGCAACGATGACCCGGTTGCGCCCTTCGTGTTTGGCGCGATAGAGCGCGGTGTCGGCCTTGGCGACGAGCTCGCTTTCGTTGGCGACCGGGACTTCGGTGGTTGCCACTCCGAGCGAGGCGGTGACCACGGGCAGGCCTAGATCGGCCTTGCCCGTCGTCTTCTCGGTGATGGCGTGACGAATGCGTTCGGCCACCATCTGCGCGGCTGCCGCGCTGGTTTCCGGGGCCAGCACGATGAACTCTTCGCCTCCGAAGCGGGCGACCAGATCGGTCGTGCGGATCGATTCTCGGATCGCCGCCGCCACTTCGATCAGGACTTTGTCTCCGATCTGGTGTCCGTAGGTGTCGTTCACGGACTTGAAATTGTCGATGTCCACCAAGATGCAAGCCAAAGGGTGCTTGTAGCGGCGCTCGCGCTGAAATTCGTGGGCGAGCCGGTTTTCGACCGCCCGCCGGTTGGCGACCTGGGTGAGCGGGTCGATGGTAGCGAGCTCGGCCAGGTGCCTGTTCACGCGTTCGAGCTCGTCGGCCAGCCGCTTGATACGGATCATCGACGACATGCGGATCTGCAGCTCGAGCGCATTGACCGGCTTGCTCAGAAATTCGTCGGCGCCCGCGGACAGGCCGCGCCTTTTGGAGTCGATGTCTTCGAGCGCGGTCAAGAGAATGATGGGCACGAAAGGGGAGGCGCGTTTGAACATTTGCGCCAGCTTGTAACCGTCGACGTGGGGCATCATGACGTCGAGCAAGACCAGATCGGGCTGCGCCTCTTTGTGCAAGCGAAGTGCGTCGGACAGCTGTTGCGCCGTGAAAGGCTCGGCCTCCCACTCGCTCACCACCTTGGCAAGGTGCGAGCATTGGAGCGGGTCGTCGTCGACGATGAGCACTCGTGCATGGCGCAGCGAATCCGCTAGATGGTCCGATGCCGCGCTCCGCGTAGCCACTCTCGTCAGGCTATCGAAGGTGGGGGGGCGTGACAAACGGACTCGGCTCGACTGAGTCGATCGACCGGCATCACCCTTGTCACCTAGCCACGGAGAGGCGGGTGCCCCGTGACCCTGACGCCCTTGCTGGTTTTCCCATCGAGTTTCGCCTGTGCACTTCGCTTCGTAAGTCTCCGTGGACTCCGTCCACTCCGTCACGGTCAGGCGCTCGAGCTTACGTATGGCCGCTACGATGATCCATCTGGCGGTGAGAATCTGACGGAGTAGTGCTATGGACGCACCGTGTTTCCGGCGACGATTTTCGATTTCAACGGCGTTTTGGTGGACGACGAAGAGGTCCACCGCGATGCATTTCGCGACGTGCTCGGTCCTCTCGGAGTCACGTTCAGCGATGAAACGTACGTAGAGCGGTATCTCGGATTCGACGACATTGGCGCCATTCGTGCTATGTTGGCCGACGCTGGTCGCGCCGCGGGGGACGACGAAGTGCAGGCGCTCGCCGATCGAAAGCGCCCTTTTTACATGCGCCGCGCCGAAGCGGGGCTCGTCGTTTTCGAGGGCGCAACCGACGTCGTGAAACAGCGCGCCGCCAAGGGGCCGGTCGCCATCGTGTCCGGCGCACTGCGCGACGAGATCGCCTTCGCGCTCCGGCGTATGGGGCTCGAGGGGTGCGTGGGAACGGTCATCAGCGCCGAGGACACCCCGCGCTGCAAGCCCGATCCGATGGGGTACGAGCTGGGTATCGCCGCCCTCGCCGCCAGCATCGGGCCCGAGGCGGCGCGCCGAGCGGTGGTCATCGAAGACTCACTCGCCGGCATCGAATCAGCGAAAGCGGCGGGCCTCACCTGCGTTGCAGTCGCCCACTCTTATCCCGAGGCGCGTTTGCGCGAGGCCGGGGCCGATGCCGTTGTGCCGCGCATCGCCGATGTCGACGAAGCACTGCTCGGGGAGCTTCACTGCGGTAAGGGCGCGCATGGCTAGGTGGGCGCGGGCCGCGGCGCTGGCGCTTTTGGCTTCGGGCACCGCGGGCGCCGCCCCTTGGGATTTGAAGACGCCCGTGCGCGGCGTCACCGTGGGTCCCATCGAGAGTGCGCTACACCCGGGCAAGGGATACGGATCGCCGGCTTCGGCGCGCACGATGAACGAGCTCTCGCGCATCGGAGCCACCTGGGTGAGCCTCACGCCCTACGGTCGCGTGTTCGATCTCGCGCCGAGCGGTATCGATTGGAGCTTCGAAGCGCGCTTCGATGACAATCGTGCCGCCGTGCTTTCCGCCATGCGCCAGGCTCACGCGCGCGGTCTGCGGGTGTTGCTCGTCCCTCACATCTGGGTCGAAAGTGGCAAGTGGCGCGGTCAGATCGACCCCGGCAACGACGAGGCGTGGCAGGCCTGGGCCGCCGCCTATCGCGCGTACTTGCTTGCCTGGGCCGAAGTTGCGCGGGAAGGGGGCGCCGACATGCTCAGCGTGGGCGTGGAGCTCGGAAGCTGGCTCACGGGCCCGCGCGCGCCGAGTTTTTTGCCGATCATCGCCGATGTGCGGCGCGCGTATTCGGGCCCGCTCACGTATTCGGCCAACTGGGATGACGTCGATCACACCTCTATTTGGGGGGCGCTCGACGTTGTGGGCATCAATGCATTTTATCCGCTCGCCGAGCGCCCTGGCGCCACGGCCGTCGAACTGATGGACGGAGGGCGCCGCGTTGCGGAGCGTGTACGGCGGCTGGCCGCGACTTGGCAAAAGCCGGTCGTCTTCACCGAGCTCGGCTACACGACGCGCAGGGACCCTGCGCTAAGACCATGGGAGTGGCCCGACGGCATGAAGGCCGTGCACGTCGACGAGCGCGCACAGGCCGACGCCTACCTCGGCCTGCTCGCGCCGCTTCTCGACGAGCCGCATTTTCTCGGCTTCTTCGTATGGCGCATGTACGCCGACCCCGACGACGTCTCGCAGGAAGCGGAATGGGGTTTTTCCCCGCGCGGCAAGCTTGCCGAGCTCGTGCTCCGCGATGCGTTCACGGCGTGCTGGGCGGCAGACGGCCCCCGCCTTCCGGGCGACGTGCTGGCGCGTTTTGCGGCCGACGTGCCCGGTTCCAACTAGCGCTCTGCTGAACTGGGAGGATTCACCGGCAGCACCAAACTCACCCGTCGCGGGGACCTCCCCATTCAGGAGAGGGTTAGTTCGCGCGTGAAAGAAGGTCGTGCGCTTGCTGGCGCACCGACGGTGTCGTGGCGTTGGCGGCCAGATCGGCAATGACGGGTTTGACTTCGTTCTGTCGTCCGTTCGCCGTCCACCACGCGGCGCGCGCGAGCCGTGCAGTTTCTCGCGTCGCAAGGTCGGAGCGTTTTCCGAGCTCGGCAAAAGCCGTGTCGGCGCCCTTGAAGTCCTTGGAAGAGAGATTCTTCGCGGCCGACGCCCATTGCTGGTCGACGGTGGGATCGGTCGAGGCCGGGATCTCGATATCGATGACGGGCAGGCGTCGCGCCTGAACGGCGGCCGGCTCTTTCGCGGCGGTGTCGGCGCCTTGCACGGCCGGAGCTGCGGCGCCCTCCTCCCCAGCGACTTTTTCACCACTGGGTGCCGCCTGTTCAGCAGGAGGGGCGGCGGGCTCGGCCGCGGCTATTTCGGCGGTAGCTGCGTTTTCGGGTGCCGCGGCCTGTGGCTCTTGCCGCGCAGGGGGCATGGCTATCGACGCTACGACCTGGTGCGGCACGTTGAGCGTCCCCTCAGCGGCCATCACCTTGCCAGGCGCGGCGAGGGCTTTGGCGCCCACGACCGCCGTAAGGACGGCAGCTGCGCCCACCACGCCCCCGACAATGCGTCGCAGGCGGGCGCGCCGTTCGATCTGCGCCGGGGTCAACGTCACCGCTTCCGGGCCATTGTCGAGCTCGTGCTCGGCACTGAGGTCCATGGCCGCGGGCGGGAGCGACGAGTGGGCCTCTTCGCCTCGTGCGAAAAAGTCGTCCTCGGCAGACTCCGTCGGAACGACGGCGAATTCGTCGGCATGATCGGCGACTACGGATTTCGCCGGGTCTTGCGCGGTTGCCTTGACGCCGTTGCTGTCGCCCTTGGTCGACTGTTTCGATCGCGACGGCGCACTCGCAGCACGGTCGCGCGCGGTAATCGACTGCTGTTGAGAACCTTTGCTCATGCCTCGGGTCGTCCCTTCATGGAAGCCCCATTCGACGGGCACTTATACTGTAGGCGGCCGGTCGCGAAACCGATCACGTCACGTGAATTCCTGAACGCTAGAACGGGTAGAAGCCATAGGAGAACACTTGAATAGTTGCGGGCCCCCTGAGCAGCCTTCGGTCCGCCGAATCGCCCACAATAAGGTGCCCCGCCTCGTGCGCCCCGCGAAACCGCGGCCGCCGTCCAACGAGCCAAGAAGTTCGTGCTTTCATACGTGCTGCCTCGTGAGTGCCCCGAGGCGGCAGCTGCGGGCGGAGGCTTTAGCATTCCGTTCGGGCAGGCGCACGCTGAGGACGTTGGTTTCCTAGGGGTACCACTACAGTCATGGAGGATACGAGCGAAGAGCGCGAGCAGCTGCGAGTTAACAGCGGCACTTTCGCGTAACAGTGGCGGGCGGCGTTACGGGCGACTCGAGCCGCGACCCGCCACGTCCCATGGACCTAACGCGACAATGCGGCGCGTTTTCCGCTTCGAGCGCCGCCGGGGCGTCAGTCGTCCTCGGCTAGTAGTCGTCGGCGTCTTCCTTGGCGACGGCCGGCGGGCGAAGGTCGAGTAGGGGGACCTGCGATTCGCCCCCCGCGAGGTAGGCGTAGCGGGCGAAGTTCGACATCACTCGGCCGACGTAGACGCGTGTCTCCTCGTAGGGGATGAGCGCCACCCAGATGTCCAGATCGACCTTCATGCGGGTCATCCAGCGTCGCGCGGCGCCGGGGCCCGCGTTGTACGCCGCCGCTGTCATCGGGATGGACCCCTCGAACGAACGCATCATCTTGCCGAGGTAGCGACCGCCGAGGTCGAGGTTCACGCCCGGGATCCGCAGCCACTTCTCTTCGAACGGCTGGCGCAGTTCGGCGGAGAGCCGGCGCGCCGTGTCGGGCATCAGCTGCAAGAGCCCCACCGCGCGCGCCCGCGAAACGGCGTGCGGATCGTAGCTGCTCTCTTGCCGCATGACGGCGTAGATGAGCCCTTTCGGGAGCTTCTCGCGTGCTTCGATGTCGCTCACCCGGTCGACGTAAGGTTGCGGGTACACGCAGCGCCACGCCCACTCCGTGGCCGGCGAGGGGGCTCGCGTCAGAAGGGCGCTCGGTACGGCTTCGAGGCCGATTCGATACTGCCGGGTGGCCCGACCGAGCTCACCGTAAAGCGCGCAAAGCGCTTCTTTGTCGCGGCCGCGAAGGTCGGCGACGGCTTCGCGCTCGTGCGACCGAAGGTAGGCTTCGGCTTCGGTGTCGAGCCCGACCCGATGGTAGAGCTGAGCGACCGGCGGGAGCTTGAGCGAAAGCGGTTCCGCGGTGCTGCCGTCGGAGGGCTTGAGCAGGGGAGGGGGCGGCTCCCCTTCTTGCGCGAGGCGGGCGCGCGCCGCCATCGCTGCCCAGGTGAATGGCTGCGATTTGACGACGTCGTTCCACATCGCGACGGCCGCGTTTTTGTCGCCGGCGCCGCGCGCGGCAATCGCTTCGAGCTCGCGAATACGGGCCGCCTCGGCGCCTGACGCCGAAGCGGCCAAGGCGTGCAGCTCGGGGCGGGCCGCGGCGTGCTTACCGTCGGCGAGGAGCGCCAGCGCGTGCTCGTAGGTTGCGCCGTCACGCTGTTTGCCGAGGCGATACTTGTGGAGGTAAGCGCTGTACGCCGCGGCCGCCTCGCCCCACGCGGCGTGCAAGAACGACAAGCGCGCCAGCAGGTACGTCGCTTCGTCGGCCCAGGGGCTCATGGCAAACCGCTGCCCGAGCGCGCGGTAACCTTTGGCGGCCTCGTCGTCGTGATCGGCGCGCGACGCCGCGCGCGCGGCGTAATAGAGTGCTTCGGCCTGGCGCGGCCCTTTTTTGTTGCCGAGCTTGCCGTAGGCGAGTGCCGCCTTTTCGTACCGATTGCGCGCCTTGTAGAGCGCCGAGGCGCGCGCCCACGCGATCTCGTCTTGCTCCGCGGCGCTCGCGCCTTTCTCGGCGAGATCGAGCTCGGCGAGAGCGTCGTCGGTGCGCCCCGCGTCGACCAGCTTGTCGGCGCGACCGAGCCGCTCTTTGGTGGTAAGGGGGCGATCGGGATCGAGCCGCTCGAGGGCTAGTGCCGCGCTTTTGGCTTCGTCGGCTACGGGGGCGCGCAGCACGATGAAGCGCAGGTCGTCGATGGCGGCGGCTTTGTCGCCCTCGGCTTCGGCGAGTCGCGCTCGCAGCGCGCGCACGGAAGCCTCGCTCGGGTCGCCCTTACCCGCCTGGATGGCCCGATCGGCGGCGGCGCGCGAATCCTTTGGCATTCCAGCCTTGTCGAACGCGTGCGCCGCGCGCGCGAGGGCGCTCGCCCCACCTTGCTTCGAAAAGTACTGGGCCGCATCGGGGAAGGGACCCGCCTGTGCTTGCGACTCGGCGCGCCAACGCTCGATGTCGGCGGCCAGGGGCGCGAGCTCGTTTTCCAAACCGGTGAGCGCCGTCACCGCGGTGGCGTGATCGCTGCGCGCCATGGCGATGCGCGCGCGAAGAAGCCGCATGGTGGGGCGTCGCTTCTTCGGCTCGGGCAGCGCGTCGATAGCTGTCCAAGCTTCGTCCCACGACTCGCGGCGCACCAGATCGATGACCGCTTTTTCTGCGTCGCCTGCGTCGAGCTCGTCTTCCGAGGGAAGCTCGCGCGAAAGGATCTTGGCGACCTCGGCCGACGCCGCGGCAGGCGGTGCGCTCGTGCTCGCCGATTCGGTGGCGTCGTTGGGCGGGTGGCGCGAGCATCCGCTCGACATGGCGAACGGCGAAACCAAGACGAGCGCGAGGAGCGCGCGCCCCCCTGTGCGCGGCGCTCGCGGGGTCAAACCGGCACCGGCTGCCGCCCCTCGCGCACCCACGATTCGGTGAGCGGGCGAAAATGCGCCTGCGCGCGCAGGCCGCCCATGATCGACGCGAGTCCCCATTGGAGCCGATTGACGAACGTCGATTCAGGCGGCGGGCGGATAGGCTTCGGCAGCTTGGGGAGCGAGGTACCCTCTTTGAAGATGATCTTCTTGTGGCCGCGCACCAAAAACGCGATGGCCTCGCGTGCGACCTCGGGCGACCACTGAAAGAGCGCGTCGGAGGTGATCGGCGTAAGAAGCTCGATGGTGTACGAGCGATAGAGCGCCCACCCCTCTTGGTCTTCGGGGTCGTAGCCGAGCACCTCGGCACACGCTTGATCGAAGGCCTCCCAATCGCCGTCGAGCGCGGCGCGCATGTAGCGCTTCATTCCGTCGAGCAGCTCGTCGGGCAGCACCTTGACGCAGCCGAAGTCGAGAAAGGCGACTTTGCCCCCGCCGAGAAATCGATAGTTGCCGGGGTGCGGATCGGCGTAGAGGACGCCGTAGCGGAGCATCGAGCGGAACATGAACTGCCAAATGGTAACGCCGGCCTGGTTTCTATCTTCCTGCGACGCCGTCTCGCAGAACTCTTTGTAGGGCAAACCCCCGATGAGCTCGGCCGTCAACACGCGTTTCGTCGAGAGCGAGTGGTAGATGCGGGGAATGACGACGCCCGGCACATCGGCGTTCATGCGTCGGAAGGTGTCGGCCATGGCCGCTTCGCGGCCGTAGTCGAGTTCGGCCAAAAACACGTCTTTGACGTCTTCGAGCGTCTCTTTGGTGTGGTACTTGCGGAGGACGGGCGACGAAAAAGCCTCGAGGAGCGAAAGGCTTTTCAAGTCGTTTTCGATCGCCTTGTCGATGCCGGGGTACTGCACCTTCACGGCGACCGTTTCGCCCCCTTGCGTCACGGCGCGGTGCACCTGCCCGATGCTGGCCGCGGCGAAAGGTTGCCGCGTCCACGAAGCGAACACCTCCTCGGGGGGCGCACCGAGATCTTCGCGCACCACACGCGCCGCAG
>Ga0190274_10001009_pt1 | contig 16474 bp, 15 predicted proteins | sample Popmic531T_FD_133002 | JGI IMG/M metagenome (GOLD analysis project Ga0190274, IMG submission 133002) | Populus adjacent soil microbial communities from riparian zone of Yellowstone River, Montana, USA - 531 T | ecosystem: Environmental > Terrestrial > Soil > Riparian zone | place: USA: Montana...
GATGGAGGAGAACCTCTGGTCGATCTCGATCGACCCCGACGAGTCGATGCGCGAGTACGTGCTGCTGCAGCTGAAGGTGCGGGCGATGCGCGACATGCTCTTCCGCAGCCGCATCTTCAACTACCTCGCCGCCGCGACCCCCGGCCTCAAGGAGCTGGTGACGATCGGCAAGATCTGGGAGCTGGCCCAGCTCGACCGCAAGGTCAAGAGCGGGCGCAAGTACGACCTGGTGATCGTCGACGCCCCCGCCACCGGGCACGGGATCGGCTTCCTGCAGACACCGCGCACCTTCGCCGCGATCGCCCGCGTCGGGCCGATCCACTCCCAGGCGCAGCAGCTCGACCGCCTGATCACCGATCAGGAGCACACCGGAGTGGCGATCGTCGCCCTGCCGGAGGAGATGCCGGTCAACGAGTCGGCGGCACTTGAGCACGACCTGCGCGAGGACGTCGGCGTCGCGGTCGACCGCGTCTACATGAACGGCCTCTACCCGGAGCGCTTCTCCAACCTGGAGGCCGAGCGACTGGCCGAGCTCTCCGGCGGCGAGGACGGCGCCGTGCGGGCGGCGGCGCGGGCGGCGCTCTCCGAGCACAACCGCGCCCGCTCGCAGCGCGCCCAGCTTGCCCGCCTGCGGCGAAGGGTCGAGGCCCCGGTCAAGGCGCTGCCCTTCCTCTTCGAGCCCGACCTCGGTGTCGAGGCGGCCGGGCAGCTGGCGAAGAGGCTCGGCTGATGCCCGCCGTCGGCGACATCCTCGAGGGCAAGGACATCTGCATCTGCGCCGGCTCGGGCGGGGTCGGCAAGACGACCACCTCGGCGGCGATCGCGACCGGGATGGCGGCGCGCGGCCTCAGGGTCTGCGTGCTGACGATCGATCCGGCGAAGCGGCTCGCCGACTCCCTCGGCCTGAAGGAGCTCGGCAACGAGGCAAAACGCGTCGACCCGGCCCTGTTCGAGAAGCAGGGGGTCGAGATGAAGGGCGAGCTGTGGGCGATGATGCTCGACGCCAAGGCGACCTTCGACGAGCTGGTCGCGCGCCAGGCGCCGGACGAGGAGGCGCGCGACCGCGTCCTCGACAACCGGATCTACCAGCAGATCTCCAGCGCCCTCGCCGGCTCGCAGGAGTACATGGCGATGGAGAAGCTCTTCGAGCTGCACACCGAGGGCCGCTTCGACCTGCTCGTCCTCGACACGCCGCCGACCCGCAACGCGCTCGACTTTCTCGATGCCCCGAAGCGCCTCACCCAGTTCATCGAAGGTCGCTCGCTGCGCGTCTTCATGCGGCCGACCGGGATCGCGGCGCGCGTTGCGGGGCGGGGCGCCTCGGTCGCCCTCAGCGTCTTCAAGCGGATCGTCGGCTTCGACCTGCTGGCCGACCTGGCCGAGTTCTTCAACGCCTTCAGCGGCATGGTCGACGGCTTCCAGGCCCGTGCCAAGCGAGTCAACAGCCTGCTCTCCGACAGCCGCACCTGCTTCCTCGTCGTCTGCGGCCCGCAGGGGGAGCCGGTCGACGAAGCGGTCTACTTCCACCGCAAGCTGGTCGAGGCGAAGCTTCCCTTCGGCGGCGTCATCGTCAACAAGGTCCACTACCCCGCCGAGAAGCTGCGCGGCGACGGTGTCGACCTGGGCGAGGCCCTGGTCAGCAAGCTCGACGACGAGGACCTCGGCAAGCGCGTGGCCGACAACTTCGCCGACTACCAGGCGCTGGCCGAGCGCGACGCCCGCAACATCGAGCGCCTGGCGAAGGAGCTGCGGACCAAGGGCGTGATCCGCGTCCCCTATCTAGACGAGGATGTCCACGACCTCGCCGGCCTGGCCGAGATCAACCGCTACCTCTTCGCCTCGAGTGAGGAGCGGATCGAGATAGCCGCGGGTCGGGCCTAACTGGCGTGGCGACCGTAATGGTCGTACTTGAGCTCGCTGACCTCCCAGTCAGCGTCCTCGGGAACTGGGAAGAGATGGCGCACGCGGGGGGTGTCGATCCGCTCGCGGTGCTGCAGGTCTCCCTCGATCGCGGGAAAGTCAAGCGTGCTGTCGGGGGCCTCGACCTCGTCCAGCCAAGGCGTTGCCGTGATACGGATCTCGCCCTCGTCCGGGATCGGCTCGAGGATCCGAGTCGCCCCCTCGTCGTGCTCTTGCGGTGACTCGTGGTGCGCGGCGTGATCTGACGTCACTGTCTCCTCCACCTCTCCCGTGTCGGGTGTCTCCCAGTCTGCAGGCATGTCGACGATGGTCCCGTCGCCGGCCCCGAGGCCCGATGCAATCAGGGTCTCGTCGGCGGCGGTGTTGAGGTCGGCGCTGAGCTTGCCGAGGGCGGCGTCGCGGAGGATCCGGCGCACTCCCTCCTCGATCCAGGTCGCCAGGGCGAGGCCGGGCATCGACGGGCTGCCGTTCATCAGCGAGCGCTCCAGCTCCAGCGCGTGCTCGATCTGCTCGCGGGCCTCGATCCGGTCGAAGGTCTCATCGGCGATCAGCGCCGAGGCGCGCATCGGCAGCGAGGCGCCCACCGGCCCGTGGCCATCGAGCACGGCGCGCAGCGCCAGCAGATGGTCGCTGAGCCCCTCGAGCGCGCTCCCGCGCCCGCAGCCCAGCTCGAAGCGGCCGACCGCCCAGGCGAGCGCGCCGTCGGGGTCGGGACGCGCCTCCAGCATGCTGGCGAGCTCGGCGAGATGAATCGCTTCCTCCTCGCTCAGCTCGTAGCCGCCGGCGCGGACCGAAGGCGCCCCGGTGGCGAGGCGGGCCCAGCGCTCCTCGCCGGTGGGTGCAAAGGCGTAGGGGCCGAGCCCGACGCTGCCGGCCTTGAAGAGGTGCATGACGCTGATCAGCTCATGCAGCTGCTGCATCGCGTCTTCGGCGCTCTCCGCGCCCTCCCCCTGCTCGGCGAGGGCGAGGAACTGCGGCTCCCAGGCGGCCCGGCCCATGCCCTCGCTGCGCATCGCCTCGATCGGCGCCTCGATCGCGTCGGCGCGGACGACCTGGACTCCGTGGGGCAGTTGCAGGCGTGGCAGCGGCATCCGCAGCCCAACCAGGGGCGCGATCAGCACGTCGGCCTCCTCGATCCCGCGGGTCTCGGCCTCGAGCACCGCCAGGGCGCCGCTGAGCCGCTCGTGATCGAGCGAGAGTTCGGTGCTGCCATCCCAGAGTGAGGCGAGGAAGACGACGAGCATCTGCGCCGCCCTCTCGCTGGGATCGGTGGGCACCGGCTCGCCGCGGGCTTCCAGGTACGCGGGAGCGATGCCGGCGGCGGCGATGGCATCGCGAGCCGGGCCAAAGGCCTCGAGGCCTCGCAGATCGGCGTCGCGCTCACGCACATAGCGCGAGGTCAACGGCCGGTAGCTGTAGAAGAGCGAGTCGTCGTCGCTGTCGGCGTCGACGTCGAAGGGGATCTGGTCGCCGCCGGCAACCAGTGCGCTGAGCCGGATCGCGGCCTCCGAAGCGAGCCGGGTCAGCGAGTCATTGAGCAGGCGATCACGCACGACTCAGGCTTCCGCCCCGCCCACGGCGCTCCTGCGCCTGCACGGGCGCTTGCAAGACGCATAACCCGCAACCTCACGAGTCTGCTGAGAACCGCCGCGGGGACGGCCGGGGGCAGATGCGTGCTCAGACGGCCGCGGCCGCCGGCTCGGCAGCGTCTTCGAACAGCCAGCGGGTGCCGTAGCGTCGCATGTCCTCGACCAGTGGCACCAGCGCCTCACCCTTCTCGGTCAGCGCGTACTCGACCCGGGGCGGGACCTCGGGGAAGGTGTGCCGCTCGACGATCCCCTCCTCTTCGAGCGCCCGCAAGCGCAGCGAGAGCGTGCGCGGACTGATTCCCTCCAGCGAGCGCTCCAGCTCGCAGAATCGGCTGGAGCCTTCGGCCAGGTCGCGAATCACAAGGAGAGTCCACTTACCGCAGACCACTTCGGCCGTGCGACAGACGGGACATTGGGAGTTTGAAGCGGCACTCATAGGAATAGGCGAGGGCGGTTGTGTCGATTGCCTCGCTATGGCGAGTGTACCGATGTCGCTTCACTTACTGAAGTTTTGGGCTAGTGCTGGGTGGATTCGGAGCGGCCGGTGGGAACGGCTTCGACGTCGAGGACGTTGATCTTGTATCTGACGTCGTTTTCGCCGTAGACGAAAACCTCGGGAAGGCCCGGTTCGACTTCGAGCAGCTGGCATGTGTCGGTGCCGGAAAGGCACTTCGCATCGCCGAGAACGGTCTTGACGTTGTTGGAGACCATCAGCAGAACGTTCTTGCCCTTCGGCGAGAGGCCCATATAGGTGACGACAGGAGCCTTCTCGCCGGGCAGCGGCGTGGTCGGCACGACGCCGTGCCTGACCGTCGGCTCGCCCATCTTCTGCGCGCCGGACTTGGTCTTTTCCGAGCGTGCGATCTGCACGTCGATCGCAAAGGTGAAGAGCGCCAAGGAGGGAGCGTCATCGCCGCTGCCACCACCGCCGTCGCCGCTGGGCGGACTGGCCGATGACGGCGGTTCGGTGACCGTCGGCGCTGGGCTCACAGCCGATTCGTCGCCGGAGCCCGCCGACGGTTCGCTCGTCGGAACTGGTTCCTTGAGCTGGCCACCCTTGCGGATCGGCCCGCTGTAGCGCTGCTCGAAGGGATCCGTCGGCGTTCGTGCCTCGAGGCGCTTGCGATAGTCCCGCAGGCCGGGCTTGGCCTCGACCACGGTGAGCTTCGCCGTGTCGGTCGCCGAAGCGCCGGCGAGCGGCGACAAGCCGGCCGTAGTGACGGGTGGAGGGGCCTCCTCGGAGCCCCCGGAAAGGAGGAAGGGGGCGGCGACTATCGCCACCAGCACGAGGGCAACCAGCGGCAGCAGGCGACGATCGCGCAGATCCCAGTAGAGGTCCCTGACGAACGGCGGCAGCTTCAGCTCGGGCAGCTTCAGCTCCGGTCCCTTCAACCGCTTCATGGCGCTCCTCCGGTGATCGTCGCGGCCGGCGTCGCGGTGGCGGGACTTTCCGGCGTCGCGCCCGCGGTCACGCCCTGGCTCGGGGGCGTCAGGTAGGTCGTCACCGAGAACGTCGCTTCCAGCGCTGGGAAGCCTTTGTTCTGCGCCGCGTTCAGCGAGAAGCCGTCGATCGTCAGCAGGCGCCCGTCGACCGCGACAGTCCCGTCCTTGGTCTTGACCAGCGAATCGAGGCCATCGATGAAGTCGGCGATCTTGAAGAAGTCGCCGTCGAAAGTGAGCGTGTAAGGCATCACGGCGAGGCCGGCCGGGCCGATCGATGCGCCCAGGGGCATCAGCGATGCGGCCGCCTCGGTGGCGGAGGGCGGAGTCCCTGTTGCGCCGGTGGCCGGCGCCGGCGGCGCTTCGGCTGCCGCGCCTTCGCTCCCGGCAAGCTGCATGCTGCGGAACTTGACGTCGGCCGCTTCGGCGATCCGGTTCACCTGGACCAGGAGCGAAGCCGTGTCGTCGTCGCCGGGAACCGCCTTGCCGAGAACGACCAGGCGCTGGTAGTCAACCGGGAATTTCCGGCGTGCCTGGGCGGCAACCTCCGCTTCCTGGCGGTGCAGGGCGAGCGATTCCTGCGCCTGGGCCACTTCGACCCCCAGCTTGCGTGCTTCCTCGCGCTTCGGACTGAGCAGGACGATCCAGAAGGCGGCGGCAAGCAGGGCGACGCCGAGCATGACGACGATCAGGCCGTTGGTGGATTTCATGTCCAGCTTCATTCGCCTTCCCCCGACGTTTCGCTGGCGGTCGTGGTCGCTTCCGGAGCCGGTTCGGCCGCAACGGCGGGGGCCGCTTCGGCCGCCGCTTCGGTCATCGGAATCGGCGCCGCGTCAAAGGCGACGACGAGGGAGAACTTGGCGATGAAATCGCGGGTGCGGCAGTCTTCGTTGCTGCCGCCGGCGGCAGCGTCGCCGCTGCCGGTTGCCGCAGCGGCGGAGCTTTCCTGTTCGGAGAGTTCCGAGGACTGGACGCCGACGCGGGTCACCCCGTCGATGTCCTTGAGTGCGGTGACGAAGCCGGCGACCGATTCCTGACCGGCCGCGCAGCCGTCCATTTCCAGCGCCGGGCCCGGCACGGCGCCGCGCAGGCCGTTGGCCCCCGAACCGCCTCCACCTGAATCGCTTCCAACAGGGGCGTTGGCGGTGGCGCTGGCGGTGAGGCCGACCAGCCAGACGTCATCGGGGAGGACAAGTGAGAGCTCCCGCATCACCCGCTCCCAGTCGAAGCGGCTGTCGCCGAGGCTGGTCACGGTCGCGATGCGCTGTTCGGTCAGGCTGGCGAACTGGGCGTAGGGGGCGAGGCGCTGGGCGCGGGCCTGGGCTGCCGCGTCTTCGCTTTCCAGCTTGGCGATTTCGCCCTTGCGCTCGGAGATCTGGTTGCCGGTCAAGACAAGTGCCGCGACCCCGACCAGAAGCGCGACGAGAGCGCCGAGGACGATGTAGGCGAGCGGACCCGTGCGCAGCGGCGCCTGCTCGCCACGGCGGTCCTCGGCGGGGATCAGGTTGACGGGGCGCATCAGGACTCCAGCGCCAGTCCGTAGGCAAGGGTGAGCCGCGCAGCCGCGCTCTCCTCGAAACCGGCGAGGGCGGCCGGGCGGGTCGCTGTGATTGGGAAGCCGAGCCCCTCCTCCATCCGCTCCCGCAAGCCGGGGATCGCGCTGCCGGGGCCGCAGAGGACGATCCGCTCGACCGGCACGGCGCCTTCCTGGGCGCCGTAGTAGTCGAGCGAGAGCCGCAGCTCGTCGATCAGGCCGGTGAGGCCCTCCTCGAGCGCCCGCCGAACCTCGGCGAGGGTCTCGGCTGCGCCCTCGAGCTGCTCGAGCGGGTGCTCCAGGCCGACGTAGGAGAGCCACTGCGAAGCGTGTTCGGCCGATAGCTGGCAGGTCGCGGCGAGGCGGCCGCCGATCGCCTCCAAACCGACGTGGGAAACCCGGGTGAAAAGGCACGCCCGTCCCCGCGCCACGGCGAGGTTGGTGACGTCACCGACGCTGCAGTAGAGCGCCGCGGCAACCGGTCGATCTCCGGGCTGCCCCGCGGCGATCTCGGAGTCGAGGCCGGCGAGGGCGCGGATCATCGCGAAGGCGGAGAGGTCGACGCCGACCGGCTGCAGGCCGGCCCGGCGAATCGGCTCGAGGAACGAGGAGACCATGTCTCGCCGTGCCGCGACGACGACGACGTCGATCTGGGGCTTGGCGCCCTCCGCGGCGGGCGCGCCGCCGACGACCTGGTACTCGAGCACCGCCTGGTCGAGCGGCATCGGGATCTGCTCCTGTGCCTGGAAGCGCACGGCGGCGTCGAGCTCCTTCGGATCCTCGATCGCCGGCAGCCGCAGGGTGCGGACGACGACACGTTGGTTGCCGACGCCGAGGCGAACCTGTTTCGAGAGCTTGTGCTTGGCGAAGAGCGTCTTCAGCGCCTCGGCGAGACTCTCTGGGTCGACGACCTCGCCCTCATGGAAGGCGCCGCCTGGAAGCGCCTCGATCGCGGACGCGCTCACTCGCACGTCGCCGTTCACCTCGACTTCGGTCGCGGCGATGCTGCCGGCCTCGATATCGAGGCCGACGACGGTTGAGCTCTTCTTGCGTTTGGTCAGTTGCATCGAGACAAAGCGGCGTTGTCGAGCGCCGGTCCAACCTCAATCGACAAAAAGGCCGCAGACCTTTCGCCCTGCAACTACTTAGAACTAGAAGAACCTGGACAAGGGTTCTAGAAGGTCCCCAGGTACCACTCGACCATCTCGTTGCCGGCGAGCAGGCCGACGACGCCACCGAGGGCGAGGAAGGGACCGAACGGCAGGGCTCGCTTTCGAGCCGCCGCGCCGTCTCTGGCGATCAGCGCCAGGCCGACCAGCGAGCCCGCCAAGAGGGCGACGAGCAGGGCGGGAGCCACATCGCGCCCGAGGAACAAGCCCATCAAGGCAGCCAGCTTGACGTCGCCCATGCCCATTCCGCGCGGATAGGCAAGCGCCGCTCCGAAGAGCAGCCCGCCAGCGCCGACGGCCGCGATCGCCCGCTCGGGGAGCCCGGCGGGATCGGTGGCGGCGGCGATCGCGAACCCGATTGCCGCGGCGACGATCAGGATCTTGTTGGGGATGATCCGGCGCTCGAGGTCGGTGAGCGTTATCGCCGCCAGGGTCGTCAGGAAGACGAGGCCGAGGGCGATCTCAGCAGGGTCGTCCCAGAGCACGATCACGGTGGCCGCGTAGAGCAGGCTCAGGCAGAGCTCGGTGAGCGGGTAGCGCGAGGAGATCGTCGCCCCACAGCAGCGAGCGTGGCCGCGGAGGAGCAGCCAGGAGAAGACGGGGACGTTGTCGTAGGCGGCGATCTGCGCCCCGCAGCCGGGACAGCGCGAGCGCGGGCCGACGATCGATTCTCCGCGGGGGACGCGGTGCGCGACGACCGTGACGAAGCTGCCGGCGAGCAGGCCCCCGAGGAGGGCCAGCGCCACTGCCCCACCCATCCGTTTAGCCCCCGTTGATCGGGGTGTTGGTATCGACCTCGATCCGGGTCGGGAATTTCGGATGGTCGTACATGAAGGAGAGCGCGCTGCCGGTGGTGTTGCCTCGCTCGACGGTCAATCCGATGCCGAGGCGGTCGTCTTTCGGGATCGTATAAGGGCTGCCGTTGAAGCTAAGCGGCAGCCGCACCTTTTCCCAGGCGCCCCGCCACCAGCCGGTGCCACCCGGGTTGTAGGTCCACCTTTCGAGACCGGTCGCTTTATCCGTCAAGCGGCTGTCCGTCGGTGGTGAGCCCGCTGTTTCATGGCGTTTGAAGAGGAAGACGCAGAGCTGCCCGCTGTAGGATTCGTCGTTCAAGGTGCGTGTGTAGAACTCCAGCGTCGCCTTTTCCAGCATCTTGAAGTCAGAGGTCATCGGATCGGTGACCCAGCGATGGGTTTGCGTCTCGGGTCGAGTCGTCCCGGTCGGCGTGAACGGGCAGTTGATGGTTTCGTCGCGGAGGATCATCAGGCCCTTGTCGGTTTCCGCCGCCGCCTCCAAGTAGAAGTCGTCGGCGTAGTCGTACAGCGGTGGATTCGATTCGTCGTTGACGTCCGGATCGGGCGGCACGCTGAGCAGGAGCGCGTCGGGAGCACCCGGCGTTTTCGATCCGGTTTGCATCCCGCTGGCGCAGGTGCCAAGCGTGTTGTGGAGCAGGTGATCGGCGGTGATTTCCTGGCGAACAGTGGTCCCACTGGACGCGCAGGGCGTGTCGGAGAGGTAGAACTGCTGGGCGGTGACGACGCCGTTGGCCCCTGGGATCGGGTCGTTGAGCGCGTTGTCGGTGGGGTCGACGAAATCCGAGGTGACTTCGACGTAGCCACGTTCCCCCGACTGGTTCCCTGGCGTGTCCAGCTTCACCGCGACGATGATCTGCTTGTAGTCCTGTTCGCCGGGACAGGTGGCGGCCGGGCAGCTCAGATCGTTGCGCCAGACCACATAGCGGTAGATCTGGCCGCTCACGTCGCCGCTGGTGAAGGGGGTCGGGCCTGGATTTACGATCCCGCCTTTGACGAAGCCGCCGCCGTAGAGGCTGCCGTTTTTGACGACGAGGCTGGCGTAGCTGCTCGGCGGTTCCCGCAGCAGCGCGTAGGTGACATCGCTGATCCGATAGCGGTAGTTGGGATTGAGCCGGTTCGTCGAGGGCTGTGGCGCCGCGGTCATGGAGAGTTGACTGTTGGTAAGGCTCCGCATCGCCTCTAGCTCCTGCTGGGCGCGGTTGAGCGCCACCTGGCTCGCCTTCGCGCGCTGGTTGTTCTTGGTCGCGGCGCTGAGCACGCCGAACGCCGCCAGGGCGCCGAGGGCGAGGACGAGAGCGGCAACGACGACCTCGATGATCGTCAACCCGGTCTGATCTCGCCAAAGGCCGTTCTCTTTGGGGGGAGTGAGCATGGTCAGTTGGAGAGGGTCGCATTGCGCATGCTGGCGCCGTCGGAGACGGTCAGGCCACTGCCACCGCTTGGGTTCGGGATATGCAGCTTGACTCCTATATATGTCGCTTTCGTCGGAGACGCAGTCGGCCCGCAGGTGAGCGGATCGGGTTCCGTGCTTGGCACGTAGCAGAAGACGCCCGCCGTATCGATGCCGCTGAAGATCCTCACCGCGGTCCCTGTGTAGGTGCCTTCGGCCGCCTCGATGCGCGAACAGTAGGTCGTCGTACATTCGTAGGTGACCTCGCACTTGATCGCCGGCGTGCCGCTCGCCAGGGCGCCGCTGCCGCCGCACGGCGTGTGGCGAACGTAGGTCAGGAACGACACTTTCGACGCCGTCGCCTGGTCCACCCGCACCCCCTCGCGTATCTCGCGGGTCAGGCGCTCCGTCACCCAGCGCGCCGTGGATATGTTCTGTGCGCGCTTGCTCAACTGGGGCTGACTTTTCACCGCGCTGATCAACATCGAGCTCGCCGCGGCGACGATCACGATGCTCATCGCCGAGGCGACGAGCAGCTCGACCAGGGTGAAGCCCGCCTCCCCTCCCGGCGGTTCGAGCGGTCTCCGCCGGAGGCGTGTCATCGGCCGACCACCTTGAAGCTGCGCTTCACCGGCGCCGGCTCCACGATCCCCACGGCATTCACGGCTTTCACCTCGAAGACATGCCGGCCCAGGTGCAGGCGCTTCAGCTTCTGCGGAGATCCGCAGGGATGCCAGCCACCGCGATCGATCTTGCAGTTGAAGCTCGTCCCCTCCTGGCCGGTCGAATCGGCGAAGCGGAATACCGGGCGGCGGGCTCTTGTCTTCGACGCCGGCCCAAAGGTGATGCGGGTGTGGGGCGTCACGTGCACGGCAGCGTCCCCACGCTTAGGCCCGCCCGCGGAGGCCCCGCCGTGGGCCGAGCCACCGCCGGAGGGCGCAACTGCGCCCCCGCCACCCGAGCTTTCCTCACCCGGGCCAGGTGGCGGAGGCGGCGGCGGCGCGCTCTGCTGCGCATAGGCAACCGCCGCCGAGCAGGGCGAGGTGTCGCCGCTGAGGTCGGTCGCCGTCGCCCGGAACGTCGTGGTCGAGCCGGCGGCGACCGTGGCGGCGATGCCGGCGCCGCCCAGCTCGGTCCGCGTCCCGGTGGCCACCGGCGCGCCCGAGCAATCCGGGGACGAGTAGATCTTGATCGCCGTGCCCGGGTCCGACTGGCCCTTGATCCTCGGCGTCAGCGATTCGCCCGGAGACGCCGGATCGGTGCTCAGCTGCGAGGGGGTCGGCGGTCCGAGCGGCACCGCGTTGCCGGTGGAGACGAGCAGCGTGCCGCCGGCGAAGCCGTCGTAGACATCGGTCTCCGCGTCGAGGTCGTCGACCGTGAGCCGTTCTTCGGTGACGAAGAATGCGTGCGAGCCGTCGGCCGCGACGCCGCCGGCCGACATACCCGCCGGGGTGGGCCCTTTGCCCCCAGCAGGCCCGGTTGAGACCAGTCGCGCCGTCCCCGCCGCGATGTCGTAGACGTCGAAGGCTGAATCGGTGTCCTGAACGGTGAGCGGCTCGAGGGTCACCAGGAAGACGTGGGCGCCGTCGTCGGAGGCGCCGCTGAAGCTGGCGTTGAATTCACCGTTGCCCCCACTCGTCCCGATTGAGATCAGGGTGGTGACGCCGGCGCTCCACCGATAGACGTCCTGCGCCGCTTTGTCTTTGTCGGCGCTGGTCAGGGCCTCGTCGGTGTCGAAGAAGACGGCATCGCTCGAGCCATCCGGCGAAACCCACCTGAGCGAAGCCGGCGATTCGCCGTTACCGCCCGCCGGCCCGGTCGAGATCAGCGTCGTAACGCCTTCCGCCCGCTCGTAGACATCCTGGGAATCGTCTTTGTCGCCGCTGGTCAGCTTGTCGCTGGTCGAGAAGTAGATCGCAGCGCCATCCGTGGAGGCGCCGGCGAAGGTAGCGGCGCCGGGGCCATTGCCGCTGGGCCCGATCGAGACGAGCGTCTCCACCCCACCCGACCACTCGTATACGTCCTGGAAGCTGTCGCCATCTTCAAGGCTGAGGCGCTCGCTCGTCTCGAAGTAGACGTGCGAGCCGTCGCTCGAGGCACCGCCGTAGGAGACGCCGCAGTTGACGACCGGGCAATCGAGCGGCGCGGAGACCAGACTCGTCTCCCCGCTGCCCACGTCGTTTTGGTAGATGTCGAGAAAGGTGTCTTTGTCGCCAGCCGTCAGCTTCTCGTCGGTGGCGAGAAACGCCTTCGCGCCGTCTACGGAGGCGCCGCGGAAGTCCGCCGCAAATTTGCCGCTGCCACATCCTTCGCCGGCACAGCCGGGATCGCCCTTCGAAACGAGCATCGTTTTTTTCCCGACCAGATCGCGCACGTAGACGTCGATGAAGCCGTCGCCATCGTCGGAGGCGAGCCGTTCGGCGCTGCGGAAGAAGACCCTTTCGCCGCTGGGGATCACGCCGCCGGGAGCAAAGCTCGAATCGACTTCGCCTTTCCCGCAGGCTTCGGCCGCACAGCTGGAGTCCCCCGCCGAGACGAGGACCGTGGCGTTTTCGCCGAGGTCGCGCATGTAGACGTCTTCGCTGCGGTCCACGTCTTCGGCGACCAGCGACTCCTTGGTCGAGAAGAAGGCTTTCGACCCTTCGGCCGAGGCACCGTCGAAGAGGGCCGGGAAGGCGTCGTTGCCACCGATCGGACCGGTCGAGACCTGGCGGGTTACATAGCGTTCGAGCGCATCGTCATAGGAGCGCTCGTAGACATCGCTCCTCGTATCCGTATCGCCGGGAACGAGCTGCTCGGTGGTTGTGAAGAAGGCGGTTTTGCCATCCCCCGAGGCACTGGAGAAATTGGCGGGGGCGGCTGCCGCCAGCGGCGCGATCAGCAAGAGGGCACCAAGCGCGGCGAGCGCCGCTGCGGCCAAGCGCCAAGCAGGCCTTTGCCGGGACTCCGTCGCCGAGAGGCGGCGGCCTTGTGTCGGCTGTGCCGGCATCGTTGATCTATCGGTCGTGAGCGGCATTTCGCTTAGCGAGCGGGGGATCACTGGCCGAACGCGCAAGGGGGCGGGCCGCACGGCCCACCCCCCTTTGCAACGTTCAAGCTTGGCTAGGCCAAAGCGATGTGGCTAGGGCTATTTACCCCAGTTGCCGGGAGCGGGCGACGGGCAGCCGCCCTTGCCCGGATTCGTGCAGGTGTACGTGAGGGCACCGGTATTGGAACGAGCAATCACGAAGTTGGTTCCGAGACCGCCCTGAGCCGTCGAGGTGATTACGTAACCACCTTCAGCAGGAAGCGTCACCGAAAGGCCTTCACTAGGAACTGTCGGCTCGATTGCCTGCAGCACAGCGAGGTGCGTCGCCGTATCGCATTCCGCGTACGAGTTGTTGTGGTCGCTCGCACAGGTCTCAACGGCAACTTGGGCGGTATGTGCGACCTCCTTGGCCTTGGCGTCGCCGGCCTTTTCCTTCTGATTGAAGAAGGCGGGCAGCGCGATCGCGGCCAGGATTCCGAGGATGAGCATGACGACGAGAAGCTCGATCAGCGTGAAGCCGCTCTCGCTGTCGCCGTTGAGCCGGGCGCCAACCTTTGCCCGGAGATTCTGGAGAAACATTAGGTACCTCCTAGGTTCCTATCGATTTCGCCAGAGCCCCGTCGCGTTGCAGCCACGTGGTGTCTGTCGACCCCGGTGGTAACCCGGCCGACTCCAAAAGGAGTCCCGAAAGGCTTTGCGCCCCCGCTTCGCAGCGGGTTTGCCTTTGAGCACCGAAGCACTGGCAGATTCATCACCCATCTCTATTCGACAGGCCACGAGATCCCTTGATCCCCGAAACTAGGGCTTCATCTCCCTAAAAATTGGGCTTTGCCCCCACAGCTCGCTCAGCCTTGCTCTCGCAAAGTCTGGCGATGCGGGGAGGCTGGACGTGACGACCCAACCAGATGGCCCACCGCTACGGATCCGGCTCGAAGTCCGCGCTGTTTGCCAGTTCCCATTCCTTGCGGTAGTCCCGATACCTGAGGGAAAAGAGTTCGAGCAAGCCGCCCAAGAAGAATGCCATGACCGTTAGACCAATCGCCAAAATAAGTCCGTGCGTGAGCATGAGGACTGCGATCACACCTACTACACACGCAAGGACATATGCCGCCTTCAGAGTCAGCCACTTGGTTCGAGAGGTCAGCGGCTTACCACGAAGCCTTCGAAGCTTCCTGCCCTGTTTGTTAGTCGATTGGGACGCCGATTTCATTTCCGCCGGGTGCTCGAAGGATCAGCAATATAGCTCGGTGAGAGCAGAGCGAGCGACAGAGCCGATTCCTACTCCGGCCTCCCAGGCAAGCGAGGCATAAACCCAGCTCACTGCGGACGCACGGGCCACCGCCGGCAACTCGCTGAGATTACGAGAACTCAATAGCCATTCAAGACCCCCCGTAGTGCCGTACCGCGCCGCGACTCCGCCCCACCTATTAATGGCAATGCTTGAGAGGGTAGGTGAGCCAGGCTGGGGTAGATCAAGGTCCGTTAAACCTGGTCCGGCTCACTCTGGGCGTTCGAGAATCGCGCGCCAGGTGAGTCGTCTACAGCCGCTCTTCACGCATCTCGTCGAGGATCGCCTGACTGGGTGGGTACGGATGCCGCCGGATGTAGTCAGCGCACAGCGGCACGGTGAAGTCGACCTCTCCCCTTCGTGGCGCGTAGAGCAGGCTCGCCTTGATCAAGCGGTCGCGGGCAACCGAGACCTCTTGCGGATCCTTTCCCATCGCGGCAGCTACGTCGCGGCTGCGCTTGGGGCCATCCCCAAGCGAGGCGATCGCCGACATGTAGCGCCTCTCTCCATCCGGCAACTTGCCTATCCGCTGGCTGAAGAAGTTGTCGTCCAGGTACTCGAGAACGATTGACTCAGCGGCCTCCACCTGCCTCCGGTCGATGACCTGGCCTTGGTGGATCTTCCAGATCTCGCGCCCGTACTCCTGAAGAAAATACGGATAGCCCTCGGTGAGATCGACGATGCGCCGAACCGCATCTGGCTCCCATCGCACACCTTGGCCGCTAGCCGGCTCCTCCAGGGCCGCAGCCGCGGAGGCACGGTCCAAAGCACCGACCTCTCGAAACTCGAATCCGCGCTCCGCATAGCTCTTGGCCTCCCCGGTCAGGTCTGGCAGCAGCGGCAGGCCTCCCCCGACCAGGGCAACCGGAAGAGCCTTCTGCTTCGCCCGATGAAGGCCGACGATCAGAGCTTCGAGGTCTGCCTTGGACAGGTTCTGCATCTCATCGAGGATCAGGGCGAAACCGGTGCCATGTTCCCGCGCAGCAGAACCAACCTCGGTCAGAAGATCGCGCAGGTCCTCTGCGAGATCACCCGAATCGGCGACACCTGCCAGAGCATCGACATCGAACTTGAAGTTGATGTCGCCGAGGGTCAGAGTGAACGCCTTGAGCGCGCCCAAGCCCCGACGCACCGCATCTCCGGCCCGTTTGGTGGCGCTCATCTCCAGCAAAGCCTTCCGGGCCGCCCTCGCCACCAGATGAGCAATGCGAGAGCCCTCGACTAGCTCCCGGACCTCTCCCGGCCAACCCGCGACATCGCATTTCGCCTCGAACTCATTCAGGAGAACCGTCTTCCCCACACCGCGAAGACCGGTGAGGATCAGATGCTTCTGGGTCCCACCGGCGCCAAGCTGGATGAGCATCTCCTCGAAATACACGAGCTCCACATCTCGCCCTGCAAGGAAGGGTGGGCGTGCACCCATGTCAGGCGTGAAGGGATTGCGGGCCTCTATCTCTCTAAGCATGTATAGCGCAATATAACAGGAATTATTATATATAGATATATTTTGCTACTGACGCTCTGCGGCTCGGTCTCAAATCGCGATGAGGGTGAGATGCTCGTTTGGCTCGGCCAGGGCTTCGATGTCGCCTCGGTCCGAGGTGAAGACGATCGCTCCTTGGTCGAGGGCGCAGCAGACGACGTGGGCGTCGGCGATGTCGGTCCCCGCGCGACGGCCCAAGCGCTCCCCCACTTCCTTCGCTCGACTCTCGTCCAGCGGCTCGCTTGCGGTGTGGGCCAGGAGATGCGCAAGCCGCGCCGATCGCGGACCGCCGCGCCATGCCTGCGCCAGGGCGCTGGCGGGAATCACAACTGTTGCCTGGAGCTTGGCGGCGCCCTCGATCAACGCCGCCACGGTCTCATCCGCGCGCTCGAAGGCAATCAATCCTCCCGCGTCGAGGACGATCTCTCCTTGAACGCTCGCTTCAGTTCGCTGCTTGCCCACTCTCTCGCCTCCTCGCTGATAGGCCCAAACTCGGCTTCCCAGAGTTCCACCGCTTCGCGCAGGCCCCGAGACCTACGCCGGGCCCTGACAGCGTCTTCCACCGCTGCCGACACGTTTGGTGCCCTGCCAGCCTCGACTTCATCCCGCGCCATCTGCGCCACCTCTGGCTCCATGGAGATTGTCACCCTCTCTTTCATACGGAGCATCATACGCTCCGCCCTGGCATCGATTCGCTCGACGCTAGAGGTCGCCGGCGCGCGCCTGGCGCGCAGAATCTGCCGGAACCGTCAGCGGATCTTGTCGTAGAGGCTGAAGATCGGCAGGTACATCGCGATCACGATGAAGCCGACGACGCC
>Ga0190274_10001010_pt1 | contig 16467 bp, 17 predicted proteins | sample Popmic531T_FD_133002 | JGI IMG/M metagenome (GOLD analysis project Ga0190274, IMG submission 133002) | Populus adjacent soil microbial communities from riparian zone of Yellowstone River, Montana, USA - 531 T | ecosystem: Environmental > Terrestrial > Soil > Riparian zone | place: USA: Montana...
ACGAAACGCAGCCACGACGGCTGCGGGTGCTGCGCCTCCGACGCGAGGATTTCGACCTGGTCGCCGTTCTCGAGGATCGTGCGTAGCGGAACCACGCGCCCGTTGACCTTCGCTCCGACGGTGCGGTCGCCGAGGTCGGTGTGAACTGCGTAAGCGAAGTCGACCGGAGTCGCGCCTTTGGGAAGCTGAATCAGCCCACCCTTCGGCGTGAAGGCGAAGATCCGGTCCTGGTACATCGCCATTCTAGTGTGCTCGAGCAGTTCCTCGGCGCTGCCGGCATGGTCCAGGATTTCGACCAGGTCGTTGATCCAGGGATGGTCCGAATGGGCCTCGACCGTCCCCTCCTTATAGGCCCAGTGCGCGGCGAGGCCGTGCTCGGCCTGGGCGTGCATCTCCCTGGTGCGGATCTGGATCTCGATCCGCATCTGCTCGTCGTGGATGATGGTCGTGTGGATCGAGCGGTAGCCGTTGCGCTTGGGCGTCGAGATGAAGTCCTTGAACCGGCCCGGAACGACGTGCCAGCGCTGGTGGATCAGTCCCAGGGTCCGGTAGCAATCCTCGACCGAATCGACGACGGCGCGAAAAGCCATGACGTCGGAAAGCTGCTCAAAGCTCACATGCTGCTCGGCCATCTTGCGCCAGATCGAATAGGGATGCTTCTCGCGGCCGTGGACGTCGGCCTCGATGCCGTTCGCCTCCAGATGCGCCTTGATGCCGCGGCCGATCCGCTGGATCATGTCGCCGCCGCCGCTCTTGTTGAGCCGTTCGAGCCGCTTGGTGATCGATTCGTAGGCGTCGGGCTCGAGCTCGCGAAAGGCGAGCGTCTGCATCTCGGTCATGAACTCGTACATTCCGATCCGCTCGGCGAGCGGAGCGTAGATGTCCATCGTCTCGCGGGCGATCCGGCGGCGCTTGTCGGGATCCTTGAGATGGTGGAGCGTGCGCATGTTGTGGAGCCGGTCGGCGAGCTTGACCAGAAGCACCCGGATGTCGTCCGACATGGCCAGCAGGAACTTGCGCAGATTCTCCGCGGCGCGCTGATTCTCGCTCTGCGCCTCGATCTTGGAGAGCTTGGTGACTCCGTCGACCAGGCGGGCGACGCTCTTGCCGAACAATTTCCTGATCTCGGCCGGAGTCGCCAGCGTGTCCTCGATCGTGTCGTGAAGGATCGCGGTGACGATCGTCTCGTCGTCGAGTCTCAGATCGGTGAGGATCCCGGCGACCTCGATCGGATGGCTGTAATAGGGGTCGCCCGAGGCGCGGGTCTGCGAGCCGTGCGCCTTCATCGAGAAGACATAGGCGCGGTTGATCAGCGCCTCATCGGCGTCCGGGTCGTAACCCTTGACCTTCTCGACCAGTTCATACTGCCTGAGCACCGCGTCAAAATGGGGTGCGGTGCGGGCAAGTTGCAACGAAAAACGTCAAATCAGCGCGCGCGGCGGTTGCAGGCCTCCAGCGCCTCGGCGCCGAATGATTGGCCGCCGGCGCTGAAGCTCCGCAGCTGGCCGACCTCGCGAACGAGGGTGGAGCAGACGATCGCCGGCCGGGTCGCGGTTCGGGCCGAGGTGCACAGCGTGTCGCCGCAGCGCCAGATATTGTCCCGGGCCAGGATGCGTTGCTGCGCGGGCCGCGTTTGCGGCTGCGCCACGAAATGGGCCTGGGCGAGCGCGGGAGCGGAAACAAAAACAAGGCAAAGCAAGGCGCTGCGAAACATCTTTTGCTCCTGGATTAGTTTTGAGAAGCAACTTATATGAAAGATAGTATCGATTCGCAACTGGAAATCGAAGCGTATGACATTCTTTCGAATCGGCGTAATCTCGCCGTCATGATCCGGCCAGATCATCGCAAGGCGGTTCTGGGGGAATGTGCCCTTCCCGGCGCGCTGGAGGCGGTCGGCGAGCGCTGGTCGTTCCTCATCCTGCGCGGCACGTTCAACGGCCTGGCCCATTTCGAGGAATTCCAGTCGACCCTCGGGATCGCTCGAAACATCCTGTCGAACCGGCTCGCCCGGCTAGTCGAGCACGAGATCCTGCGCCGCGAGCCTGACCCGGCGGACCGGCGCAAGGTCGCTTACCGGCTGACCGACAAGGGCCGAGCGCTGCTGCCGGTGCTGATCGCCCTTCGGCAGTGGGGCGAGAAATGGATTTCAGGGATGCCCAGCAACCCGGTGCTGGTCGATCGGCAAAGTCGCCGCCCGGTGGCGCCGATGGACGTCCGGGCCGCCGACGGCCGTCCACTCGCGCTCAACGAGCTGGAGTGGATCGACCGGGCGGAGCTGCCTTCCGAAGGCGTCTAGCGCCCCAGACAGCAATGGATTTCAGCTCAGGGGCTGTTCGACGGTTCGCTGCTGTTGCCGGAGATCGCGGCGATGCCGATCAAAACGACGAGCACGACGCCCAGGATGACCGCGGTCGAGCCGCCGTCGTCATCGTCGTCATCCTCATCCTGGAAAAGGCTGAAGCTGCTGAGCGGGGCCGCCGCGCGCGTGAGGCTCAGCGGCGAAGCGGCATTCGCCGCAACCGGCGCCAGGGCCATGCCGGCCGCAGCCAGGATCATTGTCAGTCTTCTAGCGATCACATCAGCCTCCCTTTAACAGGCGAAATTTCCCCTCGCCGCGTTCGACCTAACACAGCCGAACGGAGTCGCCAAGAAGAAGCGGTTCAGTGAAAGAGGAGCAAAGCCGCCGGAAATTTCCGATCCGGCAGCGGCTCAGCCGTCGTAATCGGCGCCGGCATTGTTGTTGCGCTGCGGGGCCGCGGCGGTCAACCGCAGGGCCTCGGCCGAGGCCGAGAGCGAGCCGACCTCGTCGGCGACGTCGTCCTCGTCGACCTGGACCCGCTGCAGGCTGCCGATCAGGCTTTCCTGCAGATCCTTCGGCTTGATCGTGGTCTCCGCGACCTCGCGCAGCGCCACCACCGGATTCTTGTCGCGGTCGCGGTCGATGGTCAGCTCGGCGCCGCCCGAAATCTGCCGCGCCCGCTGCGCGGACAGCAGCACCAGATCGAACCGGTTCGGGACTTTGTCGACGCAATCTTCGACGGTTACGCGCGCCATTCGGCAGCTCCACTCAAATGAAGGTGTTCGGGAAGGGCGCGGACCTAGGTTGCCGGGGCCGGATTGTCAATGATTCGGGCGGTTTCCGTCACACCCGCATCGGCATCAGGACGTAGAGAGCGGGCGCCTTGTCGTTCTCTCTGAGCAGGGTCGGCGCGGCCGCGTCGGCGAGGTGGACCTCCATGACGTCGCCTTCGATCTGGCCCAATATGTCGAGCAGATAACGGGCGTTGAAGCCGATCTCGACGCCGTCGGCGGCGTAATCGGCCGGCACCTCCTCGGACGCCGTGCCGTTCTCGGGCGAAGTGACCGAAAGGGTGACCCGGTCGCGATCCAGCGACAGCTTGACCGCGCGGGTGCGCTCGCTGGCGATGGTGGACACCCGGTCGACGCCTTCCTCGAGGCTGCGCGGATCGAGCCTGAGGAGCTTGTCGTTCGCGGTCGGGATCACCCGGCTGTAATCGGGGAAGGTGCCGTCGATCAGCTTCGAGGTGAGCACGGCATTGCCGAGGCCGAAGCGGATCTTCGATTCGGAAAGGCTGGTCTGGACTGTGCCGTCGATTTCGTCGAGCAGCTTGCGAAGCTCGGCCACGCATTTGCGCGGGATGATCACGCCCGGCATGCCCTGGGCGCCTTCCGGCCGCGCCACCGTGACCCGGGCCAGCCGGTGGCCGTCGGTCGCGGCCGCCTTCAGCACCGGCTGCGCCTCGTCGGAGACGTGAAGGTAGATGCCGTTCAGATAATAGCGGGTCTCCTCGGTGGAGATGGCGAAGCGGGTCTTGTCGACGATCTGGCGAAGGGTCGCCGCCGGCAGCTCGAACTGGGTCGGCAGGTCGCCCTCGGCGATCACCGGGAAATCATCGCGGGGCAGCGTCGACAGGGTGAAGCGGGCGCGGCCGGCATTGACCTGCATCCGGCCTTCGGCGGCGATCAGCTCGACCTGGCTCCCTTCCGGAAGCTTGCGGACGATGTCGAACAGGGTGTGCGCCGGCACGGTGGTGGCGCCGGCCTCGGTGACGTTGGCCTCGACCGTCTCGTTGATCTGAAGATCGAGATCGGTCGCCATCAGGCGGATGCCCCCTTCCTCCTCCGCCTCGATCAGGACGTTGGATAGGATCGGAATCGTGTTCCTTCGCTCAACCACGCTGTGGACGTGGCCAAGTCCTTTGAGGAGCGTGGCCCGTTCGATCGTCGCCTTCATCGATAACCCCTGCTTACCCGGCAATTTTTAGGTCGGAGGAAGGGTTATAGCGAGCGAAAAGAAGGCCGCCAGTGGCTAAGCGAAAAAAGGCCGGAGCGTCGCCGCTCCGGCCCCGATCGAGAGCTTGCTTCCGGGGGGATCAGAAGCGGTAGCTCAGGCCGAGTACGCCCTGGTGGCGTTCGACCCCGGCCTCGTAATTGGTGTAGCGATATTCGGCCCTGAGGCTGATCGGCGAATTGTCGATCTGCCATTCGACGCCGGCGCCGACGCGGATGCCGTCGAGATTGGTGCCGGTGGTGACGTTGGCCGCGGTCGCCTCGACGCGGGCGTTGCTGTAGCCGACCTTGCCGTAGAGCAGGACGTTGTCGGCGACCACGGCGCCGATCCGGCCGCCGATGTAAAGGTCGCGGCTGGCGTCGACGCACACGCCGCCGTTGCACTCGCCGGTCGTCGATTCGGCGACCTCGCCCTCGATCCCGAGAACGACATTGTCGAGGCGGAAGTCGTAGCCGGCGCCGATGCCGTACATCAGGCCGCTGCTGCCGTCGCCGCCGCCGCGGAGGTTGTCATAGCCGGTGATGACCTCCACGTGCGGACCATTGAAATTCTGGCTGGCATCCCGGGCGAAGGCGGGCGTCACGGAACAGGCCGCGAGAACAGCCGCGGCGAAAAGCTTACGCATTGAAATCTCCCTGTGTTTTTGCCCCGGACGGGGCGAGTTGGCTTGAGTCGAATCTGCAACCCGGCCCGCTGCCCGCGAGCCGTGTCGGGGCGCCAAGACAACAAGTCGCGGCGCGGATCGAGAAAGCTGAGACGAAAGTGGCGGACGGCGCGATCCGCTGCCGGGGCTGGGACGAAAATGCCCCGTTGCACGACGAACGCGTTGCGAAGGCACAGAAAAAGGGCCGGGGCGTCGCCGCCCCGGCCCTTCAATTCGCGATACGTTCGATCAGAAGCGGAAGCCGAAGCCGCCGACCACCTGATGGCGGTCGAAGCCGTCCTGATAGTTGGAATAGCGATATTCGGTGCGGATATAGCTGTTCGCGCCGATGCCGAACTGCGCGCCCGCGCCGACGCGGACGCCGTCCAGGTTCTGATGGCCGGCGAAATCCGCGGGGAGGGCGGCGCTACCGTCGTCATAAGTGAAGCCGACGCGGGCGTTGGTGTAGCCCGCCTTGGCGAACAGCAGCGTGTTGCCGCCGACCACGGCGCCAACGCGGCCGCCGACATAAAGGTCGCGGCCGGCGCGCACGCAAAGCTCGTCACCGACAAGCGCGCCGGTCGTCCCGCATTCGTCACCGGTGGAATCGGTCGCTTCAGCCTCGATGCCGAGAACCGCATTGCCGGCCTGGAAATCGTAGCCGACGCCGACGCCGTAAAGGACGCCGTCGGTGCCCTGATCCTCGATGTCGGCGCGGTCGTAGCCGACAATGCCCTCGACGCGGAAGCCGCTGAGGTCCGCCGGCGCGTCCTGCGCAAAAGCCGGGGTCGCGGCAGTACCCGCCAACAGGGCGGCAAAAATAAGCTTACGCATGTCTAACTCCATTCAGCGTTTCAGTCCCACCTGCTTGTCCGGCGTCGCCCGTGAGCGAAGCCCGCAGGCGGCGTGTGGCGAACGCCCCACGGCGCGCAGCTAAGCCGCGATTTGTGTTGCCAATGCGGCGCAAAGACGGGCGATCTGGGGCGTGCGCTCAAAGGACACCTGGATGCCGGGGTCCGGAAGCCGGGCCGGGCCATCGACCCGGCCCCGCCCTCAGAAGCGGAAGCCCAGGGTTCCCACGAACTGGCCGCGGTCGCCCCCCTGCTCATAGTTGGAATAGCGAAATTCGCCGCCGAGATAGGCGTTGCGTCTTACGTGGAGCTGGGCGCCGGCGCCGACTCTGACCCCGTCCAGGTTTTGGCTCAGCGAGAAATTGCCTCCCGCGCTGCCGTCGTCATAGTCGAGGTTGACGCGGACATTGGTATAGCCGGCGCGGGCGTAGAGCTGGACGTTCCGGGCCACCATCACGCCGGCGCGGGCACCGACATAAAGGTCGCGGCCGAGGCGGGCACAAAGGCTGTCGCCGGCCTGGAAGAGCTCGGTCGCGCAGCCGTCGTTGGTGGAATCGGCCGCTTCCGCTTCGACGCCGAGAATGGCGCGCCTTCCCACCTGGAAGTCATAACCGACGCCAATGCCGTAGACGACGCCGCCGCCGCTTTCGTCGTTGACCCTGGCGGTGTCGTAGCCGCCGACCGCTTCGACGCGAAAGCCGCCGATCGACGGTGGCGCTTCATCCTGTGCGAAGGCAGGGGTGGCAAGGATTGTGGCGGCGATCGCCGCTACTGATTTGATGTACATAGCAAGCTCCCATTCGTGTTCCCACCTGCTTGCTTGACTGACCCCACCCCATGCCGCGGCCGATACGCGGGCGACCGCACGGATGACGCGGCGAACCGGCCCCGGGCGCAGCTAGAACCCGATTTGTGTTGCGAATGGGGCGCAAAGGCGGCGAAGTGGGATTCGTGACCTTGCCGCGACGAATGGTGCTGTTTCTCGCTCTGGCCGCCGCGCCGGCCTCGGCGCAGCCGCGGTCGCTCGGCGTCTTCGGCAGCTGGGGCGCGTTCCGGGATGCGGGCCGGTGCTACGCCATCGCCGAGCCGCACCAGGCGCCGGCGGCGGAGGGCTGGCGCCCCTTCGCCTCGGTCGGCCACTGGCCAGGCCGCGGCGGCGGCCAGCTCCATCTGCGGCTGAGCCGGGAGAAAAGGCAGGGCTCGGCGGTCTTCGCCCGAATCGACGGGCGCAGCTTCCAGCTGGTCGGCGGCGGCCGCGACGCCTGGGCCGCGGACCCCCGCGCCGATGCCGAGATTCAGGCGGCCATGCGCACCGGAATCGATCTCGTCGTGGAGACCCGGTCGACCCGGGGCCTTTTGGTTCGCGACCATTACCGGCTTCGCGGCGCCGCCACCGCGATGGACTCGGCGGCGATCGCCTGCGCGCCCCGGCGCTAGAAAAAGCCCGGCCCAGCGCCTACATCGCCCGCTCATGACAGCGCCGATGTCCATCCCCGGTCTGATCGATCCGGTCCCCGTGCCGCGCCCCAGGGCGGCGGCCGAAGGCGCGCGAGTCAATCTGATCGGTCTGTCCAGGCCCGAAATCCGCGCCGCGCTGATCGAGGCAGGCCTCGACGAGAAGCAGGCCAAGCTTCGCGCCAAGCAGCTCTGGCACCAGATCTACAATCGCGGCGCTTGCCGTTTCGAGACGATGAGCGACATCGCCAAGCCGCAGCGCGCCTGGCTCGCCGAGCGCTTCGAGATCGCCCGGCCCGAAATCGTCGTCGAGCAGGTGTCGACCGACGGCACTCGCAAATGGCTGCTGAAGACGCCCGACGGCCACGATTACGAGATGGTCTTCATTCCCGACGCGGACCGCGGCACGCTCTGCGTCTCGAGCCAGGTCGGCTGCACGCTCAATTGCCGCTTCTGCCACACCGGGACGATGCGGCTGGTCCGCAACCTCAATGCCGGCGAGATCGTCGGCCAGGTGATGCTGGCCCGCGACGCGCTCGGCGAATGGCCATCTCAGCCCGAGGGCCGGATGCTCTCCAACATCGTGATGATGGGCATGGGCGAGCCGCTCTACAATTTCGACAATGTCCGCGACGCGCTGAAGATCGTCATGGACGGCGACGGGCTCGGCCTGTCGCGCCGGCGGATCACCCTCTCCACCTCGGGCGTGGTGCCGATGATGGCCCGGGCCGGCGAGGAGATCGGGGTCAACCTCGCCGTGTCGCTGCACGCGGTGACCAATGAGGTGCGCGACGAGATCGTGCCGCTGAACCGCAAGTTCGGCATCGAGGAGCTGCTCGCCGCCTGCGCAGCCTATCCGGGCGCCAACAATGCCCGGCGGATCACCTTCGAATATGTGATGCTGAAGGGCAAGAACGACAGCGACGAGGACGCGCGCGAGCTGGTCCGGCTGATCCGCAAGTACAAATTGCCCGCCAAGGTGAACCTGATCCCGTTCAACCCCTGGCCGGGCACTCCTTACGAATGCTCCGACGAGGAGCGCATCCGAAGCTTCTCCGAGATCGTCTTCGAGGCCGGCATTTCGGCGCCGATCCGCCGCCCGCGCGGCCGCGACATCATGGCCGCCTGCGGCCAGCTCAAATCGGCCGCGGAGAAGAAGAGCCGGGCCGAGCTCGACCGGATCGCCGAAGAGAAGCAGGCGGCGCTGGCTTAGGTCGGTACCCTAAAAGCCGGCGAAGCTCGCGAAAGTCCCGATCGGTTCGCGCTCGGTCCGCCAGCGGTTGATCGGATCCTGTTCGTCGGCGAAACCGAGCGCCATCCCGCAATAGAAGAGCCGCTCCTTCGGCAGGCCCAGGAATCCGCCCACCGTCTTGTGGACAAGCGCCCAGGCCTCCTGCGCGCAGGTGGCGAGGCCGCGTTCCTCGGCGAGCAGCATCACATTCTGCATGAACATTCCGAGATGCGCCCATTGCGGCGGGCCGAAATGGCGCGGGATCGAGAAGAACAGCCCGACAGGAGCGCCGAACAGGTCGAAATTCCTCGCGAACTGGCGCAGGCGCGCGGGCCGGTCGTCGCGCGGGATTCCGAGCGCGGCGTAGAGCTGCTCGCCCGACACGAAGCGGCGGGCTCGCCAGGGCTCGCCAAGCGCCGGCGGATAGACCGGAAATTCGGTGCCTTCGCCCGAGGGATTGGCGGCGAAGCTCGCCCGAACCTGCTCCTTGAGCTCGGCCAGAGCGCTGCCCGCCACCACGTCGACATGCCAGGGCTGGAGGTTGCCGCCCGAAGGCGCGAAACGCGCGGCTTCGAGGATTTCGGCGACCGTTGCCCGATCCACGGGCCGGTCGAGAAAGGCCCGGACCGAGCGCCGAGACCGAACGATTTCCGCAACTGACATCGATGTTTTCCCCCCTTGCCCCGGGTCGTTAGGACCGTAAAGTGCGCGACCATGTGGCTACTCGACAAAATGCTTCGCAAGCTCATCAGGAAAGGTGAGCTGATCGTCGTCGACCATGACGGCAAGGAATATCGCTACGGCGCGCCCGATGCCAATCATGGCACGGTCCGGGCCCGGCTCACCGACCGCAAGGCCGCCTGGGACATCGCCAAGGACCCGAGGGTGGGCGCCGGCGAAGCCTATATGGACGGCCGACTGGTGGTCGAGGCCCCGAGCGACATTCGCGATCTCGTCCTCCTGATCCGCTACAACGCGCCGTTCGAGAAGCAGGGCGCGCTGAAGCCCAAGGGGCCGATCCGCAAGTCGATCAACTTCACCGTCGGCAAGCTCGACCAGATCAACTGGAAGACGCGCTCGCGCCGCAACGCCGAGCATACCTACAACCTCACCCGCCGCCTCTACGAGCTGTTCCTCGACGAGGACCGGCAATATACGATGGCTTATTATCGCGACACGTCGAACAGCCTGGAGCAGGCGCAGCTCGACAAGAAGGCGCATATCGCGGCCAAGCTGAACCTGAAGCCCGGAATGCGGGTGCTCGACATCGGCTGCGGCTGGGGCGGGCTCGCTCTGTATCTGCACCGCCATTACGACGTCGACGTGCTCGGCGTCGCGCTGGCGCCCGACCAGATCGAATTCTCCAACGAGCGGGCGAAGGAGCTCGGCGTCTCCGATCGCGTGAAATTCGAGCTCAAGGACTATCGCGACGTCGAGGGCCAGTTCGACCGGATCACCAGCGTCGGCCTGATCGAGCATCTCGGCACGCCCCATTATCCCGGCTTCTTCGCCCACATGCACCGGCTCCTCAAGGAGGACGGCGTCATGTTCTCGCATTGCTGCGGCCGGATGGGCGGGCCCGGCGTCACCGACAAATGGACCCGCAAATATATCTTCCCGGGCGGCTATATCCCGGCCTTGTCCGAGCTGGTCAGCGAGGCGGAGAAGAACCGGCTGATCGTCACCGACGTCGAGGCGATGCGTTACCATTACGCCCATACGCTCGAGGAATGGTACAATAGGACGATGGCGCATCAGGAGGAGATCACCGCCCTCTACGACGAGCGCTTCTTCCGCATGTGGCAATTCTATCTGGCCGGCGCCGAAGCGGCGTTCCGCTATGGCGGGCTGGTCAACTGGCAGTTGCAATATGTGAAGCGGCGCGACGCCATCCCGATGACCTGGGACTATATGTTCGAGGAGGAGAGGCGGCTTCACCAGCTCGAGGAAGCGCCCGCCTGGCATCTCGCCGCCGAGTAGGCTGCCCGTCCCACTTCAATGTCACCCCGGACTTGATCCGGGGTCCATCTGCCTTCTTAGCCGCGGAAAAGGACAGGTGGATGCCGGATGACGTCCGGCATGACGAACTCGCAAGCGAACGCGGGAAGCTTTTGTTAACCCTGATTGGCTACCCCGAAAGCGGGCCGCTTTGGCTCTTGGGGAAAGCCGGAATGACCGATCGGAGGGAAGTGCGCGCGGCGGGGCTCGGCCTGGCCATCGTCGCTTTCTACGTGCTGCTGGTGCTGCTCAGCGGGCGAGTCGATCCGGCTGCCTTCGGCCGGCTGTTCCTCGCCTACCTCAAGGGCAGCTTCAGCCTCTGGCTGATGCTCTCCTTCTTCGGCCTGGGCTGGCTGCTCTGGCAGAAGCGGCCGCGTGCCGGACGGCGCGTGTCCCCAGCCGCGGTGGTCGCCGAATGGCTCAAGGGCCGGTGGGGGCGGGACCGGCTCGTCTCCCTGCTCTGGCCGCCCTTGCTCTTCGCAGCGCTGATGGCCTCGTTCAACGCCTTCAAGCAGATGATCCTGCCCGCGGCCGGCTTCCGCTTCGATCCTCTCTTCGCCGACCTCGACCGGATCGTCTTTCTCGGCAACGATCCCTGGCGGCTCACCCACGGCCTGTTCGCCTCGCCGACGATGACCGGCCTGATCGACAAGGCCTATCACGGCTGGTTCGTGCCGATGGCGCTCGGAGTGATGATCTGCGCCTGGCTGCCGCGCGCGACCTGGCGCCTCAGGACCCAATATCTGCTCAGCTACGTCGCCATGTGGATCGGCGTCGGCAGCCTGCTGGCCTTCCTGCTGCCCTCGGCCGGACCTTGCTATTATACGCATTTCGTCGGCCCCTCGCCGGACTTCCAGGCGCTGATGGACCGGCTCGCGGCCGATCAGGCGGCGCTTGGGTCGCCGGTCGCCGCGCTGCAATTCCAGTCCGGCCTGCTCCGCGCCTTCGGCAGCGACAGCTTGATGGTCGGCGGCGGCATTTCCGCCATGCCCTCGGTCCATAACGGCCTCGCCGCCTTGTTCGCCCTCGCCGCCTTTCGCATCGACAGGCGGCTGGGTTGGGCGATGGCGGCTTATGCGGCGTTGATCTGGATCGGCTCGATCCATCTCGGCTGGCATTATGCGATCGACGGCCTCGTCTCGTTCGCTCTGGCCTTCGGCATCTGGGCGGTCGCCGGCCGAGTCGCCGGCTGGCTGGAACGCCCCGCCCGGGCCCGGACCGCAAGCCCGGCGATCGCCTGACTAAGACCGGCTGTCTCGCCGCGCGAGCGTTTTCCGGTTGATGTTTGGCGCGATTGGCGGAAGCAAGCTCCGGTCACGCCATGCATCCGTCGGTTTCCTTCTCCTCGGGGCCTGCCCCGCGCGCCTTCTGGGAGCGGCGGGACTTCGTCCTCGCCTTGATCCTGCTGTCGGTCCTCCCTCTGCTCTGGCCGGACGTCCCGCCTTTGCTCGACCTGCCCGGCCATATGGGCCGCTATCGGGTGCAGCTCGATCTCGCCACTTCGCCCGACCTGCAGCAATATTACGGCTTCCACTGGCAGCTGATCGGCAATCTCGGCATCGACCTGCTGGTCGTGGTGCTGGAGCCCTTGTTCGGGCTCGAGACGTCGGTGAAGCTGGTCGTGCTGGCCATCCCCGCGCTCACCGCCGGCGGCCTGCTTTGGGTGGCCTATGAGGTGCACGGCCGGGTGCCGCCGACCGCCCTGCTCGCCGTCCCCTTCGCCTACAATTACCCTTTCCTGTTCGGATTCGTGAATTTCGCGCTGGCGATGGGGCTGGCGATGGTCGCCTTCGCCTTCTGGCTGAGGCTCGCCCGGCTCGGCCATCTGCGCATGCGCGCCGCTTTGTTCATGCCGATTTCGGTGGTGATCTGGGTGGTCCACGCTTTCGGCTGGGGAACGCTCGGAGTGCTCGCTTTCTCGGCCGAGCTGGTCCGCCAGCACGACAATGGCCGCAATTTCGTCGTCGCGGGCTTTTGGGCCGCGATCCACTGCCTGGCGCTGGTTCCGCCGGTGGCGCTGATGCTGATGTGGCGAAGCAATGCCGCCGGCGTCACCGTCGACTATTTCAACTGGGAGCGGAAATGGGACTGGCTGGTGATGGCGCTCCGCGATCGCTGGCAATGGTTCGACGTCGGCGCCCTGATCCTCTGCGTCCTGATGCTGCTCTGGTCGATCGTCGACCGCAGGATGAGCTGGTCGCGCAACCTTGCCGCCTCCTTTCTGTTTCTCGCGATCGTCTTCGTGCTGCTGCCGAGGATCGTGTTCGGCTCGGCTTATGCTGACATGCGCCTCGCCCCCTATCTTTTCGCCATCGCGCTCGTCGCGATCCGCTTCCGGGAGAAGGCGACGATCGGCGTCCAGCGCGCGATCGCGATCGGCGCCCTCGCCTTCGTGCTGGTCCGCACCGGCGGCACCGCGGTCAGCATGTGGCTCTACGACCGTTCGTACGACCGCGAGCTGGCCGCGCTCGACCATGTCCCGCACGGGGCGCGGCTGGTGAGCTTCAGCGGGCGCGAATGCGTCGAGCCGTGGGCGATGACCCGGCTGCTTCACCTCCCGGCCATGGCCGTGGTCCGCAGGCACGCTTTCTCGAACGATCAATGGACGATGGCCGGCGCGCAATTGCTGACGGTACGTTACAAGCCCGGCTTTCCATTCATCCGCGACGCCACCCAGGTGGTCACGGCCCGCCGCTGCCGGCACGAGGTCTGGCGGACGATGAACGAGGCGCTGGCCTTCTTTCCGCGCGACGCCTTCGACTATGTCTGGCTGATCTCGCCGCCGCCCTACGACGCCAGCCTGACCCGGGGCCTGCGACCAGTCTGGCGCGACGGCTCCAGCGTCCTCTATAGGGTCGAGGACCAGAGCGCCGCCTTCAAGGACAATTGATGACCGCCCCTTCGCTTTCGATCGTCGTCCCCTGCTACAATGAGGAGGCGTGCCTCGCCGAGCTGCACGGCCGGTTGAGCACGGCCGCGAAATCGGTGGCTGGCGAGGATTATGAGATCGTTCTGGTCAATGACGGCTCGCGCGACGGCAGCTGGGAGATGATGCGCTCGCTCTCGGCGTCCGATCCGCGCCTGGTCGCGATCAACCTCTCGCGCAACCACGGCCACCAGCTCGCCTTGACCGCCGGCCTCGATCTTTGCGCCGGCGCCCGCATCCTGATCATCGACGCCGATCTTCAGGACCCGCCCGAGCTGCTGCCGGCGATGGTCGCGGAGATGGAGGCGCGGGAGGCCGACGTCGTCTATGCGGTCCGCAAGCACCGCGCCGGCGAGACCGCGTTCAAGAAAGCCACGGCTAAGGGCTTCTACCGGCTGCTCTCCCGCCTTTCGGACATCGAGATCCCGGTCGACACCGGCGATTTCCGGCTGATGAGCCGGCGCGCGCTCGACGCCTTGCTGAGCCTGCCCGAGCAGGCGCGCTTCATCCGCGGCATGGTCGCCTGGGTCGGCTTCCGCCAGGTCCCGATCCTCTACGACCGGGCCGAGCGCCATGCCGGCGAGACCAAATATCCGCTCGCCAGGATGATACGCTTCGCGCTCGACGCAGTCACCGGCTTCTCCACCGCGCCTTTGCGCATGGCCAGCCATATCGGCCTGTGGCTGGTCGCCGCCTCGGTGCTGCTGTTCATCTATATCGGCATCGGCTTCTTCACCGGCAGCGCCATCCAGGGCTGGACCTCGCTGATGCTGGTCGTGGTGGTGCTCGGGGCGGTGCAGATGTTCGTGCTCGGAATGATCGGCGAATATCTGGGCCGGCTCTACATCGAATCGAAGCGGCGGCCGCTCTACATCGTCTCCGACATCGCCGGCCGCTCAGCCGGGACGCCGCAGCTCGGCCATGTCGCTCAGGAGGCCGAGACGATCGCCACCAGCGAGACTCCGGGCGGGAAGGGCAGGCGGCCGAGCGCATAGCGCTCCAGGCCGAATATCCATTCGAACAAGGCGTTGACCGGCCGGGGCGGAAGCTTGTCGTCGCTGTCCTCCTTGCCGGTCACCCGGCCGGCAAGCCGGGCCGCCGCCGCCAGCGGGAAGAGCAGCGAGTTGAACCAGCTCATCATCTCCAGCCTGAGGCCGGCGTCGCGGACCAGGGCCTTCAGCGTCCGTCGCGTGTAGCGGCGCTTGTGGTGGTTCACCACATCGTGCGCGCTCCACATGAACGGGAAAGCGGGCACGGTGATCAGGATCCGGCCGCCGGGCTTCAGCTTGCGCGCCAGGCTTTCGAGCCCGGCCAAATCCTCGTCGATATGCTCGATCACGTCGAGAATCGCGATCAGGTCGTAGCTTCGATCGGGAACGCCGGCCAGCTCGGGCAGCGGCGCGTCCAATACGGCATGGCCGAGGCGCCGGCTGGCGATCTCGCGCGCGGCCCCGTCGACCTCGATGCCGTCGACCCGGCCGAACCGGGCGAGCATTTCGAGATTATGGCCGGTGCCGCAGCCGACCTCGAGGATCCGGGCGTCGGCCGGAAGCGCGATCTTCCGCTCGATGAGATCGCCCAGGATGTCGCGCCGCGCCCGGTACCACCAGTGCAGCTGGTCGATCTCCGCCATCCGGTCGTAGACTATGCGTTCCATCAATTCTCCCCGACCATCAGCCGAACACCCAGCGGCGATTGAGCGCGAAAATGATGAGCGGCGTCACGAACACGATCGGGAGCAAAGGCCACCACCACTCGCCGTCGAGCATCCGCGAATCCGTGAGCACGAAAATGAACATCGCGTTGAGCCCGAAGCTGACCAGCGACACGAGGAAGAAGCGGCTCGTGGTCCGAGCGACATTGTCGCGCCTGCCGTGGCCGCGAAAGCTCCAGCGGCTGTGGAGGATGTAGCCGGTCACCATGGCGACCAGATAGCCGCAGATATTCGCCACCTGCGGCGAGGTGATCTCGAATTTCGCGAGCGGAGAATAGACCAGCGCATAGAGGCCGGTGGTAAAGCCGCCGACCAGCCCGAAGCGGATCAGCTGCCCGAACAGGGTCCTCAGCGCGCCGGTCTCTGCCATGATCCGCGCGCCGCCTCCTTCTCGCCCGCTTGCCCTTTGGAGACGAGCGACTAATGCCCGAGCGGATGCTTGAAAAGCAAAGAAACGGGGACATGGGGGCGGGGCTGGACCGGCTCGACCGGCATTGGCGCTGGGGGATGCTGCTATTCTGGCTGGCGATCGCCGCCTACATGGTCTGGGACCGCTACGGCCTCATCCGCATCTTCGCGCTCAGCGACACCGACGACAATATGCGGATCATGCAGGTCCGCGGATTGCTTTCGGGCCAAAGCTGGTACGATCTGGAGCAGCATCGCCTGGCCGGCTCCAACATTCACTGGTCGCGGCTGGTCGACCTGCCGATCGCCGGCCTGAAGCTGGCCTTCACGCCCTTCTTTGGCGGACGGATCGCCGAGCAGATCGCGGTCGCGGTCGCCCCCCTCCTGCCGATGCTGGCGGCGATGGCGGCGGTCGCGGTGACGGCGCGTCGGCTGGTCGCCCGCTGGGCGTACGCCATCGCCGTCGTCCTGCTCGCCTGCGCGGGTTCGGCCAAGGGCATGTGGCAGCCGCTCAGGATCGACCATCACGGCTGGCAGCTCGCCATGCTCGCCTGGGCCGCGGCCGGCCTCACCGATCCGAAGCGCGCCCGGGGCGGCGTCACCGTCGGCCTCGCCACCGCGCTGTCGCTCGCCATCGGCCTCGAAATGCTGCTCTATCTGGCCGTCGCCGGGGCGTTCGTCGTGCTGCTCTGGATCCGCGACGGCGGGCAGGCCAGGCGTCTGGCCACCTACGGCGCTTCGCTCGCCGGCGGCTGCGCGCTCGGCTTCCTCGTCTTCGCATCGAACGCCAACCAGCTCGCGGTCTGCGACGCTTTGTCGCCGGTCTGGCTGTCGGCCATGGTCGCCGCCGGCGCGATCGCGGTGGCGTTGGCCTGGCTGACAGCCAGACCGGCGACAAAGCGTCGCAGACCGCGAGCTGGTTGGCGTTC
>Ga0190274_10001011_pt1 | contig 16457 bp, 15 predicted proteins | sample Popmic531T_FD_133002 | JGI IMG/M metagenome (GOLD analysis project Ga0190274, IMG submission 133002) | Populus adjacent soil microbial communities from riparian zone of Yellowstone River, Montana, USA - 531 T | ecosystem: Environmental > Terrestrial > Soil > Riparian zone | place: USA: Montana...
GGCCGTGCCCGCGCGGTCGGCTCTCGATCTACACCGAGTCGCGTTGATCCGTGGAGCTGCTGGCTTCTGGTAGCCTCGGAGTTTCGGTTTCCCGTGGAGGTGCCGGTTGCCCCAGTCGAAGCGTGAGGAAGTCGCGACCTTCTGCCGCGTCTGCGAGCCGGCGTGCGGGCTGATTGCCGAGGTCGAGAACGGGGAGCTGCGCCGCCTGCTCCCGGACCGCGCGCATCCCGTCACGAAGGGCTTCGCCTGCAACAAGGGCCTCGCCGGCGTGGAGATCCACCGCGACCCCGACCGACTCGATCGACCGCTCGTGCGCGAGTCGGACGGGCAAGCGCCTCGGCGCGCGCAGCGAGCCGGAGGCGAGCGTAGTCAGTTCCGCAGCGTGGACTGGGACACGGCGCTCGGCGGGGTGGCCGGTCGCCTGCGCGAGATCGTGGAGCGCCACGGGGCGAGCGCGGTCGCCTCGTACGTCGGCAATCCGGCGGCCTTCAACACGCTGGCGGGACCCGCGGCCGCGGCCTTCTTCGCGCAGCTCGGCGTGCAGCGCAGCTTCAGCTCGGGGACGCAGGACTGCGCCAACAAGTTCGCCGGCAGCGAGGCGGTGTTCGGCTCGAGCACCGTGCACCCGGTGCCCGACATCCAGCACACCGACTTCCTGCTCGTGTTCGGCGCGAACTTCCGCGTGAGCCACGGCAGCTTCATCTCGATCGCCGACCCGATGCGCGAGCTCAAGCAGGCCGCCCGGCGCGGCGCGAAGATCTACTTCGTGAACCCGCGCGTGTGCGAGTCGTCCGGACCCGACACGGGTGAGACCATCCTGATCCGGCCCGACACCGACGTGTACCTGATGGCGGCGCTGCTGCACGAGCTCGACGCGCTCGGCCGCTTCGACACCGCTCTGCTGCGCGAGCGCGGCAAGCACGTCGACGAGCTGCGCGCGTTCGTGCGCCGCTACCCGCCCGAGCGCGCCGCGCGCGTCACCGGCGTGGCGACCGAGGTCGTGCACCGCATGGCGCGCGAGCTCGCGCAGGCCGGCTCGGCGGCCGTCCACATGTCGACCGGTGTGAACATGGGCCGGCAGGGCACGCTCGCCTACTGGCTGCTGCACATGCTGAGCTTCGTCACGGGCAACCTCGACCGGCGCGGCGGCAACGTGCTTTCGGTCGGCTTCTACGAGAGCGCGAAGGCCGGCCGGCGCAGCTTCGCCGACGGCTTCAGCGACAGCGAGTTCGGCCCGCTGCGCAAGGGCAGCCTGCCGGGCACGCTGCTCTCGCACTACATCCTCGACCACTCCGAGCCGGTGCGCGCGCTGGTCGTCGTCGCAGGCAACCCGCTGCTCTCGATCGGCGGCGGGGAGCGCCTGCGCGAGGCGCTGGCGTCGCTCGAGCTGCTGGTGTGCGTGGACCTCTACCGCAACGCGACGGGCGAGCTCGCCCACTACCTGCTGCCGGCGACGGACATGTTCGAGCGCGCCGACATCAACATCACGGGGCTCGGGCTGCAGTACGAGCCGTGGATCCAGTGGACGGATCCCGTCGTGGCGCCGCGCGGCGAGCGACGCGAGGAGTGGTGGATCTTCGCGCGGCTGTGCCAGGAGCTCGGGCTGCGCTCGCCGCTCGATCACGGTCCCGATCCGGATCTCTGGGGTCGCATCGAGCACATGCTGCGGACGCGCGGGCACTCGCTCGACGAGGTGCGCGCGAGCCCGCACGGGCTGACCTTCGGCGGGCTCGCGCCCGGCGAGTTCTTCGCGCGCCACCTGCAGACGTCCGACCGGCGCGTCGACTGCTGCCCGCCGGCCTTCGGCGCTGCGCTCGCGCGCTGCGAGCAGCTCTTCGCGGAGCTCGACGCCGAGGGCCTGCTGCAGCTCAAGCTGATCACCAAGCGCGATCCCTTCATGCACAACAGCTGGTTCGCGAACCTGCCGCGCATGAAGCGCGGCGACCGCGCGCGCAACGATCTGTTCATGCATCCGGAGGACGCTGCCGTGCGCGGTCTGCAGGACGGCCAGCCGGTGCGCATCTGGAACGACTGGGGAAGCCTCGAGCTCGAGGTCCGCCTCGACGCCGACCTGCTGCGCGGTGTGGTCGCGCTGACGCACGGCTGGGGACACGCGGGAGCTCCGGGCATGCGCGTCGCGGCGCGTCATCCCGGCGTGAACCCGAACGCGCTTCTGCCGATCGGCCCCGGCAGCTTCGAGCCGCTCTCGAGCCAGGCGTTCATGACGGGAGTGCCGGTCGAGGTTGCCTCGTTGTAGAGGCTGCAGGGCGCGGACTCCGCGATCCCTGGAGGAGGGACCGTGCTCTCGTTCATGGCGCTCGCGCTCGCGTTCACCTGGTCGATGTGGATCCTGTACGGCGCAGGGCTCGCGCCGGTCGAGCTCGTCCTCGTCGGGGAGTACGGCCCGAGCGCGGCTGCGTTCGCGCTGGTCGCCCGTGAGAACGGTGCGGAGGGCGTGCGCGACCTGCTGCGGCGCATCGGGATGTGGCGCGTGGACGCGCGCTGGTACGCCTTCGTCCTGCTCGTGACGCCCTGCCTGATGCTCGCCACCGCTGGCGTCAGCGCGGCGACGGGCGCTGCGCTGCCCGAGCTCGCCGAGCTCGCGGAGTGGCCCGCGCACTTCCGCGAGCGCACGGCCGCATTCGCGCCGTCGCTGGGTCTGCTCTCCGGCCTGAGCGCGTTCATGGCGCAGGGAACCTGGGCGACGCTGATCGGCATGATCGCGCTCGGAGTGTCCCAGGGCGGGCTCTCCGAGGAGCCCGGCCTGCGCGGCTTCCTGCTGCCGCGCGCGCGCGAGCGCTTCAGCCTGCTCACGTCGGCGCTGATCGTCGGCGTGTTCTGGTCCGTCTGGCACATGTTCCTGCCGGACCACTGGAAGCTGCTGTTCGAGTCCGGGCCGCTGCCCTTCCTGCAGACCGGGCTGCAGAACTGCGCGGAGTACCTGCTCGTGTGTCCGCCGCTCGCCGTGCTGTACGCCTGGGTCCACGCGAACACGAACGGCAGCGTGCTGCTCGCGATCCTCCTGCATGCTGCCTACAACATCAGCGTGACGGTCGTGCGCTCGGGCTGGCCCGATTTCCCCATGCTGACGTTCCTCGCCCTGACCTGGCTGCTCGCGATCGCGCTCGTCGTGCTCGCCCGCCGCCAGTTCCTCAGACCAGCTGTCTCAGGTACGGCCATGCGCAGTACAGGAGCGTGACCCAGCCGAAGATCAGCAGCGTGACGACGCGGCGCGTCTTCGCTGCGGACTGCGTCGCGAAGCGCGCCAGGGCGTTGGGGAAGACGACGATGCCCAGGGCGAACACGAGCAGCGTCAGTCCGCGGCGCGAGTGCGGGCCGTCGCGGTCCCCCGCGTAGAGACAGCCCGCGAGCACGAGGCCTGCCGCGATCCGGCTCGTCCACTCCCAGTACGGCTGCAGATAGCCCGGATCACCGCCGACCCGCTCGATCGTGCGCATGCGCTCGACCGCGAGCAGGGACTCCATCAGGTCTTTGTCGGGTCGTCTCGGTATGTTCGGCCGCATGTCGGTCGCTCCATCTTATCTCGGGTGCGCTGTCTTCGGCGGTGAGAGGTCTGATCCTCCTCGCTGTTGACATACTCTTCCGATCGCTCCCACCATGCCGCACTCACCGGGGGGTTCGCATGCGTCACTGTCTGGCCCGGATCGGCTGTCTCTTCTCGTTGCTGCTCGTTCCGATTCCCGTCGCAGCCCAGGGCGAGCCCCGGCGGCCTGCGCCGACCGGGGTCGAGAACGTCGTCGTCACCGCGCGCAAACGCCAAGAGAGCTTGCAGGACGTCCCTGTCTCGGTCACCGCGTTCAGCGACACCGCGCTCGACGAGATGGCGGCGAGCCGGATCCCGGACATCGCCCGCAGCGTGCCCAACCTGGATTTCGAGCGGACGGTCGGATTCTCGAATGCGGCTCGGGTCAACATCCGCGGGGTGGGGCAGACCGACCCCATCGGCACGCTCGATCCCGGCGTGGGTCTGTACGTGGACGGCGTGTACCTCGCGCGGGCGCAGTCGAGCCTGCTCGCGGTGGCGGACATCGAGCGCGTGGAGGTGATCCGCGGGCCGCAGGGCACCGTGTTCGGCAAGAGCACGATCGGCGGTGCGATCAACGTGGTCACGCGCAAGCCGGACTTCGAGACGGGCGGCGTGGCGGAGCTGCGGGTCGGCAACTACGACCTGCTCGAGACGCGGGCCTCGCTCAACATTCCGCTCGTCGACGAGCGCGCGGCGGCACGGCTGAGCTTCGCCACCGCCACGCGCGACGGATTCGAGAAGGAGCGGCAGGGCGGCACGGATCCGTTCGACGAGAAGCTGCTCGGCGCGCGCGCCCAGCTCCTGCTCATACCTTTGGAGGATCTCGAGGTCCTGTTGACCGGCGACCTGAGCCGCGAGAACCAGGTGCTGAGCCCCGGCAAGTGCAAGGTGCTCAACTCCGGCGGCACGCCGGGTCTGCAGGCGGTGCTCGGCGCCGTGGACTACACGCGGGCATGCGCCGACGTCCAGGCGAGCAGCAACCCGCGTCGCGTCGAGACGGGGGCCAGCTTCCTGCGCGACGACCTCACGAGCTACGGGGGGAGTGCGCAGCTCACCTGGTCGCTCGGTCCGACGCTGCAGCTGCGCTCGATCTCGAGCGTGCGCGGTCTCGACAACGAGAATTTCGGCGACTTCGACGGCACGCGCATCGCGCTGATCCGGCCCGACATCGACGACGTGGGCTTTCAGCAGACCCAGCTCAGCCAGGAGCTGCAGCTCTCGGCGCAGGCGCTGGATGGTGATCTCAACTATCTGGCGGGCGCCTTCTTCTTCCGCGAGGAGAGCAAGGACGAGGTGCGCGAGGGCGTGCTCAGCCAGCTCACGGCGCAGGACATCGTGAACCCCTTCCCGGGGCTCGACGCGGCGTCGACCGCAGATGCGATCCGCGGCGCGCAGCTGAACCTCCTGAACCGCGTCGACAACCTGAGCTACTCGGGCTTCGCGCAGGCCTCCTACGACGTGACCGATCGCCTGAACCTGACGGGCGGTCTGCGGCTCACGCAGGATCGGCGGCGGCTGCAGCGGCGCGGCTTCGCGCTCACCCCCGGCGTCGACACGAACCAGCGCTTGGTCGTGCCGGGCGACGTGACGACTTCCTTCGATCGCTCGAGTCGCTTCAGCGACTTCACGCCGTCGGCGGCGCTGAGCTACCGGTTCAGCGACGACGTGCTCGGCTACCTGAGCTATGCCACCGGCTTCAAGAGCGGTGGCTTCAACGGCCGCGCGTTCCCCGCCCCGGGGGCAGACCTCTCGGGCATCGAGTTCGAGCCGGAGGACCTGACGACCTACGAGGCGGGCCTCAAGCTGACGGCCATGAGCGGTCTGCTGACGCTCAACGCGGCAGCGTTCTACAGCATCTACGAGGACATCCAGCTCGTCGTCGTGAGCGGCGACCCCGCAGTCAACAACCTGCAGATCCTGCTGCTCAACGCCGGCGAGTCGGTGATCAGCGGGGGCGAGCTCGAGCTGGTGGCGACGCCGCTCCCCAACCTGCAGATCCGCTCGGCGATCGGGCTGCTGCACGACCGCTTCAAGGAGTTCGACGACGCCGCGGACCCGCAGGCCAAGGACCGCACGATGCAGCTCTTGAGCGCGTACCAGACGACCACGGCCGTCGAGTACCGCTTCGAGCCGATCGCGCTCGGCGCGCTCTCGGCGCGCGTGGAGTGGTCGACGCGCAGTCGGCAGTTCACCGACGTGCAGAACCGCGAATCGATCAAGGCGGGCAAGCGCGGCCTGCTGGACGCGCGCCTCGCGCTCGAGCTGGGCGACGGTCGGACGCAGCTCGCGCTCTACGGCCGCAACCTGCTCGACCGCGACTACCTGACCGGCGGCGTCGACTTCTCGGACACGTTCGGAAACGCCCAGCTCTACACCGGACCGCCGCGCACCTACGGTCTGGAAGTGCGCCGCGAGTTCTGAGGAGAGCGCGAGATGTCCACGGGACACGTCGTCTTCGAGCGCCTGCTGCGGCCGCTCCCGCTCGGCCCGCGCACGCGGCAGGGCCTGCCCGTGGCACCGGGCTATCTGCCGGTCCTGGGACACGTGCCCGCGCTCGTCGCCGATCTGCCGGGACTGCTCGAGAGCGGAGCGCGCGCGGGCCCACTCTTCTGGGTGAGCCTCGGCAGGGATCGCTGGATGCTCACGTCCATGCAGGAAGAGTTCTTCGCGATCTTCCGCAACAAGGAAACGTCGTCCGCAATCCTGGGCAAGATGGCGGGGGAGACGGTCGCAGGGAGTCCTCTGGGGCGCTCGCTGCTGGTTCTCGATGGCGCCGCTCACCGTCGAGCTCGGGCTGTGCTGAACGCCCCGTTCACACCGCGTGGAATGAGCGCGATCGGAATGGGGCAGGTGATCGCCGAGGTCGTTGCCGCCCGCGTCTCGGGCTGGCGGGACGTTACGCGTCTGTCCATCGCCAACGAGACGCGCGAGATCGCCATCGACGTCATCTTCCGCACGCTCGGAATTCCGATCGAAGACCTGTGCATGTGGCGCGTCAAGTTCGAAGAGATGCTCAGCCTGGCCGTTCCGCTCGTGGGCAACGTTCCTGGAAGTGCCGGCTGGCGTGCACGGCGCGCGCGCCTCTTCGTCGACGATCGCCTGCGGGACATCGTACGGGAGTCGCGTTCGCGTCCTCGCGAGGAATCGTTCGTCACGGACCTCGTTCACGGTCGCGACGACGAGGGGCAGGGGCTCGACGAGGAGGAGCTGATCGACAATCTGCGCGTGCTCGTCATCGCGGGCCACGAAACGACCGCTTCGGTGATGGCGTGGGCGGCACTGCACCTGGCGGCTCAGCCCGCCCTCTGGGATCGACTCGTCGACGAAGCCCAGCGGGCGGACCGACCGCCGATCAATCCCGACGAGCTCTCCCAGTTCCCGCTTGCCGAAGGCATCTTTCGGGAAGCGCTCCGTATGCATCCTCCCGCGACGATCGATACCCGAGAGGTGATCTCACCCGTGGAGCTCCTGGGGCAGACGCTCGCTCCGGGGACGCTCGTCTCGCTCGCGATCTTTGGACTCGCGCGCAACCCGCTGCGCTACCCGCGGCCCGACGTCTTCGATCCCGACCGCTGGCTCAGCGCGTCGAAGCGGCCCGGGCCGCTCGAGACCGCGCCGTTCGGCGGCGGTCCGCACTTCTGCCTCGGCTATCACATGGCCTGGCTCGAGGCGGTGCACTTCATCGTCGCCTTCGCGCGGGCGCTCTCGGGTCGCGGGCTGCGCCCGAGCCTGGAGGGCGAAGATCTCCCGACGCCCGTCTGGTTTCCCGTCCTGCGACCGCCGCGCTCGTCCGCGATTCGCCTGTCGCGCGCGTCCTAGGCGCTATTCCGGGTCGGGCTGGGAGCGCGTGAGCGCGATGTCGACGCGCGGCGCTTCGCCCTCGGCGACCTCGAGCTCCACGGTCACGGCCGGGTAGCCCTGCGCGGCCGCAGTCACCTGGATCCGACCCGCGCGGATGGCGCGACCCGACCTGTCCGTCGCGACGCGGAACGCGCCGAGTGCGTCGGCTGCTCCGCGGCCCACGGCGGGGCAGAAGCTCTGGGCCGTGCAGAGCCCCACCCGGACTCGCGCGAACGGGCCCTCGGTACCGGGCAGAGGGTTACCCGTCGCGGCATCGGTCACGCGGACGGCGACCGAGTCGATCACCGGACCCTGCTCGGTGATCCGATAGATGTAGTCCGGGAACCGCGAGCCGTTGCCGTCCCCGCTGAAATCGACGTCCTCCGGATCCGCGACGCCGACGACGAACTCCCCACTCGCGGGAACCCGGAAGTCGAAGAAGTCGAAGCCGCGATTGCCGACGTTGCTGAGCAGCACGTTGCACTGCTCGTCGAGGATCTGGAGCAGCGTGCGTCGCTCCACCTCGAAGCTGAAGAAGTTGTGCTCGATCGTGAGCCGCTTCCCCGGCTCGGCGCGGTAGCGGAAGTAGTCGCGGTCGGTGCGCAGCTGGTCGTCGTCGGCGTCGATGAACTCGAGCTCGAACTGCTCGGCGGGATCGAGGTCGACCGCCTGGGCCTCCGCGCAGGTGTCGGGCGCGACGTCCACGGTCTGGGCGAGCGCCGGGGAGCCGAGTCCGCAGAGAACGAGAGCCATGCACAGGCCAAGGGAGCGGTGTCGCATGATGCTTCTTCTCCAAAGCCCTGAGGTGGGCCCGGACGGGAAGACACATGGGCCGTCTGAATCGGTTGGCGTCGAGGCGAGCGTGGTGACCGGGCCGCGCTGCTGTGCCCTGCTACACTCGCTGCGTGCGCGTCAGCGAGAGCGCCGTCGTCCGACTCGACCACGTCTACGTGAGCGTCAGCGATCTCGCGCGCGCCGAGCGGTTCTACGACGCGGCGCTCGGCGCGCTCGGCTTCCGCAAGGTCGTCCGCCCGATCGCGGACGAGCCGCACGTCCACTACTTCAACCGCGTCATGCAGTACACGATCCGGCCCGCGCGCTCGACCGCCGCGGCCGACGCCTACCGGCCGGGCGCGCTGCACCACCTGTGCATGCAGGTTGCGGACGCCGCCGCCGTCGACGCGGCCTGTCGCGCGCTGCGCGGCGCGGGTGTCGACGCGAGCGAGCCGCGGCTCTACCCCGAGTACCGCCCCGACTACTACGCGACGTTCTTCAGCGACCCCGATGGCATCCGGCTCGAGATCGTCTGCGACACCGAGCTGCGGCGCCTGGTCCGCGACCACTGGCACGAGCTGACCGAGTTCGTGGATCCCGTCGCGCGCCTGCGCGAGCGGGGACCGTTGTCGCGCGCACCGTGGCGGCGAGGGCAGCTCTCCGACGGCGTCGCCGCACCGCCGCAAGGCGAGCGCTTCGACGAGCTGGCCGCGCTGCGCAACACCCGCATCGAGCGCATCACCAGCTCCAACCGCCCCGTGAGCGACCTCTACGACCAGCTCCAGGACGAATGGGTCGCGCTGCTCGAGGGCGAGGCCGAGCTCGACATCGACGACACCCGCGTGACCCTGCGCGCCGGCGAATACCTCGTCCTGCCCGCCCACACCCCGCACCGCGTGCTGAAGACGACCCCCGGCGCGCGCTGGCTCGCGGTGCACATCGATCCGGTGTGACTCTCCGGAGACACGCGACTCTCTGATCGCATCGGACGAGTGATTCGGAGCCGGGCCGCTGCGCTGTGTTTCAGCCCGCGACGGGCACGAAGCGGTAGCCCGTGTCGGCTCGCGCGATGCGGCCGGCGGTGGGGGTGGGGAAGTGGGTGCCGATGAGGAGGGTTTCGGTTCCGGCGACCTGCTCGAGGAAGGCCTGGCGGGTGAGGCGGGCGATGTGCTTGTCGACGTCGAACTCGGGGGACCACTCGGGGTGGGCGAGCTGGCAGGGGTGGTGGATCATGTCGCCGGTGATGATGGCGCGGTGGTCGCCGGACTCGACCACGACCGAGACGTGACCCGGGGTGTGACCGGGCGTCGGCAGCAGGCGTACCTCGTCCGAGAGCTTGTGATCCATGTCGACGAGGTCGACGAGGCCGGCGTCGAAGATGGGCTTCACGCTGTCGGCGAGGATCTGCTGGTTCTCCGTCGATGGGTCGGCCTGCCAGTGCGCGTGCTCGGCGTGACCGAGCAGGTAGCGCGCGTTCGGGAAGGTCGGGACCCAGCGGCCGTTCACGAGCTGCGTGTTCCAGCCGACGTGGTCGACGTGCAGGTGCGTGCAGACGACGGCGTCCACGTCCTCCGGCTGCCAGCCCGCCTCCCGGAAGCGCTCCAGGAAGGGCAGGTCGAGCGGGCGGTTGCCGGTGACGCCGCGCGGTCGGTCGTTGCCGATGCAGGTGTCGACGACGAGCTTGAGGCCCGGCGCGTCGACGAGCAGGGCGTGGATCGAGAGCTTCAGGTCGCCCTCGGGCGTGGCGAAATGGGGTCGGAGCCAGTCGATGCCCGCGATCGCGGCGGGCGTAGCCTCGCGGATGAAGGGCTGCTGCTCGGAGTAGCCGAAGGTCACCTCCAGCTCGACCACCCGCTGGATCGTCACGTCGCCCACCTGCCAGCGCAGCATGTCCGCACCTCCGCTCGTCCGACGGAGAATGACACGAAATCTGCAGAGCGGGGTCGGGTTCTGGTCAGCGGGGTCCGGCTCGGGCAGGCTGTCGGTCTCGACAGAACGACAGGAGGAACCCCTTGATCGAGTCCCTGGTTCGACTGCGCGCCACGCTGGTCGCCGCGCTCGCGCAGGTGGCCTTCATCGGTCCGCTGCTGCCGCGACTCGCGGTCGGCTACATGTTCGCCGAGACCGGCTGGGGCAAGCTCCAGAACATCGGGCAGGTCGTCGACTTCTTCACCCGGATCGGCATCCCCGCGCCCGAGTTCCAGGCGCACTTCGTCGCAGGGCACGAGCTCGTGTGCGGCGCACTGATCGTGGTCGGGCTCGCGACGCGGCTCGCCGCGATCCCGCTGACCGTCATCATGGCGGTCGCGCTCGCCACGGCGGTCGAGTGGGAGGGTCTGACGGGGCTGATCGTCACCGACGAGTTCACCTATGCGGCGGTGCTCGTGTGGCTGCTCGTCGCGGGTCCGGGCGCGGCGTCGCTCGATGCGCTGATCGCGCGCTGGGCAGGGGCTGGGTCGGGCGAGCGCTCGTTCCGCTGAGCCGAGTCGCTCGCCGCGGGCCGCCCGGGCGCGGCACTTGCACGCGTGTGTGCTCCACTGGTCAGTGTTGACCGGGGAGATCGCGGGTCCCCGGGGACACACCTGCGTCCCTGCCTAGATCGATCCCGCCGCCGGGCGCTACGTTCCCTTCTGGCCTGTGATAATCAACGTACGTTTGGGAGGTCCATCTCATGCGGATCACGCGCTGCGTGGTGACCGGTCTGCTCGCGCTCGCGGCCTGGCTGCCGGGCTGCGGCCGTGACTCGGCGGCGCCGGACGGAGCTCCCGTCGTGCGCCTCGGCTACTTCGCCAACGTGACCCATGCTCCCGCGATCGCGGCGCTCGAGCGCGGGTTCCTCGCCAACCAGCTCGGCACGAGCGCCACGCTCGAGGCGCGCGTGTTCAACGCCGGACCGGAGGCGGTCGAGGCGCTGTTTTCGGACGCGCTGGACCTGAGCTACATCGGTCCGAACCCGGCGATCAATGCCTTTGCCCAGTCGAACGGCGAGGCGATCCGCATCATCGCGGGCGCGACCTCGGGCGGCGCGGCGCTGGTGGTGCAGCCGTCGATCACGGCCGTGGCGCAGCTCCGGGGCACGAAGCTCGCGACGCCGCAGCGCGGCAACACGCAGGACGTCGCGCTGCGCGCCTGGCTCGCGCAGCAGGGACTGCGCTCGGACCTCGAGGGGGGAGGGGACGTCTCGATCCTGCCCCAGGCGAACGCGCAGACGCTCGAGACGTTCCGCGCGGGCGAGATCCAGGGCGCCTGGGTGCCCGAGCCCTGGGCGTCGCGGCTCGTGCTCGAGGGCGGGGGCTCGGTGCTGGTGGACGAGCGCAGCTTGTGGCCGGACGGCCGATTCGTGACCACGCACCTGATCGTGCGCACGCAGTTCCTGCGCGAGCAGCCCGAGCTCGTGAACGCGGTGCTGCGCGCGCACCTGCGCGCGATCGAGTTCCTGAACGCCGACCCGGTGCAGGCCCGCGAGGTCGTGAACGCCGCGATCGGTCGCATGACGGGGAAGTCCCTGCCGGTCGCGGTGCTCGAGCGCGCCTGGGAGACGCTCACCTTCACGGCGGACCCGCTCGCGGCGACGCTGGAGCGCTCCGCCGAGGCGGCCGTGTCCGTGGGGCTGCTCGAGCCGGTGAAGCTCGACGGCATCTACGACCTCGAGCCGCTGAACGCGATCCTCGCGGCCTCGGGCCAGCCGCCGATCGCGCACTGAGGCGGGGCGCGTGGGCGACGTCGCGATCCAGATCCGCAGCGTCTCGCAGACCTACCACGACGGCCGGAGCTCGCTGCTGGCGCTCGATCAGGTGTCGCTCGACGTCGCGCAGGGCGAGTTCGTGTGCCTGCTCGGTGCCTCGGGCTGCGGCAAGAGCACGCTGCTCAACTTGATCGTCGGTCTGTACCGGATCACCGCGGGCACGATCGACGTCGGCGGGCGCCGCGTGGCGCTGATGTTCCAGGAGCCGGCGCTGTTCCCGTGGCTCACGGCGCAGAAGAACGTCGAGATGGGGATGCGCTTCCGCGGCGTTCCGGAGGCGGAGCGGCGCGACAAGGCGCGCGAGCTCCTGCGACTCGTGCACCTCGAGGGCTTCGCCGAGCGCCGGCCGCACGAGCTCTCGGGCGGCATGCGCCAGCGCGTGGCGATCGCGCGCGCGCTCGCCCAGGAAGCGGACGTGCTGCTGATGGACGAGCCGTTCGCTGCGCTCGACGCGATGACGCGCGACGTCCTGCACGACGAGATCGAGACGATCTGGTCGCGCAGGGCCATGACCGTGCTGTTCGTGACGCACAACGTGCGCGAGGCCGTGCGCCTCGGCGACCGCGTGGTCCTGCTCTCCAGCCGGCCGGGCCGCGTGGTCGCGGAGTTCCCGATCGAGATCCCCAGGCCGCGCGCCTCCGAGTCGATCGCGGTCGCGGAGCAGGCGGGTCGGATCACCGACGCGCTGCGCCAGGAGGTCCGACGCCATGGCCGCTAGCCGGACGCCGATCCACGAGCGCGAGTCGCTCGAGCGCGAGATCGAGGGCCTCGACGCGCTCGACGTCCCGTTCGACGAGAGCGACTCGCCCTGGCTCCCGCGGGCCTGGGCCGTCGTCTGGCCGAAGCTCGCCGCCGTGGCGATCGTGCTGGCCAGCTGGCAGCTCCTGGTCTGGAGCGAATGGCGTCCGAGCTACGTGCTGCCCGGCCCGGCGCGCGTCTTCGCCGAGCTCGCCGAGCTGGTGAGCGTGCTGAAGTTCTGGGACGCGGTCGCGACCACGCTGCGCCGAGCGGCCATCGGCTTTGCGCTGGCCATGGTCATCGGAACACTGCTCGGCGTCGTGATCTCGCGCAGCCGGATCCTGCGCGGCGCGTTCGGCTCGTTCATCACCGGCCTGCAGAGCATGCCGTCGATCGCCTGGTTCCCGTTCGCGATCCTGCTGTTCAAGCTCTCGGAGGGCGCGATCCTGTTCGTGATCGTGATCGGCGCCGCGCCGTCGGTCGCGAACGGCCTGATCAACGGCATCGACCACATTCCACCGCTGTTGCTGCGCGCGGGGCGCGTGCTCGGCGCGCGCGGGCTGGCGAGCCTGCGCCACGTGGTGCTGCCGGCCGCGCTGCCCGGCTACGTCGCCGGCCTCAAGCAGGGCTGGGCATTCTCGTGGCGCTCGCTCATGGCTGGCGAGCTGCTCGTGATCATCGAGACGCGCCCGTCGCTCGGCAGCCAGCTCCAGTTCGCGCGCGAGCTCTCCGACGCGCCGTCCCTGATGGCGCTCATGATCGTCGTGCTGCTGATCGGCGTCCTGGTCGACAGCCTGATCTTCGCCGCCCTCGAGCGCAGCATCCGCCGCCGCCGCGGCCTGGTCGAGAACGACTAGCAGCCAGCCTCACGCATCGTGGTAGACGACGGTCCACCAGCGATGCGCTCGACTGCGCTGTTGGCACCATTCCGGAAAGGTTCCGCTCGGGTTCTCCTGGTAGGCCTTCCAGTCGTCGAGCAGGCCGCGAATCTCCGCGGCTTCGGCTGCGAGCCCGCTCATCGAGGTCGCATCGGCCGCGGCTCCGAGGTGGCGCTCGGCCGCCTCCAGCAGGGAGCAGGCGTTCTCGAGCGTTCCGATCAGCCTGCCTTCGACCAGGTGGTGCGTGGCGTAGTCGACCTGCCCGAGGAGAATCGAGACCAGACAGGCCCGCGCGCGATCATGGGAACGCTCCATGTGAAGCGCGCGCTCGAGCAGCTCGGGGTCGCGTTGGAGCAGGCCGAGCTCGGCGACCGGGGTGACGCTGCCTGGCTCGGACTCGCACCAGCTCTTCAACACGGGCTCGAGCAGGCGCTGTCGGAGCGGTCGCGACAGGAACTGGTGCGCCGTGGCAGTGCGCGCATGAGCGCCGAGCACACGCAGGACGATTTCACGTCGTGCCTCGAGCGTGGACGCGAGCGCAGCGTCGAGAAACCGGTTCAGTGCCTCGAACGCCTCGGTGCGCAGCCCCCGCTCTCGCAGCTCGCAGTATCGAGCCAGGTCGTCGAGGCGCGCATCGCCGCGCAGCGCATCGGCCAGCTGCGCGAGCCCCTCGAAGTTGTCGCGGTTCCAGTAGTGCACGTCTGTCTGCCTGACGGTCATCCCATGAAGAGTAGCGCCGCTGGGATCAGGAGCATCGCTGCCGGCCATCCCTTGTTCTCTGGTCGGACGGGGCGCATCGAGAAGTTAGGCAGCGTGCTCTTCGGCGCAGACCACCACTGGCTCCAGGGCCGGCCTGACGAAGCGAGAGGTCACGCGAGCACACCTGCCGGCAGGCCTTCACGCTACCCGCCGCGCTCCAGCGGACGCAACACCGCCGCGGTGTCGCCGCTCGCCGTCAGAACGCCAGGACCCGGCCAGCGACGGCCAGGGCCAGTGGCGACCATTCTGGGAAACCGCGCCCATCCAGGTGGAAGGTGGCGGATTCTCGCGCCACCTCTCGGCGGACTGGATATCCGGAGCTGACGCGCCGCAGCCGGGGCCTGGTCGTGGAGCCAGGCCCCGGCGCGGCGGATCAGTCGGTCACTCGAAGACGATGCTCAGGGGGCGGCGGCAGTCGCCGGCGATGCAGCCGTACTCCTCGCCGCTCAGGTCGCCATCCTGGAAGGTGACGCGGAGACCGCGGCTGAATGCGAACCCCGCGGTCCCGAACGACGTCAGCATCGCCACGGCGGCCGGGTCCGCGACCGGCACCGCGATGTAGCGGATCGTGGCCCCCGTCGCACGGTCGAAGGTGGAGTTGATGCACAGCACATGCACCCGATTCTCGAAGTACGCGACCTCCTGCGGGCTGCAGACGAACGTGCCTGCCTGGGCGGCGCTTGCGCCGAGCGTCGAGAACGCTGCGAAGAGACCTGCCGCGATCACGCCGAGCACCGTGTACTTCTCGAGCCGATTCATGGTTTCCGATTCTCCGTGCGAGGGATTGGACGGGCGGCGTCGAGAACCTGCTCTCTTCGCCGCGTCTGCCGAACCAACGCTGCGAGTGCGCTGGATCACTCATCTGTGGCAGACTGCTCGCCCCGAGGAGTGGAGGAGGATTCGGTCATGGCGATCTTCGATCAGGTCAACGAGCAGATGAAGGCGGCGCTGAAGGCGGGCGAGAAGCTCCGACTCCAGGGACTGCGCAACATCCGGGCGGCGTTCCTGCTGCGGCTCAAGGAGGACGCCACGCTGACCACGCTCTCCGATGCGGAGTGCCTGCCGCTCCTGCGCAAGCTCGAGAAGCAGCGGCGCGAGAGCATCGAGGCCTTCGATGCGGCGGGCCGCGCGGAGCAGGCCGCCGACGAGCGCGCCGAGCTCGAGCTCATCCTGTCGTTCCTGCCCGCTCAGGCCGACGAGGCGACCGTGCGCGGCTGGGTGCAGACCGCGGTCGCCGAGAGCGGCGCCAAGTCTGCGGCCGACATCGGGCGGGTGATGGGCGTGCTGATGAAGGCCCACAAGGGCGACGTCGACGGCAACGTCGCGCGCCGCATCGCGCTCGAGCTGCTGGGCTGAGCGCTCGTCAGTGGCCCGCGCCGACGGCGGGCAGGCTCGACTCCGGCTCCGCCTGCTGGCGCGCTTGGCGGATCTGCAGCGCGAGGTCGTCCATGCGCTGCTCGCGGCGCGGCTTGCCGTGCGCGTACGCGCGCATCTCGAGCAGGCAGCGCTCCGCCTCGTCGAGCTGACCCGTGCGCACGAGCGCCGTGCCGAGCAGTCCGTAGATCTCGAAGTCGGAGCCGAACAGCTCGAGCGCGCGCCGCAGGTGCGGGATGCCGGCCGCGGGATCCTCGCCGGCGAACGCGAGGTAGCTCTTGCCGAGCTTGGCGTGCGCGTCGGGCAGCAGCGGATCGAGCTCGAGCGCCCGCTCGAGGTGCACGCGCGTTTCGCTGATCAGCGCCGTGCGCTCGGCGCCCTCGGCCCGGGTCGCGCGGTGCCAGACGAACTCGGCGTAGTCGAGCCGGTTCAGCGCGTCGTCCGGCTCGAGCGCGAAGCCGCGCGCATACAGCGCCTCGTACTCACCCGTGCGCTGCTGGAAGCGCAGCGCATCGGCCAGCAGGAAGTGGGCGCGTGCCTCGTCGGGGCGTGCCGCGAGCGCCGAGCGCAGCAGCGTCTCCGCCCGGCGCCGGTTGCCGCGCTGCAGCGCCACGTCCCCCAGCACCAGCGCCACGTCCGGGGCCTCGAGGCTGCGCACGGTCGGCTCCGCCGGCACGGGGAAGGAGTCGAGCGAGAGACTCAGGCCCGGCAGCTTGCCCGAGAGGATGTACGCGTCGAGCTCCTGCTCCAGCGCGTCGATGTCGATGCCGAACGCCTCGCGGCATGCCTGCTCGGGCGCCAC
>Ga0190274_10001012_pt1 | contig 16446 bp, 12 predicted proteins | sample Popmic531T_FD_133002 | JGI IMG/M metagenome (GOLD analysis project Ga0190274, IMG submission 133002) | Populus adjacent soil microbial communities from riparian zone of Yellowstone River, Montana, USA - 531 T | ecosystem: Environmental > Terrestrial > Soil > Riparian zone | place: USA: Montana...
CAGAAAAAATTCAATGAATACTGGAAAGACAAAAAACCTTCTGATGATGAGGGAGAAAACCGCGAAGAAGGCGGCTACCAACAATTCCGCAGGTGGGAAGCTTTCATGAAACAACGTGTTTATCCTTCAGGAAATTTTGATCCTGAAATCCTGTTAAGAGAGCAACAAAAACAAAAGTTTACAAATGCAAGGATGTCAATACATCCATCCCTCACTGCTGCCAATTGGGATTATGTTGGTCCCACTTCCATTCCACAAAATGGCGGCGGTACAGGCCGCGTTAATTGCATCGAGTTTGATCCTACAAATACTAACACTGTTTACATCGGGGCAGCTGCGGGCGGAGTATGGAAGACTACAAATGCCGGTTCCTCTTGGACATCAAATACTGATTTCCTCGATGCGCTGAGTGTTGCTGACATTGCCATCAATCCCAGGTATCATGATTCAATATATGTGGCTACTGGGGACGGCTATGGATATGAAGTGGGTGGAGATTTCTGGGGCGGAACATACAGTGCCGGAGTGATGATTTCACCTGATGGCGGTCAAACTTGGAATACTTGCGGACTGACATTTACGCAAACACAATCTTCCATCATTCAACGCATACTCGTCAACCCATCTGATCCGGATATTTTGCTTGCATGTACCCGGAGCAATATTTACCGTTCTACTGATGCCGGGGCAAACTGGACTTCGGTGCGTACAGGACATTACTACGACATGGAATTTAAACCGGGCGATCCGAATACTGTTTATGCCGCTTCATCTGGAAGTCTGGCAGTATCTACAAACAAAGGAGCTACATGGACAACGTCAGGAACCTTCAATGGCGGCGACAGGATTTCAATTGCTGTTACACCAGCGAACCCGCTTGTAATATATGCACAGGGCGCGAACGGAAATTTTTATAAATCATCTAATGGCGGAACTTCTTTCCAGCTTAAAACTTCTCCGAACAGTGTGGCGAATTTTTTCGGCTACTATGATGCGGTGTTAACGTGTTCGCCTGTTGATGAAAATAAAGTTTATGTGGCAGGGATGAACATTGCAAAATCATTTGACGGGGGTACGGTATGGACTGCTGCCGGTACAAATATTCACGTTGATAACCATGTATTGGAATTTTTACCGGGAAGTAACAGCGTGATCTGGTGCGGCAACGATGGAAGTATTTATTCTTCCACCAACAGCGGAACATCCTGGACTGATCTTGGAAATGGAATCGGCATCAAGCAATATTACAGGATGGGTGGAAGCACCTTATCCCCTTACACCCTTCTTGCAGGTGCACAGGACAACGGAACTGACCGTCTTGCTGGAGGAGTCTGGCGCAAAGTTTCCGGAGGTGATGGAATGGAATGTCTTGTCGACAGAACAAACGACCAAATCATGTATGCGAGCTACCAGTATGGTAACTTTATGAAATCCACCAATGGCGGAATAAATTTCAACGACATTACTCCTTCTGCAGGCGATTGGACGACGCCATTCATGCAGGATCCAATTGTAGCAAGCACGCTTATTGGCGGATGGGAAGAAGTTTACAGAAGTACCAATGCAGGAAATAACTGGACGCCAATATCAAATGGACAATTCAACGGATATGTAATTGCGCTTGCAATGAGTGAAGCAGACAACAATTATATTTATGCTGCTTCACTGGAAAGTATTTTCAGAACAAATAATACAGGCGGAAGCTGGTTCAATATTGAATCCGGTTTGCCAACGGGCTCTGCAGGTATTACATACATTGCCGTGAGCAATACCGATCCCAATAAAGTATGGGTGACCTTTACAGGTTACTCCGCAGGGAACAAAGTTTTTTATTCTTCCAACGGTGGAAGTACCTGGACAAATTATTCCGGCACGCTTCCGAATATTCCTGTGAACACAATTGTTTACCAGAAAGGCAGCCAGGATGCAGTGTACGTCGGAACTGATTTTGGAGTGTACTACAGGGATGCTACCATGAGTGACTGGATCCCATACAATACGAATCTTCCGAATGTAATTGTTTATGAGCTTGAGATCAACAACGACATCCAGAAGCTTCGTGCCTGCACATATGGAAGAGGAATCTGGGAAAGTGACCTGAATGCATCTTCCATGTTCACCCTTGATGCAGGTGTAACTTCTATCCTTCAGCCGGGCAGTTCAATCTGCTCTAATTCCTTTGTTCCGGAAGTTCGAATCCGCAACTACGGACAGGATACTATCACAACGCTTACGGTAAACTACCAATTGGACACAGGTACCGTTTTTACTTTTAACTGGGTTGGCACTCTTGCACCCGGCACAAACGCTGATGTAACACTTCCGGCTCTTACCTCAACATCAGGAACACATTCACTCACTGTATTCACCACAGATCCCAATGGCTCTGCGGACCAGAATTCATTTAATGATACGCGCACAACTACTTTCCTGGTCAATTCCAATGTAGTCGTCGCACCAGTAGTAGAAGGATTTGAAAGCACCACCTTCCCTCCTGTCGGCTGGACGATGGAAGACAACAATTCGCCATTGATGTTCATTCGTTTCACGACTGCAGGTGGTTTTGGAAATTCAACCTCTTCAATCCGCGCGCGTGGTCGTGTGTTACCGGACGCATATGGTTCACTGCTGTCTACACCCATTGACTTCAGCACACTCATAGCGCCAATATCAATCACCTTCAGTGTTGCGTACGCAATGTATGATGCAACATCAACGGATTCTTTAAACGTTTATGTGAGTACAGACTGCGGTGATACATGGGTACGGAAATATTCAAAGACCGCAAATGCACTTGCGACTGCACCCATGGTTGCAGCTAACTTTACTCCGGATCCGAATGAATGGAGAACTGAGCTCATTGACCTTTCATCTTATGCAGGTCAGGCAAGTGTGCAGGTCAGGTTTGAGTTTTACGTTGATGAAGGAAACAACATCCATGTGGATGACATCAATTTGTTTGATGCTATCATCGGCGTAAATGAAAACAGCAAGTCAACTTTGAGTGTGTTCCCGAATCCTTCTGCGGGCATTGTACATTTCAATCTTCCATCTTCAAGCAATGCGACGATAGGAATCTATTCAGCCATCGGAAGTCTGGTGAAAGAAATATCCGTGAAAGAAAATTCGGTCGACGTCAATATCACAGACCTTCAACCGGGGATATATTTTTACCGTTACACTTGCGGAACTGAAAAACCGTTTGTTGGAAAGCTCGTGAAGGAATAAATAAAGACTTAACCACAGAGGCACAAAGGCACAGAGTTCTCTGTGTCACTGTGTCTCTGTGGTTGTCGCGCTTTTTTCTGCAACTACAATTGTGATTTCACCCTTCTCCGTATTTTTGTAAGCTGGCGGGTCCTTCAAAACAAAACCATTCACCACAGAGGCACAAAGTCACAGAGATTTATTTCAATTCAAGGTATTCTCTGTGTCTTTGTGCCTCTGTGGTAAAAAATTCCGGGAAATAATTTTCAGAGCTTCAGAATTTTCGCGCAGTATGATTTTCCATCATCTGCAATTGCCCGAAGAAAATAAATTCCCGATGGGAGATTCCGGGTATTCATTGTTAGTCCTTCATTTTCACTGTTAGTGTAGATCTCAGCTTCAACATTTTCCATCTTCCCCATGCTGTTGATCAATTCGATCCTCCGGATTGAATGTCCGACATGACGGATTGTGCAGACATTTTCAACCGGGTTCGGAAAAATCATGAGGTTATTTTTTTCATAAAGAGGAATTGACGTAGAAGAACATCCGCCCCACGCGTCAAATCTTTCCTGAAGCGAATCGATCGGTTCCTGATAGTTTGGATATGTATTGAGCGTAATGTTCAGGTAAAACTGTGCACTGTCAGTTGGATTTGCTACACGTATAAAAGCCGAGACTGCAGAAATCCCCAACGAGGTGCAGCGTGTATCCGCGCCAATCATTTTTGCTCCCTGCATGGCTGCCATCAACCGGCAGGCCAAATCTCCCTGCGTATTCAGGAACCTACTCTCCATGCTGTCGAGTACCACCTGTCCCAACAATATATTTCCTTGTATAGAATAACCCGGACCTGTAACGTGGTTCTTATAATCCATGCAATTGATTCCTGTATACCCCGCTGAATTGCCATTGACATCTACAACTCCATACTGGCGAATGGTAGCATCCCCGCCCTGGTCATGTGCTATCAATGAGTCGATGATCTGCTGCGGAGGCAGTCCCAGCACAAGCAATGAATGTGCGTATGTTTTGTTAGCTTGTATCCATGCAGCCTGGGTGTGCACTACCCCTACACCGGGAACGACATCACTGATGATATAGGCACTTGTACTGGCTTGTATGCACGTTGCGCCGGCGCTGCCGAGCTGGCCGGTTAGGGAATCGTAAGCGCAGATGGAAAAGGTGTCCTGGGCTGAGACATTTTGGATTATCAGAAAACAAATGAGTGTAGTGGTAAATTTCATGGTCTCTAGTTTATTCAAAAGTACTGAGTATTGAGTAAATAGTACAGAGTATTGAGTATTGAGATAGCAGCCAATTACTCAATAACTATCTTTTTGACAACGCTGCCGGAATTGGAAGTTGCTTTTACAAAGTAAATTCCTTTTGGAAAATGATTGCAATTGATGGTGATGCTTTCAGTGTTTGGATTCACGTTACTGGAAAAAACAATCTGACCCCAAGGATTATAAATCAGAATTTCTTTTATTGATTTGGAAGGATTGCTTATACTAAAATGATTTTCTGCGGGATTGGGTGAAATTGAAAAAGCTTTTTCTTCTTCAACTACGGCGTCATTGTAGGTAAGAGAACTGCAAATTGTAATAACACTATCCAGATGACTGGTTGGAAAAGTTATTGAGTTAATGGTGAAGGCAGTAGGATATAAATTTGTCGTAACATTGTTTTGCTGCAAATTCATCGGCACTGTAAATACTATGAGATCATGCTGGTTACAGGAGTTGTTACCATTCTTATCTGTTTTAATAACAGAGATTCCGATAGTATCAAAAGGGTAATGCCGAGGACCAGAAGTAATAAATCCGCTGTCCATAGTTTGGATTACATAATTTCTAAATGACGGTGATCCATTGTATTCACCTAGGTTAAATGCCTTTCGCCATAAGTAATTACCGGCAGGATCAGTTTTAAGAAGAAACGCACCTTCAGTCGACGAATTATCGACAATTTTCCCGGATTCAATATATCCTGAATCTGCAGTTTGAACAATAGTATTTGTACTTAATCCAAAAGCACTTTGATAATTATATTGCCAGATTATATTTCCCGAGGAATCAGTTTTTAACATTCCCTGCCAACCTCCGATAATATAACCTCCTTCAAGAGTTTGTATTACGGAATGACAAACTGCCACCCCGGTAATGCTTTCATAAGTATTCGACCAAAGTATATCCCCGGTAGCATCTGTTCGGATAAGATAATAGTCTAAATATGATGGATGGAAACTATCAGAATAACCTCCTATAATAATTCCCCCATCCATCGTCTCATCGATACTACTTCCGTACTCTGACCCATTACCACCATAGGCTTTTGTCCAAATGCTATCGCCATTTGAATTAAATTTAATAAGAAAAAGATCCTGCGATTGAGTAATGGAACCAATAAATTCACCACCGATCAGAATTCCGCTATCTGAAAGCACAATGATTGATTGAACGGTTGGATACCAACCTTCGATTTTTTTTGCCCACGTTACATTCCCAACGGAATCCGTCCTAATAACGTACGCGCCTGTATTATAAGACATACCTGTGATCACATATCCATTATCTAGTGTTTTTGCGAGACAAGGTCCGACCGCTGTTAGGACGGAATCATTGTAGGTATGCGTCCACAAAGTGTCGCCGTTCGAATCAGTTTTGATCAAAAAACTTTTTGTCGCAGACTCATTTCCAATTATTCCTGACGAAATAATACTTCCATCAGGGTTTTCATGAATACCGGTAATATAACCATCACCAGGAATTACTTTTTGAAAAGTATTCTGCGATGAAGCATTAAAATAAATAGAGAGAAAAATAATTGCCGGAAGAAAAAATTTCATTGAAGAGAGGATTCTTTCTCAAACATACAAAAAAAATACGCGTCATGATTTCCCGTCCAGTACCGACGGAAGCCTGCTAAAAACAACCTTCCCTGAAAACTTCTTGTCCCGTAGGGACATAATAGCGGTACAAAAAAAATCAGTCTGATCTACAAAGTCCCGTAGGGACGATATATAGCTTTCGAATTGGAAGGTGCAAAAAATATATCACCCCTAAAGGGGCTCCAATCTAAAATGTTTGGATGTTCAACCGGGATTTCGCCCCTGACGGGGCTAAGAATTTTTAGTATACAGTACTTTTTGCCCTGCTGGGACAAAACATGGGGTTTATCTTTCCGAAAGTTCTGAACCTACAGAGCAGGTGAACAATGATAATTCCGAAATCAGAAATCTGAAAAAATCAGTTCTGACTATAAAAAAATTTCTATTTAGTTTTTAAACTCTGGGGTTCAATAAAAAGTAGAAATTCCAAATCTCAAATCGATTTCTGATTTCTACTTTCGAGCTTCGGATTTTTTCCGAATTTAGAATTTCGGATTTTGTTTTCTGTCTAGCTACCAAATAGCGAATCCACAAACTCCCCTTTATTAAACACCTGCAAATCCTCCATCTTCTCTCCCACTCCAATATACTTTACCGGGATTTTAAACTCGTCACTGATGCCGATCACTACTCCACCTTTGGCGGTGCCGTCGAGTTTTGTGAGAGCAAGTGCATTTACATCTGTTGCTTTCGTAAACTGCCGTGCCTGCTCAATCGCATTCTGACCAGTACTTGCATCAAGCACCAAAAGGATTTCATGCGGCGCACCGGGAATTATTTTTTCAATGCTGCGTTTGATTTTTGAAAGCTCATTCATCAAATTGATTTTGTTGTGAAGTCTACCAGCCGTATCGATGATGACCACATCCACTTTTTGAGCAACAGCAGAATTCACCGTATCAAAAGCAACCGATGCAGGATCGCTTCCCATTGCTTGCTTGATGATTGGAACATCAGCGCGTTTGCTCCATACTTCAAGCTGATCCACAGCCGCTGCACGGAATGTATCGGCAGCACCCAGGATTACTTTCTTCCCCGATTGCTTAAACTGGTATGCAAGTTTACCGATGGTGGTTGTTTTACCAACGCCATTCACACCCACAACCATGATCACATACGGACCACTTGTTACGGGAAGCGAAAAATCTTCTTTGTCTGTGGTGTTGTTTTCCTGCAGCAATGACGACACCTCAGCCTTGAGCAAATCATTGAGCTCGTTTGTGCCGACATATTTATCACGCGCCACCCTTTCTTCAAGTCGCTTGATAATCTTCAACGTGGTTGTAACGCCGACGTCGCTCGTCACCAAAACTTCTTCCAGGTTATCAAGCACATCAGCATCTACGGTTGATTTACCCGCAATGGCTTTCGTCAGCTTGGAAAAAAAACTGGTCTTCGTTTTCTCCAGGCCCTTGTCGAGCGATTCCTTCTTTTCTTTTGAGAATATGTTACTGAGTAGTCCCACCTTAGCTTTGATTATTACCCCTTCTAATAACGAATGGGATCCAACGAAAATACGAATTACTAATTTTGATTTTTATTTCCCGGCCTTTCAAAGTAGAATTTCGTAATTGGTATTTTCGTAGAAGATTTGTATTCGTTGGAATAAAATAAAAAAGCTCCCTTCGTAAGAAAGAAGCCTTATATTTTTACTACACGTCACTGTTTTCCGGTTAACGATTAACGATTAACGGATAACAATTAACGTTCTGCTACTTGTTCTTCAAAAAATCCTTGATATGATCGTTATGCACAACTTCTTCCTTGAAGTTATATCCTCCTGTTTCAGGATTCTTCACCATCTTGATTACGCGTGAAAACTCTTTTCCTTTTCCGCTCTTAAGGGTTGCTACTACTTTCTTTGCCATGGCTTTATACGTTAATCGTTATTCGTTAATTGTTATCCGTAAATCCGTTTTCCGATTAACGGATAACGGCTAACGGTTAACTTATTTTATTTCCTTGTGCAGGGTCATCTTCTTGAGGATCGGGTTGTATTTCTTCAACTCGAGACGCTCAGTGGTCACCTTCTTATTCTTGGTCGTGATATAGCGTGAAGTGCCGGGCATTCCGCTGGCCTTATGCTCAGTGCATTCCATGATGACCTGTATCCTGTTACCTTTCTTTGCCATTTTTTACTGTTTTTTGGTTAAAATTGAAGGTTGTTCAATTCAAAACCGGATTTTCGGGCTGCAAATATAGAATAATTTCCAAATTCTAAAATGGATTTTATTTTTCTTTTATCCACAGGGGTTTTTCCTTCATCATGGCCTCAACGGCCTCAACTGTGCGCGGACTGGATTCCGACAGGTTTTCATGGCCTGTTTCAGTAATCAGGATATCATCCTCTATCCTGACCCCAATATTCCACCATTTAGGGTCGCAGGGACTGCCTTCTGAAATATAGACGCCTGGTTCAACTGTAAGCACGACCCCCGGTTTAAGCTTGCCCCTGGTGCCTGCATCATGAACATCCAACCCAAGGTAATGTGAGGTTCCATGAAAGAAATAATTCCGGTAATCGCTTTCCGCTTTCGTGATTCCAAGATCCACAAGTCCTTTGCTGATGATGGCAACCGCTGCATGGTGAGCCGCCTGGAAATCATTCCCGGGATTGCAGATATCAATGCCGGCTTGCTGCGCCTTCAATACCAGCTCGTAAATTTCCTTTTGTTCCGGCGAAAACTTTCCGTTCACCGGTATCGTCCGGGTTACATCTGCTGAGTAACCGTGGTACTCTGCTCCCATATCATTTAACTGGATATCGCCTGAAGTAAGCTTTTTCCTGTTTGTAACATAATGCAGAATCGCAGAATTCTCTCCGCCGCCACAGATGCTTGGATAGCCAACATATTCTGCTCCATTCCTTTTCCATACATACTCACCGATTGACTGCACATCGTATTCATGCATGCCCGGTGCAATGGCACGCATGATTTCATTGTGTCCGTCACAACTCATCCGTATCACTTTTTTCATCAGCTCAATTTCTTCCGGCTGTTTTATTTCACGGAGCTCTGCCATCGCTCTGGTCAACCCGCTCACATCTCCATTGTCGGGCGGATATCCTGTTTTCTTTTTGAACGATTCAACCAGACTGAAAAGATCATCTGTTTCCGAAGCCGCATCAATTGAACCTTTCGGAAGGATGTACCAAACTTTTTTGAAATTACTGAAGTCAATTGTAAGTGAGTCAAACTCCGATGCTAGCAGAATTCCTGCAACACCGGTTGCTTCGCCCGCTCCTGCTTTGCCTGCCCGTCTGCCATTCCAGGATTCATCCTCGGGGTCTCTGTCAGGCACAAATAAAAATTCATCTGACTGAACGCCATTTAATGTTTGTGCATCCTTAAAAATGATGAGCATGGAATTCGGTTCGAGGAAACCTGTCAGGTAATAAAAGTTCGGCGACTGGTGATATATGTAATCATTGTCGTTGCTGTAAAGTCTTTCGGGCGCAGCAAAAATTACTGCCACAGAATTCCCGGGCATTTTCTCCCTGAGGGCAATCCGTCTTCCTTTGTGAAAATCTTTTGAAAGAATGTCGGTATCGTAGCGGTAATATGCAGGCAGCTGGGAGAAAACTTCCCCCGAAAAAAGTAAAAAGACGAAAACAAAGTTCCTCATTTTATTGAATGGCCTGGAGAATTTCGAAGTCCCTGTTTTTTCTTGCATCTTCATAAGCCTGGCGTTCCATTTCCTCGATCAGTCTGAGCTTTCTCTGGTTGATGATCATGTTGCGGATGTTGTTGCGTTCAAAGCTCAATGGCGACAAGCTGTTCTTGACTTTAAATCCCCGGATGCTGACGAAATATATTGTGGTGGAATCTTCGATTTCTATGTTGCGGTTATTGTGTAAGAATTGTTCCTGGTCATATGTTTTAAGCGGGATCTCTTTCAGCAAGTCATCAAACAGAAGCCAGGTCTCATCATCCAGGAAATAATTCAGGGCATACTGGCGACAATAATCCCGCAGCTGTTCTCTTTCTTTTTTTCCGGCAGAAGTGTACCATTCCCTCACCTTATTCAGCTTGGGAGATTTTTTATTCAGCCGAAGATAAATTACTTTCAGGATATTGCTTTTCAGCTCAAAGTTGCCGGGACTTGCATTGTAATACTCCTCGATCTCTTTTTCAGAAACATTTGTATCCAGGCGTTGTTCAACCAACGCTTTTTCATAAGCATACCGGATCAACGAATTCCTATACTCTTCAAGCTTATCCTCTACATCCTTTTTATTTTCATCCAGGTTACTCTCCGCTTTGTGCAACACTACCTGTTGGTGAATCCAATTGTCGATGTAGTTTTTAATAACAGTCAGACTGTCCTTCCTGGAGGCATTGGCAGGAACAAGACCAACAAGATTATCCGGATACAGGTATTTATCGAACACCCTTGCCACTGCATCTTTTGTCTTCTCTTCTCCCTGCTTCCTGAAATAATTGCAGGAGCTGAAAAAAAGCACTGAAAGCAAAACAATGACAGTCGTTTTATTCATCCTGAAAAAAGAATGGCGTTCACTTTTACATGAACGCCACGAAGGTCTTATTTATTTATAAAATATCTTTTACTTAATTATCGAATCCACAACTTCCTGGTGAACTACCACAGGATATTTTGCCCTCAGCGATTCAATCCATTCCTTCTCGAGGAATGCCTGGTAATCGGCAGTTACAAGTCCTTTTGCTTCATCCAGTGTTTTTGGCTGTGCAGCAATCTTCTGTTTTACATTCACGAACACAACTGAATTTGCATGCTTGAAATCTTTTGTCATTCCCGGTATCCATGCAATTGAGTCGATGATGTCATTGTCACCTTTCAGAAACTTTCCGCTCTTCACCTGGAGGTTAAGCTGGCTGCTCTTGTTTACCCTGGCCATCAGTGTATCGTCGTCGTCAATCGTCTTCATCAGCTTATGAACTTCCTTTGCGACTTCAGCGCTGGAACTGGTATAGATCGTTGCTTCCAGCCTGTCGTTCCACATGTAATTGCTTTTGTTTTTCTCGTAGAACTCCTTCAGGCCTGCAGTATCCTTCACTGCTTTTGACCACACTTTCTTATCAGTTAGTTCGAACAACAAAATTCCGTCGCGGTATTCTTGCATCAAAGATTTGAATTCAGGATAGTTTGCGTCAAGCATTTTTTCCTCGTACGCCAATGCACTTTCATTCACCCAGTCAGTGTACATGTTACCTGCCATCACTTGCGGACTGCCGGAGCCTTTTTTGGTTTGGTGGTCAGCAAGGTATTTTGCGAAATCCTGCTGCGTGTAATTCTGAGATCCAAGCGTGAACATCGTGTTCGTAAGCTTAGCAGCTTTGTCGGCAGACCACTTTCCTGAGACCAGGGTTGAATCCACAACTTTCATGAATTCATCCTTTGCCTTGGGCATTTCCTTGAAAAAGTATTTCGATTTGATCTTGACAATCATTGAAGACTTACTGAGTTCAGAACGCGAATCTTTTCCAACACGGTTCTTGAGGTCAGCCTGGAGTTCTTCGTAAGTTCCCAATGGCTTTTTCTCAAGGAGTTTAATGATATGCCAGCCATATGAAGTACGTATAGGTTCGCTTACATCGCCTATTGCTTTCAAAGCAAAAGCGGCTTTTTCAAATTCAGGAACCATCCGGCCAGTGCCGAATTGCGGAAGTACTCCACCTGACTTCGCGGAACCCTGGTCGTCAGAAAACTGTTTGGCCAGGTCCTCAAAATTTTCGCCTGCCTTCAGCTTACCAGCGATCTCATTGATCTTTGCAAGTGCTTTCAATGAATCTTCAGATTTTCCGCCCGCCTGGTATTTAGCCATGATGTGTGCACATTTCACTTCACCCTGTGCCGGACGGGAATCAGTAACCTTTATAATGTGGTATCCGAAGCGAGTACGAACCGGTGGTGAAATCTCTCCAACCTTCGTATTAAAAGCAGCGCTTTCGAAAGGATAAACCATCTGTAAAGAGGTGAAATAACCCAGGTCGCCGCTGTTTTCCTTGGCTGACGGATCGTCTGATTTTGATTTTGCAATCGCATTGAAATCCCCGCCCTTGAGAATATCTTCCCTGATTTTGGTGATCTTATTAAAAGCCTCAATCGTGTCTTTTGGCAGCGCATCCGACGCCAGCTTAATAAGGATATGACTAGCACGGATATCCGTTTTCATCCTGTAGTAGGCTTCCTTTAACAGGTATTCTGAAACTTCTTTGTCTGTGAGGTATGGTTGAGCAAGCTGCTTCCGGTACCCTGCCAATTCATCGGTAAAAGCCTTCGCCGTATCCATGCCTGATTCCAGGGCCTCACGTACTTTCAGCTTGTAGTTGATGTAAAGGTTCAGGTAGTCAGTAACCGCTTTGCGGTCGTAAGAAGTTTCTTTGGTGTTGTTCTTTTTGTAAACTCTTTCGAATTCTGCTTTTGAAATATCCTCGCCTGCAATGGTGAGAATCGGTTGTGCATGAATAGAGGTTACGGCAATAAAAAGGAGAACGGTGAAAAATAGTTTCCGGAGCATGGTTAGTAGTTAGATTTTTTTAAAGGGTTGCAAATTTAGATAAAGAATCCTGTCTGCAAAACGAATGTTTTTTTTGGTAAAAAGGTGAAAGATTCATGAAAGTTTCTGCCTCCTCACCGAAGTACGAATAATCCGCCAGGGCGGCTACGTATTTACCAATTACGGAATTCGTAATACGTAAATACGTATGCTTTCTTCGTACTTCGGTGAGGTGACTTCTAGGAGAAAGTTACCGGATGTGAAGATTCAGCGCTTCCTCAACCTGTTCTACCCTTCCCATCCTGCGGGTAAGCAGCACGTGTTTTTTATCGAGCAGGTAAAAAGTGGGACTTACGGTCAAAAGATAGTTGGATTTCATGGCTTCAACATTTCTAGTGGGATAAAGATGTTTCCATGGAAGCTGGTTTTCGACAACGTACTTTTTCCAGTCATCCCTTTCAGCACCTATTGGTATGGCCACAATCTCGAGACCGGTTTTATGGTATGCTTCATACAATTCCTTGAGCTTTGGAATCATGGACTCACAAAGATGACAGTGCACTTCGTAAAAATACAAAAGCGTGATCCGGGATTTTATTTTGGAAAGAGAACAGCTTTTCCCTTTTTCATTTTTTCCTTTTACCTCCGGTGCATGTATGCCGGGTTCCAGTGTTGGATAAAGGGGCTCCTGGGAATAACTTGTTGAAATGAATGCTGTGAACAGGCTTAATAAAACAAGAAGTGTTTTGCGACTCATACCTTCTTTTTCTTCTTAGAAGGTTTAGCCTTTTTATTGAATTCCAAAGCGAGGTTCAGCCAGTATCCAAGTTTCTTTTCTGTGTTCAACTCCCTGATATCAACAAATACGTAACCCTTCATTACTTTACCGGTAAAGTCCATGGGCATGCAGCCATCTTTTTCAATTACTTCCTCATACTTTTCAGGGTCCAGCCGGACCATGAGGCGTTCCTTCTCAACACCCACGCACATTTTTCCGTTCACCATGAAACAAATACCTCCGAACATTTTTTTCTCCTCCACTCTTTTATGTGTGCGCGAAATAATTTCTCTCGTACGGTCTGCAAGTTTTTCATCGTAAGCCATGACGACACGAATTTCACCAATTCTAATCAATTAAAAAAACGGAAGTGTAAAAACTTCAGCCACTAATTACACGAATTTCACCAATTAAAAAAAAACGGAAGTTGAGCTTGAAATAAATGATCGTGATTTTATACTTTGTGTTTCTTAGTGTCTTGGTGACTTAGTGGCAATTATTAAGTTTTGCTTAGTGCAATTAGTGAAATTCGTGGCTGGTTTTAATCAGTAAAATTGGTTGCAAAAAAACCGCCAGTGCTTTTTGCAAACACCGGCGGCAAACAATTAGGCATCCGCAGTAGTTTAAAATCCAAAGCCTACGCCTGCAGTGAATGTAAAGCCGCGGGTTTTAATGGGATCCTCCTGCTCCGAATCTTTTGGAATATCTGTAGCTCCAATATGATATGCAGCGTCAATATTCAACCAGGTAGCTTCGCAGAGTCTATAGTTGAAACCAGCTCCCACCAATGCGCCGAAATCGGTTCCTTTATAATTGTCAGTAACAGTTCTGTTCTCGTCAATATCAACAAGAGCATTCTCAGATCCGGAAATTACTTCCGTTTTACTTTTTGCACTCAGAAGAAAAGCCAGACTTGGTCCTGCATAAATCTTCGGTCTGAAATTGTCTTGCTTCAACCGGAAGAAATACGTTACCGGAACATTCAACCTGAGGTAATTTAAATCCAGCTTATTGCTGAAACGAATCATGTCAGAACCACTTCCATAATCGAATTCATACTTCGCTCCTTCAAGTGAATACATGGCATCCAAACCAACACCAAAATTTTGCACGAAACTGTATACAAGAAATCCCCCGGCAGTAAAGCCAACCCTGGATTTGATGTCATCTAAATTCGTAAGTGTAGTCACAGTCAATCCCGCCTTCGGGCCAACAGAAAGCGTTTGCGCTTGCAGGGTTGCCCATGATGCTGCGAGGATTGTCATTATTAAAATTGTTTTTTTCATAATCATTAGAGTTTGATTTATGATTTCAAAATCAAAAGATTATGCCATTGTCAGATTCTAATTATTGTGGATTTCTACATGATTAATTCCTGACCAAAATGTTGCTCATTATTCACCACTTTGGGAGAAATATTCACATTTAGAATCGTGAAAAATGTGATTTTCAGACATTTTCAATTCTCATAAGTCGGAAAAATCTGGTAAGCATTTTTATTCTTCAGGTAAACAAAAAATAAATGTTATGAAGAAAAAATCAATTGTATTAATTATGATAACCGCCTTGATGGGAGCAGTTTCATTTACCTCATGCAACTGGAGCAATGCACAAAAAGGCGGAGCCATCGGAGCAGGTACCGGTGCAGCAGTCGGAGGTGTAATTGGTGCGCAAAGCCACAACACTGCTGTTGGGGCCATCATCGGCGCTGCCGTGGGCGGTGCAGCCGGGGCACTCATTGGAGATTATATGGACAAGCAAGCTGCTGAACTGGAAAGAGATCTTGAGAATGCAAAAATCGAAAGGATCGGCGAAGGGATCAAGATCACTTTTGATTCAGGTATCCTCTTCAATATTGATTCCTATGTATTGAGTGATGCAAGCAAATCAAACCTGGGCGATCTTTCCAAAACACTTCAGAAGTATGACGATACAAACATTCTCGTTGAGGGACATACTGACAGCACAGGTACGGATCAACACAATAAAACGCTGTCGGAACAGCGCGCCACCGCCGTTGCGGATTATCTGAAATCTTATGGTGTTATTGGAACACGCATTACGACAAATGGATATGGCGAAAGTCAGCCTGTAGCCGAAAATAAAACTGCTGAAGGCCGCCAACAAAACCGCCGCGTTGACATTGCAATTTTCGCAAACAAGAAATTGCAGCGAGCCGCCGAAAAAGGTGAGCTGTCTACACTCTAAATAAATTATTCCCCTGTAGTGAACTCCATTGGTTGCACAAAAACCAGTGGAGTTTTTTTTATTGGGTGAGAGGCAATTTTAGAGTGAAATAATTTTAACAAAAAAAAAGTTCAAACTGTATTTTTGGTATTATTTTTTATGTCTGAAAATCTCGTATTTGCTGAATTGCGAAGTTTGCTCAATAGAATTTTTGCCCGACTTATTTATTACTATAAATTTGCCAAAACTTTAACCATGAAAAAATCAAATACTCATATAATAAAAATTTACCTGGTATTTTTATTACTGGTTGTATCCAATCCATTATTTGCAGGATGGGTTCAGAAAAGTGATCTGCCGGGGTTCGGCAGAAGATGGTCGGCAACTTTTGCAATAGGTTCAAAAGGTTATGTTGCATGCGGAAGTCATTCGGGACTGCAAGTGACCCAGGACCTTTGGTCGTGGGACCAGACTTCAGATACGTGGACACAACTAGCTGATTTTCCCGGACTCGGCAGAGAAGGCGCATTGGGTTTTGCCGTGAATGGAAAAGGATATGTAGTGATGGGATGGGATGGGCTTGGCTATAATCAAAGTAACTATCATTCTGATATGTATGAATACGATCCTACTTCCAATTCGTGGTTACAAAAAACTGACATGCCAGGAATCGGACGCTATGTTGGAATGGGCTTTGTCATCACCGGAAAAATTTATTGCGGAATGGGATTGGCTGCTCAGTGGAATTATATGAATGACTGGTATGAATATGATCCTGCCAATGATACATGGACTGCGAAGTCGAGCTTTCATACTGGGATGGATTTAGCCGCTTCTTTTGAAGCACAACTGAAAGGTTATATCGTTTGCGGATATGATGGTTCGAGTGTCACAAGTGAG
>Ga0190274_10001013_pt1 | contig 16446 bp, 11 predicted proteins | sample Popmic531T_FD_133002 | JGI IMG/M metagenome (GOLD analysis project Ga0190274, IMG submission 133002) | Populus adjacent soil microbial communities from riparian zone of Yellowstone River, Montana, USA - 531 T | ecosystem: Environmental > Terrestrial > Soil > Riparian zone | place: USA: Montana...
CAAGACCAGCAAACCCGCGATCTTGCTGGAGATTTGCTTCGTGGATAGCCAAGCCGACGTTAACATCTATGACGAGTGCTTCGAGGCGATCTGTGCCGACATGGCGGATGTACTGGGTGGCGATCTCGGCGATACCGTACCGCCGATCTCGCCCCCTCCTTCGCACGAAGTGCTGTTCAAGGCCGTCGGGCGGTGTTCGTATTTTGGTGGACCGGAAGATCTGGGCGTGTCCGACGACGAGGGATTAGCCTTTATTTTCAAGGTGGAAGACGCGCCGTTTCTGTTTTTGCCTGAGTGCGCGCCGGGCACGGAGAACAAAGGGCTCGCTCGGAAGTTAAACCCGTTCGTCCACTATGTTGCTTGCCGATGGGATTACAGCGTCACGCCGAAAAGCGCGATGCTGCAGGATGTGGCGCTGGTCCGTAATACCGAAACCGGGCTGGCGTTCAGGGCGTTCCCCGCCGATTGGGGGCCGCACCAGAATACGGGACGGGTTGCTGATTTATCTCCTTCGCTGATGGAAGACCTCGGATTGGTTACGGACGACGAGGTTGAAGTTATCTTTCCGTACCGGGAGGAATGAATATGCTGACCTCAGTAATCACGTTCCTGATCTACATCTGTATCCTCGCGATAGTGATCTACCTCGTCATCTGGGTACTGCGCGATGTTGTCGGGTTGCCGATCCCAGAAAAGGTAGTTCAATTATTGTGGGTTATCGTTGCGTTGATTGCGATACTTTGGCTGGTACAAATGGTGCTGGGCGGCGGGTCGTTCAAATTGGGCAACCCGTTTCGTTCAGAAACCGGAAGTGGAGCCTTTGCCACCCTATCCACCGCCGCCACCAAATATTTGTAGAGGGTGCTAAAACGAGGAAACGATCATGGCTAAAGACAAAGACGATGTTACCCAAGAAGTAACCACCCGGCCCGGCTTCAGCACGCACGTCACTGATGCTCCGGATCATACTGGTGTAGCGACTGGACCGTCCCAGCGTCTGCAGGAAGAACAAGCTGCCGGTCGCGCATCCGTACGGGATGCGGCTCGGTCTGCCGCAGCAGAGGGATATATCAATCCGGCTGATGCGGATCATTTTCGTGCCGGTGCGGTGGCGAAGGTGATCAACGAAGCGAAGCAGGAGCGCGACCGCGAGGACTCGAACCCCCTCCCTCCCGGCGAAACTCCTCCCGGCGAGGTGCCATCCAAGGGATACACCTATGTGCCGCCCCCCGGCGAGGCTCTGGAAGCCGACAAGAAGAAGATGGAAGAAGTAGCGCGAGTGGCGGAAGCGCAGGAAGCAAGAGTGAAGCAGGCACGCGAAGCAGAAGAAGCGCAGGTGAAAGAAACGGTTGATCGTGCCAACCGTGGTTCTGGCGGGAACGATAGTGTTGATTACGAAGACAAAGCTGCCAGAAACAAAGAACTGCAAAAAGAAATCGACGAAGAAAGAAACGCGCTCGCCAAGGGCCAACTCAATCAAACCGGCAAGACCAAGAAGTAAGGAGTAACGTGGATGGCCGTAGTCAAGATCTTGGCGTTTGGCGGAATGGTTCCGGCAACGGACGACCGCCTTCTTCAAGACTCGGCTGCGGCCCTCTCGCGTAACTGCTACCTCTACACCGGGCAACTGGTGGGGATGACTTCGCCCAAGTACATCCGCGATATGTCTGGTCCGGATCTCGGCAAGGCTTTTCGTATCCCCAAGAACTACTACGACGCCGAACACATCGAAGACGCCTACTGGATGGAGTTCGCAAGCATCGACACCGATGTTATTCGTTCGCCTGTCGTTGGCGACGAACATGATCGCTATTATTGGGTAAGCCCCTTGGAGCCGCCAAAAGTTAATTCCTTGGCGCGCATAATTGCAGGTCTGCCACCCTACACATTGGGCGTACCGCAGCCCCTTGTTGCACCCGCCATCGCGTCGATTACCGGTGGAGTTGGGGCGAACGAAGACAGGGTTTACATTACAACATGGGTGACGGCGTTCGGTGAAGAAGGTCCACCAAGTCTTCCTGTGTCGGGCTTGGGTAAGAACGATGCGACGTGGAATTTGACATTGACGCCCCCAGCGGGTGTTGAGGTGACTGAACACAATCTGGATAAGGTGAGGATCTACCGCACCGTTGCGATATCCGGATCGACATCGTTCTTCTTTGTTACGGAGTTGCCTGTTGCTACGACTACTTTCGCCGACAACATTTCGAACACGACAGTCTCTTCGAACGACATACACGCTTCCACCGACTGGGCTGGGCCACCTGCCGACTTACTCGGCTGGGTAACTATGCCCAATGGTATGATTGCCGGATGGAAGGGCAGCGAGTTGTGGTTTAGCGAGCCCTACCGGCCACACGCTTGGCCTGCGGCCTATTCCAATGTGGTGGAGTATCCAATCATTGGGCTTGGTGTTATTAACCAGACGCTGGTGGTAGCCACTGCGGGTTACCCCATCGTGGCGACGGGCATACACCCTGACTCGATCTCCATGTCGAAGCTGGCTTCGTTCGAACCGTGCATGTCGCGGGGAAGCATCCTCTCAATTCCTGAAGGCGTGTTCTACGCCTCTCCTAATGGTCTGGTGCTGGTCGCCAACGGCGTTGCCAACCTAGTGACTGAAGGGCTGATCCAGAAAGACGAGTGGAACAACTACAACAAGGTGGCAACGCTTCGCGCCACTCGCATGGGAAGTGCATATTACGCATTCGGCAGTGAACGCGTTGGCTTCGCGCAGGTGGCTGCGGAAGCGCCGCCGGGCTTGGGGGAAGCCACGTTTCAAGAGAACATGGTTCAGCTGGACGACTTTGCCGGTTCGTACAAGGGCATGCTTCTCGATAACGCAAACCAGCGTATCGCATTCAACACGCTTACTAGCGAGACCATCACTACTAACATCTTCAACGATGGATGGTCTGGCGAGACATTGATCATTCGTGATGACAAGCTCTACCGACTGGATCTTGCTGATCTCACTCATACACGGGATACGGCTCTGTGGCGCTCGAAGGTTTTTCAGGCACCGGACAAGAAGAACTTCGCTGCCATTCGAGTGTACTTTGAAGTCCCGACATGGGCACCGTTCCAGAGCATGCCGCGCGATACAGACCCGGATCAAACGTTCGACAGGAATACGCAGTACGGGCTGGTGAAGGTGTACGCCGATGATCGCCTCATCATGACGCGCGAGCTACGCACATCCGGCGAAGTCATGCGACTGCCCAGCGGGTTCAAGGCGGACTACTGGCAGATTGAGTTTGAAACCATCATCAAGATCAACTCGGTGCAGTTCGCAACCAGCATCAAGGAATTGTTGAAAGCGTAATGGCTCCGAAATACCCATCGATCCCCGAACCGACAATCGCGCCCGAGAGCCTGCGCGATGCCGTGCTGACGATCAAGCAGGCGTTCGAAGTACTGACAGGACAGCGCGGCAATCCGAACTACCGGGCGGTGCTGCTCCCGGAGTTAACTGCTTCTGATAATGCGGACGATGCGGCTATCGCGGCCCTCACGGCCAAGATCGATGGGTACGAAAGCGCATGGACTTCCTATACGCCATCCCTCAGTCCTGATGGTGGCACATTGGGATCAGCGAATGCTACTGGACGCTATAAGAAGATTGGTAAGACAGTCTTCATTCAACTGAATATTCACATCACGACTGTCGGCACGGCAACTGGTTTTCTTAATGCTACGTTACCGTTCAATACCGCAGGGCCGTGCGTTATCGCTGGCTGGGAAAATCTGGCGGCGGGGGTTATGTTGCAGGCTCACGCCTATGTCGTTCAGCCTTATTTTGCTGTTCGTACTTACAATAATTTGAGCCCTATCAACGCGAACTGGAACCTCTTGCTTGGCGGGGTTTATGAAATATCGTGATCGCGTTTGGCAACCACGTTCACGGGCGTACTTTAGCCAAGGCCAGTGGGTGTTTCTACAATCCCGAGAGCAACGTGGTAATCTCTAGGGAGAAGGACGGGGCGTTACTCGGCGGGGTAATTTATCAGGGGTACAACGGCGCGAGCGTCACGATCCAAGTTGCCAGCTTTGACCCTCATTGGCTTGATAGGACTATGCTATGGATGGCGTTTCACTATCCTTTTGAACAACTAGGCGTGCAGAAGTTGTTCACGCAGACCCCGTCCAACAATCTGAAAGCGTTGGATTTCAACAAGAAATTGGGATTTAAAGATGAGGCGCGCATTGCCGGTGTATTTCGCGATGCGGATCTCGTCATCAGGTCAATGCGCCGCGAAGACTGTCGCTGGCTAACACGAGGATCGCGCCGTGGGATTTTTCACCAAGGAAGAAGTACCGCCCGCCCCGGACATGAGCGGCATCATCAATACGAGCAAGGAAGTGACGGATCTCGCCAAGGACATGGCGCAAGATACAATGGACTGGGCGACTAAAGCCATCGCCGACAACAGCGCGACGATTGGTAAGTTCACCGAGTCGATGGTGAAAGACAGCGACGCTGCGCGTGGCATGATCGACGACTTCCAGAACATAGCGAACAAACAGATTGGGTTGGCGGAAGGCGCGGGTGAGATCAAAGAAGCTGCGATGACGCAGGCCACCAAGCAGGGGGCCATTCAGGACACGCAACTTGACATCCAGCAGAAGCAACTTGGCGAGCAGGACGCACAGCTTAAATTCCAAGATGAACTGAAGCAGATCCAGCAGGACTTCAAGGGCGATCAGCAGGCGATCCAAGCCAAGGCTGACGAACTCTATCAGCAGTACTCGAAAACCTATCCCGGTATGATGGAGAGGTTTGCGGCGGATGCTGAAGCATACGGCACCCCGCAAAGAATAGATCAGGCCCGTGCCGGTGCCCAAGCCAATGTCGGCGACCAGTTTCAGGCAGCGCGCGATGCCGCCGTGCGGCAGCTTGAGTCGTTCGGCATCCCCAGAGACATGCGCTTTGCCGCACTGGATCTCAACACCCGCCTCAAGGAAGCCGCTGCGAAAGCCGCAGCAGGCACGATGGCGGCGACACAACAGGAAGACAAGGCGTTCCAGCTTCGGCAGGCAGCTATCGCGCAGGGTAAAGACTTGCCTGCCAATGCGACTGCAATGACGGGGCAAGCCAACCAAGCCGGTAGCCTTGTGAACACTGCAGGGACGACAGCGGTGGGACAGGGCAACGCCGCAGCGAACTATGGCAGTTTGGCGAACCAAGCTGGTGCCAATGCTGTTGGCGCAGGTAACGCGGCGACCGGCGCGATTAACGCGGCGACCGGCGCGACCAATGCTGGCACTTCCGCCCTTAGCGGTGCGACACAGGCGAACACGGGCGCGCTTGCGGCAGATGTGGGGGCGGCGAATATAACGCAGGGAGCAGGCGATCTAGCCAACAAGACGTTGGCAACCGAGACTGCGGCACAGCAGGGGGCGGCTCCGTATGTGAACTCAGGCGTCAGCGGTGTGAACTCACAGACCGCTGCAGTAGGCCAAGACTACAAGAACAAGACGGATGAATTCAAATCTGAAAGCACCAACACTTCAGGGCTGGGCGCGCTGCTGGGCACGGTTGCTGGTCCGATAGCGAAAGCGGCGTTCGCCCCCGGAACGGCTGGGGCTTCGCTCTTTACAGCTGAAGGCGGTGCGATCCCGATGAGTGCTTCTCCTAGCGGTGGCCAGACTACCGACGACGTTAAAGCGATGCTCAACGCGGGCGAGTTCATCGTGCCGAAGGATGTGGCAAGCTGGTACGGTGAAAAATTCTTCCAGAACCTGATTGCAAAGGCACAAGGCGAGAAGAGCAAGGCGACGGCGAAACCCGCAATCGGTCCTACGCCGCCCGGCCCGACGGCAGTGGCGTCCGGTCCTAGCGCCATGCAGGGAGCGATCTGATGGGTTTCGCAGCAGAGATTAAAGAGTTTCTCGGAGCGGCCAAGGAGTCTTGGAAGCTGATGAGCGACACCGAGAAAACCAATGCAACGAACAGATACACGATAGCGAAAGCAATAGAGACAGAGAAAGAGAACAACGATCCACTGAATAAGAAGCTCAAGGAAGCAAAGCTCGCTGCTGCTCTCGGTGAAAATGCAGAGCGCGGCAAAGGCAACGCGCTGGAACAGCAGGTACTCGATTTTATAAAAGGACAACGGGAAAAGGGAGATCCGGCTGCGGCTAATGCACAGCGCGCCACTTCCAATTACCCGCCCGCTTCTATCGTAAAGCAAGAACCAACCTATGATCCGAGTCACGGGCCGCTTCCGCCGCCATTGGCGCAAAATATGCGCAAAGGTGGACTGGTTCAGAAGTTCGCTATAGGTGGCATGGTCGAAGACGAAGACCTTGCAGACGATCAGTTACCTGCGGAAGCAATTCCGACAGCAGGTACATTGCCGCCGGGGGGACTGCCTCGTCCTGCTGCGCCCGCTACGCCTGCTATTGGTGGCGTCCCCACGCCGCAACCAAGACCCAAAGCAGCAAATCCAGCACTCCAGCCAGTAATCGATGGATTGGAATACGGTTACCGGCAGGTGCCGCCGGAACTTGCTGCGCTTACTGCGGCTGCGGGTGCCGGTGGAAGACGTAGCTCGCGTGCCCGTGCGCTGCTGGCGCTTGCGCAAGGCGCGGGGGCCGCACCGGGCAGCGACATGATGGCGATCTACAAGAAGATCGATCCGGATGGCACGATGCCCGAGAGCGAGCGCAGTTTGCGCGCCTTGCAAGCAGTGCATGATTACAAAATGAAAGATGATCCGGAGGGTGCTGCGAAGACAGCGTTTCAGATGCTGCAGAATTTCAGGACGATACAGACGCGCTATGGCGCGCTCGCCGCTGCAGCATTGAAAGGTGGTCACGTCGAAGAAGGCGTTCAGTTCGCGCTCAAGCAGTACCATAACATTCCCGACGGCAATAATTTGCAGATGTGGGTGGACAAGGACAGCAAGCGCATCAACTGGAAGCTGGATGGTCCGGACGGCAAACCAATCAGCGGCGGCGTTGCAACCCCGGAAGAGATTGGCGCTTCTGCGATGAAGCTGGCGTCACCGGGCGGGTATGAAAACCATCTGGTGCAAATGGCGTCGGGCGCAAAGATGGCCGGGCCAACCGTTGCTGCCGAGGGCCGGAAGACCAAGGCAGCGGAAGCCGCGAAGGCCGCAGCTGCAAGTGACGGCGAAGGCGAAGGTATGAAGGCGGGGGAATACAAAGGGCTTGAGGGTTCAGTTAAGAGCCACGTCGAGAACTGGCAGAAAGAGTACGAGGCAAGCGACGACTTTAAGAAGAACGGCAGCGTAAAAATGTCGCCGGATCAGCTTAAATCAACCAAGGATATGCTCTTCCACGTTCGCTCCAATAACAAGGTCACCAATAACGAGGGGATGAAACTGATCGAGAAGTACATCAAGGCCCCGGCTCTGATCCCGGAGGGCGGGAAACCAGCGTTTGATCTGGTTAAAAATGATGAGGATAAAACCGTCACGCTTTCGTTCGATAACGGAGGCGAGCTAACACTGCCCCAAGATATCTATCGTTCTACGTTCGCTGCGGCGCGCGGGCAGCGTCTTCAGGATCTTGATAAAGAGAAGAACAAGCCGAAGGATAAAGGATACGGCGAGATGGCTGGCGATGCTGCTTCCGCGCTTGCCGAAGGGGTTAAGGGCAAGGCTGCAACGGTCTTTGGTCCCGCTATTGAGGCGGCGAAGAAGGGAGGGTTCACACCTGAAACCTATGGAGAAGCTATCCCTACCGCCGGTCGCGCTATTAACGAGTTGACGCCTGTTGGTTGGATCAAGCCGGGCCTTGAAGCGCTTGGCAAGAAGCTGCCGCAGAACCCCGGAGATGTTCCTCCAATCGATGACCCGTACTCCTTAAAGTGAAAGCATCATGAGTTGGGAAGGACTAGTAACATCTCACGGTTCTGAAGCAGAAGACCCGACGTGGGGCGACTGGGCCAAACTTCCGGCCCAGACCACCGCCAACATTGGCGCGGGCGCTGCAGGGCTGGCGCGTGGAGTGTCTTCGCTAACCGACAGCCCCAACGCTGCGGCTTTCTTCAAGGGCGTCCAGAGTATCTCCCGCAAGGCGGGGGAAGACATCGAAGGGTCGATGACGGAGGAGGGGCGCAGGCGCTCCAACCTGTCGGTTACCGATCCTGACTTTTGGGATAATCCCACTGCCAACACCCTGATGAAGGTGGTGGGCGCTTCGCCGTATGTGGTCGCTGGCGGGCTTCCCGGTGCAATTATCAAGGAGTCGACTGCAGCACTGGCTGCATCGCTGATGACGACCGGCACGCTTGGTGCGGGGGACGTTACCGAGGAAATCCAGTCGAGGATCGACAAGGCTTCGGACGCGGACCTCAAGAAGCAAAGCACGATCTATCTCGGCTTGCGTGCCGACATGGGCGAAAAAGAAGCCCGTGAAGAGTTCGCCCAGCAGATGGTGGGGTGGAAGCCCCTCATTGCGTTCGGGATTGGCGCATCGCTTGGCGCATACGGCCCCGCCGCCAACCTCGTCCGTGGCATCAAGGGTGAAGCGCGGCACGGTATCGGCAAGGGTATTGCTGGTGGCGTAGCCGAAGAAGCCGTCGAGGAAGGCTACGGCGGCTATGCCGCCCAAAAGGCCGAGATCGAAGGTGGTGCCCGCAAGGACTACGATGTCGGGGAAATCGCCAGTCGGGCTGCGACGGGCGCGCTCGTCGGCGGCGTCATGGGTGGTGCTTCCGGTATCGGTGGTGGCAAAGGAAAGGCGAAACTAGATGAAATCAAAGCCGCAAGGGTTGGAGAAGAAGACGCTGCCCTACAAGCCTCGGCTGGGCAAGCGGGCGTCACCGCTGGGCAAGAAGGCGTCGCCCCAGCGACCACCACGTCGAAAGGGGTAAACTCCGGGGTAGACGAAGCGGTAAGGCTGGCGCTGCAGGCGGTGCCGGACTCGGCCCGTGGGCCTGCCACCATGCAGAAGACCGCCGAGCAGACGGTCGACGAGATCTTGCGGCAGTCGTCCGCGCCGCCCGTGCCGCCCCTCCAGCAGGGGGCTGACGCCGCCATGGGTGTGCTTGGGCAGTCGTCCGCGCCGCCCGCTGGCGCAGCGCCCGCCACGGGAGCGCCCGCGCCGCTCCAGCAGAGCAATTACCCCGGCGTAGCCCGCCCGCCGCTGACGCAGGAGAACGCAGCTGCGCCCGCCCCGCCCATGCCGGGCATGACGGGCAGTCCCATTCAGCAGGGTGCCGCCCCACCCGCCGACAACGCCAACGTGCCCGGCGCGGCTCGCCCGCCGCTGGGGCAGGACAATGCGGGTGTGCCGCCCGCCGCGCGCCAGATCACCCAGAACAACATGCCCGGCGCTACTGTCCAGCAGCGCCCCGACGTTCCTCCTGCCGCCAACACGGATACGCCCGGCTCGATACGGCAGGACACTGCGATCACGACCCAGCACAATCTCCCCCTCCCTATCGTTCAGGAGTTGCGCCGCCGCGCGTTCAGCGACGTAGAGATCGCGCCTATGACGCTGTCGCAGGCGCAGCACATGATCCGGAATGTGCCCCCCGTTGACGGGCAGGACAACGCGCCGCCCGCTGCCGCCCAGCCTGCCGCGCGCCCCGCCCCCGCAGGGCGTGAAACTGAAGCATGGGAGGTGGGCGAGCAGCCCGACGCCGCGCAACCGACGCCCGCCGCCAAACCGCCGCCCGCCGCCGCTGAACAGCCCGCCGCTGAACAGCCCGCCGCCGCTGAACAGCCCGCCGCGCCGCCCGCTGGCGAGGCGAAACCCAGCAGAGTTCTTGAGAGCAAGAGCGCTACGTCCACGCTCAACAAAATCAGGCAGCGCGTTGCGGGCAAGAGGAAGGTCAAGGAGACGGTCGCGGCTGACGAGAAGGCCGTAGCGAACGAGGGCGTGGAGAGCAAAGTCGGGCTGGGCAAGGGTTCGAAGCGCACGAAGGCCGCTCGGACCAAACTGGCCGAATACGCCAAGAGCGCATATGAGGCGGCAAGGAAGACGGTACACGCCTTCCCCGAGACGCCGGATGCGCGCGAGGCGCTGGCTGTAGAGCTTCAGGGGGTACTCGACAGGGCGGCAGAGGCTGGGCACATCCTGCGTGACGACGTTGACGAGTATGTCAGGAAGACAGCTTCAAGCGCCAAGGGCCACGTCAAGACCCGGAAGCTCGAAAAGCACGAGATAGACCAGTACGAGCATAGCATCCCTACAAGGGTCACCGGGGAGGGGATGCGGGGCAGCAAAGAGATCACGTACCTGCGTGAACTCGCAGACGTTCGTAATGCGTTGCTGGACGAAGACTTTAAGCCGGGAGATCCGCCCTACGAGCGCGTCAAGGCTTTCATTACCGAACACAATGCCGGGGATCTGGAGTCGCTGTTTGATCGCCGCAAGCTGCTGGGCGATCTGGGTAAGTTTCGCAACGTCGCTGCCGGGGTCGAGGGCGCTGAACAGGCGGGCACTGTCGGCTCGGAAGACTCCACTAAGAAACGTACCAAGGGTAAATCGCTGACGGGTAACGAGCTTGGCGACGCTGCTGCCGCTGCCTTGGCAAAAGTCACTGAGGCGCAGAACAGACAAGCTAACCTTCAGAAAGAACTGTTTGGAGACACGCCCGCTACCCCGCCCGCTGACGATACCCCGCCCGCACCAGCGAGGGTAGCTGATGCGAAGACCGGCAAGGATAAAGTCGCCGTTGTTCGGAGCAGGCAGAGAGGGACAACCACAAAGAAGACAGTCAAAGAGGCAGCAGATGCCGCTGTAGCGCGTAGCGAAAGCCAGAAGGTTACCCCGGAAGTAACCCCGGTGGAGCTAACGACCGAGGAACAGGGCAAGCTGATTGCCCGCGAGATTGACGAGGCGTTGTGGCCGAAGCTCTCACGCGAGCAGATCGATCACCTTCTGGCGCAGCCTGCTCCGCAGGCGAAGCCCGAACCGCCGCCTGCACTCAAAGTGGACAAGCGCAAGACGACGGTCGCTGCCGTACGGGAAGCCGCCGCTGACACGCTCAACAGGCAGCGATCAACTGTCAAGGTAAAGCGGGACATTGCGCAGGAGAAGCGCGACCAAGCGGAAGCTGATCTGTTTGATGCGCAGCTAGCGGCGCGCACGGCACGCGCCAAGCCTGTCGATCCGGTTGTTCCTACTATCAACACCATGACCGACGAGGAGAAGAGAGCGGCGGTAGCTCGCTCGCTCATGAGGCCGAAGCCGCTCAACTCGTACACGAAAGAGGACTGGGAGGACGCAAAAGAGTCCTACGTGGACCCTGATAATCCCAATGCGGATTATACCGGGGCGCAACGTGATACGACATGGCTGGACGACAGAGACAAGCACGGCAGTGATCTTCACTGGGTAGTCAACGAACTCTATGACCCCAGCGCCATTGTCTATTCAGATAGCACCGCAGAGGTGCTTCGCCAGCTGAAAGTGGGCAACCTTCCCGAGTTGCCGCGCTACATTCAGGAGTTCGCCCGCAAGCGCCTGAGTGAATTACTTGATCATGTGCCGTTGCACATTATTGAGACCAAGGTGAACGAGAGCCTCAACATTGAGGAGTTCACCAAGACAGGCAAACTGCCTGCAGGGTTCTATGATCCCAACACGCAGCGCGATGGCTCGTTCAAGCCGTACATCGCTGTCGATATCAGGCAGCTGGAGAACCCGAAGGAGTTCGCCCGCACGGTTATCCACGAAGCGGTCCACGCCGCCTTGTGGCACCGGCTGGAGAACAGCGCGTACTTCCGGCAGCGCATTGAAACGCTGATGAAGAATTTTGATGATCTGACGAAGAACCATCCGGACAGGGAGTACCTCAACTACGGCCTTATAAATGCCCACGAGTTCGTCTCCGAGGCGATGTCCAATCCGACCGTGCAAAGGGTCATGTCCGAGTTGGCGCTGGACCCCAAGACTGCCCAGCGGCTTGGCATCAAGCCGAAGAAGGCGCGTACGCTGTGGGATGCGTTCAGGGAGAAAGTCCGCGAGATCATTGGCTTCAAGGAAGTGCCGGGTATGCACAACTTCCTTGACGAGACGTTGAAGGTGATCACGTCGGAGTTCGACAAGCAGCAAGCCCACGCTGTGGCAGTTGGCAGATTTCAGCAGTACAAGGCGGCACCGGGAGCGACGGCGTCCCGCCCCGAGCGCATGGCGCTGTACGATACTGCGGCGACCGTCGACAGGGCCAAGAAGTTCGCAACAGATACCGGTATCGATGCGTCGGGCAAGACCCGTCGCTGGGGCGACAGGCTCTCTTCCCTGTGGATGATGGCGCAGCGCGCCGATCAGGTCTTTGGCTTCTCGCGTCCTGTGAACCGGCTGTTCACCCGCCGTGCCATGCAGGAGCGTGAGAAGGATCGAATTCTCAAAGAGTACGGCGGTGCGAGGGTTACAGCTGCCATTGCGGAAGCGGAACGCCAGTTCCCCGAAGCCATGGCAGCGGGCAAGAATGTAATTTTTGAAGCGTCGATATATGACGTGAACGTAACCGGGACCAACACACATCTGGGTGCTGACACGCTGATGGGCGTCCAGCCCAAGGAAGTGCTTCCGGAGCTACAAAAAGCATGGGCCGACCCGAAGATCGATCCCGTTCGCGCGGTGCTTCTGGACGCTTTGAAGTTCTACAAGAACATCCACGATGTGGCTGCGAAAGAGACCATCAAGAACATCCTGACCGAGGGCAGGGTGTACACTCCGGAACTGGCAGAGCGGATCTTCAAGACCGGCGTGACCGACGAGGATCGTGTTAACTTTGCCAATAACAACATCATTGAGTCGCTGGAAGCGGTGAACGCGCTGCACCAGCGCAAGGGCTGGTTCGTGCCGTTCAGGCGCTATGGAGAGTTTGTCTCCGCTGCCGACCACGAAGTCACGACGCCTGCCAACGCCACCAAGATCAGCGACAACACGGTACAGTTCGCTGGCGACAAGGACGAAGCCAAGACGCGGGGGATGGTCGAGGACTATCTGAAGCAGAAGAGCCACACCCCGCAGGGGGAAAGGTTGGCACCTGTCCAGATCCGCAGGGTGTGGGTGGACAAGAACGACCACAGCAAGATTTTGGAGAAGGAAGAACTGGATGCGGTACCGGCGTATCGCGTGTCGATGCAGAACCGGCACGTCGAATTCCACGACTCTGAAAGCGAGGCGCTGAACAACGCTGAACTCCTGAAAAACGCCGGGCTGGTTAACTCCCGCAACCATCACCGCGACCAGAATTACAGCGAGGAGCGCGAACTCTCCGGGGCGATGGGGCAGATCCTTCGCTCCTTGGAGAAGCAGCAGCGCTACATCGACGCCGACCGCGACCAGAAGCTGGCAATGCGGGAGATGTTCCACGACTTGTCGCTGGGGCTTTCCAGCAACACTTCGATCAAGAACGCCATGAAACAGCGCCGCGATGTCAGCGGCATGTCGCAGGATCTGGGGCGTATCACCGCCGACTACTCCAGCATGACGGCGAACCACATCGCCAAGCTGCGGCACCGCCCGGAAATCGACAGCATCTTCCAAGAGATGCGCGACATCATGAAAGCCAGCAGCGACAAGGATAACTTCCGTCGCGGCGAAATCTATCAGGAACTGGTCAATCGCATCTACGGCAAGGACTCGAAGGCGATTGAAGAGGGCAAGGACGGCTTTGTCAGCAGATTGCTTCAGGTATCGCGTCTCTCCAAGCTGGCAGGGCCGTCTTTCCACATCATTAACGCCCACGAGCCGTGGACGACTTCGCTTCCCCTGATTGGCGCTCGGCATAACTTTGTGCAGGCGGCACGGGCGCTGAAGGACACTTATAGCTTGATCGGGGCGCGAGCCGGGGTCATGGCTGGCCTGAAGGACACCGCCAAGGCGTACACCGATAACAACGGCTTCACTGATTACGTTCAGATGTTCAAGGATGAGATCAGCAAATCGCATCATGGGCCTGACAAGATCAAGCGCATGCAGGATGTGATCGACTACATGGATGCGAGGAACCTGTTCTCGAATTCCTCGATCTTTGAAGTCGCCAAATTCGCCAACCCCAACGCCAAGGGTGTGTTGGGTGCTGGCGGGCGGGCGCTGGATCGCGCCGACCTGATGGCGAACCAAGTTGGTCAGGCCATCGAAGCGATCAACCGCACGGTGACCGGCGTCACTGCTTATAATCTTGAGTACAAGAAGAACGGCGGCAACCACGAAGCCGCGATGCACTACGCCTACAACACTGCCCACGAAGCCATGGGCGACTATTCGCACTGGAACGCAGCCCCCGTCTTCAATACGCAAGCAGGGCGTATCGCGCTGCAGTTCAAGAAGTTCGGCCACAAGACTTATTACATGCTGGGCAGGACTTTCAGGGGGATGATCGCTGGCGATCCCGAAGCCGCGAAGCAGTTCATCGGCCTGATGGTGACACACGGGCTGGTCGCGGGTGCCCTTGGATTGCCGACTGAGCCGTTCAAGATAGCGTTGATGGCCGCTAACGCGACTAAAGTTACGGGCTTCACGCCTGAAGATTACGACGACACGGTGCGGCGGCTGGCGCATCGCCTCGCTGGCCAGAAGGGTGGCGAGATCATTTCAAAGGGACTTTACAGGGCTGTCGGCCTTGAAATGTCCGGTCGCTTGGGCCTCGACAGCCCGCTAACATCTGGCGTCCCAAGGTCAGATAAAGCCAATGATATCAAGGCTTGGCTGGTCGACACCATGGCGGGTGCGCCCGCCGGGTATCTGCTGGATCAGGTTGCCGGTGTGCAGGCTCTGGCGAAGGGCGACGTGCCGACCGCGATCACCAAGATGTCGCCGCTCCGCATAGTGACCGACATAACCAAGGCGGCGGTGGGTCTGTCCGGGCCGAAACTGACGGCAAGCGGGCGCGAGCAGCACGACGCCATGTCGATCCCCGAAGCCGTAGCCCGTGTGATGGGTATCCAGTCCGCGAGAATTGACGAGACCAGAGCGGCACGGAGCTTCGTTGCCCGCGAGGGGCGCGAGTTGAGCGAAGAGCGCACGGCCAAGATCAAGGCGTGGGTTAGTGCGGAGGGCGCGGCAAAGGTGAGAGCGCAACGCGAAGTGCAAGCATGGAATGCTGGCAGGGCCGAAGGCGTGCAGATTACGCAGAATGATCTGGAGACGGCAGCGAAGCGCCGCAAGACTGAAGACGAGAACTCCACGTACGAGATGGGCATCAAGATCGACAAGCGTACAAGGGGCCTCATGGACGAAGCCAAACGGATCTACAGCCGGTAACTTGTGAGGTAACCATGGACTACAAGAAGGCCGGGTGCCGACGGATAAGGAAATACGCCGAGGGTGGCCTCGTTAAACGTCTGGAGCCCGAGGTATCGGTCGAGAGCCGGGGCTCAGGTCGTCCGAATTTTGGTGCGGGATTGCGCCTGCCGCTTGATGATAGCCGCAGTGTCGGGGTTGAGGGCGACTACCAGAAGCGCAGCAGCTTTGACCCCCCAGAGTGGTCAGTAAGAGCCAGCTTCAAGAAAAGGTTCTGAGATGGTCGTCAGCGTCCCCCGTGAACGAAGACCGGTGACAGTCGTTACCGAAGCGGGCACAGATACGCCCTACGTCATAGTTGATGCATATGGCGATAAGCGGGAGCGGTTCGCTACCTTGGAAGAGGCAAAGGCCGCACGCAGAGAAATCAACGCATCCTGACAGAGGCGACCATGACCGAAATCATTGCCAAGCAAGATACACCAGTCGTTGTAGTCCACGACCCACTGAACCCGCACACGCCTTTCATCATTGTAGATGTGAAGGGTGCCATGCGCGCCCAGTTCACCACACAAAGGGAAGCGGATGCATTTGCCGAAACGGTTAATGCGGAACCTGCATTGAAGCAGGAAGACACAAGTGATACCTCTGATGAGCGCGATCTTGGAGATCGCGAGCAACAGAAGGAAGACGATATGCCCCGTGGCATTCCGAAAGTTAAAGCCGCTGCCAAGAAGCGCGTCACTGCAGCCAAGTCCAAGGTCAAGAAGCGCGTCGCGGCGGCTGTGAAGAAGACCGCAAAGAAGGTTACCAGCAAGGTCGCCAAGAAGGCCAAGAAGCGGGCGACGAAGTTCAAATACTAACTCGCCGGAAAAAATGTAAGGTGAGTGCGCGACGATGAGCCCACAGCAAAAAGGAGAGTGGAATGGCAGTTAAAGCAAGGCGTCCCGTGATTGCGGTTGCGAAAGTAAAGCCGGGTCGCCCGTTGCCTACGAAGGCTTCTCCTATTGCTGTGGCGGCCCGCCCCGGCCTGCAGGAGTTCAAGAAGGGCGGCATGGTCAAGAAGAAGGGCAAGTAGCCATGGCGAAAGGTATCCGCGATCCGTCCAGTCATCGTACTCCTGAACAGATCAGGAAAATGGATCGCGGATACAATTCGCGGCCCGAGATCATCAAGAACAGATCTCAGCAGAACCAAGCGCGGGCGCTCATGACCAAGAAGGTCGGAGCGGCAGCGCTGGCAGGCAAGGATGTGGCTCACAAGAAATCC
>Ga0190274_10001015_pt1 | contig 16424 bp, 9 predicted proteins | sample Popmic531T_FD_133002 | JGI IMG/M metagenome (GOLD analysis project Ga0190274, IMG submission 133002) | Populus adjacent soil microbial communities from riparian zone of Yellowstone River, Montana, USA - 531 T | ecosystem: Environmental > Terrestrial > Soil > Riparian zone | place: USA: Montana...
ACCGACGCCGCTTTGCGCGAAGGCGACTTCCGCCGGCTCACCCGGCCGCACCTGATCGTCGTACCAGCTCTGCCCGAAGTTGCGGTTGATCTCGAGCACCGACCATCGGGCGCTGAATCCCTGGTCCGTGATCTCGCTGTCGAGCGGCGCCGGGGCGCCTTCGAATTTCGGATGCGGCCAGGCAGACTTGATGCCGATCACGGCTTTGCGGGCCAGTGGCAGGAAATTGATCTGGCTGGTGCCGACCAGCGTGAGTTTCATGCGAAATGGAATCGAGGCGTTTTCACGCAGCGCCGCCACGGGTATTGCCGCAGAAATTCCGGCGGATCCCGCATACCCGTCGGCCGCGACCGGCAGGCGCTCACCTGCCACCTCGAGGTCATCCACCGCACGCAACGACTTCGATTCCGAATTGAGCACCAGCAGCCGGGCCTCGCTCCATTTGACTTCGCGGCCCTGCCGCTCCTGAAGTAGTTGGGCGAAGTCGCTGTTCACGAATTCGCCGTCGATCTGCACCAGCGCCTTGTACACGGGTGTTTCGTAGAGTCCCACCGTCCGGTAGTCCGGCTCGGCGCTGGCGTTCACCTCGAGAGTATCCGGCAGGACGTAGAGAACGTTGCGCGTGACTTCCGTTCTCTGCGTTTCACGTCCGGCAGCGGTCTGCTCGACCACCACGCGAGTCGTGTCCACCGGAATCGCCAGCAGCACTCCGCCGGTCGTCTGTGCACCGCCCAGCGATTCCGCCACGCGCATCGCGGCGGTCTGCCGCATGGCGACACGCTCGCCCACGAGACTCTCCACCTGCCCCAGGGGAACCAGCAACAATACGATGAGGAAGCCGATCACCAGTGCCTTGCCCACCAGCGGTGGAATGAATCTGGATCTTTCGGCCATCGCGTTCTCCCTTTCGTTGTTCGTTGCCGGGAGTCTCGTGATCAATGTGGCCAATCGCGCGGTGCAATTGTGACGAATCATGGCAACGGCTTCGCTAACATGCCGGCATGCCCATCGCCATCTTCGACCTCGACGGCACCATCACCCATCGCGACACGTTGTTTCCACTCGTGCTGCGCCTGTTGGCGCGGCCAAGACCGTGGCGCCTGCTGCGGCTGTTGCGCGTGGTGCCGGCGACGGTTCGCTTCGCGTTCGATCACGATCGCGCCGCTCTCAAGCAATCCCTGCTGCGCGCCACACTGCGTGGCGCGCCGCGCGCCGCGTTGCACGCCGCCTGCCAGGCATTCGTCACGGACACCATCGCGCACCGCTGCTTCTCTGACGCGCTGACCGCGGTCCGCCGGCATCGCGACGCCGGCCATCACCTGGTGCTGATGTCGGCGAGTGTCGATTTCTACGTGCCGGAATTCGGTCGCCAGCTCGGATTCGATGAAGTCATCTCCACCGGCGTCGCCTGGAATGGCGAACTGCTCGACGGCACGCTGACCACACCCAATAGGCGTGGCGACGAGAAAGCCCGGTGCCTGCGCACGCTGGCCGCAGAACGCAACGACAAGGAAATCTTTGCGTACGGCAACAGCGCATCGGACCTGCCACACCTCCGACTGGCGCGACACGGACTGCTGGTGAACGGCAGTCTGGCCGCGCGCCGTGAAGCGACGGAGTTCGGCGTGCCCTGCGCCGAGTGGACTTAAATCCCACCTAGGGCTTACGGGTCTGATGTGACCCGCATCACAGTTATCGAGTGGTAGCGCTTCCGCGCCGGGCGTGCTGCACGGTGCATTCGACGCCAGTCACATAGCTGGCGTACCCCGGGAACTACGATATCCACCGGAGTAATCCGTTGCTTCTGGAAAATGTCTAAAACACGGGGAAAAAAAGCGCTGTTCAGAACGCTCGCGCGCGTCGCAGCGGCTGCGCTTGCCTGCGTTTTGTCGAGCGCTGCCCTCGCAACTCCGCCTCTCAGCGTCCAGCGCTACAGCCTCGAAGACGGCCTCTCACAAAAGGCCGTGAATGCCATCGCCCAGGACAGTGAAGGTTTCATGTGGTTCGGCACCGAGGATGGTCTCAACAGATTCGACGGCTATGATTTCCGTCAGTTGCGACACGATCGCGGCGACAGTGAAACTCTGCCCAACGGCTGGATCTCGTCGCTGATAGCGAGCGACGAGGGATTGTGGATTGCGACCGATGGCGGCGGCGTGGTGTTTCGCAGCGCGCTCACGGGCAAGCTCGATTCACCGGTGCAGTTGCGCGACACGCCCGATCTGCGACGCGTGCGCGCGCTGTCGCGCGACCGGCTCGGCCGGCTGTGGATCGCTTCTCGTGACGCGGGCGTCGCGATCTTCGACGCGCGCAGCAGCGACCTCCGCCGCCTTCGTCATTCGACCACGCTGCCGGACTCGCTCTCGGACGATGCCGTCTTCTGCATCCTTCACCTGCGCAACGGCGACACGCTGGTCGGCACCGCGAGCGGACTCGATCGCCTGACCGCCGCCAATCTCGACATCACGCACATCGAACTACCCGCCGCGCTCGCCGCGCCCGGCCAGGCGCTGCGCGTGCGCGCGCTGACGGAGACTCCGGACGGCATGGTCTGGGTGGGCACGGATGCGGGACTCGGCCGCTACGATCCGCGCAACGGCCGCTGGCGTGTCTTCCGGGAAATTCCCGCCGGCACCGCTGGCCACAGCACCGCGCTGCCCGACAATCGCATCCAGGCACTGCTGCTCGACAGCCAGGGCCGCCTGTGGGTCGGCATGATCCGCGGATTGTGCTGGTTCGATTCTGCCACCGAGAGCTTCTTCAGCTACCACCGCGATGAAGCCGAAGCCCGCTCGCTGCCCGACGACTACATCATCTCGCTGGCCGAGGACCGGGGCGGCTCGCTGTGGATAGGCACCAAGTTCGGCGGCCTCGCCAGATGGAACCCCCGGACCTGGTCGTTCGGCCACGTGCGCGCGAGCGCCGAAGAAGGGTACAGCGATCGCAACATCGTTTCGTTCGCCGAAGACAAGCTGGGTCGCCTGTGGATCGGCACCTTTGGCAGCGGCATCAACCTGCTCGATCGCAGCTCGGGGCACGTGGGCCCGATCCGCCACGTGCCGGGCGTGCGCACTTCGTTGAGCGACGAGCGCGTCATGGCGATGCTCGAAGACAGCACCGGCAAGATGTGGGTGGGCACCATGGGCGGTGGCCTGAACCGCTTCGACGAGCAGACTCTGAAAGCCGAGGTATTCCTGCACGACCCAGGCGTTCCAACGTCGCTGGGCGCCCCTGGCGTGATGAGCATGCTCGAGGTGGACAAACAACTCTGGGTAGGCACGTTCGGCGGGGGCATCTCGCGCTTCGACGCGGCCACGCGCCGCTTCGACAACCTGCGCCCGGGTCCCGAAGACGGCCTGCACCTGTCGTCCGGCCGTGTCACCGCGCTCGCCCGGGATCGCGCCGGCCACGTGTGGATCGGCACCGATGGCGGCGGCCTGAATATCTGGGACCAGAAGACCCGCCGGCTCTACTACTACAAGCGCGGCGCCAAGCAGATCGACACGCTGAGCGCCGACACCATCTATTCGATCCTGGTCGACGACACCGGCGGCGTGTGGATCGGCACGCGCGGCGGCGGCCTCGATCGCGTGCTCAATCCGGCCGACGCGCCCCACGGCCTGCGGTTCGTCAACTTCTCCGAGGCGCAGGGGCTGCCTAACAACTCGGTCTACGGCCTGCGCGCCGACGGCACCGGCAACATCTGGATCAGCACGAACTTCGGCCTGGGCCGACTCGATCCCAAGACGGGTGTCATCCAGCGCTTTCACCGGCTGCACGGTCTGCAGGGAGAAGAATTCAATTTCGGCGCTCACTACCGCGATCGCAGCGGCAAGCTGTTCTTCGGTGGCGCCGCCGGCTTCAACGCGTTCTACCCGGAAATGCTCGAGTTCAACGAGCGTCCGCCGCGCGTGGTGCTCACGCAGTTCCTCAAGCTCAATGCCCCGGGCATCGTCGGTGTACCCGAGGAACGCATCGAGCGGCTCGAGCTCGGCCACAAGGAAGATGTCATCACGCTGAAGTTCGCGGCGCTCGATTTCGCCGATCCGCGCGCCAACCGCTACGAATACAAGCTCGATGGCTTCGACAGCGACTGGGTGCGCGCGGACGAGCGCCGCGCCGCGACCTACACCAACCTGCCCGGCGGGCAGTACGTGTTTCGCGTGCGCGCGAGCAACAGCGACGGTGTCTGGAGCACGCAGGACCTGGCGCTGCCGATCGACGTCGCACCGTCACCGTGGCTTTCGCCCTTCGCCTTTCTCGGCTACGCCCTCCTCGCCGTGTTCATGCTGCTCGCCGTCTGGTATGCGCAGCAGCGCCGCATCGCGCGCGCCGCCATGCAGCGGCTGGAGCTCGAACAGCAGGTGAGTGATCGCACCTATGAACTGGCGCAGCGCAACCGCGAACTCGAAGACGCGAACCGCCGCCTCGAGATGGCGAGCCTCAGCGACCCGCTCACCGGACTCGCGAACCGCCGCTATCTCATGCAGCAGTTCCCCAGGCTGATCATCGATCGCCGCGGAAATTCGGGCCTCGCGGTCATGATCATCGATCTCGATGCGCTGAAGCCCATCAACGACCAGCACGGTCATGCCGCAGGCGACGAAGTCATCGTGGAAATCGCCAAGACCCTGCGCCAGGCCATCCGGCCCGACGACATCCTGGCGCGCTGGGGCGGCGATGAATTCGTCGTCGTGGCCCAGGCACAGCACATCGAACACGCCTGCATGCTCGCCGAGCGCGTGCGCGAGCGAATCGCCAAGATGAAGTGCGTACTGCCGCGCGGCGCCGTGGTGCGCACCAGCTGCTCCATCGGCCTCACCTGTCTGCCGTTCGTTCCGGGAAACCCTGATGCGGTCAGCTGGGAACACGCCATCAAGATCGCTGACCTCGCGTTGTATCGCGCCAAGCGCGGCCGCAATGCCTGGCGCGGCTGGTTCGGCACGGAGCGCGTCGCGACATTGCCATCGGTGATCTCCGCGGTCGAATCGAATATCGACGGCCTGATCGCCAATGGTGTCATCATCGAACAGATGTCGACGCGCGGCAACGACGACACGGTGAATGCACTACGCGTGTTGCGCGAGGCGCGTTGAGGATCCGACACGGATTGTGAGTGGACACGGATAGCAGAGAGAGCATGGACAGCGATATTGCCGACGCACTGGCCCGATCCCTCCCCGACCTCGCGCTGATCGTGCGACGCGACGGCATCATCCTGTCGTGTGTCGGCGGGCATGCGGTGCGCGGCCTGCATTCCCCGGAAGAAGAAATCCCGGGCCGAAACATCGATTCGTTGTGGCCGGAGGCCATCGCCTCGCACGCGCTGCAGACGGTGCGCAGAATTCTCAAGACCCGCAAGACGGCGCAACAGCGCTACCAGGACGGCGACCTCAAGCTCGAGATGCGCTTCCAGGTGCAGGGTTTCGATCGGGTGCTGGTCGTCTGCCGCGACCTCGGCGATGGCGCAACGGCCAACGACTCGGGCCTGTATCCGCAGAGCGTCAGCAGCATGCTGCCGCACCGCGACGGCTTCGAAAAATCCCTGCGCATGGCGCTCGACATGGCCGCGCTGCGCGAAGACACCGTCGGTGTCGCGCTCATTCACATCGGCGGTTACGTCACCTATCAGCGCGTCTTCGATTCCGCGCTCGCCAATCGCCTGCTCGAATGCGCGGCGAAACTGATCGTCGAAAACCTTCCCGAGCCGCGCACCAGCCTGCCGCGCGTCGCACGCGTTTCCGACGACGTCATCGGCGTGGTGCTCACTGACATCCGATCACGCGCCGACGCCGAATCGGCGGTCGAAGGCATCGTCAGCGCTTTGCGGCATCCGGTCGATCTCGACGGACAGATCTTCCAGCTCGCGCCGCAGGCAGGCGTCACGCTTTCCGGCACCGACGGCGAGCGCGCCGTGGAACTCATCGAGCGCGCACTCACGACGCTCGACGCCGGCCGGCGCCAGGGCGAAAACCGATTCGTCACTTTCTATTCCGACACACTGCGCCTCGCATCGCTGACCCGACTCGACTGGAGCCAGGAGCTCACCCAGGCCATCCAGAACGACGAGCTCGAACTCCATTACCAGCCGCGGCTGCTGCTTTCGACGCGCGAGATCGTCGCGGTCGAAGCCTTCCTGCGCTGGCCTCACAAGATTCGTGGCCACGTGCCCACTTCCGAATTCCTGCCGATCGCCGAACTCTCAGGACTCTCGGTGCAGCTCGGTCGATGGGTTCTGCGCCGCGCCTGCCGCGATCTGGCGGTGCTGGCCGAACGTGGCTACCCCAACGTGCGTGTGTCGGTGAATGTCGGGCGCCAGTACCTGTCGGCGGAAAGCCTCGCCGAAGACGTCACCAATTCCGCGCGCGAGGCCGGCATCGAACCCTCGCAGCTCGATCTCGAGATCACCGAACAGATGTTGTCGACCGGCCGCTCGGGCCTGGCGGCGCTGCACCAGCTTCGTGGCCAGGGTGTGCGTGTGCTCATCGACGACTTCGGCACCGGCTATGTATCGCTCGGCAAACTGCGCAGCTCGCCGCTCGATGGGATCATGATCGACCGCTCGTTCGTCGAGGAAGTCGGCCACGATCACGAGGCCCGCGCCGTGTGTCGCGCAGCCATCGCGCTCGGGCTGGCGTTTGGATTGCGCGTGGTCGCCGAGGGCATCGAGACCGAAGCGCAGGCACAGTTCCTCATCGCCGAACAATGCCACGAAGGCCAGGGCCACCTTTTCTGTGCGGCCACGCCACTTGCAAACCTGTTGGACAAAATATTGCCCGCTGCCGGGGAAGCGCCAGCTTCTGTCCAACACCTCGCCCGTCGTTGACATAGCGCACGGATTTAACCGGGCCTTATCAGACCTGCGTCACACTTTTTCCGAGATATGCGTCACACACGCACGCTCGTGAATTGCCGTTCCCGCCTCTAATCGCACTGTCTGCAAAAGCAGACTGGGGCTAACTGAAGAGGCGTTGATGTACCAAGGTTTTGAATATGCCGCTCGCATCGCAGGCATCGTAGCGCTGGCGTTGATCGTGTCTTGCTCTGCGGCGACTTCCGGAACTCCGAAGGCCGCGGTCGTGGCCGACGCCGGACAGACACACAGCTACATCGTCGAAGCCGACAGCACCGATAGCGCCGCGCGCGCGGTGAAAGCGGCCGGTGGCAAGGTCGTCTCGCGATTGGGCGTCATCGACGCCGTGGAAGCGACCCTGACCAGCTCCCAGCACCAGACGGTGCTCGCCATCCAGGGCGTCAAGCAGGTGACCCCGAATTCGCCGGTGACCACGCAGGCCGCCGCCAACGTCCGCGACAATTTCGACGTCGGGTCATTCGCCAACAACAACGGCACGCACCGCTGGTACGGCGACTGGGTCGAACAGAACGACAACAATTCTCCTTATAACGGCAAGGTGTCGATCGGCTGGCCCGAGCGCGGTGGCAACCGCATGATCATCGGCGGAAACGGCGCCATCTATCGCCGCGCGGCGACGCCCTCGATCGCCAGCACCGTCACCCTCAAGTTCAACTATTCGCGCGCCAACCTCGAGTCTGGCGAATACCTCGCCGTGCAGGCCAGCGCGAACGGTGGCGCCACCTGGACCGAAGTCGGCCGCATCACCGGCGCCGGCAACGACTCGGGCTTCACGGGCAAGAGCTACAACATCACGGCGTACCGCGGCCGCAATACCGCGATCCGGTTCGTGGGCGGCATGAACGACACGTTCCCCGGCGACTACGTCGATATCGACGACGTCGAGATCACCTACAACACCACTTATGGCGAAGGCGATCCCGTTCCGGTGGACGTCAACACCAAGCGACTGCATGCCAACGGCATTCGTGGTCGCGAGGTGGGTGTGGCCATCATCGACACGGGCTACTGGAAGATCAATTCGCTCGACCTGGACTCGCATGGCCACGGCCGCGTCGCCGCGCAATACGACGCGATCACCAACACGGTGGTGAGCAACTGGGCGCCGGTCTCGACCGACACCACCGGTCACGGTACGCACGTGACCAGTCTCATCGCCAGCAGCCGCGCCAAGAGCAGTGGCGAATTCTTCGGTGTCGCGCCCGACGCGCGCATCATTTCGATCAAGGCATTCGGCGAGGACGGCTCCAGCACCTATGCCACGGTGATCCGCGCCATCGACTGGGTGATCACCAACAAGAATCCGCAGGGAATTCGAATTCTCAATTTGTCGCTAGGGGCCCAGGCGCGATCGCGCTATTGGGACGATCCGCTCAATAAAGCCGTGATGCGCGCCTGGCAATCCGGCATTGTCGTCGTCGTATCAGCGGGCAATAGCGGACCGCTGCCGCAGACCGTGGGTGTACCGGGCAACGTGCCCTACGTCATCACGGTCGGCGCGATGACCGACAACTACACCTCTAACAAGAACGACGATCGCCTTGCATCGTTCTCCTCGGCCGGACCCACGTTCGAAGGGTTCGTGAAGCCCGACCTGGTCGCGCCGGGCGGTCACGCCTGGGGCTTCATGGGCACGTACATGAAGATCGCGGTCGATCATCCGACCTATATGAACAACGGCGACTTCTTCACCATGTCCGGCACGTCCCAAAGTGCGGCGGTGGTCTCGGGTGTCGCGGCGCTGGTGCTGTCCGAATACCCGAACCTGACTCCTGATCAGGTGAAGTGCCGCATCATCGCGAGCGCCAAGCCTGCGGTGAACGCCGACGGCGCCCTCGCCTACAGCGTTCTGCAGCAGGGCACCGGCCTGGCGGACGCAGAACGTGCCGTGAACGGCGCGGAAAACAACTGCGCCAACCAGGGGCTGAACATCAACGCCGACATAGCCGGCACACAGCACTACATGGGAAGTGTGAGACAGCAGGCCAACGGCACATTCAAGGTCACGGGCCCCAACGGCACGCTGCTCGATCGGGGTTACGCCTGGGATCAGGGATACGCCTGGGAACAGGGATACGCGTGGGAACAGGGATACGCCTGGGAACAGGGTTATGCCTGGGAGCAGGGTTATGCCTGGGAGCAGGGTTATGACATTCCGTGGCTGGACGGCTATCCGGCCAACATCGGCGACTCGGTGAGCTCAACAACCTCCATGTCGATCAATTTCTGGGTGACACCCGAGTAGTGAGGCGGCCCCGTGCGGGGCCGCTCCACATTTCCAGATCTTTACGGCTGGTGCCTCGGCACCTGCACCTCGACGGACTTCGTCACCGAATTCCCCGACCGGTCGAAGCCTTCGACGTCGATGGTGTAGACGCGCCCGGTCCCTTGCGGATCGCGCTCGGCGCGCAACTGCACGGTCAGGTCGTCGACGATCACGATGTCCGGACCGAGTGGAGGCAGCGACTCCGGCTCGCTGCTCGTGACATTCACGATGCGCGCGAAGGGCCAGTGATCGAGAAGATCGACGAGCTCCGCCTCGATGGTCACTTCCACGAGCTGATCGTCCGCCGGCCATAGCTGGCTCTTCGACGGCGCGAGCTTGTAGAAGGCGGGCTTGCCCGTGTCGTGATGCCACACATTCGGGAAATGCCAGCCCGCCATTCCATCGCCGATGAAGAACGACGGATGCGGCGGCTGGTTGTAGCCCACGTTCTGCCAGGCGATCGCCGTCCGGTACTGCGGGTCGTGCATCAGCGTGAACATGCGGCCGGTTGCCGGGATGGTGGTCGAGTAGATCCGCAGCGACAGGTTGTCCGCTGCACGGAAGATCACCTCTTCGCGCCAGTCGCCGAGGATGTCGCCGGTCAGCACCGCATTCTGCTTGGTGCCATTGTTGGAGGCCGCGCCATCCGCGGTGAGCAGACGCGTCAACGTCGAAGTGTTCCAGTCCCACTTGCTGATCCAGTTGGCATCTTCGATTTCCCGCAGCAGGTCCGCGTCCCACCACACCGCGTGATTCACTGACGCGGGCACATCGGACACGCGGTTGCCCTGCGTATCGAGCAGGCCGACATTCGTGGCGCCCCAGAACTCGTTCCCGGGAGTGCGCGGATCGATGTCCGCAGTCATTCCGCGGCCGACATCCTGGCCGGGCACGAAGCTCCAGATGACCTGGCCATCGAGCGCGTCGTACAGCGCCATGCCTGGTGTGCCCAGCGTGAGCGTGTTGCCCTCGCTCTCGTGCACGCCATACACCTCGAGACCCGGACGCGATGGCACCAGGTCACCCACGTGCAGCGCGTCGCCATGGCGCAATCCCGTCGAGTACAGCCCGGTTCCGTTGTCGTCCACGACCATGGAGCCGTAGATGATTTCGTCCTTGCCGTCGGCGTCGACATCGGCCACCGACAGATTGTGGTTTCCCTGTCCCGAGAAAGGCGACGAGCCCGCCCAGGGGAACCGGCCACCCACCGCCGCGCCCGAGTCGAACACCCAGCGCGATGTCAGTACGCCACCCCGGTAGTCCCAGGCCGCGAGTACCGTGCGCCCGTAGTAGCCGCGCGCCATGATCACACTGGGCAGGTCACCCCCGAGATACGCGACGGCGGCCAGGAAGCGGTCGCCACGATTGCCGTTGTTGTCGTTGTTGCCATTGCCGCCGATGCCACCCCATCCGTCGATGGGATCGCGGCCGGCAATGTAGTTAGCCGTGGCGAGCGCGCGCCCGGTGAGTCCGTCGAACACCGTGAAGTATTCGGGTCCCGCCAGCACCTTGCCGTAACGCAGATCGTTCGTGGCCGGCACCAGGATGCCGTCATTCGCCACCAGCAGCGAGCGGTAGTCCTTGCTGGCATCGCCGATGACCGTACCCTCGCCATCGACCGTGCCGTCAGCGGTCTTGCACGCCACTTCGGCGCGGCCGTCGCCGTCCAGGTCGTACACCATGAACTGCGTGTAATGCGCGCCGGCGCGGATGTTGCGCCCGAGGTCGATGCGCCACAGGAATGTGCCGTCGAGCTTGTATGCATCGATGAGCTGGCGACCCGAAAGACCCGCGGACGCATTGTCACGCGCGTTCGACGGATCCCACTTGAGCACGATTTCGTATTCACCATCGCCATCGAGATCCGCGACGCTGGCGTCATTGGGACTGTAAGTGACCGCCTGCGTGGGATTCCCCGCCGGCACTTCCACGTTGCCCCCGGCCGGCCGCCGCAGCGGCACCGTCAGGTACGGCAGGACCGTGGAATTCGCCGGCACCGTGAAGGCGCCACTGGCTTCGAGTTCCACGCCCTTGATCAGCGGACGCACACTGTAGGCATTCGATTGCGCGAGATCGGCGGTGGTATCGATGAAATCCGTGGTGGCCTTCAGCGGCTCTTCATTGAGTCGCATCGGCGCTGCGCCGCCGGTCGAGCGATAGAGATTGAACCTGAGGCCCGATGGATCGGTGCCTAACAACCTCCAGCCTATGTAGACCGAGTTGTCAGAGGTCCGCAACGCGACGACACCGCGACCCAGGTTCTCGACCGCATGTCGGCCCGGTGGTGGCGTGGAAAAACTGGACGTAGATACGAGCAGGCACGCGAGAGCCGCGGCCGCTGTGATTCCCCTCTTCATCGGTCCTTCCTTTTCTATATAGGTTTGGTCCGCGCGCGACCGAGCATATCCGTGCACGATTCGTGCAGCAACGCGCAAGATCGGTCAGTTTCGGTAACCCGACACGGACGAGCTAGTCAGTGGCAGAGAGGTTCGGCCGCAAGTCGATGATTTACCGGCCATCGCCACGTCACATGGACGTGCGTACTTGCCAGAGTTCCGGGAAGAATTTGAGCTCGAGTGCCTTGGCCAGGTACGAAACCCCACCGGTGCCGCCAGTGCCCGGCTTGTAGCCGATCACGCGCTCGACAGTCTTCAGGTGATGGAAACGCCAGAGCTGGAACTTCTGGTCGAGATCGGTGAGCCGCTCTGCCATCTCGTACAGATCCCAGTCCTTTTCCGCGTTGTGATAGACGCCCAGCCACGCGGCGGTGACCGCTTTCGAAGCGACGTACGGTTCCGAAAAGTCACGCTCGATGAGTTCCTCGGGGATGCCATAGCCGCGACGGGACAACAGGCGCAGTACTTCGTCGTAGATGGACGGCGAATTCAACGCGAGCTCCAGCTTTTCCAGGCCGGCCGGGTCGCGCTTGTGAACGGCGATCACGTCGCGATTCTTGTTGCCGAGTTTGAATTCGAGCATGCGGTACTGGTGCGACTGGAACCCGGAGGACCGGCCGAGTGTGTTGCGGAACGAGGAGTACTCGAACGGCGTGAGCGTCGACAGGACGCTCCAGGCACCTAACAACTCTTCCTGCAGCCGCGAGATGCGCGCCAGCATCTTGAATGAAGGATCCAGGTTGTCGCGGCGCACGCACTCGAACACGTGGTCGAGCTCGTGCAGGAACAGCCGCATCCACAGCTCCGACACCTGGTGGACGATGATGAACAGCATCTCGTCCTGCTCGATGGAGTTGGGTTTCTGGGCGTTCAGCAGCTTGTCGAGCTGCAGGTATTCGCCATAGGACTGCGAGGTCCCGAGGTCCCAGTGCACGCCTTCGTTTTTCAGATCGACCTTGTTGTCGCCCATGGGTCCGCTTTCTGGTTCACTCATTCGAGAAGACCCACCGCGGCACGTGCCGCCAGCCCTTCACGAGCTCGCGATCGAGTGCACGCCAGTCGGCGCAATGCCGTTCCACGGCCTGCCAGAAACGAGCCGAATGATTCATGTGTTGAACATGCATCAGCTCATGCACGATGAGGTAGTCCACGACGCAGGAACGCTGAAACAGCAGGCAGCAATTGAGACTGATGGTACCCCGCGCCGAGCAACTCCCCCAGCGCGAACGCTGGCGCCGGACCGAAACCCGCGAATATTTCACCCCGGCCGCGGCGGCCAGCGCCGCCACGCGCGGCGCGAGCTTCTCGTGCGCCGTGCGCATCAGCCAGGTGCGCAGGGCCGCGCGCAGTTTGTCGTTCGTGGCCCCACCCGTGATTCGCAACACGCCCTCACCCGCATCGACGAGTCGCAGTCGTCCAGCGCCGCCCGCCACTTGCAGGCGCCAGACTTCGGACAGGGCCCGCAGGTCGAGCGTTGCAGGTGGAAAGGGCTGCGGTTCCGGCCGATTACGCAGCGCGATGGAGCGTTTGCTATCTATCCATTCGCGATGCGCGGTGATGAAGAGCTCCACCTCGCGCGGCCGCGCGCGCGGTGGCACGACTACTTCGACGCGCGCATCCGGATACACGCGGATAGACAGCCGTCGCGCCCGGGCGCTGACGCGAATGCGGGGACTGTCCCCAATTCGTTCGCCTGCGTTTCCGACCGGAAAAGCCAGCTCGAATTGGGGACTGTCCCCACTCTTGTTGCCGTCGAAGCCACTCACAATCGTGCCGCCAGCGTGACGCCTTCGCGGATCGCCCGTTCCGCGTCGAGCTCGGCGGCAAGCAATGCACCGCCTATCACGTGCACCGGCTTGCCGGCCGGCGCAAGCTCAGTCGCGAGACCATTGACGGGCTCCTGCCCCGCGCAGATGACCACGTGCTCGACGGCCAACACTTCAGGACCCTTCTCGGTCGCGATGTGCAACCCGGCGTCGTCGATGCGCTGATAGCTCACGCCGTTGCGCATCACCACGCCGCGCTGCTTGAGCGCCGTGCGATGGATCCACCCCGTGGTCTTGCCCAGCGTCTCGCCGAGCCTCCCGGACTTCCGCTGCAGTAGATAGACACGGCGGGGCGACACCGCCGGCCGCGGCGGAACGAGGCCACCGCGCTGCGTGAGCGTGCGGTCGATGCCCCACTCCTCGAAATAATCCTTGCCCGGCTGATGCGTGAGAAAGGTCGCCACGTCGAAGCCGATGCCACCCGCGCCCACGATGGCGACCGACTCCCCGGCCTGGCGGATACCTGCGAGCAGATCGGGATAGGAGATGACTTTCGGATGGTCGATGCCGGTGATCTGCGGCACGCGCGCCGCGACTCCGCTCGAGATGACGAAGGCATCGAATCCGTCGGCGGTGAGACTGGCCGCATCCGCGGTGGTGTTGAGTCGCAGTTCGACACCCGTGAGCTCGATGCGCCGCGCGAAATAGCGCAGCGTGTCGTGGAAATCTTCCTTGCCAGGCACTTCTCGCGCGTAGCGAAACTGTCCGCCGATCTCGTGCGCGCGCTCGAACAGCGTCACGCGATGACCGCGTTCCGCGAGCGTGGTGGCGCAGGCAAGCCCCGCCGGCCCGGCGCCGATCACGGCGATGCGCTTGACGACGCGACTGCTCACGATGCGCAACTCGGTCTCGTAGGCAGCCAGCGGATTCACCAGGCAGGTGGCGCGCTTGCCTTCGAACACCTTGTCGAGGCAGCCCTGGTTGCAGGCGATGCAGGTGTTGATTTCGCTCTCGCGTCCTTCGGACGCCTTGCGTGGAAATTCCGGATCGGCGAGCAGAGGCCGTGCCATCGACACCAGGTCCGCGTCGCCCGCAGCGAGCAGCGCTTCGGCATCCTCGGGCGAATTGAGCCGGTTGGTGGCGATCACTGGCAGGCGCGTCGCCGCCTTGATGCGCGCCGATACCCATCCAAATGCAGCGCGCGGCACGACGCCAGCGATGGTCGGGATGCGCGCCTCGTGCCAGCCGATGCCGGTGTTCAGCATGGTGGCGCCCGCGGCTTCCATCTGCGACGCGAGCCACTCCACTTCGGCGCCGGTGCCACCACCCTCCACCAGGTCGAGACCCGAGATGCGGAAGATGATGATGAATTTCGGGCCGGTTGCCGCGCGCGTCCGCCGCACGACTTCGAGCGCCAGCCGCGCGCGATTTTCGAGAGAGCCGCCCCACTCATCCGTGCGCTGGTTCGTGCGAGGAGCCAGGAACTCGTTGATGAAGTACCCCTCCGAACCCATGATCTCGACGCCGTCATAGTCGGCTGCCTGCGCAAGCTCCGCGCAATTCACGAAGTCGGCGATCTGGTCACGCACGCCGTCTGCGGACAACGCGCGTGGCTTGAAGCGGTTGATCGGTGCACGCACCGCGGATGGCGCGACCAGCAGCGGCTGGTAGCCATAGCGCCCGGCGTGCAGGATCTGCATGCAGATCTTGCCGCCCTCGGCATGCACCGCCTCGGTCACGAGACGATGACGTGCCACCTCGCGTTCCGAGGAAAGCTTGCCGGCAAATGGCTTGGCCCAGGCGGCGCGGTTCGGCGCGATGCCGCCGCTCACCAAAAGCCCGGCGCCGCCGCGCGCCCGCGCGGCGAAATACGCCGCAAGCTTCGGAAAATCCCGCGCGCGGTCTTCCAGCCCCGTGTGCATCGATCCCATGACGATGCGATTCGGCAGGCGCGTGAAGCCCAGATCGAGTGGGGCAAACAGGCGCCCGTATTTCATGGGCAGCAAGTCTAGCCGTCTTGGCGGGTCAGCGGGTCAGTGTGTGATCTTCGCCATGAGCTGCCGGGCAAATGCGTAGTCCGGCGCGATCAGCAACGAACGTTCGAGCGCTTCGCGCGCGCCCACCACGTCGCGCATGTCGTACAGCGCATGGCCGAGGAAGGCATAGGCTTCAGCAGCGCCCCACTCCGGAGTACTCGAGGCCGCGGCGCGCGCCTGTTCGAACATGACGGTGACGTTGCGCAGATTCTTGAGCGCCGCGGCCTTTCCATTGTTGTCTTTGCCGGCGCGTTCGAACATGGCCAGCGCCTCCACCAGCCGCACGCGTGGATTCTTGGGCTCGAGCTTCACCGCTTCGTCGATGCGCGAGCCAATGCGGCCGCCGCCGAAGGGAATGGAGCTCATCTCGCGACCGGCCAGCGTACAGGCCGTGGCAAGCGCATACGCCTCGGCGCGATGCTTGCGGTTCTCGGCGGTTTCATCGAGGCCGAGCGGAACTCCTGGCAGCGCATCCACCACCTCGTCGATCTCGTCGCCGCAGTCATCGATGGCGTCCTTGGCCTCGGACTTCTTGATGGTGGTGAGCACCTGGGCCAGCCGGTAGTGCGTCAGCGCCCGGAAATACCCGCGCGTGACTGCATCTTCACCCGCCGCAGCTTCACCCTCGACCCCTTTCGGTTTCAGGGAACTGAGCATGCCGTTCAAAGCGTGCGCGTCGTTGGTGTAGTAGGCGTACTGGATGCGCCCTTCGATGTCCGCCCAGTCTTGCGCAAAGGCCAGCGGCGCGCAGCCACAACCCAGCAACAGCGCGCTGGCCTCGAGAATCCCGACTCGGAACCGCTTGCGAATCACAACTCGCGCAAACCTGCCGTGATGGGCAGCCTCGCCGCCCGGATGCCCGGCAGTATGCCAGCGATGAACGTGAGAACGAGTCCGTAGATCATTCCGGTGACCATCAGCTGCGGCGTAACCGTGAACGCGAATGTCATCTGGCTGAACGAAGCCCAGTTCATCGTCGAACTGTGCATGCCATTGAACGTGAGGAACGCAATCAGGCCGCCAATCAGGCCACCGACCGCGCCCAGGATCATCGCCTCGACGAGCACCGAGATCATCACCGCCCAG
>Ga0190274_10001016_pt1 | contig 16415 bp, 15 predicted proteins | sample Popmic531T_FD_133002 | JGI IMG/M metagenome (GOLD analysis project Ga0190274, IMG submission 133002) | Populus adjacent soil microbial communities from riparian zone of Yellowstone River, Montana, USA - 531 T | ecosystem: Environmental > Terrestrial > Soil > Riparian zone | place: USA: Montana...
CGCGGTGTCGTCTACCTCGAACAGGATCTGCCCGCCATCGGCGAGCCTGCGATCCACCAGGTCCTTCACCACCTCCTGCTGACCGTAGATGGTGATGCCCTTGCCGACCAGCTTGCGAAAATTCAGGTGATGGGTCTCGCCGTTGAAGCAAAGATAATTGCCGTCATGAAACATGGCCTCGCGCTTCATGCGGTCGCCGACCCCAGTCTCGGTCAGCATGTCGGTCGCCCATTGCTCAATCAGGCCGGCGCGGATGCGCTGCTCGATATAGTCGCGACTGCGGTTTTCGATGATGATCGATTCGATACCGGAGAGATGCAGCAGATGCGAAAGCATCAGCCCGGCAGGGCCTGCTCCAATAATTCCAACCTGAGTCCGCATCCTGACCTCGCGCCCGTCCTGAACGCGCCGGTGTTAGCCGTCGGGGCGGTTTCCGCAAAGGTATATTTGCCGGAACCTTGGACCAATCGTCCGCCCACGGCGAAGTCTATTCGAACGCCTACCGGTTGGTACGGGGATCGGCGCGGAAGGTCTTGGTCTCGGACACCGAGCCGTCTTTATAGGTGAGCTCGATCGACATCAGCTTCGTGCCTGGAGCGAGCTTCATGTAGGACACAGCCTTTTCCGGGATCGAGGACGGATCGGCCGGGTCGCAGGGCGGCATCGCGAGTTTCTTGTCCGGGACCGTCGTATCGATTCCGATTTTCACTTCGCGGATTGCGCAGCGATACGAGAGCAGATGCGACCAATACACCATCAACCCGTTGAATTCCCGAAAGGACAGCCAGTTGCTCGAGGTCATTTCGAGAATCTGGCGATGGCCCTTCTCAAGCTGCGCGTTGGGCTCGAACTTGATCGGAAACGGCTCCGCCCATTCGCCGCGCATGTCCTGATAGCGTACATAGATCGTACCTTCCGGCGCGTCGTTATCGAGCTGCAGCGACGGATTGGGCATTCGCTTGCGCGTGCGCGGATCGAGCGTGTCGAGGAAGCCGGTCTCCTTGAAATTGCCCTTCTCTCCGAACCGCCAGGAAATCGCGGTCACCGGATCGGCAAAGGACAGCGTCACCGACCAGCCGCCATTGTGGCGCATGAAATTGGCCAGCGGCGCGTTGAGCTGGTCGGATGGCGGTGCGTCGCGCCTCGGCAACGGTGACGGCTGCACCGGAATGGCCGCGACCTGCTGCGGGATCGTCTCCTTCGCCCGGTTCGGATCGAGCGTGCCGTTCAGCACCACGTCGCCCACGATCTCGTCGTAATAGGCGGGCTTCTGTGCGTGCTTGAATTTGCGCGCAAGGTCGGTGACGCTCGCCTGCGTGCGCTTGGCAACCTGCACCAGCGAAAGGCCTGGCGTCTCCAGCTCCTTGACGAAATAGCGGGTGAAGACCGAGTTCGGGTCCTTGTCGTCGTCGGAGGTGTAGTCGAGCGCGGTCTGATTTTCCGAGGCCGAATAGATCACGAAAGCGCCGTCGTCGCTCATCGGCGCGAGGCCGCCGGCGCTCCGCACCGCCCGCGTGCCGGCACGCTCAAACGGGTTGTTGCGGCAGGCATCGAGCACAACGATCGAGGTGCGTACGCCCTTGCCGCGCATGCGCTCCAGGATGCGGCGCGCCAGGAACGAGTTCTCGTGGATTTTTTCCTCCTCGCCGTCCAGCGCCATCGGCACGTCGGTCGGCAGCAGGTAATTTTCGCCCTTGATCTGAAAGCCGTGGCCGGCAAAGAAGAAGAAGGCGGTATCGCCCTCCCCGAGCGTGCGCTCGAAGGCCGACAGGCTGTCGCTCATGCCGCGGCGGCTTTGGTTGGTGGCGGAGATGACCTGGAAGCCAAGACCCTTCAGGGTCCTTGCCACCCGCTCGGCGTCGTTGCCGGCCTTCTTCAGCGGGGTGACGTTCTGGTAGCTGTCGTTGCCGATGACCAGTGCCACGCGCTTCTGGGCGCTCGCAGGCGAAAGCCCGAGTGCCAGCAAGAAAGCCGCAACGACGAAAGTCCACCGCATGACGCGCCCCCAATCGACTGCCGAAAGGGCGGGAATCGGGAGCCGCTTCGGTCCCCAGTCAGCCATTGTCGCACAGACCGAGAAACCGGTTCAAATCACGGTCTCGAAGGCGATTGGCCCCGAATTGTGACCGCCGGGGTTAGCCGCTAACAATTGTCCGCAAAGTATTTGGAGGATTCGATGACTTTGGGCGGGATGACGTTTCTTCGGCTGGTTCTCGGCCTGGCGCTGGCGAGCCCGATCGCCCTGACCGCACCGGCCTTCGCGCAACAGGCCTCCTCACCACAGGCCTGGCCGCAGCGGACGGTCAAGTTCGTCCTGCCCTTCGGGGCAGGCAGCGCGACCGATGTCGCGGCGCGCCTGATGACCGAAAAGCTGCAGGCCAAATGGGGCCAGCCGGTCGTCATCGAGAACAAGCCGGGCGCCGACGGGCTGCTTGCCATCACGGCTTTCCTTCAGGCCAATGACGACCATGTGCTGCTGTATTCGTCGAGCGCCTCGTTCATGGCGCATCCCTATACCCTCGACAAACTGACCTACGATTTCGCGCGCGACATGACCCCGATCGCGCGCGTGACCGACACGGTCCTGTGTCTGAATGTGCCCGCCGCTTCCGCCAACAAAACGCTGAACGAATTCGTCGCCGAAGCCCGCGCGCGGCCGGGCAAGCTGAATGTCACCGGCGCGCCCGGCGTACCGGATTTCACGCTCGATTATTTCCTGAAGACGCAAGGCATCAAGGCTCAGAAGATTCCGTTCAAGAATATCGTGGAAGCCGCGACCGCGCTCGCCGGCAACCAGATCGACTTCCTGCTCACCTCGGTCGCGATTGTGCAGCCGCTGGCGAGCGCCGGAAAAATCCGTGTCGTCGCCGTCACCAGCCGAGAGCGCGCTTCGTTCGCGCCCGATATCCCGACCGTGTACGAACTGGGCTTCGGCGGGCTCGGGGTCGAAACCACCGCCGGTCTCTATGGGCCGAAGGACATGCCGCTCGCGCTGCGCGAGAAAATCGCGCGCGACGTGATCGAAGTCGTCTCCGATCCCATCATCACCGAACGATTGCTTGCGACCGGTCAGGTGGTGCGCCCCGGCGGCCCTGCGGAACTTGCGGAAACCATCCGCGAGCAGTCGGAGTTGACGTCTCGGATTGCCACGACGCTCGAGCTGAAACCGAAAAACTAGATGCCAGAAAACTAGATGCCACGCCGCCCCGAATGGGCCCATTGGCCCGACGACAAGCTCTTGAAGCTTCGCCTCAAGGATTTGAGGCTGTCGGTCGAGGGCACCTGGCTCGAAAGCTGTCTGCAGGATCTGTACGAAGAACTCGAACAGCGCGACCTGCGCATCCGCCCGCATGTCTGGCTGTCGGACGAATGGTTCAGCCCCGATACCACGCCCGGCATCGCGATCCCATTCTATCTCGCGCATCCTCGGCTGATGCGGCTCGAGCGCAAGAAGATCATCGACGTCGAAGGCGGCACGAAGCGCGACTGCATGCGCATCCTGCGCCACGAAACAGGCCACGTCATCCAGAACGCTTTCCGCCTGCAGCGCCGCCGCCGCTGGCAGGAATTGTTCGGCAATTCATCCACCCGCTATCCGAGCTTCTACCGGCCCAATCCGGCGAGCAAGAATTACGTCCAGCATCTGCGGCTATGGTACGGGCAAAGCCATCCCGACGAGGATTTTGCCGAGACTTTCGCCGTGTGGCTGAAGCCCCGCTCCGACTGGCGGCGCCGCTATGCCGGCTGGCCGGCTTTGCGCAAGCTCGAATATGTCGACGAGGTGATGGCCGAAATTGCAGGCCAGCGCGCGCCCACAACGCGCGGCGCCGCGGTACACCCGCTGTCCCAGATCACAACAACACTCGCACAACATTATGCGAAGAAGCAGGCGCTCTATGCGGTGGAAACACCTCGCACCTATGACCGCGAGTTGCACCGCATCTTCTCGAACGATCCGAAGCACCGCCATTCGCCGACCGCGGCTTCCTTCATCCGGCGCAACCGCTCGCATTTCCGCCAAACGGTCGCGCGCTGGACCGGCGAATATCAGCTCACCCTCGACTCGGTGCTCGATGATATGATCGACCGCTGCCGCGAATTGCAGCTTCGGGCTGTCGGCCCGGAGCGGCAATTGCGCACCGACTTCACCGTATTGCTGACGGCAAAGACCGTTCATTCGCTCTATTCGCCGTCGCGCCGGCAATGGTTTGCCCTATGAAACGCACGCGCGTCCTGGTCCTGCTGCATCCGGAACAGGCGCCGCCGGATTCGATCAAGGGCTACAGCGAGCAGGACATGCTCGCCTTCAAGACCGGCTACGACGTCGTCAACACGCTGCGCAAGGCGCGCCACGAAGTGCGCGTGCTGGGAGTGCAGCACGAACTGCGCCCGATCCGCGCCGAGATCGACAGCTATCAGCCGGACATCGTTTTCAACCTGCTGGAGGAATTCCACGGCGAGCCGGCCTATGACCAGAATGTCGCGAGCTATCTGGAACTGATCCGCATCCCCTATACCGGCTGTAATCCGCGCGGGCTGATGCTGTCGCGCGGCAAGGACTTGTCGAAGAAACTGGTGCATTACCACCGCATTCCGACGCCCGCCTTCGCGGTGTTTCCGATGAACCGCAAGATCGTGCGACCGGAGCGGCTGAAATTTCCGCTGATCGTGAAATCGCTGTCGGAGGATGCCTCGCTCGGTATTGCGCAGAAATCGATCGTCGACAGCGACGAGAAGCTGAAGGAGCGAGTCGAGTTCATTCATGAGAAGATTCGCACCGCTGCCATCGCCGAACAATATATCGACGGCCGAGAGCTCTACGTCGGCGTCCTCGGCAACGAGCGCATGCGGGTGTTCCCGGTCTGGGAGCTGGAATTCGGCGAAGCCGCAAGCCGGATCGCAACCGCAAAAGTAAAATTCGACGTCAAATATCAGGAGGACCGCGGCATCGTGCAGGGGCCCGCGGAAAATCTCGCGCCCGAACTGCACAAACGCATCCAGAACCTGACACGCCGGATCTGCCGCACACTGGAACTCGACGGCTATGCCCGCATCGATTTCCGCCTTTCAGCCGACGGCACCCCCTATTTTCTGGAGGCCAACCCGAACCCGGAAATCGCGCGCCACGAAGTATTCGCGGAATCGGCCGCGGCCGACGGCATGAAATATTCCGAGATGCTGCGAAGGATCATCGCGCTTGGTCTGCAGAGGGCAAGGCCGAAGGCATGAAATTCGGGCGTCGCCACGCCGCGACAAAACTCCTCGATCGGTAGTCGAACTCAGCAATCGGGTGGCCGTCGCCGCCGGCGGCCGTTATCGAGTCTGCCGTATCAAGTCTGCCGTCGCACGGGATTCCGAATGACTGACGTCTCCCCCGTCATCGACCGGCGCGACGTAGCGCTGCTGGTGCTGCTGTCGATCCTCTGGGGTGGCGGATACGTGTTGGCCGGCATCGCGCTGAAAGACTTGGCGCCCCTGAGCGTCGTATGCGTACGCGTTGCCATCGGAGCACTGACCTTGCTTCCGGTGGTCTGGCTTTACCGGGACCCTCTGCCAAAAGGCCTGAAGGGCTGGTCACCATTCTTTGTCATGGGAATGCTGAACAACGTCATTCCGTTTTCATTACTGATCCTCGGCCAGTCGCAGACCTCGGCAGCACTCACGTCTATCGTCAACGCCACCACCCCGCTGTTCACTGTGCTGTTGACCGCTTCATTCGGAGAGGAAAGACTCACCGCAAGCAAGATTGCAGGCGTGCTGCTCGGCCTCGCCGGCGTCGCGATCCTGCGCGGTCAGGGCGCTGACATTTCGTCGGCGCAGACGCTGGGTATCGTGCTGTGTCTGGGCGCCGCGCTTAGTTTCGGTTTTTCCGGGCTTTGGGGACAGCGTAAGCTGCAAGGCGTACCGCCGCATATCTCGGCATTTTGTCAGCTCCTGTGTTCGACCATGGTCCTGATACCGCTCTCCGCCGCGATCGAGCAGCCCTGGACACGCGAGATGCCCGGTGTGCCGGCCTGGCTGTCGCTGATCGGTCTCGGGGCGCTCTCGACCGCTTTGGCCTATATTGTTTTCTTCCGCATTCTGGCGCGCTCGGGCGCGACCAATGTCATGCTGGTAACACTGCTGATGCCGATCACGACCGTGGTGCTCGGGCATTTCGTTCTGGGTGAAGTGCTGGACAGCCGTGAAATTGCCGGCGCGCTGGTCATTGCGAGTGCATTGCTGGCGATCGACGGCCGCTTGCCGCGTCGCATCGTCCGCGTGTTGCAAGTGAAACCCTAGCGCAGGGCCGCGAACGCGCCTTCCAGGTCCGCGATCAGATCGTCCACATCCTCGATCCCGACCGAAAGACGCACCAGCCCGTCATTGATTCCTAGTTCTGCTCGCACATCCGCCGGCACCGAACCATGCGTCATCAGACCCGGATGCTCAATCAGGCTTTCCACCGCCCCCAGACTCTCGGCCAATGCAAATAATTCGGTGCGTTCGAGGAAGCTGCGCGCACCGTCGAGATCGGTCTTGAGTTCGGCCGAGATCATGCCGCCGAAGGCTCGCATCTGCGATTTTGCGAGCGCGTGCTGCGGATGGCTCGCAAGCCCCGGATAGATCACGCGCACCACCTGCGGATGCTTTTCCAGCCATTGCGCGATCTTCAGGGCCGAGGCCGATTGCCGCTCCATCCGCAAAGCCAGTGTCTTGATGCCACGCAGCGCCAAAAAGGAATCGAACGGCCCCTGAATGGCGCCGACCGCATTCTGCAGGAATTTCAGTTTTTCGCGCAGGTCCGGATTGTTGCCGACCACCGCGACGCCGCCGACCATGTCGGAATGGCCGTTGAGGTATTTGGTGGTCGAATGCACCACGATGTCGAAGCCGTGTTCGATCGGGCGCTGCAGATAGGGGCTGGCAAAGGTGTTGTCGGCGACCGCGATCAATTTGTGCTTGCGCGCAAGCTCTCCGATGCGGGTAAGGTCTGCGATCTTCAGCAGCGGATTGGTCGGGGTCTCGACCCAGATCATTTTGGTCTCAGGCCGGATTGCTTTCTCGATCGCGGCGAGATCGCTCAAGTTCACGTAACTCGTTTCAAGCCCGGCCGTGCGGTTGCGCACGCGCGTGAACAATCGCCGCGTGCCGCCGTAAATGTCGTCGGTCGCAATCACATGGGCATTCTGGTCGAGGCATTCCAGGATGGTCGCGATGGCAGCGAGTCCCGATGCAAAGGCGAAGCCGGCGCTCCCGTTTTCCAGATCGGCGACGCAGCGCTCGAACGCCATGCGGGTCGGATTTTGCGAACGCGCATATTCGTAGCCTTTGTGCACACCGGGTGACTGCTGCACATAGGTCGAGGTCGCGTAGATCGGCATCATCACCGCGCCGGTGGTCGGATCGGGCGATTGCCCGGCATGGATGCAGCGCGTGGAAAAGCCGGGACGATTGGGTCTGGTCATGGTTGTCTCGTTTACCTTATCGCCATCCGAAAATAATTGATCAGATCGATCCGCGTCACGAGGCCCAGAAAGCGCTCGCCATCCATCACGATCGCCACATAGTCCTTCCGGAACATCGGCACCAGGTCGCGGATCGGTGCATCGGCCGAAATGGTGACCAGCGTCGTCACCATGATGTCCTTCACACAATGGTCGAAGGCCTTGTCCTCGCCGAGCGTGAGCACGGCACCAAGCAGATCGCTTTCGGTCACGAGGCCGACGATCCGGTCGCCTTCCACGACTGGAAGCTGCGAGACATCGGAGGCGCGCATGCGCGCGAAAACTGCGCGCAGATTGTCGTTCGGCCGAACCTCGATCGCGGCTCCCCCGCCATGCGGGCTCGACACCAGATCGCGCACCTTGCCGGTATGCGACCCGATAAAGCCCTCCTGTGTGAGATAGGCTTCGTTGAACACCTTGGAGAGATATTTGGCGCCGGAATCGCAAACAAGACTCACTACCCGTTTCGGCTCGCCCTGCGTGCGGCAATAGCGGAGCGCGGCCGCAAGCAGGGTGCCGGAAGAGGAACCCGCGAGAATTGCCTCCTGACGCATCAGGTCGCGCGCAGCGGCGAAGCTGTCGCGATCGGAAATCGAATAGGCTTCTTTCACCAACGACAGATCGCAATTGGGCGGGATGAAATCTTCGCCGATGCCCTCCACCGCCCAGCTTCCGGCCTCCCGCATCTCTCCGGTTTTCACAAATGGCGCCAGGATTGAGCCCTCCGGGTCGGCGAGCACCATCTGTGTCTTCGGCGAATATTGACACATGTAGCGCCCGATGCCGGTCAGCGTACCGCCGGAGCCGACGCCGACCACGATCGCGTCGATGTCACGCTCCATCTGCGTCAGGATTTCCGGCGCAGTTGTCTCCTCATGCGCACGCGGATTGGCCGGATTTTCGAACTGATTGATGTAGATCGCACCCTTGGTGCGCGCAGTGAGATCCGCGGCGAGGTCCTGATAATAATCCGGATGACCCTTGCCGACATCGGAACGCGTGACGATGATCTCGGCACCCATCGCACGCGCATGCAGAATCTTTTCGCGCGACATCTTGTCGGGGACCACAAGGATGGTGCGATAGCCCTTGCGCGCGCCGACGAAAGCGAGACCAAGGCCGGTGTTGCCGGCCGTCGCTTCGATCACGGTGCCGCCGGCTTTCAGCCTGCCCTCATATTCGGCGGCCTCGATCATCGCCCGCGCCGGACGGTCCTTGATCGAGCCCGACGGATTCTGGCTCTCGAGTTTCAGAAACAGCCGGCACGGCCCGGTATCGAGCCTTGTCACTTCGACAAGCGGCGTGTGGCCGATGAGATCGAGAATGGTGGGCATGTCAGTCACTAGCACGCATCATGCAACTTCGCCGCACGATGCAAAATAAGAAGGGTTTGTTCGCGCGGGCAAACGACCGGGGAAAGTTTGCTTCCACTGTGAGGTCTACGCCTCCATCCACTCTACCAGCGCCCTGGTCACAGATTCCGGCTTCTCCAGCGTCGATAGATGCCCGCTGTCGGGCACCGTCACCAGCCGGCTGTTTGGAATGAGCGCCGCCATCTCCTCGGAAAGCGCTGGCGGCGTGAGCTGATCGCCCTCGCCGACCAGCACCAGCGTCGGACATCGGATATCCGGCAGACCAGCGCGTGAATCCGGCCGCGTCATGATCGCCTGCTGTTGACGGACAAAGGCGTCGGCGCCGGCCGTCTTTGCCATCTCGAACACGATCCGCTTCAGCGCAGCGTCGCCCTGCCGTTCCTTGTGCACGAGGATCGGCCATAGCGTGTCCATGACGGCGTCGAATTCGCCGGCCTGCACCTTGGCCATCGACGCCTTGCGGCGCTCGCTGGCCTCCGGCGTGTCGCTGCGCGATCCGGTATCCAGCAGCGCAAGTTTTGCCACCCGGTCCGGCGCCAGCCGCACAATCGCAAGCGCGAGATAGCCGCCCATCGAAAGACCGGCCAGCGCGAATCTGGGCGGCGCCTCCGCGAGGATCTGACGCGCGATGGCGTCCATGCTGTCGGCGCGGCGATGATCGGCGACAGTCACCGGCCCGAATGTCCACAAAGCGGGCATCTGCCCGGCATAGAGGCTCGGCGTGCAAGCCAGTCCCGGAATCAGCAGCACAGGCAGGCTCGGTGTCGTCACCATGTCATCCTCCGGTCATCGTCTCAGCGCCAAAAACGCTTGTATTTATTTAACTTAACCGACGCTCGAAGCATTGACTTTCGGCCCCCTGCCCCTATTTTCCGGGCCAACGGTCCGACAGACAGATTCGACCGCCCTCTCGCGCAAAACTTATCCCTTTGTGGTCCGGCGCGAGCCCCAGTTGCGGGCGGCGCCGTTCAGAGGTTTTATGTCGTTTTCAGAACTCGGCTTGTCCGAAAAAGTTTTGGCCGCCGTCCAGGGCGCCGGTTACACTACCCCCACCCCCATCCAGTCCGAAGCGATCCCGCACGTACTTGCCAGGCGAGACGTACTCGGCATCGCGCAGACCGGAACCGGCAAGACCGCTGCGTTCACGCTGCCGATGATCACCATGCTGGAAAGCGGACGCGCGCGCGCCCGCATGCCGCGCACCCTGATCCTCGAGCCGACGCGCGAACTCGCAGCCCAGGTACAGGAAAGTTTCGAGAAATACGGCGCCGGCCAGAAGCTCAATGTCGCGCTCATCATCGGCGGCGTTTCCTTCGACGATCAGGACGCCAAGCTCATGCGCGGCGTCGATGTATTGATCGCGACACCCGGCCGCCTGCTCGATCATTTCGAGCGCGGGCGTCTCCTGCTCACCGGCGTCGAACTGCTGGTGATCGACGAAGCCGATCGCATGCTCGACATGGGCTTCATTCCGGATATCGAGCGCATCTGCAAGCTCGTCCCCTTCACCCGCCAGACGCTGTTTTTCACCGCGACGATGCCTTCGGAAATCCGGCGCATCACCGAGCAATTCCTCTCCAATCCGGTCAAGGTCGAAACCTCGCGTCCGGCAACCGCGGCCACCACCATCACCCAGCAATTGGTCAAGAGCGGCCGCGAACCGCATGACAAGCGCGAGACGCTGCGCAATCTCCTCCGCTCGACCGATAATTTCAAGAACGCCATCGTATTCTGCAACCGCAAGCGCGAGGTCGCGCTGCTGCATCGCTCGCTGGTGAAGCACGGCTTCAATGCGGTCGCACTACACGGCGATCTCGAGCAATCCGCCCGCACCGCTGCGCTCGACAAGTTCCGCAAGGGTGAAGCCACGCTGCTGATCGCCTCCGACGTTGCGGCGCGCGGGCTGGATATTCCCGATGTCAGCCATGTGTTGAATTTTGACGTGCCGTTCCATGCTGACGATTACGTGCACCGCATCGGACGCACCGGCCGCGCCGGCAAGAGCGGTATCGCTTTCACCATCGTCACTTCGGCCGATCACAAGGCGGTGGCGGCGATCGAGAAGCTGATCGGTACCACCATCCCGTCTGCTCCCGATACGATCGCTGCGGCTCCCGCTGAAGAAACGCACGAGCCCGCGCCGCGCCGCGATCAATCGCGTGGCCGCAAACGCGGTGCTCCGCGCGGCGAACGCCAGGGGCGCCCGGAGCAACAAGAGCGTCAGGGACATCCAGAGCGTCAAGCACACCAGGAGCGTCACGCAGGTCGCGAGCAACAGGAGCGTCAGGAACCTCGAGGGCGTCAGGAACGCGCGCCGCAGGCGCCCGCTCCGGTTGCCAGGCTCGATACCGCGCGCCGCCGGCCGCCGGCCGCCTCTGCCGACATCGAGCCCGACACTTCTCACCTGCCCGCGTTTCTGTTGCGTCCGGTGGTTCGCGTTAAAGCCTGATTGCAGGTGCCGGCAGCTTCAGCCGGCACGCAATTCGCGGCCTCAATTCAGCGTTTTGACTTTGTCTTCTTCGCCGCAACCCTGCCGCGCTTCGGCGCGGCTTTTTGTTGTGCCGCCTGTAGCGCCTTGCGCGCCCATTGCGCCAGCTCCTCGGGATCGTCGTAGAGCCGCTCCGGCATTTTGCGGTACGACATCACTGCGCGCTTTCCACCCTTCGCCTGATAGCAGAACGGCGGCAAATCCTCACGTTCAAAATCGGCTTCGTTGTTCTCGCCTGCCTTGAGATAGATCGTCTCGTCCGACACCAGCGCGAACATCACGCCATCGGCAAAGATACCGGCTCCGCCGAATAGGCGGCGGACGGTCACGGGGCGGAAGCCAGTGAAGAGTTCGCGGATAAACTCGGCGTCCACGGCACGCCGATTGCTAGTGCGCCTCTGCGCCTTCGCCCGGCGCGGGCGTGAGCTGGACGGATTCGCCGCAGCCGCAAGCCGAGGTCTGGTTCGGGTTATTGAACACGAACTGCGCCGCCATCTTGTCGATCTTGTAATCCATCTCGGTGCCGAGCAGAAACAGCACGGCCTTCGGATCGATCAGGAGGCGCACGCCCTTGTCGTCCACGACCTCGTCGGTCGGGCTCGCATGCTCGGCATATTCCATCGTGTAGGCCATGCCGGCGCAGCCGCCATTGCGGACGCCGACGCGCAGGCCCGCGATCGGATGATCCGACTTCGACATCAATTCCCTAATGCGCGTTGCGGCGGCTTCGGTGAGCCGCATCACTTGCGGGCGGGGCCTGACAGTGGCCATCGACTTCTCCTGGCCGGTCTCACTTTCGAATCGTAACAGTTTGAATCGACCGGCTTTTCTCTTCGTTAATGTGGGCGCTCGCGGCGCCGATTGCAACTCACCACATATTGAGGACAAGCCGCGCTTCGTCCGACATCCGGCTCGGGTCCCACGGCGGGTCCCATACCACCTGCACCTTGACCGGACCTACGCCCTGCACGCTTGCGACCGCGTTCTCCACCATCATCGGCAGTTCCGCAGCCGACGGACAATTCGGCGTGGTGAGAGTCATGTCCACGTCGACCGTGCGGTCATCCTTGATGTCGACCTTGTAAATCAGGCCAAGCTCATAGATGTCCGAGGGAATTTCCGGGTCATAGACCGTCTTCAGCGCGGCGACGATGTCGTCGCTCAGACGTGCGATTTCCTCAGGCGGCAAAGCGGAGGCCTCGGACGCCTGCGGCGCCGGCGGCTTGACCTGGTCAGTTTGGGTTTCGTCGTTCATGCGAAGAAATCCTGCGCTTTCACAAGGGCACGGGCAAGGCTGTCGATTTCGTCCTTCGTATTATAGAGCCCAAAGGACGCCCGGCAGGTGGCCGTGACGCCGATCCGGTTCAACAGCGGCATCACGCAATGGGTTCCGGCCCGCACGGCGACGCCCGAACGGTCGATGATGGTCGCGACATCGTGCGGATGTGCGTTTTTCATTTCGAACGAGATCACCGCGCCCTTCTCTTTCGCCTGGCCGATGATCTTCAGCGAATTGATTTCGCGCAGGCGATCATGGGCATAGTGAATGAGACCGTCCTCGTGCGCGCGGATGCGATCCTTGCCGATGGAATCGACGTAGTCGATGGCTGCGCCAAGGCCGATCGCCTGCACGATCGGCGGCGTGCCAGCCTCGAATTTGTGCGGCGGGTCGCCATAGGTCACGCGATCCTCGAACACGTCTCGGATCATCTCGCCGCCGCCATTGAAGGGCGGCATGGCTTCGAGATGCTGGTACTTCGCCCACAGCACGCCAATGCCGGACGGCCCGTAGATCTTGTGGCCGGTAAAGACATAGAAATCGCAGCCGATGTCCTGCACGTCGATCGGCAGATGCACCGCCGCCTGGCTGCCATCGACCAGTACCGGAATGCCGCGCGCATGCGCGATGCGCACCACTTCCTTCACCGGCACATAAGTGCCGAGCGCGTTCGACATGTGGGTGATCGCGACCATCTTGGTGCGCGGCCCGAGCAGCTTCTCGAATTCGTCGATCAGGAAATTGCCGTCGTCATCGATCGGCGCCCATTTGATGACGGCGCCCTGCCGCTCGCGCAGGAAATGCCACGGCACGATGTTGGAATGGTGCTCCATGATCGAGAGCACGATCTCGTCGCCTTCCTTCAGGTGCTCGCGGCCGTAGGTATAAGACACGAGGTTGATCGCCTCGGTCGCGTTGCGAGTGAAGATGACTTCTTCCTTGCGCGGCGCGTTCAGGAACTTGGCGACGGTCTCGCGCGCGCCCTCATAGGCGTCGGTCGCGGCATTGGCGAGATAATGCAGGCCACGATGCACGTTGGCATATTCGTGCGTGTAGGCGTGCTGGATGCGATCGAGCACGGCCGTCGGCTTCTGCGCGGAGGCCGCGTTGTCGAGATAGACCAGCGGCTTGCCATAGACCTGCATCGACAAGGCCGGAAAGTCCTGCCGGATGCGGGCTATGTCGTAGCTGCCATTGCTGACCGCAGGATGCATCACACCCTCGCCGCGAGCCATGTGCGCGCCAGTTCCATCAGAACCTCACGCAGGGTCTGGTTTTCAATCGCCTCGACCGCTTCGCCGATGAACGCCTCGATCATCAGCGCCTCGGCCTCCTTTTGCGGGATGCCGCGCGCCTTCAGATAAAACAGCAGATCGTCGTCGAGCGCGCCCGCGGTCGCGCCGTGCCCGCAAACCACGTCGTCAGCGAAGATTTCCAATTCCGGCTTGGCGTCGGCCTCGGCCTCTTCCGAGAGCAGGAGCGCATGCGTCGCCATCTTGGCATCGGTTTTCTGCGCATGCGGCTGCACGATGATCTTGCCCTGGAACACCGAACGGCTCTCGCCGTCCAGTACCGACTTGAACAATTCGCGGCTGTCGCAATGGCCGATGGCGTGGTCGATCACGAGCGTATTGTCGGCGTGCTGACGGTCCTTCAGCAACGTCGCGCCGCGGATGCCGGCATGGATGTTGGTCCCATTCATCCGCATCGCAATCTGGTTGCGGGTGACCGCGCCACCAAGCGTGAAGGTGAAATCGTTGACCAGTGCACCCTTACCGATCTCGGCCGCGAACGTCGCGACATGCAGCATGCGGTCGCCTTCACGGTTGATCTTGACGTGATCGAATTTCGCTGCCTCCGCGACGATGAGGTCGAGCGCGTGATTGACCTGATGGTCGATGCCGGCCGGCCCTTCATGGCTTTCGATCAGGGTGGCCTTTGCGCCCTTCCCGATATTGACTAGACTGCGCGTGAACACCGAAACGGCCTTGTCCGACGTAGTGACAAAGACGAGATGCAGCGGCCGCGCGATCGTTGCGCCATCGGCAATACGGATCACGGCGCCGTCCGCCATCATCGCGGTGTTGAGAGCGAGTGCGGCGTCATCTCCGAGCGGAGATGGCCGGCCGAGACGCTCTATAACCGCGGCGTCGCCTTTCGACAGCGCGTCCGCGAGCGAGCCGATGGACAGGCCCGGCTCGAGCGAGGCAAGGTCGGACAGATCTGCGGCGAAGACCCCGTCCACGATTACGATCCGCCGCGATTTTACATCGGCGAGAAACGCACCCGCCGATTTCGCCTTCAGTTTCGCCGCTGCGTCCGGAGGCGGCGCCAGCGGCTTGGCATCGCGCATCAGCGCGCGCAGGTCGGTATATTTCCATTCCTCGACCCGGCGATGCGGCAGGCCCTTCGATTCAAAAGTGTGGAATGCGTTCTCGCGCAGCGACTTCACTGCGCCGGCGCCAGGCAGCTTTGCGCGCGCGCCGGCAAAGGCTTCGGCGAGCCCTTGTTCGGCGTTGGTTCGTATGACTTTCAGTTCGGCCATGTTGCGAAGGCTTTACGCCGCCTCATCCTGATATTGCGCGTAGCCCTTTTCCTCGAGCTCCAGCGCCAGCTCCTTGCCGCCGGTGCGCACGATGCGGCCCTTGGACAGCACATGCACGATGTCCGGCACGATATAGTCGAGGAGGCGCTGGTAATGCGTGATGACCACAAACGAACGCTCCGGCGAGCGCAGCCGGTTGACGCCGTCGGCCACGATCTTCAGTGCGTCGATATCGAGCCCGGAATCGGTCTCGTCCAGCACTGCAAGCCGCGGCTCCAGCATCGCCATCTGCAGGATTTCGTTGCGCTTCTTCTCGCCACCGGAAAAGCCGACATTGACCGCGCGCCGCAACATTTCCGGGTCGATCTCGAGCTTGGCGGCGGCGTCCCGCACCTTCTTCATGAATTCCGGCGTCGATAATTCAGCTTCGCCGCGGGCCTTGCGTTGCGCGTTCACGGCGGTGCGCAGAAACGTCATGGTGGCGACGCCGGGAATTTCGATTGGATACTGGAAGGCCAAAAACAAACCCTTGGCCGCGCGTTCGTCCGGGTCCATGCCGGCGATGCTTTTGCCGTCGAGCAGGATTTCGCCTTGGGTGATGTGGTAATCGGCCTTGCCGGCGAGTACGTAGGACAGCGTCGATTTGCCCGACCCGTTCGGGCCCATGATGGCATGCACCTGACCCTTCTCGACTGTGAGGTCGAGGCCATTCAGGATTTGTTTGCCGCCGACTTCGACGTGCAGGTTTTTGACTTCAAGCAGAGACATTTCGTTCTTTTTCCTGTCAGTAATCCGTCATCCTGAGGTGCGCGGCGAACGCCGCGCCTCGAAGGATGCCGGCCCGTCGCCCTTCGAGGCCGTTGATTCGCAACGGCACCTCAGGGTGACGGGATTGGCTATCCCACGCTGCCTTCCAGCGAGATCGAAATCAGCTTCTGCGCTTCCACCGCGAATTCCATCGGCAGCTGCTGCAGCACATCCTTGACGAAGCCGTTGACCACAAGAGCGGTCGCCTCTTCCGCGGTCAGCCCGCGCTGGCGGCAATAGAACAGCATGTCCTCGGAAATCTTCGAGGTGGTGGCCTCGTGCTCGAACACCGCGGAAGAATTCTTGGCTTCGAGATAGGGCACGGTATGCGCGCCGCATTTGTCGCCGACCAAAAGCGAGTCGCAATTGGTAAAGTTGCGCGCATTGGTCGCCTTGCGGTGCGCCGACACCAGCCCGCGATAGGTATTCTGCGAGC